>WNGK01001680.1_pt1 | contig 23991 bp, 24 predicted proteins | sample 5400601 | NCBI WGS metagenome assembly WNGK01 (sample SAMN13153376, study PRJNA577476) | soil metagenome | isolation source: 60 cm soil or saprolite under Garry oak tree replicate 1 | place: USA:California | collected 2016-06-15
TTGCAAAGTAGACACTAAGATCTGCAACCCGATTGCAGTTTTCCTTACGTACGAGCGCTTTTAAGGCTAGATCGCTTCGTGTATCCAGAGAAGCGACAGACTGCGCCCTAAACTCGGAAAGAAGCGTGCATCCTCGGTGATGTACGACTTGTGATCACCCCGAAAATTTTCCAACCAGAATCCTGCCTCGATCTCTGAACAACGCGACGAGCGCTTAGAATCGCTCACTTCGGCAGCACAGCTATGGCCATGGATGTAGTCGTCTTCTAACATTTGAAAGGAAAATCCGGGCGAAAGGATAAACCATTTTCGGTGCCGATCAGCGGTAGACACGACTGCGCACTCCTCACGAGTCGTGAGAACAAACTGGACGGCCGTAGCAGTAAGAGTCGTGGAAAACTCTCCCGCCAGATCCTCTATCAATTTGAATGAGGGTTCTTCGCCTTCTCCGCGCTGCGCAAAAAGGTACCTGGGCATCAGAAGCTCAGCCGCGAAGAGATTTGCTTCGTACTCCTCCGTTTCTTGTTTTTCTGACCAGTTATTTGCTTGCTGCTTGTCCACAGTCTCGATCTGCCGCGTATGAGGATGTAGAAAGAAGTGCCCGAGCTCGTGTGCTATTACAAATCTCTTCTGCCCTTCAAACCGCAGAGAGCTTCGGACAGTAATAACTGCGGACCCGCCTTCCCGAATAAGACAACCATCCATTCCCCGCAGAGGAGCGTACCGTACGTCGGCTCCTTTGAAGATCGCGATGCGCTCAATATCGATTTCGGCAGGCTCACGGATATGGAGCTCATTTAATAGGTCATCAGCCTTTGCGATAGCGATGGCTTTTCTTTCGCTCGATGGCATTACGTTCCCGATTTGTCCGGGCCTGTAGATCTTCGCTTTAGCTTTTCGTGTGAGTCGAGGATCTGCGCCATATCTTCGAGGGAGAGTTTCTCCTTTTTTCTAAATGCCAAGGCAGTGTCGCGTTCGGCGGAGTTTATGAACGCTTCGAAGGCCGCTTTGATTTCTTCGGCTTTTCTGCCCACCCAACTCGCTTCTGGCGTTTCAGCCACCCTAAGGGATTTGCTCTTTTCGTCTGCAACTTTCATCCAGCTTAATCGATCCTCCTTGTCATAAGCGGCTATTGTCGTTTCTGCCTTTTTTAGGCCGGCATCGAGATCGATTCCACGATCAAGCAATTCCGCTTTTAACTCGTCGGAGGATAGCGAATCCAAGTGTTCGTCCAAGCCGTCCAACAAATTCTCCATTGGGCCTTGTTCGTCATTTTTCATATTCATTTTCCTTCCATTAAACGGCGCTGTAGCGCCTTAAAATCTGGCACTCCAAAGATGCGTCGAGCGTGCTTCATTACTTTTCGCCGAAGCTCATCAATCTTTTCGACGGGTATTCCAGTTACTGCACTGATGTCGGCACGTTTAAAGATTCGTTGGCTCAACGCGTCGAGATACTCTTGCATCTCTGCGTCTCCATTGAACGACGCTCGTGTCTCGTCGAAACACCGTCTCTGATCTTCGCGAAGTTCATCACGGACTAGCTGTTCACTCGCGGTGAGGTCCGAGTCCTGCGCCGCTGAGATCGGGTCAATTGCGTCACCTTCGTCATCAGTTGATTCGACATAATCGACGATCCCCGTTCTGTCGGAATGTTTCTTTTCGTTCTTAATCTGCGACATGGCCGTGCGTCCGATGCCCGAAAGCACGCACAACTCGCTGCTGTTGAATTGACGGTGTGGAAATTTCGCCGCTAGGAATAGCAGCGCCGCGATGGTGGTGGCGCTGAAAGAGCAGTCCTGCTCTGCCTGGGCGACTGCGTTGTTTGATGTCTGTTTTGCCATTGATTTGCTCCCTTCTTTTTACGTTCCCGAGGATACGTTCATCTGAACACGTGAGCAATAGTCCGCCAATGGCCACTTCGCCGTAGGAGAGGATTTTCCCGCCCCCTCGGAAGCCGCCGGTTGCAAGATCTGTCAAAATTTTTCGCAGGTCACAGAAGGGTGGTAAAACCACTGGCGAGAACACTGGAGAAAGAGCGAACCGGCGTAGCCCCGATCAGAAAAAAATCGGGTGTAGAGCCTTCGTGTCGCGCGAGCAGTGGAGCAAGTGCGCCAGAGCAAGCGCGGCAAGAAATCCTAACACCACATCAATATGACCAACGCCCAATTAAAGAAACTTGTTAACGAAGCCGTCGCGCTGCACCGAAACATCGTCGCTCAGAGCGAACGGCTTAAAATCATGAAGTCCGATCTAGTCCGCGAGGCTCGGCTTCACGAAAATGACTTTATGCCGACGAACAACGGTGGTTCCCGATGGACTGCTACGGGCACAGATGGCTGCATCGCGCGCGTCAACTTCCCAACGCCTGCTCTCATGCCCCTCGTCAATTCTGAGAGCGAGACGTTCGACCGCGTGCTGGCTCTTGCCGGGGAATGCGTGGATCGCTTGTTCGAGTCCGTCTACTACTTGCGACCCGTTCCCGAATTCCGCGAGGAAGTTTCACAAGTTTTGCCGAAGCGTGACGCACGCCAGCTGATCGAACTCTGCGAAACCAAATGCGCGCCGCGCGTCAGCTTCGAGACCGCTGAGACAAAGACCGCGTAACAGGAACGGAGACCGTATGCGTTTCAAGAATAACGTCGGCCCCCAGGTTCGCCGTCGGCGCTACGCGCTCGGCTGGTCGCAGTCGGATTTCGCAGCGAAGCTGCAAATCGCAGGCTTCGACATCAGCCGAAGCGGCGTTTCCAAAATCGAAGCGAGACTCTCGTACGTTGACGACAAAGCGCTTCTCTATCTCGCGGAGGTTCTGAAGGTGCAGGTCCAGGAGCTTTTCCCGCCGCGAACGCCGGGAAACCGCCTCTACGAATTCATGGAGAAATTGGAGACTACGCGATTTTGAGCGGAATATTTGCAGCCAAAAGCCGGCAAGGAGATTCGAACTCCTGACCGGTCGATTACAAATCGACTGCTCTGGCCAACTGAGCTATGCCGGCAATTTCCTCGCAGGCTAATCTGGAAGGAGCTTGCGCGAAAGCTCTAAACCCGCATCCAAAATCGTGTTTACACCATGAGCCCATCGAGAAACTCGCAGCGACAGGTTGTAATGATCAACGACTAAACCAATTTTCTGCCCGTTCTTTCTGCCCACTGACGCGAAAACACGGCATATATCAGCATATCAAAGCTAAAGCTCGATCTGCGTAACGTGCTGATAAAGAACCGTTAGCTAAGAATAGCTAACGCTAGCAAAACTCCATTTTCGGATTACAAATCAGCTGCTCTACCAGCTGAGCTATGCCGGCAAAAACGCGGCGCACAGTAACGCACGCTGCGGCTTGTAACAAGTTGCCGATCTTATAGGCGTGAACGCGTCGTGACTGAGAGCGGTTCCGCTGTTTCCAAATTTTTGATCACGGTGCTGAGATAGACCGACTTTGGATAAATTGCTCTGTACTTCGTGATCTCCGCTCGATTTAATACTTTGAATCCGTAGCGTTCGAACATTTTCTCCCCGCGCCGGCTCTCAAATGTGACGATCTGTCCGTAAACACGTTTTTCGCCGGAGCAGTAAAGGTAACTCAAGTACGCGCTCATTAGCGCGCGCGTTGTGGAAACCTTGCGGGCATCCGGGAGAAGATTGATGTGAAAATGCGGAACTCGGCGCGGCCGCGCGGGCACTTCTCTCCAACCGTACACGAGCGTCCATCGAATAAAGCGCCGTGAGCGTTCGTGGTAGCGAAAGTAACGAGTAAGCGCGCGGAAAAAGAGCCAAACATTTTGATAGAGCGCGTAGAGTTGATTGCGCAACGGCTTGCGCGAGCCGAGAAGATAACCGCGGATTTCGCCGTCCACCTCCAGGAGAAAACACGACTCGGGTTCGTGATCGGTATAATAGGTTGTGAGAAAATCGGCGAACAATTCCCGATCTTCATAAACCGGATCGATGGGATGCCCGAGAAAGCCGGTTTCGCAGCACAACTTTCGGACCGCTTCGCGATCCAATGGGCGGTAGCTGCGAATGATGAACGGCTTATGATCGTCGCTCTCCATCAAGACCGGCGGTAGTTTGCGCAAACCTCGCGATAAATGCAAAACAGTTCTTCGAACACGCGGGGCCAACTATACAGATTCTCCGCCGCCCGCGCGGCGTTCTCGCCCAAGGTCGATAACTTTTTTGTGCTCGCTCCTTCAATCGCACTGGCGAGCGCTCCCGCTGTGTGTTCCCGCGCCCATGATTCCTGATCATGACAAATAATTTGGTCCATGTAACTGCCGTGGATTCCCATCACTGGCGTGCCGCAAGCCTGACTTTCCAGCGCTACAAGCCCAAATGTTTCCTGAACCCCCGGATGAACGAAGAGATCGGCGGCGCGGTAGTAACGCGCGAGACCAACGGAGTCGGTGCAATACTGAATCCACGAAACGTTCCTAGCGCGCCGCTCCAGCTGCCGAAGTTGCTTCCGCTGTGGCCCGTCGCCGATAACCAGCAGATGAAATGCGTCCTGGTGTCGCCGATGCAAAAGCTCGAAGGTCCGAAACAATGTCTGAGTATTCTTTTCCCTGGCCAAACGGCCGACATAAAGAAGGAGCTTTTGATCACTGGTAATGCCTAACTCGGCGCGTGTGGCTTTCCTATCATCCGGCTCCGGCCTAAAAGTGCCGGTGTTCACGCCAAGCCGGACCGCGCGCACATTGCGTACCCCCCATTCAGAAAGGACGCCGGCTAGAGGCTTCGAGGGCACAAGCGTAGCCTGAAAGCGATTGTATAGCTTGCGCACATACGCGCGCGTCAGCTTCATGGCGCGATGCCTCCCCCGTTTGCCCAAAAATTTCGTGCTGCCGCGCAGGTACGCTTCCGGGAAATGCGAATGATAAAAACCGACGACTGGAATTTTTAGCGAACGGCCAACCGCGATCGATTTCCACCCAATTTGGTACGGGTCACTCGATTCGATAATGTCGGGCCGTTCATTGTCTAGAATTTCTTCAATGGCCCGCAGATTCAGTAAAGCGCGATAACGCGACGTGCGCGAAAGCAACGGTGAGTGGATTGAATAAATACGCGATCTTGCGCTGGATGTCATTTGCGTTTTTGGTCCCGGCACAATGAGAAGATGCTCATCGTCGTGGGAGTGCTCGTCGATGTACGCGATCTTCTCGTGGACGTATCGTTTCACGCCACCGCTCAGCGGCGAATAGAACTGCGTCAGATCGCAAATCTTCATCTTGTATGGCAAGTGTTTCGCTTGCTAGGAATCGGCAGGCGATGCGCCTTCTCTACACTTCCCCGTGACCAAGATCGACAATCAATTCTCCAGCTCGCTCAGGTATTTTTCGGCCTCCATGGCCGCGGCGCAGCCCGATCCGGCGGCCGTCACCGCTTGCCGATAAACGCGATCTGCCACGTCGCCGGCGATGAACACGCCAGGGTGCTTACTTTCGGCCAGATTTTTCGCAATCAAATAACCATCCGGGTCGGCGTGCAGCTTCCCGGCGAACGGTTGTGTGTTCGGATCGTGACCAATGGCGACAAATACGCACGCGATCGGTAATTCGCGCTCCTCGTTCGTTTTCACGTTGCGCAGTCGCACCGCACGCATCTCGCCTTTTTCATCGGAAATATATTTTGTGACGACTGTGTTCCAGATCGGCTCGATTTTCTTGTTGGCCAAAACTCGCTCGGCCATGATTTTCGACGCGCGCAATTTATCTCGCCGGTGAATCAAATAAACGTGCGAAGCGAATCGGGTTAGAAAAAGCGATTCTTCTGCCGCGGAATCGCCGCCACCTACGACGCAGACCGGCACGTTCTTGTAAAACGCGCCGTCGCAGGTTGCGCAGGAAGTCAGGCCATGACCGATCAGTTTCTCTTCATTCTCTAGTCCGAGATAGCGCGCCGACGCGCCACTGGCGATGATGAGTGCCTGTGTTTCCAGCCATTCATCGTCTGCCTTGATGCGAACATGACTGTTGCGCGGCTCGAAATCCGTCACTTCTGCGTACGAAAAACGCGCTCCGAATCTTTCGGCCTGTTTATGCATGTTCACGATCAATTGCGGGCCATCGATCCCATCCGGAAACCCCGGGAAATTCTCAACCAATGTCGTCGTTGAAAGCTGTCCTCCGGGCTGACGGCCTTCCAGCACCAGTGGGCTCAGGTTTGCGCGCGCCGCATAAATCGCTGCGGTCAAACCCGCGCAGCCGCTCCCAACGATGATCACCTTCTCCATGTTTAAATTTAGCATGGGGCGCAAGTGCGCCAACAGGCGCCCTCATCAGTTCGTGGCGCACACCGATGGCCATCCGGTCGTGACTCGGTCCGTTCGTGCTCGCTTACGCCATAACGTGAACAGCAACTTTGTGGAAACCGGTCACTCCAGAAAACGGGCTGCGATCTGGTTCCCATTCTTGCACGTCGCCTTCACCGTCCGTGGCGCGAATGACGAGAGCGTAATCGCCCGGCGCATCTGGCATCCAGCCATTGTCTAACTTCCAGAGCGACCAGGCCAGATCACCGCCGGCATAATAAATGGCGGCATCGTTCCACGTTTTGCCATCATCAAAGCTCAACTCCACGCGCGAAACCCCGCGGTCACCGCCGTAGGCAATCCCTTTCACTTCGATTGGCTCCCGTAATTCGTGAATCGAGAACCGTGATTCGTGATCGGGCACGTCGATGCGCGAGCGTGTCGGGGCGATGAAGTCAGGGCCCCAGCCTTGCGCTTCATAAAATCCTTTGGCGGTTGAGTCGGTCAGTTCGATGCGGGTGAGCCATTTCACATGCTTCTCGCCGAAGTAACCCGGAACGATCACGCGCAACGGATAGCCGTGCCGGTGCGGCAACGGAACGCCGTTCATTTCGTAGGCGAGCAGCGTCGTCGGCTCCATCGCTTTCTCCAGTGTAACGGTGTCGGTGTAATTATCTACGCCGTGGAGGCGCACGCGCGCGGCGCTGGAAAGTGGTGCAGCCTGATCAAGCAAATCGCGCAGCGGAATACCTTTCCAGACAGCATTACTGATTAAGCCCGCGTCCAAGCCGTTACTGATACACATTAACGTCGTTTCCTGTTCGCGTGCAGGGAATCCCAAGAGATCCTGAAATCGCCACGTCGCCCGATTTCCCACCAGCCCCGCAATTTCAAGTCGCCACAGATCGACGTTTACTCGCGGATCAACCACGTTCTTCGTCACGCAATAAAACAATTCATTCGGCGTGATCGGCTGGACAGTGGGACCCTTGTATTGCGTGCCGTCGTAACTGAAGGTCGCAGCGCGATAAAGCTTGCGCGCCAACGCGACGCCACCCCCAGCCACGGCGACTCCAATCGCGCTCAGCAAAAATGCGCGTCTCCCGATTGCCGGAGTGAATTCTCGATCTTCGCTTTTGGTTCTTGGTTGCGTCAGAAATCGGAAGCTGGCAGTGAGGGTTCGCTCGAAAACAAAAATGCAGAGCGCAAAGCCGACAAGCGTCGCGAGACGCGCGACATCAATTGGCAACCCGCGGTAATGCGTTCCCAGCACAGGCCAAAGTGCGATCGCGACCGCAATAATCGGCAGCAGGACAAAGACGCCAATCGTGGCGAGCGTCGCTGGCTTTCTGGGCTCGCGCCGCATGCAAAATCCAAAAATCGCTCCACCAATGGCGCCAAAGACAAGCTGGCCGGCGACTGTCGATCCAACGCCAAGCTGTTTGAGATGATTGTAGCCGCCGACCTTTCCCATAATGGAAAGAAATGGGCCCGGTGGAATGAAAACCGAAAGCCTGTCGCCGATGATCAAGAGCGGCGTCGCGACGCCAAAGCTCGCGAGGACCAACATCATGACCGTCATCGCGATTGCGGCGACAAGACCGGCCAGCAATCCGGCGGAGAAGGCTTTGGTTTTGCTCATTGCTTGCCGATCTTACAAGTTAGGCGCGAAGGAAAACAGGCTTTTCAGTCTGTGCGGTCGGTGGGTTTGCGAGCCGCGATTTCAGATTCGGCAGTTTGCAACAAGCCTCTGCGCCGCTCGAAAGCGATACGAATGAGGGTCGCGACGATGCGCGCGCCGGCGACAAGTGTCCCGCGCAATGTGCCGGAAACTTTCGATTCGCCGCCGGCGCGTCGGAGATGATTTACGGGAATTTCGCGAATCCGAAGCTTGGCGCGCGCGGCTTTCATCTGCATTTCGAGATTCCATCCGTAGGTTTGCTCCCGCATGCCGAGCTTTTCAAGCGCGTCTCGTCGGATTGCCCGAAACGGGCACATGTCGGTATAGCGAACGCCATACAAGATTGAGATCAGCCATCCGGCCAAGCGCCCCGCGAAAACTTGTTGAATGTTCATGCTGCCCGGTTCGCGCTGCCCACGCGTACGCGATCCGATGACGAAATCATGCGTGCCAGTCGCGATGGGATCGACAAGTTGCTTCATAAACTCGGGACAATCGCTGCCATCGCCGTCGAGAAAAACCACGATGTCGCATTCAGGCTGCAAGGCGGCAATTCCGGCCGCGCATGCGCGCCCGTATCCGCGCGAAGCTTTCACCACGCGAGCCCCGGCTTCTCGAGCGCGTTCCGCTGTTTGATCGGTGCTGCCGTTGTCGACAACGATGATTTCGGAGGGAACCTTTGTCGCCGCAACTTCACGCACAACGCCGGCAATCGGCTCTTCTTCATTGAGCGCTGGAATTATGACCGAGATGCTGTTCATCGCAAAACCAGCCATGCACTGGTGAAATAAATCACCAGCGCAAAGAAATCGGCCAGCGCCAGCGTGACTGGTCCGGAGGCAATTTTTGGATCGAGCTTGAGCCGATGAAGAAGCGACGGCACGCCCAAGCCGAACGCACACGCCGTGACCAGCGAAAGCGCGATGCTTCCGCCGATGATGAACGCGCCACGCAGATCATGGCGCCAGATCCAAACAATCACGGCAACGACTAAACCGCATGCCACACCGAGCAAGAACGCGGTCGTCACTTCGCGACGGAACGCTGTTGCCAGCCACCGCCAGGTGACGGAAACGGAACGCAACGCGTGGATTGTCACGCTCATCGATTGCGTACTGACGCTTTCGTTCAGTCCGAGCACCATCGTCAGAAAAAACGTGAGCACCAGACTGCGGGCGAGCGTTGCTTCAAAATAGCCGGCCAGAATGGCTGAGAGTGTGCCGCCTGTCACCGTGACAATGAGCCACGGAAAACGAAACCTGAAACCGCGCCACGGCGATGCGCCGCGGATTTGCTCGATGTGAAAACCGAGCGCCTCAAAAAATTCGGGACTCACCGGCGCAGCGCGACGATGTCGATCTTCACTCTCCCCCGCCTCCAACATTTCCTCGGCAAACAGATTCGCGTCGATCACGCCGACAACGTGGCGTTGCTCGTCCACAACTGGGAAGGCCAGAAACTTGTAGAGCACAAAGAATTCGCAGGCGTCCAAGACGGTTGCGTTGGCCGGAATGGCGATGACACGTCGCACCATGATCTCGCGCAGTTGCGCCTCCAGCGGTGCGGTTAGCAAGCGACGCGTCGGAACCACGCCAACGAGCCGGCGCCGTTCATCGACTGCATAAAAGTAAATGACACGCTCGCCTACGCCTTCGCGTCGGATGCGCTCGAGCGCCTTGCCCACCGTCATATCGTCGTCGAGCAACGGAAAATCCTGACGCGCGTGCTCGACAATCGGCGCATCAAAATCGGGAATGCTGGCACCAATGTTCATCTCGCTACTCGATGAACGATGCCTTTATTTCGCAAAATTTCCGCGGCTTCGCTGAAATAATCGCGAATATCCGATTGCGAGCGGATCCACTCGATATAACGAGCAATTCCGTCGGCAAGATCGACCTGCGGCTCGTAACCAATGGAACGAATTCGAGTCGTGCCGCTGGTAAGATGGCGCATCTCACCCGGGCGAAACTCGCCGTTTACTTCCGGCACAATGTTGATTTTGAGAGCAGCGGAAAGTTGCTCCGCGATTTGGCGAATCGGCGTTCCCCTGCCGCTGCCGACGTTCACTGGCAGTCCATCGAGTTTGTCGGTTGCCGCGGCGAGCAAGTTTGCATGCGCGATATCCTCTACGAATGAGAAATCGCGCGTTTGTTCGCCATCTTCGTAAAGCACCGGTGGCAAATTATTAAGCAAACGCGTGCAAAAAATGGCGATCACCCCGGTGTACGGATTGAAGATAGATTGCCGCGGTCCATAGGTGCACGAATAACGCAAAGCCACCGTGGGGATGCCGACTTGTTTGCCCCAAAGCAATACCAGCCTTTCCTGATCGACTTTCGTGAGGCCGTAAACGGTTTCGCCACCGACGGGAGCGTTCTCTGGAGTCGGGACGCTCCGGATGATCGCGTTGCATAGCGGGCAATGCACTTGCCAATCGCCTCTGCGCAGTTGTTCCACCGGCCGCACAGGAGGGAAAACCAACCCATGCTTCAGGCATTCACCGGCGCCTTCGCTGTAAACGGCCTGCGAGCTAGCCACGACGATTTTTCTAATCGGCAAATTTTTCTCTCGGATAACTTCGAGCATTTGCGCGGTGCCGAGCGAATTGACATGCACGTATTTGGCGATCTCGGGCATGTAGCCGCCATAGGCAGCCTGATGAAAGACGACGTCGATCTTGTCGAGCGCAGTCGCAATTGTGTCGCGATCGCGTAGATCGCCGTGAACGAATTCCGCCTTTTCGTTTATCCACGCCGGTCTTCCGCGGCGATGGGTTTGCGGTTCAAGATTATCCAGCACGCGCACTTTCCAGCCCTCGCGCACTAGCAGATCGGTCACGTGCGAGCCGATCAGACCCGCGCCACCGGTCACAAGTGCGCGTTTTTCCATAGGTTTGTTGTAGCACATGCGTCCCGCTTGTGGCCCTTTATTCGCAAGCCGGAGGTTTGCGCTATATCGGCCAAATGCGGTCACGGCCTTCGCGCTCGATAATCCCGGTCAGGAATTTTCGTGTATTCGGCGCGAGGCCATCTCGCGAGTTCTTACTAAGCAACTCACCGCACAATCGCTCCAATGTTGCCCGATCATCGACATCGTAGCCGGCTGGCAACAATTTCACTTCCGCGCCAATTTCGGCCGCGCGTTGCAATGTCTGATCAAGTACGCGTTCTGTGCTCCAGTCGATGCGTTCGAATATTTTGCGATGCAGTTTTTTGAGTCCAATTAGATAATAGCCGCCATCGTCGGATGGACCGAGGACGATGCGATCTCCCGGAAAGTGCAGGAGTTCTATCGCTTGCGCAAAGTTTTCGGCCGGAACGGTCGGGCTATCGGAGTTGATCAGACAAACGGAAGCAAATCCGACTGTGAACAAATCTTCGGCCGCAAAAGTTAGGCGATCGCCAAATTTGTGGCCGCGCTGCGCAATGAGAAAGAATTCTTCCGGCAAGATATTTTCATATGCTGCCTCGGCGCCCGGCGGAGTGTAAACGGCGACGCCGCGAACGGTTCGGTCGGTAGCCGTGGCGGAAATCGCAGCTGTTATGTCGCGCAAAAATGAACTGTTCAGTTGCGCGGCTTCATCATGCGTAAGCGGCGGGACGAGCCGCGTCTTTACCTCTCCGGCCCGCGGAGCTTTGGTCATCACCGCCAATGCACAGGAATCGCCATCAATGTCGGTCGGCCTGTTTGGGTCAAGAACGCGACGAACCGCCTTCATCCGGCCTGCTGGCTGCAACTTCAACCTTTTTCACAGAGCGCGTATTGATAACGCCCTTCCTGCCAGATCCTAATATTTTTCCATGGTTGTGTCGGGAAGAGATTCTCGAACGCGTGAGCTGAAAATACCGTTGCTTTGTAGGGTTCGCGATAACCGTTTCGGGATCGATTTAACCCGGCCAGCAGCCACATGGCAAAAAGCGGAATCGATGCCCGAAAGGCATAGCGCGGTTCGGCGATGAAACAACGCCCCCGCGGTTTCAGTACACGATACATTTCGGCGATGCCTCGATTTTGTTCTGGCAAGATAGTGAAGAGCCGCGAAGCAAGAACGACGTCAAATTCTGCGTTGTTGTACGAAAGCTCCAGAGCGTTGATTCGTCTAAAACGGCAATTGTTGAGCCCCAGCGCCCCAGCTCGCTCTCGGGCCCATCGCAGCTGGCTTTCAGAACGATCAACTCCAGTGATTGACATATCAGGAAACCGTTCCGCCAGCCGACAGGAGTAGAATCCCGGGCCACAGCCAAGCTCGATCAATTGTGTGCCCGGGCCAGGCCGTCCTCCTGGCCAAAGCGTCGTAATGATTCGCTTAGTATCATCTCGGAAAAGATGCTCCCGGCAGAACACATATACCCAAGCGACATGTTCAAAGAGACTATCGTGGCCGTGCTCTCCGGTTTGTAAGGCTGAAACGTGGAGTGATGGTGACCTTTCAATTTTGGCAGGAGTGGAAGCTATCGCATCCGGCGGCATTTTCTTTAGCTCTGGTGAAACGAACGATTGATGGGACGATTGAAGAAGTTTTTCACAACCTGATGATTATTTAGAAATTTTAGTTTGAGTCTTGTCTTCTTCTCCTTCGTGCGAATAACATTGATCGGCCGCCCTTCCAGCACCAGCGTAATAGCTCTATTAATGAAGTGTTGGTAACATCCGCGGCAGGCACCGATAAATCGCCCTTCCATTGAGGAGACGAAACTTATTCAGAGTTATTCGAACTTGTTGGCTTCTTGCTGCATCGTGATTTAACAAAGCAGAATGCAGATTCGGAAACTCATCGTTGCCGCAGGTATGTCGTTAATCTTCGTTTCGACGTATTCCGTAGCAAAAAGCGAGGATGCCGAGGCGTCGCTCTGGAACACCCAGAAACTGTTAGCATCCAAAAAGTATGTCGATCTGACGCACGAATTTGCGCCCGGTATTCCCCGCTGGCCGGGCTTTCCGGACGAGACGCGCAAAACGATTTATTGGTATGACAAACGACCGGACACTCTGGGTGCCGGTTTTTTCTCCGAGCTGTTTACGCATGTCGGTCAATGGGGAACCCACGTCGATCCACCTGCTCATTTCATCAAAGGGTTGCGCACGGTCGACCAGATCGATGTAAAGGAAATGATTCTGCCGCTGGTGGTTGTTGATGTACATGAAGAGGCTGCGAAAAATTCAGATTATACGGTCTCACTCGATCGCGTGAAGAAGTGGGAAAGAGATCACGGACAAATCCCCGTTGGCGCGTTCGTGGCGATGCGGACCGATTGGTCGAAGCGCTGGCCCGATGCGGCCAGAATGGAAAACAAAGACGCGAGCGGCGTTGCTCACTATCCGGGCTGGAGCTTGTCCGTTTTAAAATATCTTTACGAAGATCGTAAGATCACCGCGTCGGGCCACGAAACGACGGATACCGATCCCGGAACCGCCACGACGAACGACGATTACTCGCTTGAAACTTACATTTTGAGCACGAATCATTATCAGATCGAGCTACTGACGAATCTTGATCAAGTTCCCGAATCCGGCGCAATTGTGGTGGTCAGTTTTCCAAAACCTAAAGGCGGCTCAGGATTCCCCGCGCGGGTGTTTGCGATTCTGCCCTAATTTTGATGCATACGCAGTCGCCTTGTCTGCGGCGAGGTGCGATGGTAAAATTACTGCTCGATCCCGGTGTGCCGGCACCGAAATGTAAAATGCTATACTGGGACAGCCCTTTCGAGTTTAGACTCGATCTTTCATCGTTGAAAATCTGCCCGCTCAGTTGACTGAAAGTCGCGGCACGAACGAAGATAAGCTTTTGAATCATGCATATCACGGACATCATGCGGGGGGATTTTCCCACGTTTTCGTTCGAATTCTTTCCTCCGAAAACGCCGGAGGCGGCCGAGATTCTCTACCAAACGATTCGCGATCTAGAATTGTACATGCCGCACTTTATCAGCGTGACGTACGGTGCCGGTGGTTCAACGCGAGATTTAACCCATGACCTTGTCGAGCGCATTCAACATACGACAAAACTGGATCCGATCCCGCACCTCACTTGCGTCTGCCACAACGAAGAAGAGGTCGAAGCGATCTTGGTTCGATACGCCAGATCGGCGATTGGAAATATCCTCGCGCTCGGGGGGGATCGGCCGCGCGATATCCCCTACGATAAATCGCGCGACTCGTTCCAACACGCGGTCGATTTGGTTGAGTTCATTCGCCGATTTAACGAATCCGGCGCGCATCCAGATCGCCGGGGTTTCGGGATCGGTGTGGCCGGTTTCCCCGAAGGACATCCCGCGACGCCGAATCGATTGGTTGAAATGGATCATCTCAAAGCGAAGGTGGACGCCGGCGCCGACTATATGGTCACACAACTCTTTTTCGATAATCGCGACTTCTTCGATTTCCGCGAACGTTGTGTGCTCGCAGGAATCCACATTCCCATTATCGCCGGGATCATGCCGATTACCTCCATGAGCGGATTCAAACGTATCGCAGAACTGGCCGGTGGCGCACGCTTCCCAGCCAAGCTTCTGCGTGCTCTGCAACGATGCGAAAACGATCCAGAAGGGGTCCGGCGCGTGGGCGTCCACTTCGCCTTGGAACAATGTCACGATCTCTTGGATAACAACGTGGCCGGTATTCACTTTTACACACTCAATCGATCCGACGCCACGCGAGTGATTTTTGACAGTCTCGGCATACCGCGGCGGCGGAGCGTACAGGTATCTGCAATTTAGTCGAGCGCGTTGCTCGTTTTTTCACGGGTGCCTCGCATTTCTCCACCACGAAGCCACAACGGAACTGGCGAAATTTGCGCGAAGTCTCTGACGCGCGCAGAATCCCAAGGTGTCGAAGGTCCGCCGAGCGATTTACTGGCAGGTTGGAGCCGTGGTTGCAGCAGTTGCGCTGGCCATCGTGCTTTCGCGTTTTTTCCCGATCATCGATCTTATAGAGGTGTTGCAAGAGCGCGTCATGGGCTGGGGTGCTTGGGGCGCAATATGGTATCCGCTGCTTTTTTCGGCTTGTAATATCCTCCTGCTTCCAGGTGGCATCCTCGCTGTTGGCGGCGGTTTTTTTTTCGGGCTCTGGTGGGGATTTTTTGTCGTGTTTGCGGGCAACATCGTTGCGACAGCCATTTCGTTTGCGCTGTCCCGGTGGATCGCCAGGCGATGGTTTTGGCGAAGGCTCTCACGTAACCCAATGCTGCGCGCCTTGGAACCTGCAGTGGAACGCGAGAGCTGGAAGATCATCCTGTTAAGCCAATTGCATCCACTTTTCCCCACAAGCCTGCTGAATTATCTTTACGGCCTGACGCGAATTCGATTTGGCGTCTACATGTTCTGGGCGTCAATCGGCCGGGTGCCAGGTCTTTTTTTGTATGTATACACGGGGACCCTGGGTCAATTTGCAGTTCGCATAATGCGCGGGAAGAGTTACCCACGCATGATTGAATATTGGATATGGGGAGGCGCGTTTATTACCACAGCATTGCTTTTGGTTGTACTGGGTCGCGTTGCGTATCGGGCAATACAAACGTCGCACGCCTCAGCAAGTTCGATTGCCACCAAGCAGCAGGAAAGTGCTCGGCATGGAATATTATCCAGATAAAGAATTGATGATTAATCACTTACATTAAGTGACGAGCGCACATTGCGGTATTCGCATCAACGGTCAAGGCATCAAAGCCAGATGTATAAACTGCCAACAAAATACGACGTAATAATAGTGGGGAGTGGTCATGCCGGCATTGAAGCTGCACTAGCTGCTTCCCGGATCGGTTCCCTTACTTTGATGCTAACCCAGAATCTAGACACGATCGGGCAAATGTCGTGCAACCCGGCGATCGGCGGTCCGGCAAAAGGACATATCGTTCGTGAGATAGATGCCATGGGCGGGGCCATGGGCTTGAATGCCGATGCGACGGGGATCCAGTTTCGAATGCTTAACGGGACCAAAGGTCCATCGGTTCGCGCGCCCCGAGCCCAATGCGACAAAAAAGCTTATCAATTTCGAATGAAAGCAATCTTGGAGGAGGCAGAGAATCTCGATGTCAAGCAAGCGACTGTTTCCGAGGTTCTTGTGGATAGTGGAAAAGCGGTCGGCGTCCAGACGGACCTAGGATTGAGGATTGCAGGGCGAAGCGTTGTCGTCACATCTGGCACATTCTTACGCGGCCTCCTGCATGTAGGTGAGAGCAGCAAACCAGGCGGCCGCATGGCCGATGCGAACTCGACGCTAAGCGCAAGTCTCCGGCAGTTAGGTTTCGAGGTTGGTCGATTTAAGACGGGGACCCCATGCCGGCTCAATGCGCGGTCGATCGACTTTTCGCAATGCCAGATTCAATTGGGCGATGAACCGCCGCCAACATTTGCGTTCCAGCACGATGAAACCGGCATCCCCGCGCGTGGTGAAATCTTTACTCTAAATCATTACTACGCGGGCGAGTTCCACGTGGAACAATTGCCATGCTGGATTACGCATACGACACCGAGCACCCATGAAATCATCCGGGCCAATCTGCACCGGTCGCCCCTCTATAGCGGCCAGATTAAAGGTACCGGCCCGCGATATTGTCCCTCTATTGAAGACAAGATCGTTAAATTTTCAGATAAGATATCCCATCAGCTCTTCCTTGAGCCGGAAGGACGCCATACGAGTGAATATTATATTAATGGAATCTCGACTAGTTTGCCATATGACGTCCAGTTGGAATTTCTCCACTCCATCCCGGCTCTCGAGCACGCCGAGATCATGCGCCCAGGGTACGCCGTGGAATATGATTATTTCCCACCGAACCAGCTTTTTCGGACCCTGGAAACAAAACTAGTCAGCGGACTGTATTTCGCCGGGCAAGTTAACGGCACTTCTGGGTATGAAGAGGCGGCCGCTCAGGGTTTGATCGCAGGAGCTAATGCTGCTTTGAAGGTTAAAGGTCGTTCGCCGCTCGTGCTAGACAAGGGCGAGGCTTACATCGGTGTGCTCATTGACGATCTCGTTAACAAGGGAACCGATGAGCCCTATCGGATGTTCACCAGCCGAGCTGAAAATCGTCTATTTCTACGACACGACAACGCCGACCAGCGTCTGACCAGGTGTGCGTTCAAGTCGGGTTTAATCAGCCAGGAACGTTGGGCCAGTTTTCAGGAAAAAGTCCACCTTCTGGATCAAACTCGACAGATGGCTACTGGGACAAAGATCAGGGGCATTCCAGTCTCACAGTGGTTCAAGAGGCCAGACTTCAGTGTGAAGGATCTACCTGCTGATATGCTTTCTTTGGTGCCGGCCGCAATCTGGGAGCTAATAGAGACCGATTTCAAGTACGAGGGGTACGCGGTCCGGCAATCGGAGCAGAACCGGCAGCTCGAAGGCAGGCAGCAGCAGATTATTCCCGATGGGTTGGACTATAACAACATCACGGGGCTCCGTTCCGAGACCAGGCAGAAACTAGCAACTGTGCGGCCAACTTCACTTGGGCAAGCAGCACGCATAAGCGGGATTACCCCGGTCGATATTGCAATGCTCTCTATATGGCTGTCCAAGAATCACTTAAGCGGTAGCACATCCGCGCGCGAAGGGAAGCCAGCTGCATGAACGTTCAATGCTCACGTTTGCGGTTGTAGTGATAGGGAGCTATCTCCTGGGATCGATTCCTGCCGGCTACCTGGCTGGCCAAATCGCAGGAATCGACATCCGGAGGACCGGCAGCGGCAACATCGGCGCGACGAATGTCACACGCGTACTCGGAAAACGCTATGGCTATCCCGTATTCGCCGTGGACTTCCTAAAAGGCCTCGGCGCGGTAAAGATATCGGTTTTGATCGCGGCGCGCCTCCGGCCGGAATGGAGTTCAACTGAGATGTTTGGAATTGTGGCGGCAATATCTAGCGTGATCGGGCATTCTTTTCCCGTGTGGCTGAAATTCAGAGGAGGGAAAGGCGTTGCCACTTCCGCTGGAGCACTGTTTGGGCTGATGCCAGTTGGAGCCCTAATCGGCGCCGTAATTTGGATCTTGATCTTCTGGATGACGCGCTACGTTTCAGTCGCCTCGATCGCAACTGCAATCGCATTGCCGTTTATTATTTTGATCATGACGTGGCTAGGTCAAACTCGCGGGAAAGCGCTATTTTATTCCTCGATCTTTCTCGCCGGGGTCGTGATTTGGCGGCATCGTTCAAATCTTTTCCGGCTGATGCGCGGCAGCGAACCACGTTTTACTCGGAAGTGAAGATCGAGCGGACAGCAATCGTTGGTGCCGGCAGTTGGGGAACAGCTTTGGCTTGGTTGTGGGGGAAAGACGGGCGACCAGTTTTTCTTTGGGGGCACAACGCCGATCGTATCGCCCGCATACAAAAAGCTCGTGAAAACAGCGACCATCTTCCAGGGCTCAAATTACCTGAGTCGGTGCGGGTTACATCCGAGCTGCGTGATTGCGCCGGTGCGAACCTGATCGTTTTTGTTACGCCATCAACTGCCTTCCGCGAGATCGCCATTCGCCTGAGAAAAGTGATGGCCAATGAGCGCACGGTATTCCTGAGTTGCACAAAAGGAATCGAACATGGAACCGGAAAGCGGATGAGCCAAATCCTGAACGAAGTCTTTCCGGAACATAGGATCGCGGTCTTATCTGGGCCGAACCTTGCAGTAGAAGTCACCCAGAACGTTCCTACTGCGACCGTGATTGGCTGCAATGACGTTGATTGTGCGACGAGCTTGCAGCGCATTCTTGGGAGTCCACGCTTTCGCATTTATACCAGCCAGGAGGTCACTTCCATCGAGCTGGGCGGCGCGTTGAAAAATGTCTTCGCTCTGGCGGCAGGAATCAGTGATGGGCTTAAATTAGGTGATAATTCCAAAGCGGCATTGGTCACTCGATCGTTGGCAGAGTTAGTTCGGCTCGGCGTTGCCATGGGTGGAAACGTACATGCTTTTTACGGATTGAGCGGTGCTGGCGACCTGATCGTAACCTGCTACAGCGAGCGCAGCCGCAACTACACGGTCGGCAAGCGCCTGGGGCGAGGCGAACCACTAGCGCAGATTACCCCACATATGAAAATGGTGGCCGAAGGGATTCCCACTGCGCGCAGCGCCCGCGAATGCGCGCGGCGGTTGAAAATCGCTACGCCCATCATCGATCAGGTGTACGCCGTGCTTTACGAGCAGAAAAAACCGACCGTTGCCTTGGAAGAACTGCTGAGCCGCGAGCAAAAAGCGGAACAGCTGTAATGGCGCAAGTTTGTTGCCTTGCGATTGTCTGTCGGCCTACAAGTTACAAACTTGCCCGGCGATATTTCTCAGAGAATTCCGCGATTACTGTCGGGTATAACTCGCGCTCGGCGATTTGAATCCGCGCATGCAAGCTTTCCGGGCTATCGTCAGGCAAAATCGATACCACACTCTGCGCGATGATCTCGCCGTGATCGACTTTTTCATCGACATAGTGCACGGTGCACCCGGTCATCTTTTCGCCGGCGACGAGTGCTTGCTTCCACGCTTCAACTCCGGGAAATCGCGGCAGGAGCGAGGGATGAATGTTCAGAATTCGGCGCGGAAAAGCCTCGAGCATCGGCGATTTTAAAACGCGCATGAAACCGGCAAGGACGACGAGCTCGACACCGGCTTCACGCAACATTTTCACAAGCTCCTCTTCCGCTTCCGGCTCTAATCGCGTGCGAAATTGACCGGGTGGCAAGTACGCGTTTGCAACAGAAAACTCTCGCGCGATATCGAGGATCGGTGCGTCGAAGACATCGGAGATTACAACACGCGCTTCCGCGGCCAGCTCGTCTGAGCGGATGCGTTCCAGAATCGCCCGGCAGTTGCTTCCTTTTCCCGATCCAAGAATTCCAATTGGCAGCCGTTTCACTTATCGAGTCTGCGTTCTAGCCATTAATGGACACGTATTGCGACAAGCCACAACTTTCAGTGCCCGGTCTTACATATTTGTTCGAGCAAGCGCGAAGTCGAATAGCCAGCCTCAAATGGAATGATGCGAATCTCCGCTCCGATTTCTTTCAAAACTGCTCGCTCCTCTTCGTCCAGTGTTTCGGAGCTGTAATCGCCGCCTTTGACATAAATGGCAGGCCTAATTGCAGCAATAAACCGCGTGGCCCGCATTTGTGGAAAAATCGTGACGAGATCTACGCACTGCAAAGCCGCTAGGACCTCGGCGCGATCGTTCTCGGGGGTAATCGGGCGTCCGTTTCCCTTCAATTCGCGGACTGAACGATCGCTATTCAATCCGACTGCCAAGAGATCACCAAGCGCGCGCGCGGCTTGCAAATACCGCACATGACCGACGTGCAGCAAATCGAAACAGCCATTTGTGGCGACAAGTTTTTTTCCGGCGGCACGCAATACCTCCGCGCGCTCGGCCAGTTCATCCATATCGATGATTTTCGTCTTCATCTGTTATTGATGACAACGTCTAACGCGCGAGGAAGAACTTGGAAAACAGTCGGTTCATTTCCGATCAATTCCCCGTCAGCATTGAACCACATCCCCGGTTGCGATTGAACTGAAATCTTTTTTGCACGCCGGAAAATTACGGCGTTGCTGGAGAGATGCTTGCCCAAGAGCATCTCCGCGGCCAGCAGCGCCATTTCTGCTGCTGGCCGTTTAGGTATGAGCACGGCATCGAGCAGTCCGTCGCCAGGATCTGCTTCAGGCGCGATCGGTAGTCCGCCGGCAACGAATCGTCCATTTGTAACGATGACATTGTAAAGATCAACAACCAGCCTTTCTGCGTCATCGAAAGTCACCTTCGTACGATAGGCGTGCAACTCCGGCAGGGCCGCCGCAGCGCTTCGGAGATAGGCAAGCGGGCCCCAGGCTAATTTGATTTCAGGAGTCAGCTTCTCATCAACAACACCGCTGAAGCCGCCGGATGAAGCATTGACGAAGTATCGTGTGCGTTCAGTAGTCATGCGGACGAGATCGATCCGCGCGGTTGTTTTGGCCTGCAAGATATCGATGGCGGCATCGATGTCTTCTATCAGGCCCATCGACCGCGCAAAATCATTTGCAGTGCCGAGTGGCACAATTCCCACACAGATGCCGCATGGCGCACCTGGCGTTGCAATGCCGTTGATGACTTCGTTCAATGTGCCATCGCCGCCCGCCGCGATGATATAATTGCATCCGGCGCGGACCGCCTCCCGCGCCAAATTTTGCGCTTCGCCCGCGCGCTGAGTCACACGCACGTCCCTAGCATTGAGAGGGCGAAGCTGTTTTAGCCGAAGATTCAAATCGACAATCGATCCCGCGATTGGATTTACGATGACGTACGGTTTCACCGGGTTCGTGACCAGCTATGCGATGTCTTTAGTTCTCGTCGGTTCGACGAAGGCCCAAGCATCTAAATGATTCGTGTTTGTTCATGTGAATTCGTGGTTGAAACTTTGTCTCAGGAGCCAAGATTTACTTTGTCTCTCTCCGATTTGCGCCAAGTTGCTAATTCATCGCCATGCCGAGAAAAAATTCCCAACGACGCCAGGGCAAATCCAAATCCACAGATGGTTTTCGCATTTCGGATGGACCAGTCGTGCCAGAGAGCAAAGAGGGAAGAAACGTCAGCGAGTTCAATAACGTCGGGCTCGCGCATCCTTATGACCCGCCGGTGCTGTTCGCGATTGCGCGTGATCCACGCACGATCTTCACGTATTGGAATATTGACTGGCCGTCGATCTTTGAAAAAGGCGACCCAGTGGATCGACAAGTTCACCTCCGTTTGTATCGCGCAGATGGTATCGAGGAAACGAACGCTGCAGTCGAACCACTAGTTGGTCATTATTATCTCCAGCTTCCGCGGCCGAATAGCTCTTACCAGGTCGAGATCGGATACTATCAGTCTGCTGATGTTTGGCATTCCGTCGCGCAAACCGATGTAGTGACAGCGCCGCGCGACGATATCGGTGAAGCTGGAAATGTCGATCTTGCCACGATTCCGTTGCACCTCAGTTTTCAACGGCTTCTCGATTTGTTTGGAGCGCCGAACCGCAGTGCTTTAGCGGAGAGGATTTCTAAATTCCAAACGCACGCTTTGGATGACGAGAAGCGTACCGTGTTGAGTAGGAAAGAGCGGGAAGTTCTTCGCGCGACGAACATTTCCTTACCGGAAATGGCAGCTGCACGGCGTGCCTTTGCTGATCTAGCCGCCGACGAAGAGTTGCGCAACCGATCGGAGGCTATCCTCAATTTTGGATCGACAAGCCCGGCACGCGGATTTAGCCAAAGCAGCTGGAATTCGGGTGCTGCCTAGAGAAGCATTCTTGATGCGCGCTTGCTAATATGCAGGGCGCTCGACTGATTGGAGATTCTTCTCTGCGAGTATTAGCCGCCTGAAGTGTGTGTCGCATCCGTGATCGGCTGCCGCGCGAGTTTGCTGCGACGAACGCCATAGCTGAAGTAAACGATCATACCTATGATGAACCAGACGATCAATCGTCGCCACGTTGGCCATGGAAGTGCGGCCATGAGCGTTAGCGCGGAAAGCGCGCCTGCCGGTGCGACAAACCAGACCCACGGCGTTCTGAATTGGCGCGGCAAATTCGGCTCGCGCACTCGAAGCACGAGGATTCCGACTGAAACGATGACAAACGCGAGCAATGTGCCAATGGAGCAGAGGCTGCCTGCGTCGCGCACGCTAAAAATGGCGGAAAAGATTGCCACACCGATACCGGTTAGGATCGAAGTCAGCCACGGTGTGCGAAAGCGTGGGTGCACCCGACTAACGAATGGCGGCAGCAAACCGTCGCGTGCCATGCTGTAAAATACGCGTGATTGGCCTAGCAACATCACGAGAATAACCGACGACAAACCCGCGATGGCGCCAAATTTAATTAAGCGTCCCATCCAACCCATGCCCGCGTGGTCTGCCGCCACTGCGATCGGGTCGGGCACATCGAGCTGCCCATACGGTACGACGCCGGTGGCAACTCCCGAGACCAGGATGTAAAGCACGGTGCACAGGAGCAGTGAGCCGATGATCGCGATGGGCATGTCGCGTTGTGGATTTCTCGCTTCCTGCGCCGCAGTGCTGACGGCGTCGAACCCGATGTACGCGAAGAACACAATGCCCGCGCCGGTCATTACGCCGCTCCATCCGAAGTGCCCGGAGTGACCTGTGTTCGCTGGAATGAACGGATGCCAGTTCGCCGTCGCAATCGCACGAGCCGCTCCCAAGATGAACAGCAGCACAACAGCGACTTTCACCAGCACGATGATATTGTTGAAGTTCGCCGACTCCTTGATGCCGATGACGAGCAGCGTCGTGACAACAAAGATGATGAACACTGCTGGAAGATTAAAAATTGTTGTCACGTGAGTAAGTGCTGTCGGGTCGCTTCCTGCGGCTTTGATTTGATCCAGCAAGGATGCGCTGTTTACTACCCATCCTATCTTTGCCTTTACAAGCGGCGCGAGCGCAGCGGGGATATTAATCAGCTCCGTACCGCGAGCGGCCGATAGCGCCGGCGGAATATTGATGCCGAAATCGTGCAGGAAGGAGACGACATAGCCGGACCAGCCAATGGCTACCGTGATCGCGCCCACGGCGTATTCGAGGATCAAATCCCATCCGATAATCCAGGCGAAAAGTTCGCCAAGCGTCGCGTAGCCGTAAGTGTAGGCGCTGCCGGCCATCGGAACAAGCGACGCGAATTCGCTATAGCACAGCGCCGCGAAGACCGATGCGATACCTGCGAGCACGAACGAGAGCACTACGGCGGGACCGGCATTTTGCGCAGCGACGGTACCGGTGAGCACGAAGATCCCGGTCCCGATGATCGCGCCAATACCCAGCGCCGTCAGATTCGCTGAGCCAAGGGCCCGCTTGAGGCTGTGATCGGTAAGCGCCTCGGCTTGCAAATCCGTGACACTCCTTCGTCGAAATAAATTCATGATGAAGTTACTCTTGATCTGCTAAACGGAGAACCCCTTTGGAGTCAAGCTGGGCGTGACTTTTCCCGAAGAAATTTCCAGAAAAAGTAAACTGGCACTCCGGCAAACACGATCAGCAAACCCGGCCACGAAGTTTCCGTTCGGTAAACAGCCAGCACGAGCAGAATCACTGTCGCTGCAA
>WNGK01001681.1_pt1 | contig 23978 bp, 31 predicted proteins | sample 5400601 | NCBI WGS metagenome assembly WNGK01 (sample SAMN13153376, study PRJNA577476) | soil metagenome | isolation source: 60 cm soil or saprolite under Garry oak tree replicate 1 | place: USA:California | collected 2016-06-15
TCGTAAACGGGGCTCACGAATTCCTACCAGTTGACGTGTTTGTCCCAGGATGCCCCCCGAGACCCGAAGCATTGGAGCACGGGATAATCATGCTTCAAGAAAAAATACGCAAGTCCAAGGTGTACCCCGAGGGATGAGCCTCACTCATGAAAGGGAAGACAATCTAATCAAGACAGTCAAAGAAAACTTCCCTGCCGACGTCAAGGATGCGACGACCGTCCGACGCTCACGGATCAACATAACAGTCGCTCCCGAGAAAATTGTTGAAGTGGCAGTCTTCCTACGCGACAAGCTAGGATTCGATCATCCGAGCGGAGTCTCAGCAGTCGACTACAACCGGGAATCACGGTTCGAAATAGTCTACCACCTCTCCTCGATCCAAAGCCAGGGCCAGCAGGATATTGTCATTAATCTGAAAGAGTCTGTTCCCCGAAACAATCCCCGAGCCACCTCACTCGTCAAGGTATGGCCAGGGGTCGAGAACTATGAGCGGGAGTCTATGGAAATGTTCGGATTACAGTTCGACGGTCATCCCCGACCGGAGAAACTGTTCCTCAACGACAACTGGGACGGACCACCGCCTATGAGAAAGGAGATCAGGTTCCCGACAGACTGACAACAAATGACAACAACCGAGAAACCTGCAGAAGCTACCGATCTACCCTCGATGAGCCCGACAGAGCCCGGGGCTCAGACCATGACATTGAGCGTGGGCCCGCAGCATTCCGGCTCGGGACACATGCGGCTCATAGTCGAACTTGACGGCGACATCATCATCAACGCAATGCCAGACCCAGGCTATGTACATAGAGGAATAGAGAAGATCATAGAACTCCGAAACATCATCCGAAGCATCCCCGTCATCGAGAGACCCTCGATCATCGACGCGTCAAACCTCAACCATGCATGGGTAAAAGCGATAGAAGAACTGCAGGGTGTCGAGCCGCCAGCCCGCGGACAATATCTTCGTTGTCTCTTGAACGAGATGAACAGGATAATGAGCCATCTCTACTGGCTCTCAATCTACGGCGTCTTCCTAGGACACACAACCATGTTCATGTGGCCCCTCGGAGACCGGGAGCTCTTCATCGATCTCGCAGAACGCTTGACAGGGGCGAGAATCACATACTCGTATCTCGTACCGGGCGGTGTAAGACGAGACCTTCCCCGCGGGTTTGCCGAAGAGGCGGTCAAACGGACGGTCTATTTCGAAAAACGCCTCGACGAGTATGAGAACATATTCTTCAAGAATCCACTATTCACATCCCGCGCCAAAGGCGTCGGCATACTCTCCCGCGAGAGAGCGGTTGCACTCGGCTCAACCGGTCCAACACTGCGAGGATCGGGAATAGACAGGGATCTTCGAAAGGATGAGCCTTACGCGGCGTATGGAGAACTGGACTTCAAGGTCCACACACGGCCCGACGGTGACTCTTTTTCTCGCGCGATGGTTCACATGGACGAGATGAGAGAGAGCTGTCAACTGATACGGCAGGTGCTCGAGAAACTACCCTCCGGACCCATACGACGAAAAGCACCGATCATCGTTCCCCGCGGCGAAGCCTACGGTCGAGTAGAGTCGGCGCGAGGAGAGTGTAGCTTCTACATGATCGGCGAAGGAGGCGACAAGCCCTACAGGGCCCGGTATATCACAGGCTCCTACCGTAACATGGCCGCGATCCCGGAAGTTTTGAAAGGGGTCCGTCTGGCCGATATGCCGACTTCATGGTGGAGCATAGACTACTGGCCCGTGGAGGCCGATCGGTAGAATATGGCACCGGTCATCGGCAAGTTCAAGGCAGCATTCAACAGCTGGATAGCATACTCCGCCGGTCTACGACACCTCTTCCACAAACCATACACGCTAAAATTCCCACAACAACGATACGCCGTGGAAGCAGGCTTCCGCGGAAGACACCTGCTACACCTTGACAGGTGCACCGGCTGCGGAATATGCGCCTGGATATGCCCAGAAAAATGCATCACAATAGTGCAGCGAGGCGATCGATGGTTCCCACAATACTTCTACGGACGATGCTGCTTCTGCCACTTCTGCACCGATTATTGTCCAGAGTTCGCCCTTGAGGAGACAGTCGAATATGATATCGCCGAGTACAGCAGGGAGCTGCTTGTCTGGTCGCCTGAGCGGTTGGCTAGGCCGCCGGTCAAAAAGGAGGACAAGTATGTCTTCAGCGTCGACGGTCCAAGAGGAGCTTCCCAGGTTCCGCAACGGGGGCACTAGCAAGAATGACACAGGTGGCCACTCCTCCCCAGACATTGAAACCGAGCGCTGAGGGCGAAGGCTGGAAGGCTCGGCCTATCAGGCTGAAGATTTTCGGGAACCTGATCGCCGAGGTTGTTCACAAGGGCATCTGCATGTACTGCGGCGCATGCATAGCATCCTGTCCCATCGATATTCTCTTCCACAGCGATAATGAGGAGCCGATCATGCGCGGGACCTGTGCCGCCTGCCAGGTCTGCTACTATAGCTGTCCAAGGATCGAGCTTCCGGTTTCGGAGGTTGAACGGAGAATATTCGGGAGAGAACGAACACCCGAAGAGACAATCCTCGGAATACACATCGGATCATACTCCGTACGCGCGAAGGATCCTGATATTCTGAAGCGGGCCCAGGACGGTGGCGCAGTAAGTGCTCTGATGCTCTACACGTTAGAGAACAAGATCATCGACTATGCCCTGGTCTCGGGATTTACCTCACGAGAACCATGGAAGCCAGGACCTAGAATAGCACGAACTAAGCAGGAGCTGGTCGAGAATGCTGGGTCACAATATACCCCTGGCGGTCAGGTCGGCGGCATGGCGGAGATCGCTGTTCCCAACCGGTCGGTCGTCGATTTCCAGGAGGAACGAATGGCGCTGGTTGGGCTACCTTGTGAACTGCAGGGCTTCTGGAGAATGAACTCTCACTGGATCGCCGCGCCCAAACTGGGAAGAAACCTGGTATTCACTATCGGGCTCTTCTGTTCCAAGGTGTTCGACTATCAGAAGATGATGGTCGACTATGTTCAGGGAGCGCGCGGCATAGACCTCCGGACAGTCACCAAGGTCAATATCAAGAAGAACAGGTTGCTTGTCTACACGGGCGATAGGCTGGCGATCGACGAGCCTGTAGAATCTATCGCCAACGCAGCGCGGGAAGAGTGCAACATCTGCGTCGACTATTCCGCGGAGCTATCTGACATAGCGGTCGGAGCCATAGGCTCAGCCTCTGGGTGGAGCACGGTCCTGACTCGTACTCCTCGCGGCGAGGATATCCTCAACGGGGCGGTGGACGCAGGATATGTCGAGATGAGGAGACTCGATCCTCTTGGAAAAGGTATGAAGTTCTTGGAAACACTCTGCGAGCGGAAGCGGCTAAGAGATCCATCCGCTTACATTCGCCATTCGACCGCTTATCCCAGACCCGACCCTAAGCTCGTGCCTATAGAAATCCTGCTTAAGTAACCTCTCCATCACGTTCAGAGTCTCAAGCAGGTCCCCCAGAGAAGTTCTGTCCCCCTCTTCCTCAACCGGGCTTGCACACTCCGGAGATACGCTTGACAGTACGGTCGACTGTACAGCCGGAGCTGAATTACGGTGAAGAGGGCTTCCTAGAAAATGCTCCAGCATTAGCTTCTCAGGAGCCTTCAGTCCACAACCGGGACATTCGTGGTACGAGATGGTTTCTTGACGCGGTTCCGGCTTACTGGAAGACCCGATCGAGATCCCGAGCGGCTGGGCGGGGGACTGTGCGATGGCGAGTCTCATAGAGGCGGAAACCTGTTGTGGCAGACTTGTCTTTACCGGTTCTGGCACCGGTTCAACTTTGGCCCTCGTCGGCAACGGGTGGAAAGTATAGAGAATGGGGCTCGCGAGGGGAATGGTTGCGCGTATTCGCATTAGGGCAAAACCCAGAGCGGACCCGCCGATTACTCCTATCAAGAACTGGAATAGAGCGGGTTCCAAATACCATTCCACCTAGATCAACGGGGTATCGATATAGCTCTCTTGAGCGCAGTCGCCGCAGATCTCTCTACCCTTGGAGGTTCGTCTCAGATCGTCGACGCTTAGTATTTCATGCCCGCACACGGGACAGACAACCACGCACAGACTCATACGCCCAGACCGTCAAGAATCAAACTAGACCACTACTGCTGATTCCCCGCGTGTTACCCATCCCGACAGACGACAGTAACAGTCGCCTTAAATACGCTAGAATTCGGCGCCGGAAAAAACGCTTGTCCGAAAAATCTTACAACTCACCACCGTCGAGTCTCGCGCATTCTTCAAGCCCCAAGCGAACGAGGGAGCTTTACTTTTGGTCCGGTCTCTCGGATATGAGCTTGCCTAAAGCGTCATTGTTCATGGGAGGAATCTCATTGGAAAAGGTGACCAATCATACGTGTCCACGCTGTGGTCAGTCTGAGATGAACGTCTACTATTCGGATCAAACCGATGTCCGGGTAGGGGCGTGGTGCCAATACTGCAACATGAAGGCCTACTACCACAACGAAGAGCTTGTGCAAATAAACTCGTGAGAAATATTCGGGGGCTATTTCTATTCGGGAGGCGTTGCGCCTTCTGGAATATTTACTGTCATCTCACCCTCAACGAGCTTTCGTTGAAGTCGTGCTGTGAAAAGTTCTAGGTCAACATTAAGGTCGCTCAGCCGTTTCACGGATTCTGTGGTTAGTGTCGGCATGACGTTTTGGCCCCCAATACGGCCATATGCGACCGCTTCAAACGGAAACCTCTCACCTTTGTAGACAGCATATCCTGTTAGAAAATTGGCCACTCCTCCCCCAACACCACTTGCCTCGTCCATCTCGTCGATGAATACGTCCATGACATACTCAAGAGTTGGATCCTCTTCTTTTCTAAACGGGTTGGTCTTGCTCAAGAATTGCCTACCCATACGCGGGCATGTCTAGCGGGTGCCACTGTCGCTCGATCATTCCCTTGATCCGCTGCCTCGCCAACCATCCAGCAACGATATCGGCCACTAACAGAATCGATAGGGCGTAGTCGGCCGCTCCAAAGCCGAAAGAAGAACGTGAGATTGCGTACACGATCAGACCGATTGCCGCGACGGCGGATCCCAGAATCGGCGCCCAGATTCTCCTCTTTGACAACAAGTATGTGCTGGCGAGGGTTCCCAGCGTGACGAGAGCGAAGAGTATTCTCACCGTGCCCGATATACTGGTCGGGATTCCTGAAACGGTGACGGCGAGAACCAGGGACCATATCGCCGTGGCTACCAGCAGGATGCTTGTCACGTTTAGAATATTGTATCGCGAGGGCTCGATTACAGCGGCCGAGAGTGGCGGGGTGTAGGAGAAAGGCTTACCGAGTGCCTGGTAGGCATTTGTTGTCGTTGTGTGCGGTTTGCCGGACTGGACATCGACTGCCGAGTTGACGAATTTTTCGATGAGGATTAGTCGATGCTGGCCGATTCCACTTGCCGGTCCAGCTTCTAGGTTGTAGTCAGGTCCGACTGTCAGTTCTACCTTTGTGTCCGGAGTGCATGAATGGGTGATATTCATTCCAGGCCCAGTCTGGGTCAGGGTCCAGCTGGATCCCTTGTCCCGGGTGCAGATTAGCGCAGCCCATTTCGTGTCGGGAACTATCTTAGGCAGCCCAACTTCTGGTGCGAGGTCTGTGACTCCATATCTCTTGTCTTCGCAGAAGAGCTGGTCGCAGGATCTGCAGCGCCAGACGTCGACCGCTCCTATGATGTAGCTATCGTGGACCAGGTTTACGACACCAAAGTACACGACATCATGCTGGTGAGTCTGCAAGACTCCGGATCTGATCCGGCATAGACTCGTGGATTAGAAAAGGCTTGGTGTCAACGAACGCGCTTCTTCAGGAAACGAACTTTCTTCTACCTAAATGCTTAGCGAGAGGAAGACTGCATCATGCTCGAGATCAGACTAGTCCGTGAATCTCCGGATCGAGTGAAGGAGAACCTCCGTCACAGAGGAATGCCGGAGAAGATTCAGGACCTAGATCGGCTGATCCAGCTCGACCTAGACTGGAGAAAAGGTCTCGCCGAAGTCGAACGGCTCCGAAGGAAGAGGAACGAGGTCACCCAGGCCATCGCCGAGGCGAGGAAGAAAGGACACGATGCGTCTCAATTGATGAAAGAGGCTGAGAGCATTCCCGGCCAGATCAAGAGCCTGGAAGAGAAGGTTGACGAGTACGGGAAGCAAGCAGAGCAGATTCTTCTCAATCTTCCGAATCTAGTCCACGAAAGCGTACCAGTTGGTAAGAACGAGAATGACAATGTCGAGGTGAGAAAGTGGGGAGCAATCCCAAGATTCCAGTTCAAAACCCTTGACCACATAGACCTCGGACTGAAACAAGGACTCATCGATGTCGAAAAGGCTGGTAAGGTCGCAGGAGCACGATTCTACTATCTACGAAAAGACCTGGTCAAACTGAACTATGCCCTGATCCAATATGGGCTCGATTTTATTCTGGAAAAGAGCTACGAACTGTTTCAGCCCCCCTATCTTCTTCACCGAGAAGTCGTCGCGGGAGCCGTCGCCCTTGCCGATTTTGAGGAGGTGATCTACAAGGTTGAAGGCGAAGATCTCTACTTGCTGGCCACCGCCGAACATGCTCTCCTGGCCTTCCACGCGGACGAGATTCTGGAAGTGGGAAAGCTTCCTCTCCGATATGCAGGAATTAGCCCATGCTTCAGGAAAGAGGCGGGAGCCCATGGGCGAGACACCAAGGGCATCTTTCGCGTTCACCAGTTCGAGAAAGTTGAACAGTTCATCTACTCAGCTCCAGAAGGGTCTTGGAAGCTTCATGAAGAATTGCTCCAAAACCTAGAAGAGTTCTGGCAGAGCCTCAAGATCCCGTACAGAATCGTAAACGTGTGCACCGGCGACTTGGGGACAGTTGCTGCGAAAAAGTACGACTTGGAGGCTTGGCTACCGGGACAGGGCAAGTATCGAGAAATGGCCTCATGCAGCAACTGCACAAGCTACCAAGCAGTAAGGTCAAAGGTGCGATACCGAGAGAAGCCTAACGAGCCCACAATGTATCTGCACACGCTGAACAGCACACTGGTAGCAACCGAACGAGCGATCGTGGCAATTCTCGAAAACTTCCAGAACCCGGATGGGACTATCGAGATCCCTGAAGTCTTGAAGAAGTACATGGGTGGGCAAGAGATAATGCCAACGCCACGATTAGGATCGATTCGACACGAAACTACGGCGCCGAACATCACGACTCCAACACGAGCCATCTAGAAGAATCCGATTCCCAATCCGATCAGGAACAGAATCGCGGCCGCGGATGCACCGATAAGTAGCGTTTCAAGCCCACTTCTCCAGAATCTTCGGCTTACAACCCGTCCCCGCCACGCCCCAACGGAAAACAAGAAGACTGGAGACACAATCCCCGCGACTATGATAGAGTCGATCTTTGTCGGAAGAAAGAGGAATGGACCCAGTGGGATTAAAGCGCCTACCAGAAACGAAAGGCCGATGGCTCCACCAATCTTGACTGGATTAGGAAGCTTCGCCCTATGAACGTGCAGTTCATGCATCAGAATGTCCTCCAGAAACTTCGACTTATTCGAGGCTATCTGCTCAACAATATTCTTAGCCTGGTCCCGCGTCAGACCTTTGGCGATATAGAAGTCGGTCAGCTCCTGCTTCTCTTCCTCAGGCTCTTCCTCTATCTCGCCAGCCTCCCTCATAGCATCGGCTTGGAACAGCTCGTATTCAGACCGCCCCGCTAAGAACCCCCCAAAGAACATACTGATAGCCCCAGCAAGCATCGACGCAAAACCCGCAATCCGGATCAACTGGAGGTCAGATGTGGCTCCAGCGAATCCGCTGAGAAAGGCGAGATTCGTAACCAGACCGTCTGAGACGCCAAGAGCAGAGCTTCCGATATAGCTGCGGGCTCGAATGTGTTTGTGAATCTCCCTAGGCACCTGCTTCAGCCCACTCAAACTCGTCAACCCTGACCCACTCAACAAGTAGTTATTCAGTGTGTCCGCACCTACTCAAATAGCTCAATCAGAGTGCCAAGCAATCTAGTGGGAGGATCATGAAGGACACCGGCCCCCGAGCAACTAAACCCTACATGCCAGGCTATGAAATCATGTTCCAGACAGACCGGAAATCACTACCTTGGTCTTGGGCAAAAGACAGGTTGTCATCATCGCACAACTACTGGCTGGCGACCAGTCGGACCGATGGCAAACCACACGTAATGCCAGTCTGGGGAATCTGGCTAGACAACGAATTCTACTTCAGCACCGGACGAAGATCACGAAAATCTCGAAATCTGAGCATGAATCCAAACTGTGTCGTTTGTCCCGAGACCGCTTCGCAAGCGGTCATTATGGAAGGGGTCGCCAGAGAGGTCAAGGATTCAAACTTGCTCCGACGATTCGGAGCTGTCTACAGGAAGAAGTACGACTGGGACATGGGAAATCTAGAGAACAGCAAGGACCCAATATACGCGATCCGGCCGATGGCAGTGTTCGGCTTCGTAGAGAACTCCAAACGGATCAAAGGGAACCCAACACGGTGGAAACTAAACGAAAAGGCCGCGGCCAAAAAAACCTAACAGAGAATGATTGGACGAACCAGTGACTGTGGTGGAAGGTTCCACTACACTCGCTGCGGAGGGTCAAAATCGCGCATAAACAAAGTGATTTTTGAGCTTCATTGACCAGTTACCAACATGGCTTTAGAGTCGGCTGACCAGAAGCTCGTTTCCCGTGAGCTAGCAAAGAGACGCGCTTTCATCTTCCTGTTCATCCCACTCATCGCACTACTGTCGTTCTTCATCACTCAGGAGGCCGACGAGGTCGCCCATGCACTGGACGACTATGTCATCATAGCGCTTTCAATCGCATCCCTCCTTATAATCGCCTTGATGTGGAAAAAACAGTCGCTTCAACAATTGAGAAAACAGCACAACCAGATACTCATCATGATGATAGTTGCCCTAGCATTCCAACTGTTTGCGTTCGCAGCCGAGTACAACGACCCGGCCGACTTCGGAAACGAAGTTCCTTCTCTGCTCGCGTTGATCCTTGTCTACATCAACGGGTTCGCGTAGAAACGGGCAGCTTCAATCTACTATCTTCTCTATTTCCTGAGCCATGGTTTTGTAGACTTGCCCCGCCCAGGTTCCTCGCCTATTCCCGTGGACTAAGACTGTCAGTCTTCCGCTCGACGGTAGGTAGGTGACTTCAACAGTCCCCATTCCTTTCCGGCGTCCAGAGATGTGCCAATGCATAGCCTCTCCCTGAGTCTTGTATGGTCGGACCAGCCGACCCATCGGTCTCACCTCTGCATCATGCCGTTCAGCCCACGCCCCAATGACTTCATGCAACTTGATACGGCTCATCTGAGGACGAACGATTATCTCACGCTTCTCCATGCCCTGGTACTCTCGCCTGGTCAATTTTTGAGCAGGAGTTTCGACTCTTCTCATTTACTCCCGCACAAAGGTAAATTGTGCGGGGTTCCAACCCTCGTATATTTTGAGTGGCGGGGTGGGTCGCAAAGGGAATAAGGGGACGGAGGAGTTTTTCGGGTCGTGAGGAGCGTTGGTAGGGGCTGTCTAGCGGTTCATCTCACTAGCTGCTGCCAATCGTACCTTCACCACGAGGCGCGAACAACAACGCATGCGTGCGCTAGCCGGCTCTTACTACATACCGGTCGGCGCGCGGTAACCGAAGTCGAGACGAAGCTGAACTGACGATAGAGCAAGCGCAGAGGCTTAAATCTCTTAGACCTGTCTCTTGCAGACGATAGCCGTGTCAATATTTCTGTCGGTGCCCGGCCAGATACTCTTCTATACTGTATACATTCTGATCTTCCTTTGTTCGCATTCTGTTCTTGTCCTTATCCGCGTTAGGCATGCACCGCCATCAAAGGCCAAGTTCGGGCCTGGAGCCAGGTCAATTTTAATAGCGGGTTCCTTGTTTTTTTGGTCGTTGGTATTAGTCTCTGCCTGGCTCAGTTATTCTGGAGTCGGGGCGCTCCCTGAATGGGCATTCTATCTGGGACTGTCGCTCTCAATTCTCGGCAATGTGATATGGTTCTGGGGATACCAGACCTTAGGTCGGTTTTACTCCCAAGAGTTAGTGATTTACCAAGGTCATCAATTGGTGGAGCGGGGGCCCTTCAGGTTCGTCCGGCATCCCATGTACACTGGTCTTATTCTCGTGTACCTAGGGATAGGATGGGCGGCTCAGTCATGGGCCGCCGTGGTCCTCGTCATTCTTGCGACCGCGATATTCGGTTCCTACCGCATTCCCGTCGAGGAGAAGGCCCTCATCTCAGAGTTTGGCGAACAATACATATCATACTCCAAGAGAGTCAAGCGGCTCATTCCCTTCATATTCTAGAAACTTGACCCTATTGTCAATTTGGGGCCAGTGACTGGTTGACACCGCTCTTCTCTTTGTTTGAAGGGGTGATGTTCTGGGTTATCCTTCTCGGCGTCTACGTTGCTGTCGGCGTCGCTGTAGGAAAACTGAAGGGAGACGTGAGAAAAGCAAAAGGGAAGAGGAGGAAAGAACTGTCGCCTTTCATACTATTTGCAGCGTTAGCAGCAGCCATACTAATCGGCTATGCGCGAATTGGGCTACTTCCTGACTGGCTATTCTACCCAGGAGAAACACTGTTCATCATGGGATATGCTTTCACTATCTATTCGATTTCCGTTCTGGGACGATACTACTCGACCTACGTGGAGGTTCTACCCGACCATAAGGTGATTGAGAGCGGTCCCTATCAGCTCATCAGACATCCCAATTATCTCGGTCAGATAATTGGAGTCGTTGGGCTTGGATTAGCCCTACAGTCATGGGTCTCCCTGCTAATCTTGCTTGTCGTCGGGGGCGGTTACTTCGCTTACAGAATACGAAACGAAGAGGCATTCCTTGTTGCTGAGGTAGGAGATTACGCCAAGTACATGAAGAGAACCAAACGTCTGATCCCCTTCATCTTTTAGATGCTGAAAGATTCCGGAACGCGATTCGGAGTACCTAACCTCATTGTAGAATATCACGCCATTCTCAAGGATAGGGGTTTATTGCCCGAGAGTCCCACGGTCCTAACGGGACTCCAAAATGTTATCGATGATCCTCGAACCAAAGGTAAATATCGACTCCAAGCTGCTCTAAGCGTGAGGGTAGTGTAGATTGGGGAGGAGAAGGCGCCGAGTAGTTCGCATTGTGAAGAAGAAACTCCCCACCGTATTTGTCTGCCCAAGGTGTGGCGAAGAAGCGGTTAGGGTTACTATTGCAAAGGACACTGGACACGCTACGGTCCTCTGTGCCTTGTGCAACCTGAAGGATGATTTTCCTGCACACCCCGCAGCTCAAGCCATAGACGTCTATTCCTACTTCACAGACAGATTTTATGGCGTCAAGGATCCTCGACCAATCATTCCACACGACAGAGATATTCAATACACTCCGCCTGAAGAGGAAACTGCGGAAGAAGAAGCAACTGCTCAACCCGCGATGGAACCGGCACCTGAGCCACTGCGTTCCGAGGTTCAAGCGGAGAAGCCTGAACTAGAGTCTCAGCCCTCAATAGCGCCGGAGGTTTCGTCGCCGGAAGACTCTGAAAGGCTTTCTGGGGAGCAGGCCGCCGAACCGGCACAGACGACCGAGCAAGAGTCTCCTGGTGAGACGCAAGCGGAGCCGGCGGTCGAATCCGAGAAAGAGTCGCAAGAGGAGAGCGAGCCATTTGCGGATATTATGGAGAACAAGGACAAGAAGAGGTACAGCTCAACTCCGCTGCCTCAACAGACCTCCGAACAGACCAGCTAGACGAGATCATTTAGCGCGGATTTTTCTCTCATCGTAGATAGGCTCCAACATATTCACTACACGATCTACGGTGGCCCTATGCTGGCGAAGTGCGAGGACGATTTCCTTCTCGTATGTTTTGAATATGTTTGTCATGGTCATTCTCGGGTGAAGCGGCGAGAACTTGGCTTCTTGACCGGCCGCGTGGATAACGAGTCCACTCGCGATCATTCGTTCCATAAGCGCCTGAGTTTCGCTGAGAGGAATGTCGAGTTCAAGAGCAAGCTCATGGAGTGTCAAATCATGTCCCTCGAGTAACCGCAGGTAGGCTCGACTCTCGAGTGGTTTTATCTTGAACTGGTCTTCAAGGAGTCGGGCTATTTCATTCTCGTCTACTGGCCGCCGCCTCAGAGTCCCTGGCACGGGCATAGTTTTGCATGCAGTGGACTAGTATTTCATTCTAGGATGCTGGAACACCCGGAGAGTTGCTGATCCTGTTCGCGAAAGGACGTTTGTCTAGTTGCATCGGGTGCATGTTGCAGAATGCTTCTCGACGGGTGGTAAGAGTTTGAGAATCAAGGAGATTGCTTCCGACATTGTGAAGTTCGATGGTTTCGACGCGTATTTCTGAGTCCAGTTGAGTTGCTGAATGAACCCGACGTGTTTGGTCATGAGTTCCCATGACCTGCGCATTACTCCAGCCAGCTCTTCTGATTCCCACATGCCGGTTTTGAGGAAGGGTGCTATCAACATCAGGATTCCAGGGGTTCCAGTTCTATGCAGAAAGATAGGTGCCTTGATGCTCAATAACAGCCCAACCGTTGAGCCCGCAGTAAAGACGATTCCTAGTGTTGCAAGGCTTATCGCCGTGCCGAGGACCTGGAGGTCTTGTAGATTGAACCAGCGGAATAGTCCCAAGAAGATCAGGACAGCAAGGGGGGCAAAGAAAATGGTAATCGCTAGCGGGCCACCCATTCTAAACCAAAAAAGTAGGCGTGCTCGTGCTGAACCGTTCTTCGCCTCACCGCTACCCTTGGTAATCATTGTCATTTTCTTAGTCACCCTGAGTTGTTCATTTGTAGAACGATGCTAGTTGCTTCGTTGTTTGCAATTGAACTCGCTCCCTTGATGCTGACTTGGATGATGTAGTTTGTCTGGGGGCTGGCCGTAAATGTCTGGAAGGGAGTGGGAATGGCGCTTCCACTCGCCCAGCTTATTCTTGCCATCTGCTGGACCCCATCTTGTGATAGAATCGTTAGAGTGAGATTGGCCAGTTCGGCCGTGTTACTCATCGATTCGACTCTGACACTAACAGTAATTTGTCTTATCGCATTGTTTCTAACTCCGTAAGTAGCGTTTGAGTCGTACGTTGTAACATCGGAGTAGACATCATAGCTCAGAGAGATTGTGTTGGAGTGTGACCCGTCGATCCAGTGAATAAACTCGACACTCGTGTTGGCTCCCATGGCACTCAGCCCAAATTCGTATGCGTAAAGAGGCGATGAGTAGATCAGAAGGGCGACGCCTAGAGCAATCCCGATAATCAGCAGTGACTGTCCCACCTTGACCAGGGGAAGCCCGGCGAATAGTTTAGGAGCTATCGTTTGAACCTCCTCGTCTCTTTGCGGACTTATTCAGAGCTGTCGAACCTCCTCCGAGAGCAATCGATGCGATGATGTAGATGTCCCAGGGTATCGTCGTTATGCCGCCTACGTTTTGGGAGGCGAGTAATGATACTGGTTGACCTTCGCTCGAGACAGTCTGACTAGATTGTGAAATTAGAATCGAGTAATCTGATTTTGCATAGCTCACGAAGAAGATCGTGCCGTTGGGCACATCTCTGAACGTCACTCGTCCATTTGAACCGGTTATTCCAGTGGCGATCCTGCCCGATGGCCCATACTGTGTCGAGTTGTACGCAGTTACGTTAGCTGACTGGATGACACCTTGCCGGTTTGCTGGCTGGATAGTGATCGTAACGTCGTATATGTTAGCGCGAATGTCCATTGTCTTGTTGGAATCAAGAGTGATTGGGAATGTTCCGTTAACCCAATACCCGAAATATTGGACTTTGACCAGGACCACTCCGCCAAGGCTCGTAAAGTTTGCCCAGCCGGTCGGACTGGAAGTTCTTATGGACGAATTGACATAGACGGAGGCCCCAGGGATGGTGTCCGTGAGACTCCAGTTTCTCACGCGTAGGTTTAGTGTGCAGTTGCTGAAGGATACCGCTGTATTGAGCCGAGTCTCAGATCCTGGAGTTTCGTTTCCATAACCGTCATAGATGACGTTCATGTGGCTATCATTGGACCCGCCTCCTTCTGGAAGCAGTGTCAATCTCAAACGATCGCCCGTTTGTATGCCAACTCCTGAGCCTGAAACGGTGATCGTGTAGAGGGTGGGTGTGAGTGCCGTGATCGTTCTTCCTATGAAGTTCCCTATTGCTCTGACATTGGTTCCGCCGGTGTTCGTTAGGTCGATGTGTACGTCTAGTGTGGATAGTGTGGTAGCGGTGTCTGCCCAAAGATAGAATGTCCATGTTCCGGCCGCGGCACATCCGGGCGTTAGGAGGTCGGAGTACCAGTAGTAGTTGGTGCCCTTGTTGAATTGAATTGTTGCCTCGGCTTGAGCGGAGGGTGGAGCGGTGATGTTCATGCGAAGTCCGGCTGGGGAGGGCGCAGGAGTCTGAGGTGTTGTCCTGTGCAAATAGAAGGTCGGGTCTGGGACCGACGCCAACTCAATGATGCTCCTCTCGATGGGAGCAGAGGCGATGTCTCCAAGGAGGAGTGAAGCAGAGACTATCAAAATGCAGATAGCGCCTGCATTTCTAGGCGCATGGAGCACAGTCTCATCTATCCTGCCTTGGACAGCGAAGAGGCGGGTCTCAATATTGAGCATAAGAGTTCCGTTACACGATGAGTCTCCTCACGGTTACGTCGTTACGAAGAATAGCTTCCGCCTGTTAGTTGACAGCACTTACAAGGGAGGTTTGGTGTTACCCCAGCTTAACCCGGAGATGGGTGTCAGAAGGCTTATTACAGGTGTAAAGGGCGTATTCACTACTCAGAGTGGTATAATTGGCACTGCTTGAAATCGAGTTACCAGAGGAACTACAGCCGCAGCCGAAGCAGGTAGGACGCTTCATACGCCGAACCCAAAGCGTCTGTCCAGAATGCAACCGTATCCTTCCCAGCACCGTATTCGAGCGGGAAGGTAAGGTCTTCATGACCAAGACCTGCCCTGATCACGGTGAGACTGAGGAGCTTTACTTTGGATCATATGACATGTATCAGAAGTTCGCCACGTACTGGAGCGACGGTAAGGGAACACACGCTCCCAACGTTCCCATAGAGAGTTGCGCTTGTCCGGCAAACTGTGGCCTCTGCTCGAATCACCTGAGCCACACTGGTCTTGCTAACATTATAGTTACCAACCGTTGCGATCTCACATGCTGGTACTGCTTCTTCTACGTGAAGAAGGGTCTCGAAGGAGCATATGTCTACGAGCCCAGCATGGATCAGGTTCGCGAAATGGTCCGTGCTCTCAAGGCTGAGAGACCTGTTCCTGGAAACAGTCTCCAGATCACAGGTGGAGAGCCAACCCTGCGTCCGGAGCTTCCAGAGATCGTGAAGATCATCAAGGAAGAAGGAGTAGACCATATCCAGCTCAACACGAACGGAATCAACCTAGCGCTCAACCCGAACCTAGCTCGTGAGCTTAGGGACGCGGGTCTCAGTAACCTCTACATGAGCTTTGACGGAGTATCCCCCAAGACAAATCCGAAGAACCACTGGGAAGCACCCTACACGATTGAGACCTGCCGCAAGGCCAACCTTGGAGTCGTGCTGGTCCCGACGGTCATCAAATCAATCAATGACCACGAGCTGGGCGGAATCCTTCGCTTCGCACAGCGAAACATCGACATCGTCCGAGCAATCAGTTACCAACCAGTCTCGCTCACTGGAAGAATGAAGAAGCAAGAGCGCGAAAAATACAGGATTACCATTCCTGACTGCATCGAGAGAATCGAGGAACAGACAAACGGCGAGATTCCGCGTGACGCATGGTTCCCAGTTCCGAGCTGCTCGCCCGTAACCCACTTCGTAGAAGCTTTCACCAAGCGCCCACAATACGAACTATCGATCCACTTTGCATGTGGTGCAGGCACCTATGTCTTCGAAGACAAGGACACAAAGAGGCTAGTCCCGATAACCAGCTTCGTAGACCTCAAGGGTCTCTTCGAATACCTCGACGAGAAGACTGACGAGCTAAACTCTGGCAGCAACAAGTATCTGGTCGCGGCCAAGTTCATCAGCAAACTCAACAGCTTCATCGAGAAGGACAAGCAACCTGCAGGCCTCAACCTATCCAAACTATTGGTTGGAGCTCTGCTCAAGCACGACTACAGCTCAGTCGGGCAGTTCCACATCAGAAGCATGTTCCTTGGAATGATGCACTTCCAAGACAAGTACAACCAGGACGAAGAGAGACTACAGCGCTGCGACATACACTACCTAACACCAGACATGAGAATCATACCCTTCTGCTCGTTTAACGTCATACCCGAATGGTACCGAGACAGGATCCAGAAGAAATACGGTATTACCGTGGACGAGTGGGAGAAGAAGAACGGCGAGAAACTCGAGGCACGACTCTACAAAGGAAACCTGCGCAGAGGGAAGCACGCGGACGGCTGCGGATGTAGCAGCGTCCACATCGAGCCCATAACCGGTACCTAGACGCCAGCCCAACAACCAAAGACCTTTTTTCACCCGCTAGCCTACCAGAGGGACCGAACCCAAGGAGTGTTCAGACTTACAATCAACTCTAGAACGGAGAAAGGGCGAACAGTGGGCATCTGTCGAAGACGCGACGATCACAGCCTCGCCTGAAAGGGCGAAGCTAGACGATAATCTAGCGTTCACGGTCAGCTTCAAGCTCAACGGCGGAATAAGACGGAATTTCGTCCGACGACTCTGGGAAGTAGCATACGACGAACATGATCTAGGATTGAGAATAGCATACCGAGTCGAACTCGCCAGACAACGATCCAAACTACTGCCAACGACAGAACTGAAACAAGACAAGTTCGTCCGCAGAGGAGTATTCTTCTGGACCAGAAACCCAGAGCTTCCTTACAGAGTCTGGGCGACTGTAGCTACGGAATTCGAGACGATTCTTTATCCGAAAACCGAGGAGGAGGCTCAGACGATGCTCTTCGATGTCACCCGTAGCTTCGAACTTCCCGCAGCAAAACTGGGAAGAGGACACCACACACTCGAAGCCAAGGTCCACGCGAAATGGGGCAAACACATTTTCACCGAAAGAGGGGAAGCAACAGCAAAGACGCCGACTATCAAGATCAGTGTAGAATAATCGTCAAGCATTTAAGAAAGAAAACCTCCTTCACGAAATTCCGGAAGCGGCTTAGATGGCAAAGTATGATGGAATCATCGGACGAGACATACTAACAGTAAACGAGGGCGAAAACGAGCTCACAATTATCCTGCGCGACAACCGGTACCTGTTCGTAAAAGTAATCAACGGAAAACTTGTCACCGAATCGGTTCCAGAATAGCGTTACTGGCCAGCGTTCACATTTGCAGTACTCTATCGCCCTTCGACGCCGAGTCAAATGCTAGATCTTGAGTACTATCTTACCGAAGTGTTCGCTCTTCTCCATTCTTGTCTGAGCGGCTGACGCCTCTTTCAAAGGAAATACGGAGTCTACGACAGGTTTGAGCCTACCATCTTCGAAAAATGTTAGGACCTTGAGCAGTTCTCCTTTTCCGCCCATGTAGGATCCCATTAGGGAGAATTGTCGGACAAAGATGTAGCGTATGTCGATTTCTGCTTTTCCGCCGCTGGTGACTCCGCAGTTGACAAGTCGGCCGGCGGGGGCCATTGAGCGCATGCTCTTTTCCCATGTCGCTTGACCGATATGGTCGAAAACCACGTTCGCCTTCTTTCCGTTCGTCACTTTCTTGACTTCAGCCGGAACATCTTGATCGTGATGGTTGATGGTCCAGTCTGCTCCTAATTCTCGGGCTTTCTCAAGCTTCTCGTTATTTCCTGCTGTAGCGATCACCTTCGCGCCCAGGACCTTTGCGACCTGGATCGCGGCGCTTCCCACTCCGCTCCCGGCGCCCCAGACGAGGACCGTTTCGCCCGCGGTTAGGTGTGCACGGGTTGTTAGCATGTGCCAGGCTGTTAGAAATACGAGTGGAACTGCGGCTGCTTCCTCAAAACTCAGACTATTGGGAATTGGAAGAATATTCGCTGAGGGCACCGAAACATACTCCGCATATCCGCCCTGCGTTTCGTAGCCGATGATCCTGTAGTTGTCGCAGAGGCTGTCCCATCCAGATGTGCAGTATTCGCACGTGCCGTCGCCAATCCCTGGAGCAATCAGAACCTTGTCACCGGGTTTGTGGTTCTTGACCAGACTTCCTACCTTGACGACTTCGCCTGAAATGTCGCTTCCTGAAATGTGTGGCATTGGTACTCTTTCCTGTCGTGTCCCTTGACGGGCCCATATGTCCAGATGGTTTAGGGCGCAAGCTTTTACGCGAATCAGGGCTTCAGTTTCGCTGAAAACTGGCTCTGGTGCGTCCTCGTAACGGAGCTTTTCGGGTCCTCCAAACTCGTGGAAAACGATAGCCTTCAATCTAACTCTCCATTTTCACGCGAGATGCGCATCTTAGGCCACATGACTCTCGCTGGACTGACATGCCCTTATTTAGTCAGCAACCTGTTCTGACCCTCGCTCGGAGATACGCGTCCTGGACCAGCAAGAACAAGCAGACTCAGAGAAGGTTGCGAGCGAACTCAAAGGGAACACGCTGAGGGTCTACTGGTATGTGATGAATGCAAACAAACAGACCGTCGGGGTTCGTGAGGTCCAGAGGGCCTTGGACTTTTCCAGTCCCACTCTTGCCCTTTATCATCTTGACAAGTTGAAGGATCTTGGGTTAGTTTCCAAAGATTCTGGAGAATATCGGCTCATTAAGGAGGTCAAGGTCGATGTTCTCAAACAGTTTCTTAGGGTAGGCAGGGTGTTCGTTCCCAGATTCGCCCTATATGCAGCCCTGTTTACGGCTCTATTCGTCTATTATGTGCTGATTATACCAGATCTCAGCCTCTTCACGCTGTTCGGGCTGATTTTTGGAGGCTTGGGTTCTGCTATCTTCTGGTTTGAGACTTGGAAGGCTTGGAGACAGCAGCCTTGATCGTACAACGATTGAACAGCCCGTTCAAAATCGTTGGGTTATGTGTCGGATAGCACATACAGGTGGGGGCGAGGAAAGCGTTCAATCCAGCTACGAAGAGACTGGTCGAGTACGGCCTCATCGGGCTTGCCATCGGAGCAGTCCTGATAGCGGGATTACAGCTTAGGCCTCAGACTTGGTTTCCTTCGCAAGGCATCCTGCAGATCAATCTAACCGACGGAGTGCCAAGCGTAGAGCTATCGAGTCAGTCGCCATCAACAACTTGTCGCGGTAACTGTAACGCGACAAGTGTGAACGTGACGATAACTTCGATAGAAGTCCACACATCAGGCATCGACAACATGACGGGCATGTGGACGTCCGTGTGTACCAAGGAACTGCCGACGACCGTGGATCTGGTCAAAGTTATGAACCTAGTAAAGAACTTGTGTGGAGCATCAATTCAACCCGACACAATTACGAACGTTAGAATGACCGTAACATCTGCTACAGCACAGATCTCCGAAGTCGGACAAAGGGACCTCCGTGTGCCAAGCGGAAAACTGGAAGTCCCGCTAAGTCCCCTGGCCGAAGTACAGGCGGGAAAGACGACATCGATCACTGTCGATTTTCGGCCGCATATTGTGTGCACCGGAAGTGGTAATGGCGATTGTCTGCTCACTCCCGTCCTACACGCGACATCCACGGGTCCGGCGTAACAATTCACGTTCCGCGTGAAATGACCTACTGCGTCTAACTCTGCCTGGATTCTATTGGTAGCGGGGGGTGGATTTTCGGATCCCACACGGACCCTTCGAACCACCGGTTGAGGATCGAGACTCGTCGATCAATCTCAGGGTTATGAGCCCTGCGGGTTAAACCTGGATAGGCTTCCCTGTGAGAGAATCTACCCCACCCCGCTACAAACCCGAAGCGAACCAAAGCCAGCTTTAAAGGCTTTAACAGTTCAAAATCGAAATGATCAATTATCAGGACGCGTAAGGTGTCGACGTGCTCCGACCACAGCGGTGTACGTCATCAGTTCAAGGGTCCTAGCTGACACTCTCCTAGTGGCTGTCGTTGAATAGTTTCTGAGGTGGCACTTTTTGCACCTGAGTCCTTGATTGCGTCCCATGGACTCCAATCGACCTCCACATAATCTGCAGACGGGATTTTCCCAATCCATCTTTTCGACTAGTTCCAATACGTCGATTTTCTCTAGGTTGAGGGTTAGCCTCCTGTTGCTAGTTCCACGGATTCCTCCATAAACCCTTACGCGATCTCCAGGCAGTAAGTCTCTTGCAGCGCGCATCAAAGATCTCGTGGGAGCATAAGCCGCACAACTGACGGATCCTGTATCGTCCCGGAGCTGGAAGATTACATGTCCGCCCTTCAAGACCTTTGGAATCGCCTCGACTCTCCCTGTTAGGACCGTAGCCTGATGAGGACGGAGATCAGCTACTCTCCCCGTTTTTGTTAGATGTGCATCAGTCCCTTGGTTTGTTTTGAAGATCATGACTCTTTCCGCAGGTTCGTTAATTCGTACCAGGTTGAACGCTTCTTGCACATCTTGTGGGGTCCGTCCCCTAATTCCTAGTAGAACGGGATCAGGGCCGTGGGGGCAAACTAGGATTCTGCCCGATTCCGGGTCCAAATTATGGAACGTTCTCGCACCAAGTCGAGTATTCATGAGCTTGATAGATTCTGGGTCTACCATTCTTGGAGTTCCGAGGTTCTCCTTGATCCGGTAGGCGATGATCTCGAAGGTGTGATCCACTTGGTCGAGGCCTGCGCCGATCGCCGCGAGCGAGCCGATCAGTCCGCGATTTCCTTTTAGCAGATGAGTCCTGACACCAGTCTTTCCAGCCACTTTGCTGGCCTGGCGGATAGTCAGCACATCATGCAATGCTGAGTTGGAGTAATGTCGGAGAATTTCCGGGACGGGGCCTTTTAGAAACAGTACAGCAGGATCTGTTCTTTTTGCGGACAGGTCAGCAGTGCTTTCAGTGATTTCAAGGGCCAGATTCTGGACCTTTTCGATCTGATTTGGTTCGACCAATAAGTGGATGGATAGGGCTCCGTTGCCTCTGGTCTTCCAAGGAATGTTGGGGTTCAGTCTTACAAGCCAAGGAAAATCCGAGGGAGGGATTTCTCTACTGCACAGCTCTTGGAATAGAACCGCGGCTGTATAGGTGGTGCAACCTCCTGACTCTGAGTCTGTGTCGTCGATGCCGATGTGAAACTCCGTTGCCGTCAATGCGCTGTGAGAATCTGGGAATCCGGAACCTACGAGTCTCGAGGAGCTAGTTTTCGATCACTATCATTGTGAGTGTGGACTTGACCTTGTTGAGCCGCCGCACTTTCCAAGTGATGATCTCCTTGAGCTTGTCCATACTGTCCGCGGCGACCTTTGCGACGATGTCGTAGACTCCGTAGACCATGTAGGCCTCTTTGACGTTGCTTACTGCTTTCAGTTCTTTGACGACTGCGTCTTCGGAACCGATTTCTGCGTTTATCAGCACGAACGCCATGGGCATTTTTGGCCACTCGGCGTCTTACTCTCAGGTCTTTCGTTTTAAGCTTTGAGCCGAAAGTGTGAGCACTAATGCTGACTGATACCGGCCATCACTAGCGGTGGTTTCAGAACCGATATGGTCTATCCCTCGGTCAAACAGCGTTTCGAGTTCGCATGATTCCCTCGGTGACCTCGTCAGTGGACTTGGCAGCACTACTGGTGACGATGGGAATCTTCATCGCCGCGTCTATGAGCGACCTGAAGACCAGGGAGATTTCTAACAAGTTCTGGCTCGTCTATGGACCGATAGCCGGACTAATATTCGCTCTAAGACTGGTCTTCGCTCCAGAAACGATTCCAATACTCCTTGTTTCAGGTGGCGCAACCATAGTCGTAGCGTTCCTACTGTTCCAGTTCGGAGTCATGGGCGGAGCCGATAGTAAGGCGATGATGTGCCTCGCCCTCGCCCTGCCAGTCGCGCCGAGTTTTCTTACACCTCTATGGCAGGCTCCTTTCATCTTCTATCCCTTCCCAATTGCGATCTTGGTAAACTCGTTTCTCCTCTCGATAGGGTCAACAGTCTTTCTACTCGCTAAGAACATGGTTCAGCGTGCATCAGTTGGACGGGGACTATTCCAAGGATTCGAACGGGAATCAATTTTGCGGAAAGCTCTAGTCTTATTGACTTCTTACAAGACAAGCTTCAACGCGCTGCAATCCAAGGTGTACCTCTACCCTGCTGAAGAGGTGTCTGTGGTTGATTCTAAGCCAGTGAGACAGTTCCACTTGGTAGCTTCTGCGGCTGAAGAGCGGGACAAGCTCATAAACGGTCTCGAAAGCTACAAAGAACAAGGCATGTTCTCTGACGGTGTATGGGTGACTCCGGGTCTCCCGCACCTAGTCTTCTTAACTGCTAGTCTGTTGGTGACAGTGGTTGTTGGTGATTTGATGATGTGGCTCTTCTTTAGAGCGGTAGGTTATTGACAATGACAGCCGAAACTAGTTTAAAACCCGTCGTCAGTGACTCCAGAAGTATGGGCGTAAAAGTGTTGGCCGCGGACGAGTTCAGCGTACAGTCACTGATGAAACTCGGCCTCACCGAGTACGAGGCCAGAATCTACGTTGTCCTGACGAAGATGGGACCACGAAACGCAAGCGAGATCAGCTTCCTAGGCAAAGTGCCTAGGCCCAAAACATACGGAGCAATACGAGGACTCGAAAGCAAGGGATTGCTACGGATCGTTCCAGGCAAACCGGAAAGATACATGGCAGTCTCGCCAAACGACGTGCTCGTCCCGCTAGTGGACAAACTGAACAAGGAAACCGGCGAATGCGTCCAGGTCGTGGAAAACCTCGCGATGGCGTTTGAATCGTCAAGGTACGTCTACACTGAGAAGCCCTACGAGCGGTATGACCTATGGAGTGTCAAAGGACGAGACAAGGTCTACAAGCGAATACAGGACATGATTGGGGAAGCAAAAGTCAACGTCTGCTTCACCACCACAGCGAACGGACTAGTAAGGATCTATAAGGCGCACTCGGAAGTTCTCGAGAAAGCATCGGAAAGAGGAGCGAAAGTCAAGGTTGCAGCTCCAATCAACCAGATCAACGCGAGTGTGGCTAGAGAACTTGGAGAAGTCATAGAAGTTCGAAATGTGACAACGCCAATGATGCGGTTTGCAAGCGCTGACTCTGCAGAAATAATCTTCGTCGAGGACATCCCAGACGACACAAACGTAAACGCTGGCCAAGACGTGGCCACTTGGACGAATGATCCTCTGCTGGTAAAGTCCCACGAGAAAATATTCGAGCAGATCTGGTCAACCCTCCAGCAGAAGGAACTCGTCAAAGCCAAGGCTCGCTAGCGATATCAAACCAACGCGGCTCGGATTTTGTTAGGGCCGCAAATCTCTGGGGATTCTGGGAATATCCTAGACGCTTGCAGGATATCCGGCTAAAGCTCAAGGTTGATCCGCCTAGACGTGTAACTGTTTGAGAATTTTGGAAGTTACAGGATGCATATGTTCGTTGCGGCTTTGACTATAGTCGTGGCTTGTGGGCAACACTCAAGCTACAACCCCAGAGCGAGAAACAGTTGAGTCGCGTAAACCGGTCCAAGGATACGCTGAGAGACAAGATACTCCACGTTCTATCCGGCGCCACTATACCAATGGACGTCGAAAATGTCCGGATCAAGTCGGGGCTGAAGAACTGGGAGAGCACCAAGGCATTGCTTCTCGAGCTCGTGGTGGAAGGAATCATCAGCGGACAAAAGACGACAAAGTCCTGGGTCTTCTGGGTAGACCACACGGATACCCGGATGAGCATCGCAGGGAGAAACCACGCATGACCAAAGCTCCTAGAAACTTCCACTCGACAACAATGGTACCAGCGGGCACATCAACCGGCCGTTGTCTATGCGTCCCGGCTTGCACCCAAACTGGGGAAC
>WNGK01001982.1_pt1 | contig 23971 bp, 22 predicted proteins | sample 5400601 | NCBI WGS metagenome assembly WNGK01 (sample SAMN13153376, study PRJNA577476) | soil metagenome | isolation source: 60 cm soil or saprolite under Garry oak tree replicate 1 | place: USA:California | collected 2016-06-15
AATCCCCCCAGGATGAGCAACTCATCCAAACGCGAGTCCTGTGCCACAGCATTGGTAGGAGGCTGGCCCCGGATGTAATGCGCGCAATCGACCAGACCGCGATCCACACGTAAACTCGAATTTGCGTCCGCTCCTGACCATTTGCCGCGCTCCAGCCCGGAACCATACCACACTGGAACTAGCACTAACGCGAGAAGACCAACAGCAATGGCCCAAGTCGGCGGCTGCGGGCGGTGTGCCGCAGCCATCGAAAAAACGCGTCCCGCAGTAAGCGAGCCCACTAGCCAATACGCCCAGACGAAGGGCCGATGTATCAATTCCTCTGGATGGCCCAAAATTACATTGACGCTCAGACCAAAAGTCATCAACAACAAAATAACCACCGCGGCCACCGAGATTGTGTCAGATGCCTGCCATGTCTTGCGCCGGGCCGCGAGAAGCCAAACGAGGGGCGCGACTATCGCGAAAACCCCCAAAGCATTAACCAGGAGTAAACCGATCGCTTGCGCGAGGTGAGAAGGAAACGGATGACCAGTGCTAAAAACCTGATACCAGCTCTCGACGCGCGTACCGCTAGCCATCTTTGCCAACACCTTCCAATACCAGGCGCCACCGCTGAAATCGAAGTGGACGTTCGGTCCGACGTGAAAATGGTTCGCCAACCTTAGGAGGGCCACGCCGGCTGCCACACAACAGCCGAGAACGAGCCATTGCAAGCGCTTGCGCAGAGGCCAGGCCAGAATGGCAAAAGCAAAAAGTAACGGAAATGCTGCCGCGAAGATGTGAACCTTGAAAAGAGCCACCAGGGCACCCACTACCACTCCGGACACAATCCAGACGCGACTCTCTTCGCGCATCCCTTGCATTATAAAAATCAGCGCTGTTCCAGCGATTGCAACGCCATAGAGACCTCCAGGAGCAATGTGTTGGAGCCAGAAATAACCGTAATAAGGGTGGGCGACACCTAACATAACGCCGTCCGGTATTAAAAATACACCCACGAGCGCCGCCAGTCCCGCACCCTGACTCCAGATCACCCTGCCAAGAGCATAGCTGGCCAATCCGGTAAGAAATGATCCGAATGGCGCCCAGAAACCTACTACCGTGTCATAAGCTGGCAACTGCCCCACCTTAGCTAAACACGAGGAGAGGGAGTAGCTCGCGTAGTGATAAAACGTTGCAGGGAAGCCTCTCCACTCATAGTTGCCGACTTGATACAAAGTTTGATCTCCAACGCTGCGTGCTACGATACTGGCGTGGGAGAAAAAATCCGACCACGGCTTGAAGACGATGCCACCCTCCACCGAGTTCGTTGGTAAAATGAGGTCCTGAGACCAACCCGTTGCTGCAACAAGGCTCGCAATTACGCCTAGCAGTCCCAAGGCAGAAACCGGGTCACGCTGATGATCTGGGAGAAACTTCGGAATGCCCGCGACCGCGATCAGGAGAACAATCAGCAGAACCCACAGTGAAAGTGGCACGAAGATCTTCCACGCCATCACTCCGACCGAAACAGTAGCGACTCCCAACAGGAAATCTAAGGCGAAGAAGGATGGCAGCCGCAACGCCGCCGTGACGATGCCGCCAGTTCTGAGCAGAACCCACGGCAGCACCAAAAGAAACACCGCGGAACGCAGATTAAAGCTTCCACTGGCGAGTGTGATCCAAACGACAAGGAAGATCGAAATCGCAAGGCAAGCTAACAAGCAACATCTGTCCATGCTGCGTGGGGGTTGTTTTTCCTCGAACCTCCTAGTTTGTTGCCCAATTTCACACATCGTCGACCTTGGAGTTTAGCGGCTAACTTAGTTATGGGACATGCACTAATTTCGTGCTGGTGCGGCAATAGCCCGGGCACGCAACTACGAGCGACAGACCACTCCATCAATGAAAATGGCTCGGACGGCTAGGTTGCGCATTAGCACTATTCACCTAACAACGAAATTCGCTTACTGCTTCGATGATTTGCGCCTGTTCAGTTGTTGTCATGCCAGTGTAGAAGGGCAAGCGTAGCAGGCGCTCGGAAATTTTTTCCGTCACGGGACAATCTCCTTCGCCTCCGCCAAAAGTGCGTCCCATCGGGGAAAGATGCAGCGGGAGATAATGGAAGACGGCGAAGATTTCCCGTTGCGACAAATGCGAAATCAACGCTTGGCGACTATCGAGCGACGGCAGGATTAAATAAAACATGTGATAACTCTGCTCGCATTCGGGTGGAATCGTCGGAAGTCGCACCCCATTGTCCGTAGCCCAACCGCTTAATTCTCGCATGTAATTTTCCCAGAGCCGTTGACGTGCCGATTGAATTTGCTCCCGATGTTCGAGCTGCGCGCGCAGGAACGCAGCCAGCAGATCGGAAGGCAAATAGCTCGAGCCGATATCGACCCAGTTATATTTGTTCACCTCGCCGCGGAAAAATCGGCTGCGATCAGTACCCTTCTCTCTTAAGATCTCGGCGCGTTCGATAAAGCGCGTGTCGTTTATAAGCAGCGCCCCGCCTTCGCCGCAAGTGAAATTCTTGGTTTCATGAAAGCTGACCGCCGCGAGTTCACCAAAGGTGCCTAGATATCGGTCGCGATATCTACCGTAAGGACCGTGCGCGTTATCTTCGACCACTGCGATGGCATGCCGACGCGCGATCGTCATGATCGTGTCCATTTCGCACCCAACGCCTGCGTAATGCACGAGAAAAATCGCCTTCGTGCGCGGGGTAATGCGTTGTTCGATTTGGCTCTCATCAATGTTAAGCGTGTCCGTGCGAATATCTGCGAAGGCAGGTCTGGCGCCGCGCAAGACGAACGCATTTGCGGTGGAAGGGAAAGTGAAAGCGGGAACAATGACTTCGTCTTCAGGCCCGATGTTGAGGAGGAGCGCAGCCATTTCCAGCGCGTGAGTGCAGGACGTCGTGAGAAGCGCTTTCTGGATCCCCAGCGACTGTTCAAGGAGCCGATGACAATCCGCGGTAAATTTGCCATCGCCTGAGAATTTCGGCGCCGCAAGCGCGGCCCGGATATAATCCAGTTCATCACCGGTCGCGAACGGGCGATTGAATGGAATATGCAAAACGCGAGTCTTTCTCTAACGCCTCTTAGAAACAATCCTTAGCCGCGACTGCCGATAATGATGCCCGCCACAATCAGCCCAACTCCCACGACCTTGGAAACAGTTAACGGTTCCTGGAATAAAATCGCGCTTAGAATCAATACAAGCAGAAACGATAAGCTCATAAAAGGATAAGCGTAACTCAACTCGAACTTTGTCATCGCCGCCATCCAGCAAAGAAAGGCAAAGAAGCCTGCTACAATGCTGCTCAGGACCCAAGGATCCCAGATCATACTGAGGAGAAAGAATATCTTTTGTGAAAAGGCATCAGGAAGAGCACTCGACTTAGAGACTCGCCATTTGACCACGATTTGGCCATAAACCGTGAACAATACAGTTCCCAGAATATAGGCGAAGCCTGCTACAAAAGCGGCCGGGAATTGATTCAATTTATTCATACTTTATCCGAGCTGTTGCGCGCGTTTGGCTACTTTGCGTTCGGGTTGTTGTCTAAAGATTCGATTAGCGTCTTAGTAAGGTGAGCTGTCACTAAATACTTTTCTAACTTGACGCACTGCAAATTGTGTTCCTTGAAAAACCGTTCGTATATCGACCGAAGTGTGATAGTGCTCCCAGATGTATTGACGTAGCAATTTCTTCTTCCGCTCGTTGCAGATGAGAAAAACATTATCGCGAGTGTAAAAGGCCTGATACAGATCATCAATTCCGAAGGACTTTAGGCGATTCTGAATGAATGGTTCATGACTACCTACCCCCAGTCCCAAAATTTGCATATTGCTTGTCACAGGCACCGCCTGAGTCGGAAGCTGGTATTCCTCATATGGAAAATCCCCTCCCCAGATCACAAAAAGCTGATTGACCCGCGGCTGTAATCGTGCCATGTCACCTCGGAAGTTCCTGTGCAAGTATTGCTGGGTAGCGCTGAGTTCGCTGACTGCTTTAATCTGGCCGCCACAGCAGATAGCATAACAGACCGCAACTAGAGCGAACGGTATCCCGGAAGTTAACCGCTTATTCACAGATCGCAGCCGCAGCCGTTTTTCAGATGTCTGGCACCAGAGAGTCAACTGCATTGCGTAAAGAGCAAACAGCATTACAAGCCATACGCGATACGGCAGATGTCGTTCAATCATATTTATTCCGAAAAAAACACCGGAATACCAGAGTAACGCAAGGAAAGAGAACCATCGAGTAATCCCAACGCCCGTTATAAGCAGCAGCAGGCACAGCGCTGATGTTGCTATGCCTGCGTACGACAAGAACGATCTTCCAAGATCAAAAAGTAGCTTACGCCAGGCGACTTCGAGACTCGGCGATAAAGAGGTGTTCTGGGATATGAATAAAAGATTCTGTAAACTATATACTCTCTGATCGACGTAGAACCACGATACCAACATAGCAAGATCATTCTGACTCCATCCGATCTGGCGGAAGAAGGGCTCGGTACTTTTATTCCAGACAATCTTTTGCCGATCGATAAAATCGGCCCTGACATTATTGTAACGATAAAATTGTTCCCAACCAGGAGAGCGTTTGTAATATACCTGTTGTCTCCATTGCGACACGGCCGAAAACAGAAGGACACAACAAAGGGCTGGAACTAGGCGACGAAACGTTCCGGCAAAGTGAGTCACCAAGGCATAACCACATAACGGTAACATTAACAACAGGACCAACACTAAGCTATAAATTCGGATGAGACCTGCCAGAATCAGCAATGCTGACGCAATCGTCAGGGCATAAAGGTTGCCTTTCGTCGTTGCATATGGTTTAAGTGCTGTCGCGAAGAGTAGAAGCGTGCCTGCTATCGCCAAGTAGCCAGCGCAGATCGTAAATTGAGGGCTTACGATAACTTTTAAATAAAAAAGAAAAAAAGTTACAAGCCATAGACCAACGGCGCTCAAACGCGCATTTAAACGCAAGATCGCATAACCTACGGTAAGGCTGCTCACAAGGAGATATAGATAGGTCAGTGTTCCATACCAGGGAAATGCAGGAAGGCATGTGTAAAGAGCCTTCAAGGCGAGGCCGATAAGAAAATGCTGAAACAGCAGAAATTCGCTCGGAGGCTGGCCCAATCCTTTCCCCGCGGCGTAGAGATTCATCGCAACGTCATCGTTCGTTTGGTACTGGACGGAGAACCAAAAACAGGCTCCGACGAAGAGGAGGAGGCTCAGTGTAGCTATGATCAAAAAGTTGCGGCGGCTGTTTGCGCGATTTAGCGCAGTGGTGTCAATCTTTGATAGCCATCTCCGTGGCGGCGATTCTGGGGTGTCGGGCGACATGTGCAATCCTGATTAATCTCCTTGATAGCGTTTTAAAAGTTTTCGGAATTTCTCGCTGCTGTTTTTGCTGGTACCACCATGCGCCGCGAGCGGGCATAATATCTGTGTCGTTTCACGAACGAAATGGTGAAGAGATGAACGGCTCCGAGTCACGAACGAGGATCTGTTAAACTCCGACGAGTCTCGTGAAAGGTTTAAAATCCATTTGATCATCAGTTTCTAGTTGTGAGTATTGTTGCTCCGGCGATAAGTATTCGTTGAGCGCCGTCGATTCGGTAAAATCAGGTTAGTTAACCACAGATGATTTCTCCATGGAGAATTCAATAGCAAGTGGACAATTTCTTTGCCAACGACGCCTCGACCAACGGCAACTTTTGGAAAAGCGACGATCGTATGCGTGAATTGGAGGAGTTAATGGCGAGCATTCTGATGTGCGACCCGGGGACTCTGCCGCCGGAATCAACTCCTTTGCGTGACATTAAAGGCTGGGATTCACTCAAACACGTCCTTCTCGTCGTCGGCCTTGAGAAGCATCTGAACGCGCAGCTGACGGCCGAGGAGATCCAGGGGATGATCACCTTGGCCGACGTGGCCTGTGTTCTCAGGCGGAAAGGTATCGATGACTGATCGCTCGATTCTGGTTACTGGAGTTGCCGGAGAGATTGGCGGTTATCTCGCGGACGAGCTCCTCAACGATGGCTGGATGGTTTGCGGCCTCGATCGAAGATTTCCCGCTGACGTCGATCGTGCGGGGTTTGCTTTTCAGGAATGCGACCTTTCCGACGGCGCCGACGCTGATGAGAAGATCAAAATTTTCCACGAACGGTTCGGCGCCTTCGATGCAGTGGTCAACTGCGCCGGCCTTATCGCCAATTCTCCGCTGCTCTCATTCGTTGAAGGCCGTCTTATTCACCATGACTTCGGACTGTGGGACCGTGTTCTTTCCTCTTGTCTCTCCTCGGCCTTTCATGTGACGGCATGTACGGTGCCCAAAATGGTTGGCTCAAGCAAGAAGGGCGTGATTATTAACATCAGCTCTATTTGCAGCCGCGGAAACGCAGGGCAAGCGGCCTATTCAGCGGCCAAGGGGGGACTGAACAGCCTTACAATGGCGTTGGCGAAGGAACTTGGTCCGATGGGGATACGTGTTGTCGCACTGGCCCCGGGCTACATCGATACGGCTTCGACGCGCGAGCACGTGCCGGCCGCCAGGCTCAACGAGATCACGCGCTCTGTCTCGCTGAAGCGGCTCGGCAAGATTGAGGAAATCGCATCTGCAGTGAGGTTCATACTGACAAACCAGTACGTGAACGGCACGGTTATCGAACTGGACGGAGGCTTGGTGCTTTGAGCGATTACTCGCATAACGTCCCCGGCGTATTCAGGGACATCGTCCAGGCGCATCGCGATAAGGCGGCTCTCGTATGGTCGGATCGCACGGTTGTTAGCTTTGGCGAACTGGACAGACTCTCCAACAGGGTGGCGCTATACCTTTGTCGGCAAGGCATCCGCAAGGGCGATCGTGTTTGCATTCGCCTGGACAAATGCACCCTCGCCTATGCCATTGTCATCGCTTGTCTTAAGATCGGCGCGCCATACTTCGTAGTCGACCCATGCAATCCGTTCGCCCGGGTCTCACACATTCTCGACAAATGCAGGCCGAGGCTCATCTTCTCGGCAAAGGAGACGCCGCTCGATCTACCCGCTCATCGGGTGGTGGTGGTCGATCAGGAGAATCAGTTCGCCGCGCTCGACGGGGCGAGCGAGGGCAGCTTCGAGCCGGAGACGGACATCGTCGGCACAGACCCTGCCTACATCATGTTTACTTCCGGATCGACTGGGTTTCCAAAGGGTGCGGTCATGTCTCACGGGAACCTTTTGAACTTCATCCAGTGGGCCCGTGGTGAATTTTTGATCACCCCAAACGACGTGTTCACAAACGTAAATCCACTCTACTTCGACAATTCAGTCTTCGATTTCTATGCGAGCATTATGAACGGGGCGTCGCTGGTCCCCTTCGATGCGGCGACAATGCGTGACCCATACCACGCTCTGAAGCGAATCGACGAGTTACGGTGCACGATCTACTTCTCTGTCCCATCATTGCTGATCTACTTCCAGACCCTCAAGCTGATTACGCCTTCGTCGTTCCCCCACATCCGTAGTGTGATCTTCGGTGGCGAAGGATATCCCAAGACCAGGCTCAAACAGCTGTTCGATTGCCTTCATGCTCGCGCGGAGCTTGTCAACGTCTATGGTCCAACCGAATGCACTTGCATTTGCTCGGCCTATCGCGTGACCGAAGCCGATTTTGAGGACCTCGATGGTTATCCTCCACTCGGGGAACCGATACCGAACTTCTCGTTCAGGATACTAGACGAACGAAATGAGGCGGTGGCCGCGGGCGAAGTCGGCGAATTATATCTCGGAGGACCTTGCGTTGGACTTGGATATTTCAACGATCCCGAACTAACACAACAAGCCTTCGGGCAAAACCCGCTCAACCCGCACTACCATGAGCGCATCTATCGTACCGGCGACCTCGTTTATCTTTCAAAGCACGACGGTAAGATCCACTTTGTCGGCCGGAAGGATAATCAGATCAAGCACCAAGGATACCGCATCGAATTGGGAGAGATCGAGCACGCGCTCTGTCGTATACCGGGTGTGGACGAAGCCGTGGCGCTTCACACAACTCGGGACGGCATCAGCCTCATCGTTGCAGTGGTCGGCTCGGGCAATGGCCTCCAGACCGACGCGATTCGGAAGGAGGTCTCCAAGATCGTTCCTGCTTACATGGTTCCCGGCCGGATCGATGTCGTAGAGCAATTGCCCAAGAACCCCAACGGCAAGATAGATCGCAGGTTTCTCAAAACGCGCTACTGCTGAGGACATGAAAATCTCCGTTGTCACAACTCTCTACAATTCCGCTCCCTCCATCGCGGAGTTCGTAGAACGTGTCCGGGCAGAGTTGAAAAAGCTTACAGGCGATTACGAGATCATTCTCGTAGATGATGGGTCACCCGACGATTCATTACGAAATGCATTAGGATTGCTACCGACAGAGCCGCGTCTCAAAATCATCGAACTCTCGCGGAACTTCGGGCACCACAAAGCTATTATGACCGGGCTCGAGGAGGCATCGGGCGATCTGGTCTTTCTCATCGACGTAGATTTGGAGGAAGCCCCAGAACTGCTGGGCGCATTTTACCCAATACTCCGCAATGAAGGACTTGACGTTGTCTTTGGCTTGCAAAAAAGACGTAAGGGGAGGTTGTTCGAAAGAGTCGGTGGACATCTCGCCTGGAGGGTTGTGAACTTTTTTCTTCCTGTGAAGATCCCATACAGTCATAGCACCGTTCGGCTGATGACCCGGGACTACGTCAATGCCTTAATCCGACATAAGGAGCACAAGACAAGCATCGGCGGTCTGTGGGTCATGACCGGTTTCAAGCAGAAGGGCGTTCACTTCGAGAAGGGATCTCGAGGCCACACGAGCTACAGCGTGAGCAGGCGGCTGGTCGCTCTGCTAGATAGTATTACGTCATTCAGCGAACTGCCGCTCTTTATCATCTTTTACATCGGATGCGCGGTGATCTTTGTCTCGATGATCATGGGTGCGTTTCAAATCATCAGGCGTCTGAATGGACATTTGCTAGAAGGTTGGGCCTCGACAATCGTTTTGATATCATTCTTCGGTGGCTTGGCGGTGTTCTCCATTGGAGTCGTGGGGCTTTATGTGTCGCGAATCTTCATCGAGACTAAAGGGCGTCCCTACACACTTATCCGAAAAATCCATCGCCAGGATAATGGTAGGCTAAAGGGTGCCGATGTTTCCATGGAGTGGCGTGTGTCTGGGATACCGAAAGCGAAACCGACGATTAAGGAACATTACGCCGATTTTTACTCAAAGCGGAACCCGTCAAGAGTTTATCCGGTGGAGTTTGTCGTTCGTACGCTCCTAGGGACTTATCCCGGTCTCAAGCTCGACCGTTCGGTGTTCCGTGGCGCGAAGATTCTTGACCTTGGCTTCGGTGACGGGCGGAATATGCCTCTGTTGCACGACCTCGGCCTTGAAATTTACGGAGTCGAGATTTCGGATGAAATCTGTCGGCTAACACGAGAGCGAATGGAGCGGCTCGGTGTTCCCGTGCGCCTGGCTACTGGCAACAATTCACATATTCCTTTCAATACCGAGGCATTCGACTTCATTCTGGCTTGCCACTCGTGTTACTATGTAAACGAGGACGAAAGCTTCGAGGACAATCTGCGAGAGATTGCAAGGGTGCTGCGGCCCGCCGGGCGTTTCGTCTTTTCTCTGGCAAAGGCGGATAGTTACGTGCTGAACGATGCTGAGCCGCTCGGAAATGGTCTCTATCGAATTACGCAGGATCCTTGTGGCCTCCGCAACGGCAGCGTCTTTCGGGCCTTCAAGTCAAGGCAGGAAATCCTCGATCAGCTCGGAGTCTATTTCAGGGATTTTTCTCTTGGTCTCTGCGAAAACGATTTCTACGGTATCTACGAGAAGGTCTGGATCGGGACCTGTTTAAAAAAGAGTTAACACACGCATGTCCAGGATCGTTATCTTCGGCATCGGGCGGGGCGCGAACGTCGCCACCCGGTATCTCAGCGACGACAGCTCTCACGAGGTTGTCGCGTATACAGTGGACGACGAATACGCCGATCGCAAAGAGTTCATGGGAGGCCCGGTGATCCCTTTCTCCCGAATCGAGAAGGAGATTCCTCCGAAAGAGAGCCAGATGTTCGTCCCGCTCGGATTCCAGGGGATGAATGCTCTCCGGGCCGAGAAATTCGCGGCAGCCAAAGCAAAAGGCTACTCGCTGGCAAGCTATATAAGTTCGCGTATCTTGGCGTGGGGAACGCCGCAAATCGGTGAGAACTGCTTTATCCTAGAGGGGAACGTCTTCAATTACGACGTGAGGATCGGCAACGATGTTGTCATGTGGTCTGCCAACCACGTTGGCGATCTCTCGATTATTGAGGATCATGTCTTCGTCTCCTCGCACGTTGTCCTCTCAGGAGACGTCACCATTGGCGCGAACTCGTTCCTAGGTGTCAACGCTACGATCTCGAATTACGTTCGTATCGGGGTGCGTTCTTACATTGGCGCTAACGCCCTCATTGCTCACGACACCCCGCCTGACAGCGTCTATGTGCCAGGAGGTACCGCCAGGCTCGAGCACATGGACAGCCTCCGGTTCCTGCAACTGATCAAGTCGTGAGATCAAGGTGAAAGCACTGAGATGAAACGAGAACTCGTGGAAATCTATGTCTGTCCCGTGAGCCACTCGCGCCTGAGCGTTTCGGAAGCTAGATCCGCTGAGCCGGAAGAAATAACTGAAGGGCAACTCGTATCTGAGACTGGCACGCGCTACGAAGTGCGGCAAGGCGTGCCGGTGTTCCTGCCCCTCACACTGCTCAGCGAGACGGAACAGGAAACCCAGGCGGAGTATGACGCCTCGGCCGAACAGAAATATGACGCCGCCGTCGACTGGCTGTTCCAGAGCTTCTATGAGGACGAGGATGACGTACGCGAGCAAATGATCGACCTGCTGCACCTGACACCCGATGCGAACGTGCTTGAAATCGGCTCGGGTACCGGACGCGATTCCTTTCGCATCGCTCGGAAGCTCGGCAAACGAGGTGAGTTCTTCGTGCAGGATCTTTCAGAGCAAATGGTACTCAAGACGCGTGAGCGACTTGAAGCTGAGAGTCAAAAGCTCGGACTCTCTGCCAAGATCGACTATTTCGTTTCTACAGCACGGTTTTTGCCCTTCCCCGAAGGTTTCTTCGACGCCGTCTTTCATTTCGGCGGTTTCAACAACTTCAGCGAGCCAAAGAAGACGCTCGCGGAAATGACGCGGATTGTGAAGCAGGGCGGACGAGTTGTCTTCGGAGACGAAGCGCTCCCTCCGTGGCTTGAGGGGACCGAGTTCGGCGAGATGATCGTCACGAACAATCCACTCTTTAAACATAAAGCGCCTCTGGAGCATCTGCCGGTTAATGCGCGGGAGGTCACGCTGCGCTGGATCTTGGGCGGGTGCTTTTACCTGATCGACTTCAAAGTCGGAGATGGCCCGCCACCGGTCAACATCGATCTGCCGCACAAGGGTTGGCGCGGGGGGACGATGAGAACGCGCTATTACGGGCAACTAGAAGGCGTCACGCCCGAAGCGCGAAAGATGGCTATTGAGGCTGCCAAGGCACAAGGTGTGAGTGTCCACGAGTGGCTCGACTCGCTCGTTCGCAAAGCAGCAAAATCTAACCCTGCGCTCTCGGGTAAGGATTGCGTGAAGACCTGAGCGGATGAACTGGCGAAAGCTGGGCAATATATTTAAGCCGTCGGGCGAGTTCGACTGGGCGCGCTCTCATGCCGCGAACCCCACTCCGGAACACGTAGAAGGCGATATTTTCCGGATTTACTTCAGTGCACGCGACGCAAAGAATAGATCGAGTATTGGATACGTAGTCGTGGACTTGGGCGCTAATGGCAGAGTCCTGGACGTTCCTACCGAGCCGGTCCTGCGTCCCGGTGACCTGGGAATGTTCGACGATTGTGGTGCCTCTATCGGCTGCATACTCCGAGTCGGCAACGCGCGGTACTTGTACTACATGGGCTGGAACCTCGCCGTGACCGTGCCGTGGAAGAACGCGCTCGGGCTGGCTGTGAGCGAGTCCATCGACGGCCCGTTTCGGCGCTGGTCCCGATTCCCCGTCGTGCCTCTCGATGAGACAGACCCATACACGATCTCATATCCATGGGTGATGCACGACGGGGGCCGATACCGGATGTGGTACGGCTCAAACCTGCGATGGGGACCTGAAAAGAAAGATATGCTGCATGTTATCAAGTATGCAGAGTCGGCCGACGCGCTGCACTGGAAGAAGCATGGCCGGGTCGTGATCGACTCCGCGTCGCCCGATGAGAACGCGATTTGCAGACCGTGCGTGATGAAAGACGCCGATTGCTACCGAATGTGGTTCTGTAGCCGAGGGGAGAAGTATCGCATTCAGCATGCTGTATCCGAAGATGGGTCTACTTGGACACGGCTCGGACGAGACGAAGGCATCGACGTGTCGTCCGATGGTTGGGACTCCGACATGATCGAGTACCCGTGCGTCTTCGACCATGGTGGTCGGAGGTTTCTACTTTATGCTGGCAATGACTTTGGGGCTACAGGCTTCGGTCTCGCAATCCAAGAGAAATGAGAGCAGGCGTGAGTTGCAATGGCCCCAAGCTAGAACTATGAGCTCGTAACGTGGATGTCCTCCTCGAAAAGAACCAGCCCCTGACCGACGACGAGAAAAAACTCTTCGGTAGTTTCGGCGTCGGCGCGAAGATTCGTCCGCCGTTCCGGATACTCAATCCACATCGAATCTTCATCGGAGACTACGTGAGCATCCGAGAGGAGTGCTACCTCCACGCGTACGAGGACCTGACGAAGCTATACTCTTTTATCGACGATCGCTACAAGGGAGATTTTGATCTGTCGCAATACAGGTACGACTCTCGCATCGTGATCAGCCGCGAGGTCCAAGTGGGTCGAAACTTCTTCATCTCATGCACGAACTCGGTGGAGATCGGAAGAAACGTGACTATCTCAGAGCGAGTATTCATCGGCGACAACAATCATTCATTCTCCCATCCGGAAGTGCCGATTATGCAGCAACCCAACAAGGTTGGCGTTCCTATTGTTATCGGTAGCGGCTCTTGGATCGGGGCCGGTGCGTCACTGTTGGCAGGGACCCGCCTCGGCAGAAACAGTGTTGTCGGCACGCTATCTGTCGTCAAAGGCGAATTCCCGGATCACGCGGTGATCGGACCGGAGCTAGCTAAGCTTCTTTTTGTGAAGCAGTACCCTCCTGTTTAATGGCGGCGCACTCGCGCGCGGACCGGCCAAGCTAATAACAAAGAGCCCAGTTAGAAACTGTTCATGTAGTCGGTGGCCTGTGGACCTTCGTTGAAGATGAGATCAACTATACTGACTTGCGATTGGAATGGGGGGTAGAGCTGCGGATACTCCCGATAGCCGGAGTAATCCATGTAAGAAACGGCGATACCTTCACTCCTGAACAAACCTTCATTGAGATAAGCCTTTGCTGAAGGCCCTGAGACGTACGCCGTCGCACCCGCTTGCTGGCACAAATGAACCAGCCTTTCAGTCTTATCTCCAATCAAATCGTAATCCATTGACCATGATATAGTCGTTCTTATCCCAAGGATTCGGCAAATTGCGACGATGAAACGATAGTTAATGTGCGAGAGCAATTTGTCGTCCGCTTGCAAATACAACTCTTCAAACAACTCTTTCTGTACAGGGAAATATTTTGCCCTCGAGTAACTATGCACGATGGTCGCCCAATGTCTCCGCCGCCAGGTCGAATCACTGATCCTGGTATCTTTTATCTTTTGAAAGTACTTACCCTTTACTTCGACGGGTATCGTTAGCCACAAGGGGCCGCTCGAAGTCTTGATGATATTCCGATTTCGCCAGTCTCGGATCGTGTACTGCACGTCATCGTAGAGAATAAATTCATCTACAGAATTGATTAAATCAAAGTATCCTCGCCACGGGATGTAATTCGATTGAACGACAGCTATCGTTTTGCTCATGGTATGCTCAGCTTGGCTGAGAATCGTCAGCACTGCTTAATCTAACGCCGCGTTGCCCGCTTCCCATTTGCAAAAAGAGGGACCTCCCATGAATTCATGATTGATGATGGATCTCAATCCGTCTTAATCGTAAACATGGGCTTTCCTTTTAAGGAGTCGTTGAGATCCATGGCCAGGCGGCTTTGTCCTCTTGCACCTTATTCTTTGCTTACCACGCTTTCCAACATCGTGTTCCAGGTGAGCGGCTTGTTCCGGAACCAAGCCGTATCAAACTTCGGCGCCGCAAACAGCGCCCAAGTCTGCCGTGGGTGACGCCAATCCAGGATTTCGAATCGTAGTCCCGCCTCTGTTGCTACCTTTCTCAACGTATCGGGCTGGTAGCTGACGCAGCCAGGATAAATCCAACCTGTTTTAGTGTTGTCCGTCTCGCTGGGGAAAAAAGTTGCTATCAACGCTCCGCTCGGTGTGAGGGAGTTGGCGATGAAAGAGATCCACTGGGTAATCAGGTCAAGTCCACAGTGACTGAAGATAGACTGTGCAACAGCGAAATCGAAACGGTCTTTCATCTCATTGAGCATCGCGGGAGAATCGGTAAAGAAGAACCTTGGGCGTTTGATCTGCAGTAGCGTCTCGCCGACCTCATTTCGAACTCCCTCGCGAACCAGCCATTCGTTAGGCTCAATTCCAAAATACTTATCCTTGTTGAGATACGGGATCAACAATCTGCCGATTCGAAGTGAGCCGCATCCCAGGTCCAGCAGCGAGTGGTGCTGGCGAAGGCCAAGAGTGGTTAGAAGATTGAAAGTCATTGCGGCAACCAGGTCGTAACGATCTGGCGGTCCAACATATGCCCGGTAATGAGGGTCGCCCGGCTTCAATCCCATGCCTAAGTCATCTGACTTATCATTCGATCCGGGAGGATCGTTACCGCGACGAAATGCATCCGGAGTTGATGCTATGGCTGGAACAAAAAAATTGCTCACCGCATCAGCAGGATTCTCAGGAAAACTCGCTACGCCTTTCGACTTATCGAACTGGTAAATCCTTTTCCTGGGTCGTTCCTGGTAGGGAAACGAACGCAAACGATCGCCTTCTAACGCCTCACGCGCTCCCAAAATCTCGCACCTGGCCGCCGCCAGCACATTAAGTTCCGCTCGAACATCGTCGGCTTCGGCGGCGCGATTGCAAAGCTCGTCAGGGTCCGCGCGGAGATTAAATAATTGTTCACGCCCGCCATTGGCCATAAAAATATATTTCCATTCATCCTTCACGACCACTACCTTGAAAAACTCCGAGCCAGGTAATTCAGCCATGCCCACCAGAAAGGGGCGCGGGGGAAAGTCGCCACGCAGGATGCCGAGCAAATCGGCGCCTTCGCGCAGTTCGCAATGGCCTGCGGCTTCGGTGGCAATGCCAAACAAATCCGCCAGGCTAACTAATTCCTCGCGTTTCTCACCCATCGGCAGTTGAGCAGGCCAGCTAAGTAGAAACGGGATCCGGCAAGAACCTTCGAAAAAGTTCTGTTTTTGCCAGCCATGGTGATCGCCAAGGAGATCACCATGATCGGAAAAGAAGCAGATCACGGTATTCTCCGAGTTCTGATTTGACTCGACCGCATCAAGGATTTTGCCGACGCAGGAGTCGATATACGAAATCTCTCCATAATAGCGCGCTTTGATAATCCTGGCCAAGGCTGGGTTAATCGCATCAGCCCAAATTGCGTAGCGCATGAAGGGGATTTCCTCATCCATGTGATCGGTCTTAATATCGCCGACCACTGGATCGGTCATGCGATCGGGATCGTACATCCGGTTGAATGGAATCGGCGGGGCCAGCGGCGGATGCGGTCCGACAAAAGATATAAAGCCGAAGTATGGGCGATCAAAGTTGCCTCCGGCAATCTGCTCCACTGCGCGATCAGCCGCCCACCGCTCAACTCCCAGTTCAGGTGGCAATGGGCTCCTTTGTGGAACGTAATACATCTCGGTCCGTTCCCCCATGAGGTGTTCGAGAAAGTTATACTCCGGGTGTTCCCGCGCGAGCCAGGAAGCGTAGCCGTCGTGTTGGCGTGTGGTTCGGTCGTAGGTTTCTTCGCTGCGCAGGCAAGTTTCATAACCAAGGTCTTCGTCTGGAGGAGCGGTGTGAAATTTGCCTATGCCAAACGTTCGGTAGCCCAAACTGGACATGGTGCGACCCAGGTATGGGCCGCAGCGGCGCTCCATTTCTGCCGGCTGACCGGCAACCGGTTTCGGCGGCCAATTACTGAAGACCCGGGTCGTAGGCGGCTCACAACCGGTTCGAATTGTATATCGAGCAGCAACGCACACCGGACAGGTGGAGTAAGCTCGCGAAAACGTTAGACCGCGTCTCACCAGTCGGTCCAAATTGGGAGTGTAGATAGTTCGATTCCCAAGCGCGGCGATCGTATCGAACCGTTGCTGGTCTGTCATGATGAACAGAATATTGGGACGATTTGAAGACATTGGTTCTCAGAATGGATGTCGAAGCGGGATTACCCGCAGAAGGAAGAGTAAGAAAAGAGACCGCGTTCGCAATATCACGGCTGGAGCGCTTCCCTCATAAGATAAATATAGTTCAGGTTCGGCAAAATCTCTGCGTCGGCTCGTCGAGCACTTTAGCTGAACCGTTATCCATCAGAATGATCTCATAGTCGCCGATGAAAATGTCGCGCTGATATGGGGAAGAATTGATTGCAACGTGTTTTGGATTTGCGCGGCCATTTCGGACCAAACCAACACCACCGAAAGCTTCGGAAGCGGCTCAGATGTGGTCATGCTTCGCTAGACCTCGAAAAATGATCTGTCGCATGGTGGCACCACTCTTGACAATCAGTTCAAGTATCGTACTCCCGGTGGATATCAACACCGACCACCAGTCGAAGCCGGCGTCACCCGGAAAGCTTGACCGATTTGTTGGAGTCTCGTCCACCGCGGAGAGCCTTTGTTTGCAATGAATCCACAGCGCGACCAGAGAATCCGCGTACTCGTGGTTTACGGCACCCGCTTTGCACAGCGCGTCGACACCGAGGGAATCGTCATCCATATCCCGCGCTGGACCGCGAACCGTATGCGCCTCGAAGAGACCGGCGTGCGCTTCACCGAGGTCGCGCCGCGCGAGGATCTACCGTACAGGCGGCCGTCGATCCTTCCCGGCTTGGATGACAGCCGATACTGCGTGGAAGCGCGTGGAGCCCTCCGATCTCCTGGATCTTCGTCATGACTCCCGACGGCCACACGAAGCGCGCCCCCGAGGGTGAGGAGAGCGAGCGGCTTCGCACGCGCCTCGCTACGCATCGTTGGACGGCGCACAATCTCGAGCTGGCACCTGACGTCTGGACTATGCCGGGCTCGCCGGACCTGGTGAAGGCGGACCTGCGCCTTAAGGCGATCCTGCAAATGTGCCGCGCGCTGTACGGCGGACGGCTGAGCACCCTCCGTATCCTCGACCTCGGATGCCTGGAGGGTGGGTATTCCGTTGGCTTGGCTCGCGCCGGTGCCCAAGTGCTGGGCGTCGAGGCGCGAGGGGAGCATCTGGAGAAGTGCATGCTGGCAAGGGACGCCCTCGCGCTGCCTGGTCTGGAGTTCGCCTGTGCCGACGTCAAGGCCATCACCGTGGACCGCTTCGGCAGCTTCGATGCCGTGCTGGCCCTTGGCATTCTCTACCATCTGGACGACCCGGTGGGCTGGCTGCGCCAGATCGCGGCGCTGACACGCGGGATCCTCTTCGTCGACACGCACTATGCGCCCGCGGACGAGGCGAGCCTCGCCGCCGTGCGTCCGGGGCTGCGCGGTCAGCTGGGCCTGCTGGAGCGATTCGACTCTCATGGACTCGCGATCGCGGGTCGCTGGTATCGCGAATGGGAGTTGGAGGCCGAGCGCGACACCATGCCTTGGGCCTCGTGGTCGAATCCGCGCTCGCTATGGCTCACCAAGGAGTCGCTCGCCCGTGCAGTGCGCCACGCTGGGTTCGACGTCGTGGCGGAACAGTACGATCACTGGCTGAACCGTTACGAGGTGTTCACCACCGAATACCCTCGTACGATGATGATCGGCCTCAAGTCCCCGGCGTAGCCTCTTTGCAATGGTCGCACCGCCCGCTCGCAGCCTTCGTGTTCTGGTGGTTTACGGCACCCGGCCCGAGGCGATCAAGATGGCTCCGGTAGTGGCTGCTCTGCGCGCCCGCGCGAAGTGCTTCGAACCAATCGTCTGCACTACGGCGCAGCATCGCGAGATGATCGATCAGGTGCAGGAGTTGTTCGGCCTGGCTCCTGATCTCGACCTCAATCTGATGACGCCGGACCAGAGCTTGAACGAGCTGACCGCCCGGGTAATCACGGCGTTGGACGAGGTTCTCGAGCGCGTGCAACCTGACTGGCTTCTGGTGCAAGGAGACACCACCACAGCGATGGGAGCGGCCCTGGCCGCATTCCATCACCGCATTCCGGTTGGACACGTAGAGGCGGGACTTCGCACGGGGGACCTCACGCGACCTTTTCCCGAGGAGGCCAACCGGCGCCTGATCGACATCGTGGCCCAAGCCCTCTTCGCGCCCACCGCCCGAGCGCGCGACGCGCTTCTGGCGGAAGGCGCCGACCCCGATCGTCTGTTTCTCACGGGCAACACGGTAGTTGACGCGCTGCAATCTGTCGCCGCCACGTTGGGCGACACATGTCGCCACGATGAGGTCCTGGTTACGGTGCATCGGCGCGAGAGCTTTGGCGAACCGATCCGCCGGATCTGCTTCGCTGTGGCCAAGCTGGCCGAACGTTTTCCGCAGTTGCGCTGGATTTATCCGGTGCACCACAATCCGCATGTGCGCGACCCTGCGCGGCTGATCTTGGAAAGAATTCCGAACGTCGAACTGCACGATCCCTTTGATTACCCAGAGCTGCTGCGTTATCTGAAACGCGCTCGCATTGTATTAACGGACAGCGGCGGCATCCAGGAAGAGGCGCCCGCGTTCGGGACACCGGTGTTGATTCTCCGAGAGAAGACCGAACGCCCCGAGGGTGTCGAGGCAGGCGTTGCCCGCCTGATCGGAGTCGAGCCGGAAACCATCGTAAGCGCCGCGACAGAGCTGCTGACGGATACTGCGGTCTATGAGTCGATGGCGACCGCCACCAATCCTTACGGTGACGGACGTGCCGCTGAGCGCATCGTCGCAGTGCTTGCGGGAGAACGCTTCAAGCCGTTCGAGGCGACGACCGACGCCAAAAAGAATCCTAGAACCATCGCCACCTCATAAATGCACAACGTTGCTTCCTAGTCGTGCGCCCAAATGACGAATGTCGAAGCACGAAGGAATGACGAAATCCGAATGTCGAAAAACTCCGCCTTGTCCTTTCGTCATTTGAGCATTCCGGCTTCCTTCGTCATTCGACATTCGTGCTTCGTCATTTCACGCATCGGTTCCCTTCAGGCGCCGCGCATTCTGCCGCAACTGCGCGAGAATCGGATTCTCTTGCATGGTGCGTACAGCCCTCTCGATGCGAGGGCGTCCATGCAGCGATCTAAAGGTCTCAGCCGCCGCTTTCATGAGCGTCACGCGCTCGGGTTCCCTATAGCTCTCCGACTTGGCATGCCATATGTAGGTATGCGTGGCGACGACCAGGCTGAAGCCCGCATCAGCGGCCCGGAAGCAGTAATCGTTCTCCTCCCCATAGCCGCCTGGGAACCTGTTGTGGTCAAAAAAACCAAGCCGCTCGATCACTTCACGCGTGACGCCGAAGCAGAACCCGTGAATTAGTGGAACCCGCGGTAGCAGCCCTGCAACCGTCCATTGCTCGCAATAGCGGTTCATATCTTCGGCTGTCACCCCATGCGGAAGCTCATTGATCGCTGTCTGAGTGTTGCTACCCCGATGCTCGGGAATCGATTGATGGCTGGCCGCATTCGACATCGGGCCAACGACACCCGCGCCAGGTGTCGAGAAGACGGCGTCGGCGAGCTTCTCGGCCCAGCCGTCTGTCACGGTCGTATCACTGTTGAGCAGGATCACCAGTTCACCTGTCGATGCTGCCAGGCCCTGGTTCGCAGCCAACGTATAACCACGGGCGTCGTCGCTTCGGTGCAGCTCGACCCAGGACGCACCAGAAGCAAACTCTGCGAGGTAGCGCGCAGTCGTTTGCTCCGACCCGTCGTCGATGATGATGAGTCGCTGGCGATCGTTTCTCCGTGCGCGACGAACGGATTCCAGGCACTGCCTGACTACGCCAAGAGCGTTGTGCACGCAGATGACGATGTCGATCCTGCGGTGTCTCTGCGCCGCAATCCGCTGCTCCCTGACCTCTGCATAAGGCGGTCCCGCATAGGGATCCACCATCGGGCTCTGAAGAGCATCGACCAACTTCTGCGCCGCTCCGGCCGCAGCGTCATGCGGCACAAGGACGAGTCGTGGGTGGTCGCGTGCACTCTGTGGCCGCTGCGTGAGCCGGTGCCACGTGATGCCCGCCTTCTGGAGAGCATAATTCACGCTCAACTGATCTCGCTTGCTGTAACAGTCGATCTCTCGCCACCAAATGTCGAGAAACGCCCTGGCACGTTGATCTGGTAGACGGAACATCATCAGGTTGGTCTCGATCAGATCGGAATGGTCGAAGCCCGCGGCACGATAGCGGGCCACTTGTCCGCGCATCGTCTCGGCGTCATCTACATTCTTGCGCTGGAGGCAAGCCTCCAGTTCTTCATAGATCGATGTTCTTCCCGGATGAGGGACTGCCGCGACGGCGCTCTTCGAGGCTACGAATCTTGCGATCATGGGATAAATGTCACCAAGAATCATGATGTGAGCGTCGATCCAAATCGCGATGTCGTAGTCAGGCAGTAGCAGGTGTGGGTGGGTCTTCACATAGCGCGCCCTTCTAGTCTCATCCTGGTGATAGTAGGTGACGGGCCGCAGTTGCCATACACCAGTAGCCGGCTCCGGTCTGTCGCTAAACAGGATATAGTCGAGTCTGGGGTCTAGTGTGTTAGGGAGTTTGATGGAATCGTAACCGGAACAAATCGCCGTGTAGATGGCTAGTCTCTTGCCAGGGCGCACTCGTGAGAGCTTTCTAGTGCGCGCCCGCTGGTACCTGGCAATTTGGCGTTTGTAGGCATCAAGACGATCGAGGCGGCGCGCGACGCTGATATTCAGTCTCGCGCAATTGGCGGCCATCAATGCTTTGATCTCCTGACTCTGCGGCTTGTTGTTTTTCCTCGTCATGCTCCGTCCGAGCCCGCGCAGCGCTGCGATCATCCGAACTCTCATCAATGCTTTGATCACTTGTTTCCTCAGCTTAGTGTACGTCTTTGCCCGACCGGCAAAAACCATAAACAATCCATGATCAATTTGCACAATCTGCCGGACGAACCTCGGCTTCCACCATTGGGCGAGTCTCTGCGCGTCTTCCACATCGGTGGCTACTGGCGCGGCCAGAACGATACTGTCCGCCACATGATGCTGGGCCTGCGCCAGGCCGGCGCGCAGGTCTTCGAGTATGCGACCGATCAACATCGGGAGGCGCTGGACACAGACGGTCGGCCCTATGACCGGGGAACCACATGCCCCGTGTGGCTGCGCTGGGAGATCGTGGGCCCGGCACTCGCCAAGTGCGAGCCTCATCTGGTCGTCTGCAACGCCGGAGGACTGGCTTTCCGTCCGGACGCGGCCGCCAGTCTGCGCCGCTCGCGGCGCTTGCTCGGCATCGCGCTATCAGACCCTGCGGTCTTCGAGCCTACCACCCGCCATATCGCACGGCTCTTCGATCTTTTTCTCACCAATCACCCGGCGACGGTGCCGCTCTACGAGGCTCTGCGGGCAACAGCGGCGCCGTTGCGGTTTGGCACCAACCCGGAGTTTTTCCAGCCTGCCGCAGCCCGCCCGGAGCTTGCCTGTGAAGTGTTGGTGATGGGGCACGCTCACCGCGACCGCATCGAGCCGGTGCGGCGTCTTGCCCGAGAGTTCCAGCTGCATGTCCATGGCGAAGGCTGGGACAAGCACGGCATCCCGAGCCGAGGATTGATCCTCGGAGAGGACTCCCTGGCCGCGCTCGCATCAGCTACCACCCGGCGGTTGAGCCCTATTTCGTCTTCGGCGAAGAGCTGGTCGGATTCCACCGAGAGGAAGACCTCGTAGCAACGATCCGGCGGCTCATCGCGCAGCCGCAAGAGGCCGAACGGATTCGCCGAGCAGGTCGTGCCAGGACGCTCCGTGACCACACATGGGCCAGCGTCTGGCGGGCAATTTTCCAGGAACAGCACTCGCTGCACTGACGACCGCCTCACGCACCGCAGTGTTCAGCGAGGTCTATAAAACATGTTGCGCCTTACAGCGCTTAAAACTGCTGATCAATCAGGAAAGCGACGACTCGTGCCAGTTATGCAGGCCGACGGTGGCGCGTTGGCGGTCGTTCACCCAGCACCGCACACGCCCAGCACGTGGAAGTTGCGTGGCGGCTACGGGCAGACGACCTCCACTTGAAAGCTGCGGTCGTCGACAACACCCGCCTGACTGAATGTGTTAACGAACACTGCATTGGTCGTCCCGGCTAGGCGGGCGGTAGTGAGAAAACCACCGAGATTGACGATTCCTGGGACCACGACGGTCCCGATGTACGCACACCCCGTGATATCGGTGTCGAAGATGACCTCGTAGAATCCAGTGGTGCCCCGCGCTGTGCTCACAACTCCCCTGCCTCGAGCCAACGTACCGTTGAAGTTAACCACGGCGAATCGGTTCTTTGCGGCATCCAGCGTCTTCACCAGGAAGACCGCCATCTGTTGCCGGGTGACCAAAGCCGAGGGGCAGTAGTTGCCACCTCCACAACCGCCGGTGATGCCGCGGCGCGCCAGCTCCTCGATGTACGGGCAGAACGGGCTTGAGGCCGGCACGTCGTTGAACATCTCCTGGCCCGGCACGCACGCAGGGGGCTGGCTAATATCCAGGGCTTTGGCCAGAGCTAGTGTCATCTCCTCGCGAGTTGTTCCCTGGGCGAATCCCGTTGTCGCGGGACCAAAGCTAACCAACGCCAGAAAGACGCCGGCCAGCATAACAAACAGACCTAGTAAGACGCGCAGATTAAGGAACGCAGAGCGAGAAGTGGATTTCTTTTTCATGGTTGAGGATTTGGGTGGGTTGAGGATTGAGGATTTGGGTTGAGACCCCGGTTGTAATTAAATCGATGGAAGCATGTCAAGATTTGTCGACTTCAAACCGTCGAGAACGTCGTCCTCGTCGTCGTCCTCGAAACAAATCGGTTGAGAAGTCGAGGACGAGGACGCTGCAGTGATCACCGCCTCACACACCTCACGGGTTAGCGCCAAAGGCGCTCTTTCACTTTAAGCCTGGGGCATCGTCCCAGGAATCATGGCACCCAAAAAAGCGCCAGCGCTCAAAGCGCGATTCACTTTCGGTGCCATTGAATTGCGTCTTCAGCTCGAATCCCTGGGGCGATGCCACCAGGCTAAACACCACCTAACGCCTTCGACACAAAACACGCAAAACTTGCGCCACCCGGCTTCGTCCGCACGTATTCCTGTTTGAAAAAGATCCGAACATCCAACTCCGAAAGCTTTCCGGAGCGGGTAAACGATGACCGGCTCACGCCCGTGATTCCCCCTAACCGATTTAAGGAACCCTGAAAGCGAGACCGTCCAAGCCCACGGTGCACGTGCCGCCACCAGCGCAGAACGGCTGGAGTTGGCCATCCGGGAAGACAATCAGAGCAGCGGCGATTCCGCCCAAGGCTGGAATGGGCATGAGGCGATCCTTTGCAGGGCGATACCCCTGTGGAAGCGTGAATGCCGTAAGGTTGCTGGGGCCCAAAAGGCTCCCCTGTAGGTGTACAATACCCAGGGCATCCTTGAAGAATCCAGCCTCAGCAAAAACGTTAGGGTTGAGGTTGTGCCACCCGTTCTGGAACGGAGGCTCGCCGGCAGTGTCAACAAGGTGGACATCTTCGCTTCCCAGCGCCTTGATAAGGAAGACC
>WNGK01001933.1_pt1 | contig 23969 bp, 22 predicted proteins | sample 5400601 | NCBI WGS metagenome assembly WNGK01 (sample SAMN13153376, study PRJNA577476) | soil metagenome | isolation source: 60 cm soil or saprolite under Garry oak tree replicate 1 | place: USA:California | collected 2016-06-15
TCTCTGCGGTGGGTTCCCTTTTGGTTGCGGCTTTGCCGCGCTGCGAAGCTGTGAAAAAATTGACGAGAGCGAAACTTATCAAATGTCGAATGTCTGTTGTGCGATGTCCGATGAACTTGTAAAAACGACCCATTGACGAAATGACCTGATGACTAAATCGTTTTCCACTAAGAATTTGGTCGTCTGGTCATTAGGTCATCTGGCGCTTTGACAACTACACTACACATCACACAACAGACATTCGACATTTGACAAGTTTTGGACCCGCGTTCATTTTCTTCACAGTCTTCTATGACCGCCCCTACAGTTTCTACTTCGCCGTCGCGCTTTGCGGTGGATTCTTCAGGGTTGTATACACCGCCTCGACGAACATGTCCGTAGTCCACGGGCCGGTCGTTTGTCCGAAGCGGACATCAAAGTCGGCGGTGAGTCTGGCGGTTTTGACTTGATCGAGAGTGGCGCCGTTTTTAATCATGGCCTGGACACGGTCACGGATGATGACCAGCATGTCGCGATATTCGGCAATCTCCCATTCATTGGTCACGCGTCCGTGTCCCGGGATGATCCATGTCCCGCCGTCCTCATCGTGCTGATAGAGTGTTCGGTCGAGGATGAAGTTCAGAGCGCGAATTTCCCCCTGCAGGCTGCCGCCGTTTCTCACATCGATGAAGGGATATTGCGTTGTCGTGAAGATATCGCCGGCAACAATGACATCGGAGCGCCGGAAATGGACGATGCTATCGCCATCCGTACTGGCGTTGGGCATGGGGAAGATCTCTACCGCTTCGTCATTGTGATACTTCCTCCGTCGATCTTCCAGATACGTGTCGCTCGGCGGCGTATCCAACGGCGGCTTTTGTTCTTGCATTCGCGTTTGAACGTTCTGATGTCCGATGACCGTCGCGCCCTGGCCTGCATCCGCGAACTGGTTGGAGAAAAACGAGCCCGTTAAACTCGGGTCGGCGCCGGCGGCCTGGAGTTTTTTATTGCCGCCGACATGGTCGGCATGAAAGCTCGTGTTGACGATGAACTGAATCGGCTTGGAACTGAGTTTTCCAATCTCAGCAACAGTCTGGTCGGACAACTTCCCTGCGCCCGTATCGACCACCAGGGCGCCTTGCGGTCCAACCTGGACAGCGATGTTGGCGCCATCTCCTGCCAGCATGTAGACATTCCCTCCAACGTGAAACACATGGATGTTTCCGTCGTTCGGAGTAGGATCGGGCGCGCGGCTGGACTGCTGCGGTCCGGACGGAACCATTTTGGCTTTCGCCGCATCTTCGGCGGCGGTGTCTTTAACGGCAGCAAGAAACTCGGGGTACAGCGTCTCACGGCCGCCAAAAGACCCCAGCAGCGGAACCTTGTTTTTTTCCGCGTATTCGAGAACGAAAGGGTTCTGCCCGAACAAATGACTCGGGACATAGTCGTTCTTTCTGCCAACGATTTGTTCGCTGTCGTCGCAGGCGTATAGCCAGGCGTCCGGCGCTATGGGCTGGCGGAAGAGCACCGAAGTCTTGCTCATTGGTTCGCTCAAGTAGACCGGATCGTTCACCACAGCGAGAATCGTGACAGTATCGCCGTGCCGAATAAGGTGTTCTGTGACCGTAGCGGCGTCGCTTTGCGGCGCGCCATTCGCGCGGAGCCAGCCACGTTTGATGTGCGTTGTGGTCACGGTCAAGATGTTGCCTTCGAACGTTCCTGTCGAGAAACCGGCAAACGTGTGCGGCGCATAAGCCGGCGGGTGAGGACGTCCATCCATATAAATCGTCCGGTCGACCTGAGCAATCTGGCCCCAGTACCGGATGGCGACCAGTCTCTGCGTGAATGGATCTCGCTCCTCCCAGATCCGGTGATTTCCCGGCGACATCCAGGTATAGGGAGGAACGTAGCCCATGCATTGATGCTGTTTAACGGTCAGCCGCGAGGCCGACCAGGACAGCGCATAGAGACGGGCCGCGTCATTTAAGGGAATCCCGCCCCAATCGGCAATAGCCCCGGCCGCTGTAAAGAGCGTTGCATCCTGGTGATTGAGCCATCGATAGGATCCGGAAAAGTCCGTACCGCTAACCATCGGGCCAAGAGGATTTCCGATTCCAGAAGCCGGCGCGGGAGCCTGTCCAAAAAAGATCGCGGAGCATACAAAGAAGACGGCGATTGCAAAACCGAACGTAATCGTTCTCATAAGAGATCCTATCGAACCGCGCATGGCGCCGGATTCCAGCCGGTGGCGTCCGCTTGTTTCTTGAAGTGGGCGGCCGTGATCATCGGCTCAGTGAGATATGTGGGGTCTTCGAGTGTGGACGTGAGCACAAGGTACGTGTCACCGTTGGATTCTTTAACGAGATCGTAATATTCCGTCAGCTTCGCTTTGGAGCTGTAGGGCACGCCGTTGCGCCGCAAGTGGCCGGGCCGGAGGTTCGTCGTCGTCACTTTCAGCGAGCCCGCCTGCGATCCACCGCGGTCTCCCGCAATCGCGCGACCCAGACCTCGTTGGGCGAACTCCCATTCCGCTTTGGATACGCCTTGCAAGTCCGCGCCTCCAGCCGGCGCAGCACCGAAATGAAAGATGCGGATTTGTTTTCCGGCATCCGTCTCGATCTTCAGCGTCTGGTCATCCTGCCAGGTGATGTGGAATCGTCCGGGAATGCGCATGATGCCTGGCGCACCGTACGCTTTGCATTGTTCTCCAGCCGCTTCATCCTTTGCCGGGTCCCAGGAGTCCGCGACTTTACGTCCCTCGGGATTCAGTGGTACTCCTGCGTAGTCTCCTTTATTGGGAAACATGCGCCAGCGCCAGTCTTCGCTGACGATCGAAACCCAATAACCGGTCATCTCAAACGGAGCCGCTGCTCTCGCAGCCGGAGGCGGTCCTCCACCACGGCCCTGCGTATGACCGTTGAGGCTCCCCAGCAGAACTACGAACAGCACGAGCGACGAACAAAAACGCATACTTCGATTCACTTTGTGGAATGCACGCCAAAGTGAGTGATAATAGTCGTCGCATTCATCTGAGGTCAAACGTTTCTAGCGTTTGGCGTACTGAATGACCCTGCTGCCGTGCGGTTTGCAGGCAAACAGCAAAAGGAGTGTCCACACAAATGAGAACGTCTTGTTTTCTCGCCTTGGCCGTCGGGCTCATCTTGCTAGGCACGCCGGGATTCGCTCATCACGGCACGGGAGTCTCGTATGACGCATCAAAGCCGGTTACGCTAAAAGGGACCGTGACCGAATTCCGTTACGCCAATCCGCACCCGCAACTCTACTTCGATGCGACCGATGAGAAGGGCAATGTGGTGCACTGGAGCGGTGAGTTCTATCCCAATCCGGCGCAGTTGATACAGGGCGGCTGGGGCAGGAAGCGTTCAGAAGCCGCGCTGCCCTTCGGCACCAAGGTCACCATCACCTTGGCTCCTTCCCGAGCAGGCACGCCTGTCGGCGCGATTCTCAAGCTTCTCAATGAAAAGGGCGAGGTGCTGATGGGCGTCGCCGGCGGCGGACCCGGCGAGGCCCCTCGCGGCGGCGCGGAAAGCGGCGGGCCGGCGGTGCGGCCGTGAAGAGGAATTGGATTTGTGCAGGCATCCTTCTGTGTGGCGGCCTTGCACTGTCGGCTGCGTTTCTGGCACAGGGCGGACAGCGCGGGATTCCTGCGGCTGATCCGCAGAACGCCAACAAGCCTTACGACCGGCACGATCTCTCCGGCATCTGGACTCGAAACGGAACTCCAGGCGGATACGGCGGCGGCGGTACGTGCCGTGATTGCGGAGATCGCGGGTTTGGTAACGATGTTCCGCCCTTCACTCCTCTTGGCCAAAAAATGTTCGATGCGAACAAGCCCTCCTACGGACGGAATTTGGGAAGCGCCGATGCGGCCGCTCATCCGGAGGAACACATCGGCCGCCGAAGGGCTGTCCCGCCCTCGAATGGGACCGATCCATATCAGTATTGCAATCCGATGGGTCCGAGCCGCGCTCTGATCTATCCCGATCCTCTGGAGTTCATCGTTCTGCCCGACAGGATTTACCAGCATTTCGAATGGGGCTTTGGCCTTCGCACCATCTGGATCGATGGACGCAAACCTCTCATGGATCCCGATCTACCGAGATGGTGGGGATACTCGGCGGGTCGTTGGGACGGCGATACGTTCGTTGTGACAACCACCGGTGTCGATGAGAGAACCTGGGTCGATCACTTCGGTTATCCGCACAGCGTGGATATGGTCCTGGAAGAGCGTTACCGCCGGACCGCATATGATGCTCTCGAGCTGGACATGACGATCACGGATCCAAAAGTCTACACAGCCCCCTGGAAGAGCCAGACCAAGAAGTTCAGGAGAATCGAAAAAGGAACGATCAAGACCGTCGATGGTTGGGCAGGCCTTTTGGAGGACATCTGCGCACCGGCCGACGAAGTCGATCAATTCAATAAACGAGTCCGCGATCCTGCGGGCGGTGTGATTCGCTGATCCGGGGCTGTAGGGGCGGTCTATGACCGCCCGCAATCTTCAACCGAGATATCGTGGGCGGTCATAGACCGCCCCTACAGGCACGAGCTACAACACTCACAAATCACACGGAGTCTAAAATGAAGCTCGCATGGAGCCGAATCATTCTCAGTATTCTGATTGCCGTCACCCCGGCAACCGCACAGGCGCCGCCGCCGCAGACGTTCGAGGAAGCTCAGGCGCTGGCGCAAAGGATCGCGCAGCAAACAGCCGAGAAGCCGCTCATGGCCGAGGAAGTCTTCAAGAATGTGCAAATTCTGAAGGGAATTCCCGTGAATCAATTCATGGACACGATGGGATTCTTTGCGGCTTCACTCGGTCTGAATTGCGTGTATTGCCACGTTTCGCAGAGTCTGGAAAATTGGGACCGCTTTGCCGACGACGTTCCGCGCAAGCGCATGGCTCGATCCATGATCTTGATGGTGAACGAGCTCAATAAGACGAAATTTGGCGGCCGCCGCGCTGTGACGTGCTACTCCTGTCACCGCGGCGCCGAACTACCTCGTGTGATTCCCAGTCTCGCCGATCAGTATGGTGTTCCACCGGAGGATCCCAATCTCGTTGAAATTGTTCCCGACGCCCCGAAAGGCCCCACAGCCGATCAGATTTTGGACAAGTACATTCAGGCCGCCGGTGGTGCTCAAAGACTCGCTCGTTTGACGAGCTTCATCGGCAAAGGCACGTATGAGGGCTACGACACCTATCATGCAAAGGTGCCATTCGAAATTTACGCGAAGGCTCCGAGACAGTTGACTACGATCGCGCATACGCAAAACGGAGATAACACCCTGACTTTCGACGGGCGCGAAGGTTGGATTGCTTCGGTAGACAAACCCGTACGGCTGCTGCCGCTGTTGCCCGGAGCGGAATTGGATGCTGCCCGAATCGATGCGGATCTCTGGTTTCCCGGTGGAATCAAGCAAGCGCTGACGGACTGGCGCACGGGTTTTCCGATGACGACGGTCGAAGACAAAGAGGTCACGATCATCCAGGGAACGGCTGCAGGCCGCTCCCGTATCAAATTGTTCTTCGATAATGAAAGCGGACTTCCCGTCAGACAGCTGCGCTACAGCGATACCCCGGTCGGCACGGTTCCCATTCAGATTGACTATTCCAATTATCGTGAGGTCGCCGGAGTCCAACTGCCTTTCCGCTCGGTTGTGACCTGGACCAACGGCCAAACCATCGTAGAACTCACCGACGTGCAGGCGAACGTGACCATCGAGGCCGCCAGGTTCGGCAAACCCGCGCCGGCCGTCGTGACGCCGGTCAAAGCGGGGGCGCGGTAGTGATTTCGAAGTTCTATGATTGTTGAGAATAGGAGGGGCACATGGCGAACGTGCATTTTGTAGGCAGCGTGGCGCTGGATTCGCCCGAGGAGGTTTTTGCGGCAATCGGGCAACACTGCGGACCGTATCTCAAGCGCGTTCCGGATGGGGAGCCGGGAGGGAGGCGTTTGTGGATCAGCTTCCAGATCCCCGTATTGCGGGCCAATCCTTCACTCACGCCAGTCGGCCAGACAATCGTCCCTTTGAAGCTGGCGGATGGCGCCAAGCCCGAGGATATCCATTTTGGAGAACTGGGATATGCGCGCGAGGCGCGCCCTTCATACGAGGACTTTCTCACGGCTCGCTCGGCTGGACAGCTTCCTGCCGGTGTCCGTTTTCAAGTTTCCCTGCCCACACCCTGGGCTGTGGTCATGCCCTTCGTCCAGCAGCCGGACGCGCGCCAGGTCTATCCGGCCTATGAGCGAGCGATGCTGCGCGAGATCGAGCGCATCCTGAAGGCCATCCCCCACCACGATCTTGCGATTCAGTGGGACGTCTGCCTGGAGATGCTGGCCTGGGACGGCCGCTGGCCGACCAGCCCGCCTTTTCCTGGAATGGAGCAGGTCTTCGCCGCCAACTTCCAGAGACTCGCCGCCGCGGTGCCCAGTGGCGTGGAGCTGGGCTTTCATCTGTGCTACGGTGATCTCGACGCCAGGCACTTCGTGCAGCCCGTCGATGCCACTAAGTTGGTCGAGATGGCCAACCTGATCGCACGAAATGTTCAGCGCGCAATCCAATGGGTGCACATGCCGGTCCCCATTGACCGAACCGATGACGCCTATTTTGCGCCACTGAAGAATCTTCAGCTCCAGCCCGGCACGGAGTTGTACCTTGGCCTGGTCCACGCGCAAGACGGAATCGAGGGTACGAAAAAACGGATCGCCGCCGCCAAGAAGTACGTGCCGAAGTTCGGCGTTGCCTCGGAATGCGGCATCTCGCGCGGCCGGAACGCAGACTTGGCCATGGACTTCATCAAGACGTACGCGGCCGCAGCCGCGACTGCCTAGGCTATAAGCAAGGACAATTCACGCGACTATTCCAGTGAAAACACCATCAGGGTGCCTCCAAGGTTCGTGTAGTCGCCCAGCGAGTGAGTAAGACCCACGGCGCCGAGCCCTTCGGTTCCTTGCGTCAACCCTTCCGCGAGTCCAATCGCGGCCCAGCCTCCGACACCGCTGAGGAGAGCGACGTATTGTTTGCCATTATGCGTGTACGTGATGGGGTTGCTGATGATGCCCGAAGGCGTGTGGAACTGATAGAGGACCTTCCCTGTCGCTTGATCGGCTACCTTGAACCAGCCATCGAGCGTGCCGTAGAAAATCACACCGCCATCGGTGGTCAGTGGGCCGCTGTAGACCTGGAATGCTTCATTGATCGTCCACTTGGTTTGCCCCGTCACCGAGTCGAACGCGATCAGCCTTCCGCGCACATCGCCATTGTCTGCGGGAAACATCGACACGGTGGCTCCCACATAAGGAAAGCCGCTCTTATATTTGACGGTGAAGGGTTGGTAGTCCATGCAGATGTGGTTCGTGCCGGCATAGAAAAGTCTGGTCTTGGCGTCATATGAGACAGGCTGCATATTCTTGGCGCCCTGAGCGGCCGGGCAAATGTTCTTCGTGTTGGTATCGGCCTGCGTCATCTTGCCCGCGGTCACCAAAGGCCGGCCTGTCTGCAGGTCGATTCGCTCGGCCCAGTTCACTGTCGGATCGAATTTGTTCGCGGCGAGAAGCTTGCCGCTGCGCCGGTCGAGCACGTAGGCGAAGCCGTTGCGATCAAAATGGGTGAGGGTCGGAACGGTATTGCCTCCGATTTGAGCCTCTGTAAGCACACTCTCGTTAATGCCGTCATAATCCCAGCCATCATGAGGTGTCATCTGATAGGCCCATGCAGCTACTCCCGTATCCGGATTGCGTGCAAAGATGGTCATCGACCATTTGTTGTCGCCCGGCCGCTGCGTGGGATTCCACGTCCCCGGGTTTCCGGACCCGTAGTAAAAGAGGTTTAGCTGAGGATCATAGGTGTACCAGCCCCACGTCGTACCGCCGCCGAGTTTCCACTCTTCGTTTTCCCAGGTCTTGAGGCTGGAATTGGCCCCGACGGGTTTTTGTGTTGCACCGTCAGTCGTCTTCGCCGGATCAACCAAGATCTCCGCGTCCGGACCGACACTGTAGGCGCGCCATACGAGCTTACCCGTGTCCAGGTTATAAGCGCTGACGTGCCCGCGAACACCATACTCTCCTCCCGAGATACCGACGAGCACTTTGTCGCGGATGATCAACGGAGCCCCTGTCATCGTTTGCCCCAATTTCGGATCACCATTTTGGGCCGTCCAGATCACTTTGCCCGTTTTGGCGTCAAGCGCGTAGACCTTCGCATCCAACGACGTCATCAGAATCTTGCCGTTCGCATAAGCGATACCGCGGTTCACCAAATCGCAACAGGCTACAGACGGTGCGAGCTTATCCTGCTGGGGCATGAATTTCCATACGATGCGCCAATAGTTGTCGAGATCGATGGCATAAACGTAATTCGGGAACGCGCTTTGAAAATACATCATCTTGCCAACAACCAAAGGTTGCCCTTCATGGCCCCGGAGGGCGCCTGTGGACATCGTCCAGGCAACCTTGAGCTTCCAAGCGTTCTGGGTATTAATCTGGTTCAAACTGCTGTGGCGGGTGCCGGAATAATTCCCGAGCGGCATTACCCACTGATTTGCATCCTGCGCCATCTTTACCAGATCATCGCTTCCCTGCGCGAAAATGGAAGTCGAGCCAATCGCAAGATAGCTGCTGATTGCGATTGCCAAGCCACAATGCTTTTTCATCCAGGTCATTTCCGGCCCTCCTCAGTCGTACTCGGACGGTGGCCTCCCGGCAGGTACCAACTCAAGGCTCCGTCCTTTCACGTATCTGTAAATTTGTTGAACGTCCTCTTGGCTCAAAAAGCCGGCCCAACTCGGCATGCCCTTTTCTTCTCTGCCGGCCATGGCCACCGAGAGGAAATCCTGCGGAGTTGTTCCAGCTTCGGTGAAGCGGCGCAGATCGGGCGCCAGTTCACTCGTTGTTGCGTCTGTTCCGTGGCATCGGTAGCAGTATGAGTTGTAGATCTGATAACCGCGGAAAATATCTTTTGCTACCTTCTTGTCACTGCCCTCCACAAAAACCTGGAAGTCCAGTGCCACTGTTTTTCCATTATTAAGTGTGTACTTGTACTGCTTAACCTCAGCTCGTATTGGCGGCGTTGGAGCCGGTTGCGCGTCCTTCAATGAAAGAATCCACCCAACGATTTGCGCAAGCTGCTCGTCTTTCAAATCCGGGTGCGGTGTCATCGACACATTGCCCCAGTTGCCAGAGCCGCCTTGTCGAATGCTGCGAGCCAGCTTCTCAACCGCATCGGCCTGCGCCGCATATCGTCTGGCGATATCACTGTACGAGGGCCCCACGACTTTGCGGTCAGGAGCGTGACAAGAGCGGCAATCACCGTCGGCCAGCAATTTTTCGGTATTCGCTGCCTCGGACTTTCCCTCAGCGGGCGCTTGCCTCGCTTTGGCGGGCCAGGATACCACGTCGATGGTTTGAATGGTGAGGATCGCCACCACGAAGATAACAGGTCTGATTAAGGCGTCACGTAATCTGCTCATGCGCTCCTCACTGCGGCGTGTACAACCTCACTCCATGCTGAGCCAGAATGGATGTGAGTTCCGACTGGTGTTTGGCGATCACATCGTCAAGCCGTCTTTTTAACGATTCATTCCCCTGCCGAACCCCCATAGACATAGGGAACGTATATTGCTCCGGCGGACCTAAAGTGCGCGCATTCGGAACGGGAACGACTTCCAGTCCGGGATGCCGCCGCAAAAAAGCGCCGATCGCCGGTTGCCACGTGATTAAGACATCGATTTGCCCACTATCCAGCGCGTTGAGCATCACCTCGGGCGACTCCGTGCTATTACTCCCTACGTCAAAAGCGATCGTAGCTGGAATCAGGCCGCGTATCTTCAAACCATCTTCGACAGGCGTATCGTTTTCAAAACCGATCTTGATCCGCTTGAGGATCTGCGAATCCAGGCTCCGGATGTCGTAGTTTCTGCTCTTGTTAAAAACAAAAACATAAGACGAGACGTAGTAAGGTTGCGTGGTAAGCTCTTCCCGGCTTCCATAGGGGATATTCATCACCGCATCGCATTTATTCGCGTCGAGCGTACGCGCCAGGAATTCCGGAAACCCGCCGCGGGAGCGGGTACTTTCCCACGTATATTCCAACGGTTCACCCAGCGCTTTCGCAACAGCTTCGGCAATTTTGTTTTCAAAACCCTGACCGGCTCGATTTGAATAGGGCACGTAATCCGGATCGGCACAAATGCGCAAAGCCGCTCCTTGCGCCGGAATAGGTGCGGCAGACCATAGACATGCGAGAAACGCGATCAGAAAAACCAATGGGCTTTTGCTCATCGCAACCTCCGCTATCGTTCTGGAAAGCAGTAGCCTGCTCTACTGCGCTAAAAGGCGCACTTCAGCGCCAATCGCATCATGCGCGGATCCTTCACGAGGTTCGTCACCTTTGTCTCTTTGACTGAAGTTTGCAAGTATCTGCTGCAATAGTCAAAGAATTTGTGCCGCCGTGGCCCTTTAAAATTGACCTTCGCGCTTCAGGAGAGTGGTGCACGTTCAAATTTCCGGCGCGTCGCTACTTCATCTTCTCTGCGAGCTTCAGAAAACGTATTTGAGCGCAAACTGCATGATGCGGGGCCCTCCCGAAGGAGAGATTACTGCCCCCGGATTACAACCTGTCGGGGAGGCAATGGGCGCACTGCACAGAATCCTTCCGAAGTTACCGCTCGAGAAGTCCGTCGCGGGATTGCCAAGGTGGACGCTGTTGGTAACGTTGAAGGCCTCGGCCCTGAACTCGATCTGCTGGCCTTCGGCGATCTGGAATTTTCTGGATACGGTTTGATCCCATTCCCAGAATCCCGGACCTCTCAAGGTGCCGATACCCATATTCCCGTACGTGCCTGGCGCGGGCAGAGCGAATGCGGCACGGTTGATCCAACTCACGCATGGAGCCGGCAGACAGCCCTTACCCTGGTCGGAGCCAGTCACGTCGGCCAGCAATTGATTCGGCCGCTGTGGTATAGGAATGGCGCCCAGACCTGCGCCGACTCCGTTGTAAGCCTGATCGCTCCCGATTTGGGCGCTGAGGGCCTGGCCGGAATACGTTTGGAAGATGCTGGAGAAAGTCCAGGTGGAAGCGATCCGCTGCAGCCAGGAACTGCCCGAGTATTTCGGCGTTGTGGCTACCAGTGTGATATTGCCGACATGCCGGCGGTCCAGGGAGCCGATCAAGACGGTGCTGGTGCAGTCGCCTATGTCCAGGCGGCGATCATTAGGTCCGTTGTTCTGATAGGGCTGATGTGGATAAGCGCCGCCGATATTCGTGAGCGTCGTGATCGGCAGTCCAATACAGTGCGACCATGTGTAATTTCCGTCCAGATTCACTCGTTGGCCAAGACGTAACCGTGCGTTCAACAGGAGGCCGTTGTAGCTCTGCGTGCCGCCGTCATCGAGTTGAGGCATCGCCCCAAGTGTGTTGACGTTGGGTGCGGCCGGATTGGTCAGATTCAGCAGCCGCCGCCGGTCCACGTTCCCGGACTGACTACAGGGACCGGGAGCTGTAAGGCCGTATTGCCCCGGAACACAGTTGCCGGGGATAAAGATTCCCGGATTGAGGTCGATTGCCGTCCAGGTGTGGATCAGATGCGTGCCCACGTAGGTTCCGGAGACAAACAGGCTGGGTGTAACCTGGCGTTGAATGCCGAAATTCCATGAGTATTGTTCCGTCGTCTTGAGGTTTGGCGGAATGGGATAAAAACCTTGATAAGACGGGCTCGACGGGAACGTGGGGTGAGCGGAATCGAAGTTGTACGGAAACGGACTGCCGGCCGGAAATGGGTTGTCCAGGTTGGTAGGTCCGGCCGGCGTAATGACCGTGAGCCGGAATGGCGCCACCGACGATGTGTTCTCGTGCAGGTCCATTCGGATGAAGTCGTGCGCGATCCCGCCTCCCAAACGGACAGCCGTTTTGCCGTCGCCGGCCGGATCCCAAGCGATTCCGATTCGCGGTTCCAAGTTTCCCCATTGGTTCTCCATGCCGGATTTACCGTGGAACCCCGGATCACCGGGGTAGCTGAAGCCCGGCGGCGCGGTGGGAATAACCTTGCTCTGCACTCCTTTGTAGAACTTCTCGAGACTGAAGTTGTAGACGTCTCCATTCTTGAACTCCATCGGCATGAATGGAGCCCAGCGGACACCATAATTGAGTGTGAGCGTACGCGCCGCTTTCCATGTGTCCTGTAAATACAAGGCGAAATAGTTTTGAGTCAGGTTCTCCGGATTCGGATTCGCCTGATGAAGCTGCGTCAGCTTGCCGGTCAGGAAATCGGTGATGACCGCGCCGGTACCCAACACCGGGGGCGCGCCGGGAGGAACTCCAAGAAGTGGATTGAGATTCGGCAAACCCGCAAAAATCATCACGCCGGGCGCCCATGCGTTGGAGCGCGAAAACAAGAGACCACGATTGAAGCTGCCGCCAAAAGACAATTGATGCGATCTGCGGACGATCGTCACGTCGTCATTCACGCCGAAGTTGGTCATCGCCGACGTGGAGATATAGAAGTTTGCATTGTAACCAAGTTGAAATGCACCGACGGCATAGATCGAAGTGAATTGGGGAATATAACTGAACACATTCTTCACACCGACGTCGGCTGGACTAAAGTATTTTGCGGGAAGCTTGCTTTGCCCAACACGGTTGCCGGAAATGCGAAAAGAGTTCACAACGGTCGGGCTGAACACATAGGTACTGCCGAACGCCAGTGATTGACCCATGTCGTCGGCGCCCACTCCGCTCGAAGTCAGTACGTCGTTCGGACTGATTTCGAACGGCACAGTCGTGTCGATTTTGGTGACCAGGTACCGCGCAAATAACGAGTGCCGTTCGTTCAAGTGATAATCCAACCGGGCCGGCACCTGAAACCGGTTCTCGTGGAGAGGATTCCCGGTCGCAACTTTGCCGCACGGATCGCTGGTTTGGGGAAGTCTGCCTGCGATGTTCACAGCCGCTGCACTCAACGGGAAGGTTAGCCTTCCGTTCCCATCAACAATGCTTCTGATGGCAGTCGCGGAAGGACAGCCGTTGACCGGGTTGACGTAAGCCGAGAAATCTCCTGCGCGCATTGCGGCTGTAGGAACGTAAGCAGTGCCGGCCAGCGGAGTCTGGCGCGTCGTTGTGCCCTGGAATCCGGCGAAAAAGAACACCTTGTCTTTTTTCAGCGGTCCGCCGAGAACGCCACCGAATTGATTGCGCTTCAATTGATCATTTTTCGGAGCAAACGCATCCCGCCCGTTGGCTGCCGCATTGCGCAAGAACCAGAAGACATCACCGTGAAACTGGTTGGTGCCGGATTTCGTCACGGAGTTCACCGCGGCCGCCGAATGACCCCCATTGGAGGCCTCCTGGGCGCTGGTGACAAGCTTGAATTCCTGAAGAGCATCCGGAAAGGGAAGCGGCATATTCGTTCCCGAATACAACTCCAGATGTGGGGCACCGTCGAGGTTATATTGCACACTATAGCTTGTTCCTCCCGCCACGCTGATACTCACTCCGGTATCCATATTGAAGCCGGGCGAACCACCTGTCCTGACAGCGAGGCCGCTCAGAGTGATCAGATCCGTGACCTGCCGGCCGTTGAGTGGCAAATCAACCACGCGCTGCGTTTCAATGACCGTGCCCACACCAACGCTCCGCGTTTCCACGGTCGCGATGTCCGCCTGCACTTCCACAGCTTGGGCGACTTGGCCCACTTCCATTTTCACGTCGATCACAGGACTGCTGCCGACCTGCAGCACAATTCCGGTCTGCGCGAAAGTGCGAAAGCCCGCCAAAGACGCTTCGAGCCGATATGGACCAAGCGGCAGGTTTGGCAGCACGTAAAATCCTGTCTCATTGGTCAGCGTCGTTCGCGAAATGCCGGTGTCCACTTGGCTCGCCGTGACTTGCACGCCCGGCAAAACAGCACCACTCGCGTCCCTTACTGTTCCGCTGACCTGAGCCGTCGCCTGCGCCCAGATCGTGGCCGGAGCAATGAAACAAATCATCCATCCCAGAACGAGTATGGTCTTTAACCCTTTCATAGGCCTCCGCCCTTCGTTATGAATGTTTCGTTTTTTGTATGCAGCAACCCGCACTGTGATGGGGTTCAGAAATCAAATTGGTGCATGCTGCACGCAATTACATGGTGCGAGCGAGCATATGATCCGTATTTAGTCAAGTCAAGCCGATCTGGAGCGGATCATTCTGTCGCGATTCGACTCCAAACGGCCGAGCTCGGCCACCATCACCGGGATCGGCAATTCATGGATTTTTTTCATGAAAGGCAGTCTCCGATCTGCCCGATCCACAAACTGTGTGGAATTCCGCAACTAAGAATTGTTTCGAAACTGCACGCACGAAGGCTTTACGCAGGCCATCTTTCAACGCTTTGTGCGAAAACTCACGGCCACGGCGCAATTAACGGTTCTGGGCAAGGTGATTGCTACCCACTGTGACGGCAGTCTATGACTGAATCGGAAGGTCAAGCTCAATCCGTCATCGCTTCATCGAGCACCAATTTTGAAATTTCCAGCGGAGCACAGACGCAAGTGCCGGTCGGTGTAAATAGGAAATAAGCCATGCGAATCAAATGGTCATCCATTCCTCGTATCAACGCGGCAAATGCGAGCATGCCGTGGGTCCTCCATAGCCTGACGGAAGGCTTCGAATTCGGAGTACTCGACGAGGAGCGCGAGCGGGCTAAAAAGGAAAAAAGCAAGAAAACCCAACGCGTTCTGGCCTGGCTTCGCCGAAGCCGCTGGTAAAAAAGTTATAGACGTCTGTCCCTGTCCTGTCTACGCGGGCTGACGGCCAACCGAGAGGGTCTGTTGGCCCGCTTTTTTTACAAACTTCAAATCTGCAATTTTCAAATTTGCAAGAGTCCAAGATTCGAGAGTCGAAATTGGAGACTTTTGTCAGTCTTTAAATTCCAGCGATCGCCAGCAATACCAACTCGCGACACTGGCGTATGGGCGCCAGGGCATCGCAATACGATAGCTCGTCTCCTTATCCGGAAGATCCTCCAGACCATAGAGATTGCGAATGGCCACACGCACCCCGAGGTCCTCATGAGGGAACACATCAAGCCGGCCCAGCGAGAAGATCAAAAACATTTGTGCCGTCCAGACGCCGATACCTTTGACTTGGATGAGAGCCTCGATAACCTGCTCGTCGGCCATGCGCGCCAGCCGGTGGAGCCTCAAACCGCCGCTCCCGACGCGTTCTGCCAGATCCAGCAGGTAGGCCGCTTTTTGAGGCGAAACGCCAATCGCTCGCAACTGCCTTGGCGTTAATCGGCCCAGACTTTCAGGGGAAATCCGTTCGGGCGCAACATATTCTTCGAGCCGCGCTCGAATCGATGCTGCAGCCTTTCCCGATATTTGTTGAGACAAAATTGATGACACCAGAGCATGAAAGCGGTCCCGCCGCAGCTTGAGTCGAAATGGGCCGGCTCGACGAATGACGTCGCGCATGACGGGGTCCGCGCGGCGAAGATGTTCGATGGCTTGCCCGATCTTTTCCTTATCCATAGACGCTTCGCGGACCGCCGCTACAGTATAATTCTGCGTTTTATGCCTGCTCAATTGGACAGATCCAAAGATCAATTCCGTCGTTTGCTGGTGCTGATCGCTGTTGCGACCGTCGATATGATCGGCGGGGCAATGGTTTTTCCTCTCATTCCGTTCTACGCTCTGAAACTGCACGCATCGGCGACGACGATTGGAATGATCATCGCGTCATTCTTCATAGCTCAACTGGTTGCCGCTCCGCTATGGGGCCGTGTTTCCGATCATTATGGACGCCGGCCCGCGCTGCTCGTCGGACTTAGCGCATCCGCGGCGGCCTACTTTGTCTTCGGGTTCGCAAATGCGGTTTGGCTGTTATTCGTCTGCCGGCTCGTGCAAGGCCTTGGCGGCGGGACCACGGGCGTGCTTCAGGCGTACGTGGGCGACACGGTGCCCCCTGAAGATCGTGCGCGCTCCCTCGGCTGGCTTTCGGCTGGGACGAATGTGGGTACGATGCTGGGCCCGGTGATCGGGTCTTTCGCCACTTATTGGGGCCACCAGTGGCCGGGCATTCTGGCGGCATCACTGTGTGTTGCGAACGCCCTGTTTGCGTGGCAATGGCTTCCGGAATCGAAGCAACCGCAGGCGCATGCGCCCGGCCGCAAACCGGTATGGCATGGAGTCTGGATGGTGCTCCGCAATCCAGCGGGCAATGTACAGCGCCTGACTTTGATTTACGCCGTGGCAATGCTGGCTTTTTCTTGCTTGACCTCGGTGCTGGCGCTTTATCTGAGCGCCGAGTTTGGAATCACGGAGAAAACGATTGGCTACGTATTCCTCTACGTCGGAATTTTTTCCGTCTTGATGCGATCTGCGCTGATCGGCCCCATCGTCGACCGGATTGGTGAGCCCTGGTCGATACGCGCTGGAGCGGCAACGCTCATTTTGGGTTTACTCGCGTATCCGCTGGCGCCCAATCTCTGGTCCCTGGCCTTCATCGTGCCGCTCGTTCCGATTGGAACCTCACTGCTGTTCCCTGCAACCACGGCGCTCATGTCTCATCATTCGCCTCGATCGGAGTTGGGAACCACGATGGGAATTGCCCAGACCTTTGCGGGCATTTCTCGCGTCGTGGCGCCATTGGTTTCCACAACGCTTTTCCAGAGGATCAGCCATGGCATGCCTTTTTACTTTGCAGCAACGTTCGTCGGAGTGGTAAGCCTGCTGGCTTTTCAGGTGGAGCGCCAACCGGCTCCAGAGCCTGTTCGTGTGATAGACTGAGCAGCTGAGGTGAAACCGTGCCATTGCCAAATTTTGTCTTCCATAACGGCCGAATCGTTCCTTATTCCGAGGTGAAATTCGGCGTGCTCACACACGCTTTGAATTACGGAACCGCCGTATTTGGCGGCCTCCGCGCTTACTGGAACGAGGATGAGAAGCAGCTCTTCGTTTTCAGACCCCGTGATCACTTTCGCCGGTTCCTTCAGTCCGCGAAGCTGCTTTGTATGGAACCGCAGACAAACGGCGACAATTTGCTGAAGGGGCTGGTCGAGCTGATTCGCACCGAAGGACACGAGCAAGATCTCTACATTCGCCCGTTGGCATTCTATTCGGACGAAATCATCGGCGTTCGCCTTCACGACCTTACAGCGGAAGTTTCGATTGTGGTCATGCCATTCGGCGCCTACAACAAGAACGAAGAGAATATGCACGTGACGGTTTCCTCCTGGCGCCGCGTCGACGATAACAGTCTTCCGGCGCGCGGCAAGATCGCGGGCGCATATGTCAACTCGGCTTTCGTCAAGACCGACGCCGTACGGGCCGGCTTTGACGAAGCGATCGTTCTGAATGCCGACGGCCACATTTCGGAAGGATCGGCGGCGAATTTCTTCATGCTCCGCAACGGCGTTCTGGCGACGCCTCCCATCACGGCGAACGTACTGGAAGGAATTACGCGGCGTACGGTCATGCGGCTCGTCCGCGATGAGTTCAAGATAGAAGTGCAGGAGAGGGAAATCGACCGGACCGAATTGTATCTCGCGGATGAGGCCTTCTATTGCGGCACCGGCGCGCAGATCAGCGCGATCACAGCCGTCGATCATCGACCGATCGGGACGGGAAAGTTGGGCGACGTTACCTCTCGTCTCCGCAAAATCTATTTTGACGTGGTTCGCGGGAAGGTTGCCAAATATCGCGACTGGTGCCATCCCGTATACGAAGTGAACCAAAAACGTAGATCGAAAGAACGCACACACGTCACCGTCGAGTGAATTTCGAAATCCGAAAAGCAACTGAGGCCGACACTCCTCTCATTGCCTGGTTCATCCGGCAATTGGCCGAATACGAGCGGTTGCTCGAGGAAACCACCATGACCGAAGAGACTCTGCGCGAAAGTCTCTTCGGCCCGCGATCATCGACGGAAGTATTGCTCGGTTATTACGAGGAGAGGCCCGTCGCGTTCGCCGTATTTTTTCACAATTTCTCCACGTTTGTGGGCAAGCGTGGCCTGTATTTGGAAGATCTGTTCGTCATTCCCGAAATGCGCGGCAAAGGCTTTGGGCGTGCGCTGCTGGTGCATTTGGCGAAGATCGCGCGCGAGCGCAACTGCGGCCGCTTCGAATGGGCGGTTCTGGATTGGAACGAGCCGGCGATTGAGTTCTACAAGAGACTTGGTGCTGTCGCCATGAGCGACTGGACGATATTTCGGATGACAGGCGAGGCGCTCGACCGCTTGGCTAAAGAGCGGAGCGGCCCGTGAAACGAGCCACTTTCTTCCTGGCGCTGATCCTGGTACTGCCGGTGTTAACGAAGACGGCGGCTGTCAGTTCTGCGGCTTTGCCGCCAAACGCACCGAAGTTAATCCTCGTTTTGGCGCTGGATCAAATGCGATATGACTATATTCCCCGCTTCAACGCCCTCTATAAAGGCGGGTTGCGGCGGCTGATCGATAAAGGCGCCGTTTTTACTAACGCGAATTACAGGCACGCTGTGACGGAGACCGGCCCAGGACATTCCGTCATCCTGTCGGGACGCCATCCGAGTCATTCGGGAATCGTTGGCAATGACTGGTGGGATCCGCTGCTCCGGGCTCTGGTCAACGTGGTTGATGATCCTGTCCAGCCGCCCGTTGGCGGCACGGGCCGCAGCGCTTCGCCTGTGAATTTCATCGGAAGTACTGTGGGTGATCTGTTGAAGCTGAACAGCCCGACATCACACGTCGTTGCGACATCATTCAAGGATCGTGCCGCCGTATTGCTGGCAGGCCACCGCGGTGATGCGGCGTATTGGTTTGAATCCGATGGCAGCTTCGTTACAAGCACCTACTACATGTCCAAGGCACCGGAGTGGCTGAGCAAATGGAACATGGAACGCGTTGGCGACGCATACGCCGGAAGAAAATGGAATCGCCTGCTTGCCGACGAGACGATTTACGAGAAATATGCGGGCCGTGATGATCAGGCCGGCGAAGCCGAAGACGACCTTGTATTTCCGCATACGTTACAAGGCAGGCCGCCTTCGGCTGAGTATTACGCAGCTTTGCGCAACTTTCCGTTTGCCGATGAAGTGCTGCTGGCATTCTCGATTGAAGCGATGAAAGCGCATCATCTGGGAGGTGGTCAGACAACGGATATCCTCGCCATCGGATTTTCGGCGACCGATATGATTGGTCATCGATACGGTCCCGACAGTCAGGAAGTCCTGGATCAGCTTCTACGGCTCGATCAGATTTTGGACCAACTGTTCCAGTACATCGATCGAAACATCGGTCTGGCAAACACGCTTGTTGTCGCGACCGCGGATCATGGAGTGACGCCGCTGGTCGAGGCATTAAAAGCGAAAGGTATCGATGCACGCCGTGGAACGCGGGCCGAAGTCGATGCCGCCTTGCGCCAGGCATTCGCAAAGAAATATCCAGGGGTGGATAGTCTCGTTGCCGACCTCACGATTGCCGGTGAATTCCGGCTCTATCTGGACGAGAACGTGATTCGCAAATACAAACTGCAGTCGACCGATGTCGAAGAGACGGCTGCAAAAGCCATGATGTCGACCGGCCTGTTTGAACTGGCGTATACCAAATCCGATTTACTCGGCCAGAAGACGGACAAAGACAACGATCCCTATCTTCAGTGGTTCCGCAACTCGTTCTTCGCTCCCCGAAGCCCGAATGTGACGCTTATGCCCAAGCGCAATGTCAGCTTTAGGATCACGGGCACCGGGCACGGCACCGCCTACGATTACGACCGTCACGTTCCAATCATCTTCATGGGCCCCGGAATCAAGCCCGGCTCGTATCCGAGCGAATGCGGCCCCGAGGACATCGCTCCTATACTGGCTAAGATCCTCGGTTTTGATTACCCAAAGGAATTTGATTCCCGGTTATTGCTGGAGATGCTGAATTAAGCGCACGAGATCTTCTCGCTTCACGCGTGTATGGGTTTCCGGCGCTTGAGTGTCGGCAAATTGCGAATGCTCTTGCCCGACTTTTGCTCCGCAATGCGGAGGTCATACAGGCTCTGTAAGTTCAACCAGAACTCGGGAGTCGTACCGAAGAAGTGAGCCAGTCGCAAAGCGGTATCGCCTGTAATGGAGCGATGACCATTGAGTATTGCGGTAATGCGGTTCGTCGGCACTTTGAGTTGGCGAGCCAATTCCGCAGCACTCATGTTCAACGCCTCGAGTTCTTCGGCAAGATGCTCTCCCGGATGGATTGCTGTAAGCGCCATTGCGGTCCTCTGTTAGTGATAATCAACGATCTCGACGTTCTGTGGGCCCTGAGACTTGTCAGGCCGTTCGAAACAGATCCGCCACTGATCGTTGATGCGGATGCTGTATTTGCCTCTTCTGTCGCAACGGTCTGAAGTAGAATTTTCTGAAAACGGACTTGGAACGAGAACCCTCCGGACCCATCATTGCATCAGATGGATGATAGAACGCAGACACATCAGCAAGAGAAACGATTCCTTCTGCGTCCGTATCAAAGCGAGGCGCTGAACGCAGTCCGCGACGCATACAAGGCGGATAAACGCCGGGTGATAGTGTCGTTGCCCACGGGCACCGGAAAAACGGTAGTGTTCGCTCATTTCCCACGAGTTCTGAAGATGAAGAAACGCCTGCTGGTGCTGGCGCATCGGGAAGAACTGCTCCTGCAAGCGCGGGACAAGTTTCGATCCATCGACCCAGAATTGAAAGCCGAGATTGAACAAGCCCGCGCGCGTGCCGCCGCCGATGCGAAGGTCGTCATTGCCTCTGTGCCGACATTGGCCCGCAATGGCGCTCGCCTCGCACGGCTTCATCCGGATGAGTTTTCCATCGTTGTCGTCGATGAAGCACACCACGCCGTAGCACCCAGCTACCGGCGCATCTTCGACCACTTCGGCCTGTTCGAACCGGGCGTTTCCCGTTACCTGATCGGCTTCACGGCCACACCCCGCCGTGGCGATAAACAGGGGCTCGGAGAAGTGTTTGAAGAGGTGTGCTACGCGCGTGATATGCGCGAGATGATCGCGTGCCGTTACCTTTGTCCGATTACAGGCTGGCGCATAGATACCGATTTATCGCTCGATAATGTCAAGGTTCGGCATGGTGATTTCGTCGAAAGCCAGCTCGCGCGCGTGGTGAACACGCCGTTGCGGAACACGCTGCTCGTGAAAGCTTACAGAGATTTTGCTGCAGGAAGGCGCGCCATCATCTTCTGCGTCGATGTGGCCCACGCCCAGGACGTGCATCGTGCGTTTGACGAAGCCGGCATTCGAGCGGCGCCGGTTTGGGGAGAACTCTCAAGAGACGAACGCCGCAACGTCCTGGCGGAATTTTCTGCCGGAAAAATCGACGTTGTTACCAACTGTAATTTGCTGACTGAGGGCTTCGATGAACCACGCGTCGATTGCGTGATCATGGCGCGGCCGACACGATCAAAGCTGCTCTATGCGCAAATGATCGGCCGAGGCACGCGGCTGCACCCAGACAAGAGAGATCTAATGGTGATCGATGTTGGCGACAACTCTAGGACTCACCAGTTACCGGGCTTGCATAGCTTGTTCAACCTGCCCATCAACATGAATCTGAGCGGCGGGAATGCGCTGGAAATTGAACGAGAGATCGAGCGCCTGAATCGGACTCAGCCGTGGATCGATACGTCACGCATCCACACATTGGAAGATCTGAAGCTCGCCGCCGAACGTATCGAGTTTTTCAATTTCGATGCGCCCGCGGAATTGCGGCCGTACACTCAGAATACGTGGCACGGCGTGCCCGGCGGATACTGCCTTAGCCTTCCCGATGGTGAATGGATTTCAATCGAACCCAATCTGCTGGATACGTGGGATGTTCAGCTTTCCACAGTAGCTGAGGGCGCAAAGCGATTGGGGCGCGAGGACAGCCTGGCCGCCGCTGTCCAATTCGCGGACGGGTTCGTGGCCATCAATCGTCCCGACGCGCGGCGACTCGTTGAACGTTCGGCCCGTTGGAGGGACGAACTACCCAGCGATAAGCAGAAGGAGGTTCTTGCCAGAAACAAGATTACGCTGCCGGCCGGACTCACGCGCGGCCAAGCAGCCCAGATGATTTCGCAACTGGTGTCTGCCAAAACGTTGCGCGGCTCACGGTAATGGCGCGACATTTCCTGCAACAGCCGTGACCCACTTCATGCCGACCCGAACCTCAAATCTCATAGCCGAGCACCCGATAGATCGGAGCCTTACTCAACTCCAAGTCCGCGACAAGCGTATAGCCTGCCTGGCTCTTCCTCAAAATGAACGTCGGACAACCGGCGGAGCCGCAAATGTATTGACCGGCGGCCATCGCTATTAATTCCGGTGTACCGTCATTGTCGAGATCGACCCGGTCGCCCACGAGTTCTCGCAGCAATCGCTCCAGCCTTAGGTTCACGGGCCGTTTCAACACTACGGTTTGTAATATTCGAGGTTCTACGTCAGCGGAAAGCGTTACTTGCAAAAACAAGACGAATGCGACATGTTTCATGTTTGCGTTGGTTATCTGTCTGGCTAACGATTTTGGCGTTCAGCCGCGACCCGCGCGACGACTCTTTCCCGACTTGGATTTACCTCGCGCGCGGGTCGGCGGCTGCAACGCCGTGTTAGGCAGCCCTCCATGTGTTCGGACCGCTCTCGTTGTGTCCAGCATTCCTCGAAGCGCTGCATTAACGCTTTCGCCAGTAGGGAATGCTTCGGCCACATCGGGTTCAAGCACAACAATGTTGGTCTCACGCCGAAGTCTTTGCACGTACTTGCCTCGAATCCCGCCGGGCATGGAAGCGAAGTCGTACTCGGCGCGCATGTCGTTTTCAAGATGACCGACCTTTTTCATAGAATCGTCTTTCTTGTGATGTTGCCCTTCGCGCGCTGATTATTCGAATGACATTGTCCTCTTCTGTATGAGCCACGACCAGCACGTTCCAGTTCACGGATAGACCGATCGTTAAAAAGCGCGCTTCACTTTCTGAATGATCCTGGCTCGGAAACGTAGTCGAGAACGGATCACTGAAAATTGTAGCCGCTTCGTGAAAATCGGTGCCATGTTTGCGGAGATTCGTTTCGGCTTTCTTTTGATCCCAGGTGATCAGCACCGGCACAGTATACGCACAGCATGTCGCACTTGCGCCTGCTAACGCCCTAACGATGAGCCGCGCCGAGCGAGCGCTTTTTGCGAGCGAGGGAACCCTGAGCGGCTTCACCGCGAAGGGCGTCGGCTCCATCGTTTTGTTGAACTGAATCCGCTGCGCCGAAGAAAATCTACAGCCTGCTGATGAAGGCCGCCGCCGATGCCCTACAGAAGCTCGCGGCCGATCCCCAGCATCTGGGCGCGCGCCTGGGTATTCTGGCCGTCCTTGACACCTGGACGCGCGCCATGAAGTGTGTCCCGCTTGCTGAGCTTCACAGATTCACCGCCTGCAAAAACTCCCCAGCACTTGTTTCACTACACCGTTTCGTTCTTCGCGTGGCCCTCCTGCACTACCACTCCTCTCCATTCCCCACCCGACATTCACCCGCGGGCGTTGAATCTCCATATCGGAAATTGACCTCGGATTCAGTTCAACCCAGGATTTTGCCGCGGCTGAAAAACGCGCGCGGCAAGAATCCTTAATTTGTTTAATTTGTTGGGCCGCCTAGGCGCGCCGACGAATCGAGGCAAACTTCACACGCTCGTCGTCGCCAAATTACAGCGATAGTACCAATCCGAGTCGGCTAGCAGTCTGCCGGAGCTGATCAGCAGCCTGCGGATTAGCCAAAATCAACCGCAATCGGCTACGAGCTGGGTTTGGGCTACTCCACTTTCCCAGGGCCGTTTTTGAGGCAGGACTGAAGGATCCCAAAAATGATAGTGGCCGTTGCGGTTCTGCTCGTTTGACCCGACCCTTTCGGAATGCCCCGAACCGTTGCCCGATCCGGGACAGCAGCCAGAAGGAGCGACCAACTCTTGAGTTTTTCTCCCAAGAGCGCTGAACGGCGATTGTTTTCATCCGCC
>WNGK01001682.1_pt1 | contig 23968 bp, 25 predicted proteins | sample 5400601 | NCBI WGS metagenome assembly WNGK01 (sample SAMN13153376, study PRJNA577476) | soil metagenome | isolation source: 60 cm soil or saprolite under Garry oak tree replicate 1 | place: USA:California | collected 2016-06-15
GTCGAGACCAACGAAGGAGAGGTCGTTGAGGAACGCACCAATCCCCGTGCCGCTTTCGCTGGACATACCCAGGAAACCCCGTGGGATAATCTGCATCTGATCTACTTCGCAAGCTATGCGATGTGGACCTATCTGACCTCCCCTTTCACCTTGACCTTGGATGGGTTCGACGTCACCGAGATTGAGGCGTGGCAAGAACAGGGTGAGACCTGGCGGCGTCTCAAGGTGAAGTTCCCGTCGTACATCGCCACGCACAGCACTGAGCAGACGTTCTATATCGGCAACGATGGCTTGTTTCGCCGGCACGACTATGATGTGGAGATCACTGGTAATACCCCAGCAGCCCATTACATTTACGAATACAAGGACGTGTCTGGTATTATGGTGCCGACGAAGCACCGCATTTACCCTCGTCAGCAGGACAACACGCCCCTACGCGACCTGTTGCTCGTCTCAATCGATTTGAGCGATAGCCGCTTCGAGGCAACCAGGCTCGAAGCGAACAAGGAACTCGTGCGCGCCTACACCCGAACTGTCTTCAACGAGCACCAAACGGACCGCGCCTCCGAGTTCCTGGCACCGGAGGTGAAGTGGCATGGCGGCACACTCGGCACGGTGGATGGCCTGGCCAACGTCGCGGCAATGCTGCGCGGTTTCGTCGGTGCCCTGCCTGACTTGACGGCGACCGAGCAAGACCTCGTCGCCGAAGGCAACACTGTTGCGGTTCGTTACGTCGTTGAGGCAACACAGAAGGGTGATCTCATGGGTATCCCGGCGACTGGTCGGCGAGTTCGTTGGGACGCTTTTGACGTGTATCGAGTAGCCGACGGGAAGATCGTCGAGGAATGGGCCGGCGACGACCTGCTCGCGTTCATCCACAACCTGGGCGTGTATACACCGCCGTGGCTGGCGTGACCCCCAGCCCTCACGGCTCAGCGCCACACCCTTTTGTCCAGGTCTTCTGGCAAATCGGTGGAGTGTCTCTGAATCCCCAGCACCATAGCATAGTGACCGAACAAGGAGGCATGAACTATGGCGAGTGTTCGCTTCGAGCACATCAACAAGTACTTCGGCAACGTGGAAGTGGTGCATGATCTCAGCCTGACCGTCAATGACCACGAATTTGTGGTGCTGGTCGGACCCTCAGGTTCCGGCAAAAGCACCATCTTGCGCATGGTGGCAAGGTTGGATGAACCCAGCGGAGGCCATCTCTACATCGGTGACCGAGTGGTCAACGGCGTGGCGCCCAAAGACTGCGATATCGCTATGGTGTTTCAAAACTATGCCCTCTATCCCCACATGAACGTCTCCGACAACATGGCCTTCAGCCTCAAGATCCATCGTGTCCCCAAAAAAGAACGCGAGAAGCAGGTGCAGCAGGCTGCCAGGATGCTCGGCCTGCAAGAGTATCTCCAGCGCAAGCCAAAAGAGTTATCGGAGGGACAACGCCAACGCGTCGCCCTGGGACGAGCGATTGTGCGCGAGCCGGAGGTCTTTCTGATGGACGAGCCACTCTCCAACCTGGATGCGCAGTTACGCGTGGCCACCCGGGCGGAGATTATTGATCTGCAGCAGCGCATTGCCACGACGACCATATATGTGACGCACGACCAGGTCGAGGCGATGACGATGGGCAATCGCGTGGCGGTGTTGAGTGGCGGACTCATCCAACAGTTTGGCGTGCCGCAGGAACTCTACGACCATCCGATCAACCTCTTTGTCGCTGGCTTCATTGGGTCGCCCGCCATGAACGTTGTGCCAGGAGCCAGAGTGATGAACGATGATGGGGAAGTCAAAGTGCTGCTGGAAGGCATCGGGCAGGTGATTGTTCCGCAGCCATACGTCGAACGAGCCAGGCAGGCAGCAAGCCTGAACCTGACCTTTGGCATCCGTCCACCTCATCTGGAAGATGTGAACCTGATCCCGCCAGAAGAAAATACCGGTTCGGTCATCGAAGGTCACGTCAATGTGGTCGAATACCTGGGCGATCAGTTGCAAGTCTCCCTGACGGCCGGGGGAACACGCATGGTCGCGATGCTCAGTCCCCGCTCGCACGTCAGCGCTGGCAGCACGGTCCGCTTACATATCGAGCATGAGCAGATGCATCTCTTTGACACGGATACGGGCAAGGCTCTCTTCTAAACGCTTTCACTCTGCTCTTGGTATCAGAGAAAATCGGAAAGGAGATGAACAGCATGGCATCACTGGCTTTTGTCTTCCCCCTGAGGGCAGGCAAGACGGAGGAGCAAGCAATCAATTTTGCGTTACAAGACGCCTGGCTGAGGCGATGGCCTCGTTCGCATACAGCAATTCATCCAATCGGGAAAGGAGCACAATCATGACCACTCAGGGGAGCGCCCCCAGTTTTGCACGAGACATCCAGCCGTTGTTTCGTGCCCGCGACCGAGCCTCCATGAGTCGGCACTTCGACCTCTGGGACTACCAGGATGTCAGTACACATGCTCAGGCCATCCTTGGGCGCCTCTCAAGCGGGACGATGCCGTGCGACGGGAAGTGGCCCGAGGAGCAGATCGCTCAATTTCGCAGGTGGGTCGAAGCCGGGATGCCTGCTTAGTGCCCTTCAGGCTCATCCACAATTGCAGTTTCCAGTACGAACTAACGCGACTTCTAGGATGGCTGATCTTGCGATCAGGTCGTCCCAGCCTGGTTCGTTTTGACGTGTAGTTCCAGCACCGCCGCCAACCGGCGAAAGTTTTCCCCGATGGCCTGTAAGTCCCCATGTGGCGTCGACTGCTGGCCGCTCAACTTACCACACCTGTTCAGATTATTTGGGGAAAGTTTGAGCACCTTTTCAGCGTTGCCATGCGCAATTTTCTCTTTGAAGGATTATCTTTTTACTGTTTCCTTTAATGCTGTTTCGCCTGTTTCTGCCTCAACTGGCGTGCTGGCAACCGCGGCTGATCCTTGCAGCAATTTCACGGCGGATAACGCTGCCGCGAAGAGCATGGTGTAGATGGTGACCGTGGCCTCTGCCTCAGCGATGCTCCTGGTCTGCCAGACGATGCCGACCGCATCCGTGATCGCCGTATTCGTGCTCCCCACCACATAGTTCACCACAATGACCAGCCCGATCACCGCGTACATCACGATGGCCTGAGCATAGTAGGATCTCGTGAACGTCGGCTCCTCCCCCTCACGGCTCACCTTGCGCAAACGCAGGGAGAGGGCAAACAATTGAAAGAAGACATACACCGTGAAGAACCACCCCAGGTAGTTGGTGAGCGGCACGCCAAAGTAGCCACCGCCTTGCTCCCAAATCCAGGAATGCCGGATCGTTGAGCTGGTGGGATCCATGCCCAGATCCCAGGCCACCATCATAAAGGAAGCGATAAAGGGCACCGCAAACGTCGTGAACCAGCTTCCCTTTGGGCGGACATCACCGATGAGCACCGTCGAGAGCACCCAGGCCAGATAGCCGGTGCCGAAGTAGGCCGGGCCGATGACCAGCGGCACCAAAAAGAGCTTGGGGCCAAGGTCGCTGGTATAATAATAGTGACCAAAGGGAAAGCCGGTCAGAATGCTGGTGTTTTCCAGCAGATTACTGACGACCAGACAGATGACGAGAAAGGTGAGGATGCCGCTCCAGTGGTACCGCACTGCCCCGTGAAATAGGGCAAAGGCAAACGGCACCAAAACGAGAAGTGGTATGAGAAGCAGTACGGGAATGTGGTTCGGAAAGACCGCATTCACCAGTGTCAACACGACATTGAGAACAACCAGCGTCCACAGAAGAGGGGTAACGCCTTTTTTCATCTTATCTCTCGCTTTCTGAGCCAAACACCGCTTGCAGGTAGGCTCGCATCATGGTTTTCAACTCGGCAATGATCTGGCGATCAATAGCTGGTCCATCGCCGGCCAGGGGAAGCAGCGCGTGGACTGTTCTGATACAGATCTGACTCGAGCGCATAGCGGAAGCCTCGTCCGACTTGGGGTAGCGCCTGGCGAAGACCCAGGCCGTTTTCCTGGTCAGCACCTCGGTGAGATCCTGATGGATGGGCGCCAGACGGGGATCACCTTGAGACTGGAGCCAGAGCGCCCGGAAGCCTGGGTGCGTCTGATGGTACTGGACGAGCGGATCAAGGATGTCATCGATGAGCTGCGACAACGGCACCTGGACCAGTTCGTCCGTCAGGATTCCCTCAAAGAGCACGCGCATATCTTCGCAGAACTGCTCGCTCAACCGCTGAGCAATGGCCTCCTTGTTGGGGAAAAAGTCATACAGCGAGCCAATCGCCGTATGCGCCTGCTTTGCAATCATGTCCGTCGTCGCGGCATCAAAGCCGACCTCGTAGAACACCTGGGCAGCCGCCTGTAAAATGGCAGCAATGCGCTGCTCTCCCCGCGCTTGTCGTGGCAAGCGTCTCATCGTCGTGGGTTTGGTCATGTGCTCCTCCTCCTCATATGCCTGTCTCTCTGTCATGGACAGCAGATGCAACGAGTGCTGGGACACCCTCCATGTTTCGTACTCCGCATCTTGCCTCGATGAAAACCGAGGAAAAGTTCATGTTTCTAATATACGGGATTTTCCTCGGTTTGTCAAGAGGCGAGGAAACATTCGTCTTTGGGAAGTGCTACGAGGCAGGAGCGTTCAACCTCCTGACCCGCCGTAGAGGGTGTCATATGGCGGGGAACAGATCCATTGGGCCCCTTCAGCCCAGATAGTTGACATGTCAATATTGACATGTCTATAATATCAATATTGACATGTCAATAATAGTAAAGGGCCGATGAAGGCGCCCAATGAGGAGGTCTGCGACATGATTGGCGACGAAATGGCAGGCGGTGCGCCAGCGCGGCAGCGGCTGACGGCTCGGGAGCTGGCGATCTGGCGTTCCCTGCTCGATACGACAGCCGAGCTGCGGAGTGTTCTGGGTGCGAAGCTACAAGAGTCTGGTGTCTCGCCCGCCGACTATCAGGTGCTGCTGGCATTGAGAGAAGCAGATGGTACGCGGCTGCGCTCGTCGGAGCTGGCGGCGATCATCGAGTGGGAGCGAAGCCGGCTGTCCCATCACCTCGGACGGATGGAGCGACGCGGCCTCATCCGGCGCGACGACTGCGCCACCGACAGTCGCGGTGCCGAGGTGTCGCTCACGGAAAGTGGCGCAGCGGCGTTCCGGCGCGCGGGTGCGCCCCACTTGAGAGCCATCAAGAAGCATTTTGTTGACGCGCTGACACCCGAGCAGTTGGAGGCGCTCGCCGATATCTTGCAGTCGCTCCAGCGCCATCTCCATGGAGAGGTGAGCGCTGGTCGCACCGGAGGTGCCCAGCGATGACCGCTCTCGCTCTGCCGCCTGCGCGGCTGCCACGGATCGCCGTACTCGGGGCGGGTCACGTCGGCCCGGTCATCGCGCGGGTCGCGATAGAGGCGGGCTACCACGTGTCGATCGCGGCTTCGGGTGACCCTGAGGAGATCGAGTTGATCGCGCAGGTGCTGGCACCAGGGGCCGAGCCACGGCGAGCAGCAGACGCTGTCGAGGAGGCGGGCATTGTAGTGCTGGCGATTCCGCTTCACAAGTTCAAGACGCTGGACCCTTCCCTGCTCGACGGCAAGCTCGTGGTCGACGCGATGAACTACTGGCCGCCTGTCGACGGCATTCAGGAGATGTTCGAGGATCATCGCTACGGCAGCAGTGAGATCGTCCAGCGCCGGCTCGTGAGGTCGACGGTCGTCAAGACCCTCAACCACATTGGCTACCACGAGCTCGAAGACGAACGCCGACCAGGAGGCTCGCCGGAACGCCGAGCGCTCGGGGTTGCCGGCGACGATCCAGCCGCGGTGGACGTGGTGGCAGAACTCATCGAGCGCATCGGGTACGACGCGGTGCGGTTCGACCGTCTGAGCGCGGGCCGCCTGCTCGAACCAGGGGGCCCTGTCTTCGGTGCCTCGTTGCACCGAACCGAGTTTGAGCTGGCTGTCCGCGCCGAGGCAGCGTAGGCAAGCACCGGCTCGCTCAGACCCATACCAGAAGGAGAGCATCGACATGACAACAACACCGTCCAGTACTGCACGGGTGCAGTTCCCACTTACCTTCGGCCTCGACACCTTCGGCGATGTCACGCACGACGAGGAGGACCGCCCACTCTCGCACGCTCAGACCATCCGGGACCTCGTCGAACAAGGGGTCCTTGCCGACCAGGTCGGCGTGGATTTCTTCGGGATTGGCGAACACCACACCGATGACTTCCCGCTGTCGGCCGGCGACGTGGTGCTCGGCGCGATCGCTGCGCGCACCTCCCGCATCCATCTCGGGTCGGCCGTCACCGTATTGAGCTCGGACGATCCGGTCCGGGTGTTTCAGCGCTACTCCACGCTCAACGCCATCTCTGGCGGGCGGGCAGAGGTCATCCTTGGACGAGGCTCCAGCATCGACTCGTTCCCGCTCTTCGGCTACGACCTTGCAGACTACGAGGAGCTCTTCGAGGAGAAGGCTAGCCTATTCGCTGAGCTCGTCAAGGGCGGGCCCGTCACCTGGCAGGGCAAGACCCGCGCGTCGCTCCACAACCAGGATGTTGTGCCGCACACTGAATTCGGACCGTTTCCGGTGTGGATCGGTGTCGGCGGAAGCCCTCAGTCGGTCATCCGAGCCGCACGTTATGGCTTCTCGCTGATGCTCGCTATCATCGGCGGATCCCCGTTGCGATTCGCGCCTTTCTCACAACTGTTTCAGAAGGCCCTGGAGCGTTTCGGGCGCCCTCCGTTGCCGGTGGGCGTGCACTCGCCGGGTCATGTCGCCGTGACCGACGAGAAGGCCCGCGAAGAGTTCTGGCCGCGCTACCGGGAGGTTATCCGCAGCGTCAGCGAGACCCGCGGATTCGCCATCCCAACCAGGGAATCCTTTCTTCATGAGGTCGGGCCGGGGGGAGCGCTCTACGTGGGATCGCCAGAGACCGTCGCCCAGAAAATTGCTGCAAATCTCCCCGCTCTCGGCGCGACCCGCTTCGACCTGAAATACGGTATGGGAGGTCTCTCGCATCAAGCCCTCATGACCAATATCGAGCTTTACGGCACACAAGTGGTCCCCCGCGTTCGCGAACTCCTGGAGTAAGCGCATTGAACAAACCACCAGGGAAGAATTTGGTGGAGCAAGGCAGGGAAAGGAATTACTGTTCCTGGGTCAATAATCTCGCTGGCGCTAATACTATTGGGGAGGAGGTCCGATGTACCGCGCACGAGGACGAATCACTTGATTTGCTTGATATTGCTCAATGCAATGGCCGATCCAGCCGATGGTTCGTCCTAACGCAAAGAGAGCGATTGCACCCCCAAGTGGCAAATTCAGCACACGAGCGAGCGTGACAAGCCCGAAAAAGATTGTTGGGCGTTCGCCGAGCAGGTCGTTTGTTTCCTCGGTGATACGCTGCGCAAGAAGCACTGCGGGCGAGTGCGGGTAGACTTGAGCGGTCAGTTCGAGCATGAGTTTTCCCCGTGGATCGCCCACCGGGTAGAATACAGAACCAAATCCGGGAACCACTTCTCCAAATCCGGGAATGGGTTCTCCTCGTTTGAGCAAGCTCGTCATGGAGGAGCGGACGTTGGCAGGAGTGTCAGTTTCACGGAGAAATGCTTCGATGCGTTCTGTCTGTCCTGCATGCTTGATTCCCTGGAGTGCCGATAACCCGGAGCAGACAACTGCATAGGGTGTCGAACCAGCGGAGGCGACGCAGCGAGCGGTAAAGGTCGTGACATTGAGCTCCTGATCGGCGCACAGGATAAGGGCAGCCGTCAGTAATCCCGTAGCTCGCTCGTCGTGTGGGGCCTACCCTCGTTGTGCTGTTTGCGCGATCCCGTGCATTGGGTGCTGCCCATCTGCGACAACTATGGCTAACAGTTGTAAGATACGAGCCCCCGTCTGAGCAACAGCCTCTGGCCGCAAATCATAGGCTGCTATGTCATCGAGAGCCACCACTGGCAAGCAGACTTGAAACGCTTCCAGTGGAGTCAGCCCGGCGAGATAAGGACATATCTTGTGATACCGGGCAAGCATGCTTTCCGGTGGCGTGCGCGAAAACAAGGACTGTTCTGCCGAGAAATCTCCTGTCCAGATTAAAGAAGCCACTTGCTCGACCGAGTGAGTGGTGGCCAGTCTCAGCGCATCGTGACCCCGATAGTAGAAGCGGTCATCGGTGATCATCGTGATGGCGGATTCCATCACCGGGGTGCCAGCCTGCATAGCGCCTGCGGCCACTTTGTCTGGGTGGCGATATTCTCCCTTGTGTTTCTTGAGCCGTTGCACCTTTGTCGTCAAACCCTCTGAACACACCCCGGCGTCCACGCTTGAGTTCGCCAGGCTCTTCGCAGAGGCGGGATTCCCACCCGGCGTCTTCAACGTCGTCACGGGCTACGGTCCTGGCACAGGTGGGCCGCCCAACATCGTCTTCGCCGACGCGGATGAAGGAGTCATCAACGGAGTGGTTGCGGGGATTTTCGCCGCTGGTGGCCAGACCTGTATCGCAGGCTCGCGGCTCTTTGTCGAAGCGCAAATGCATGATGAAATCGTCAGCCGCCTCACCGAGCGTGCCCGCGCCATCAAGCTGGGCGACCCGCTGAAGATGGAGACAGAGATGGGGCCGGCTGCCTTCAAAGGCCAGCAAGAAAAGATCAAGAGTTACATCGACATTGCCCAGGAGGAAGGTGCTTCTTCTGTAGGGTACGGACAGGTGGTCGATGTCGCGTTATATGAGGCCGTTTTTGCCATCACCGAGTCGCTTCTCCCTGAGTACGATGGCTATGGCATCATCCGGCAGCGAACCGGAAACATCCTGCCGGGATTGACTCCTTCTAACATTTATGCCTGCCAGGAGGACAAGTGGGTAGTCATCGGCGGAAATGCTGATGGTGTGTTCAAACGTCTGATGCAAACGATTGGCAGAGCGGATCTGGCGGAAGACCCTCGCTTCGTGGATAACCCCGGTAGGACGTGCCACCAGGAGTTTCTTGATGGCGTTATCGCTGATTGGACATCACAATATACGCTTGACGAGGTGATGGAGACAATGAACGAGGCAGGCGTGCCGGCTGGGCCTATTTATGATGCGGCAGATATCATGAACGATCCCCATTTCAATGCGCGTGCCATGATTGAGGATCACGAGGTTAGCATCACGCCAGGTGAGAGCAACACTGTTCGTTTTCCAGGGATTGTGCCAAAGCTCAGTGAGACGCCGGGAGAAACACAGTGGCTTGGCCCCGCTCTGGGCGCACATAACGAAGAGGTCTATGGTCAGCTGCTTGGTTTTACACCTGAACGGCTGGAGCAATTGAAGCAGGGCGGCATCATCTAGATGAAGACAGGTACTACGATGCAGATTCCCAAACAGGTGCTAGTGACAGACGTGGTCACCCGCGATGGCTTTCAGAACGAAGATCGTCTCGTCTCGACCGAGGATAAGCTCCGAGTGATCGAAGGGCTGGTGCGAGCAGGTGTCGCCTCCATTGAGGTCACTTCCTTCGTGCATCCTGGCGTCGTCCCGCAACTGGCCGACGCGGCTGAGGTGGTTGCTCGATTACCTCATCACGAGAGGGTGATTTACAGCGCGCTCGTCCCCAATATCAAGGGAGCCAGGCGCGCTCTGGACGCTGGAGTGACTGAACTTCACCTCGTCGTCTCGGCCAGCGAAAGCCATAATCGAGCGAATTTGAATCGCAGCGTGCGAGAATCGCTCGTGCAACTGTCGGAGGTTTGCTCCTTTGTCCGTGATGAGAACCCCCAGGTCATTCTGGTGGCCAGCATCGCTACGGCGTTTCACTGTCCATTTGACGGCCGCACCCCGATAGAGCGAGTATGCTGGATCGTTGCCAAAGTACACACCAGTGACTTATCACCATAAGACCCTGGCAGGAAGCAAGAATAGTGAGGTGATTTATGGTGTATATGCTATACTCCCATACAGCAAGAACTACACCGGTCTCATCTTTCTGCGGCGAGCATCACTATGAAAGCAGTCAGGTTTACACGTAAGGTAGCGCAGCCCTTGCGACCTCTTTCCCGTTCGCTCCGGCTGCGGCTGATTCTGTGGTACGGTTCACTCATTGCCGTGGCCCTGGGTTTCTTTGCGCTCCTGTTCCTGCTGCTGACGACCGATGCCGTTGACTCGAGCGTGAATAGCGCCGTCCGGACAGAGGCGCGCGTCGCTATGCTCGACGTGCTCGATGATCTGGCTGCTTCCCCACCTTACTGGCCAGGCCAACTGACGATGCGCGTCGTCGACACGTATCGCGACCCCGGCGTCGTGGTCGAGGTCCTGGACACCCGTGGCCAGGTGCGCTATCTCTCGACAGACGGCACGCGCATTCCCCTCAGTAACGAGACGACCCATGCCGCACTTGCCGGTCAGCCGTCTGCCCTGTACGACACGGTGGTAGATGGGCAGCACGTGCGGGTGGAAGCCCTTCCCATCCGGCCGCCACTCAATGGAGTGAGCGGGAATACCAACGGGGTACCGATGGGCAACGGCCCGGTCGTCGGCGTGCTGCTGGTGGCGAAATCGCTCGCCGACGTCGATGCGACCCTTCTCTTGCTCCGAGCGCTCCTCCTGCTCTCCGGAGCTGCCACCCTGGCATGCGCCCTGGTGGCGAGCTGGCTCATCGCAGCGCGTGTCCTGCGTCCCCTGTCGGAACTGGTGGCAACCGCCCGCTCCATCGCCACCTCCACGGCGCTCGGCACGCGCCTGGGCAATCTGAGCCACCGCGTACCTCACCCGGGAGGACGCGACGAGCTGGCGCAGGTTATCGAGACCTTCAACGAGATGCTCACATCCCTGGAAAGCGCTACGCAGACCCAGCGCCGTTTCGTCGCCGACGCCTCCCACGAACTGCGTGCGCCGCTCACAACCATCCAGGGGAACCTGGCTTTCTTGCAGCACCATATCGACGAGCTGCCACCGGAGGAGTGGCGCACCATGCTGGCCGACGCCCACGGGGAGACGTTGCGGCTCGCGGAACTGGTGGAGGAGTTGCTGCTACTGGCCCGCGCCGACGCAAGCGGAGACACGGCACCGGCAGATCAATTAGCGGAGACAGCCGCTGGGGAGGACGCACGAAGCGCTCGGCCAGTCGAACTGGATCGCGCCGTAATCCAACTGGTACGCCAGCTCAGGAGACGGCTGGAGATCGAGGGGTCGAAATTACAGTTGGAGGTCGGTCATATCGAGCCGGTACGCGTGCGTGGCGACGAGGAGAGCCTGCGCCGCCTCACGCTGATCCTGCTTGATAACGCCATCAAATACACTCCTCGTCGCGATGAAGAGGGAGCAGGCAGGGTCATCGTCTCGCTGGGGCGAGCAGATGGGCAGGCCGTGCTACGCGTGCGTGATACGGGTATCGGCATCGACCCGGACGACTTGCCCCACGTCTTCGAGCGCTTCTACCGCGCCGACCACGCCCGTTCCCGCCAGGGCACGGGTCTTGGCCTCTCCATTGCCCAGACCTTAGTGGAGCGGCTGGGCGGTCATATCACCGCCGAGAGTACACCCGGTAAGGGCAGCACCTTCAGCGTCCGGCTTCCTCTCGAGTTATGACACAACAGCTACATGTTTCGCTCTCAGATCTATCTCAGGCTGGTCTTAGAATTGTTTCAACTGGCCGTGCTATACTGCTCATAGCAACAGGGAAGATAATCAAACATACAGGGGTGTTGCTACAATGGATACCCTTTTGCTCAGGCGACAAGCTACTCTGCTTTTCTATAGATCACGGTTGGAGAATGATAGATGAAAGCGCATATCCTCATCGTGGACGATGATCCACGCATCACTGACCTGTTACGTCGCGTGCTTGCCTATGAAGGATATAGCATTGCCAGCGCGGCCAGCGGCAGCGAGGCCCTGAATCGTTCGTTGGAGCGGCCGCCCGACCTGGTCGTCCTCGATATCATGTTGCCAGGTTTGGATGGACTGGAGGTGGCGCAGCGCTTGCGCGCGGCAGGCGACAATGTGCCTATCCTGATGCTCACGGCGCGTGATACCGTGGCAGACCGGGTCAAAGGACTGGAGACGGGCGCGGACGATTACCTGGTGAAACCGTTTGCCCCTGAAGAATTGGTGGCGCGAGTCAAGGCGCTGCTGCGCCGAAGCCAGGAGGAGCGCCACGAGGTGCTGCGCTATGCCGACGTTGAACTGGATACTGGCACACGAGTGGCACACCGGGGGGCCCGTGAGATCGACCTCTCGCCCACCGAGTACGAGTTACTCGCGCTCTTTTTGAGGAGACCGCGCCAGGTCCTCACCCGCGAGATCATCCTCGACCGGGTCTGGGGTATGGATTTCGAAGGCTCCTCCAATGTGATGGAAGTCTATATTGGCTACCTGCGCACCAAGCTCGAGGCGGAAGGAGAGTCACGGCTGATCCATACAGTTCGCGGCGTCGGCTATGTCTTCAAGGAGTAGCAGTCTTCTATTCACCTGCACCACTTGCGCTGAGCATGATGATGATCAAGATTAAGGACACGACAACAAGATACAAAGTGAGAAGTAATCGATTACTACCATACATGGAAATCTCCTGTTCTACAGATGAACGATAAGAAAAAGAGGCTATACTGCTTGCTGCAAAAGCTCGCACTTTCTGCATACCTCTTCTCCTTACGCCACTGCTGTGTTATCAAACGAGTATTCGTGGAAGCACTGTTGTCCCTTCCAGCATTAGCATATATTGTCCATATGAACTGGCTCTGTGGAGGAGCTGAGATGGAACTGAGAATCAACGGAAAGGGATCTCGGCCCATTATGTTATTGTCTCCATCAGTCAAGCGTGGTATACTTTGTTGAAAGCTGATACCAGGCTTTACACAGGGCTGTGACCAAACTGCACTCAACATCATTTGCTTGTGAAACCCCAGGAATGAGATGACTGTAGGAGATTGAGTGCCTCATATGCTAGCACGGACACCACATGGAGGACACCACTAATGAGCGAATACCAGCGTTACGAATTCATGACCATCGAACGACCTCTGACAGGGGAGCAACTCGATGCTGTCAATGCCCTTTCCAGTCACATCGAAGCATCTTCCACCCATGCCATGATTGAATATCACTGGGGTGACTTCAAGCACAACCCCATCGACGTGCTCCACAAGTTCTTCTCAACTGGCATTCCGTTTTCCGCATGGGGTCTTGCCAGACGATCTCATCGATGGCTACGATCTCGATGATTTCGTCACGTTCACCAAGTTCCAGGATTTTGATATCCTCGATATCCACTTTGGCGAGATGGAAGCGCCCGACGAATGGATTGACTATGAACTGGGATCGCTCATCGCCATTCGCGATGAGTTGATGGAAGGCGATCTGCGGGCGCTGTATATCGTCTGGTTGGCCGGGCAGCGCATGATAGAAGGCTATGGCGAAGAAGAGGACTATGACGAAGAAGAGCATGAGGGCGGAGAAGAGGACTATGAAATCAGTGTGCCACCGGTTCCGCCCGCTTTTGACGAGCTGACAGCGGCACAGCAGGCGCTGTCAGAATTGTTGCAACTGCCGCAAGAATTGCTCGTTGCGGCAGCTCGACATAGCAAAGCGGCCGCGCCATCGACGAAGGATGATGTTGCCGCATGGGTCAAGTTGCTGCCACCAGATCGCCAACACGAGTATCTGGTGCGGCTAGCCCACAATGAGCCTGGCCTGAGCCGTATACTCGTCAGGGAGTTGCGCGAACTGAACCAGGACAAGACCAGAGCGACGCCGTCAACAGGTGAGCATGTCACCTACGCCACGCTGCTCGCCGAAAGTAAGGCTATTAAAGGTCAATTGGAACGCGAGAAGCGCGAGCAGGAGCGAGTGGCTCGTCAGCGCCATTTGCAAGAGATCCACGATCACCAGGACAATTACTGGCATCAAGTCGATCTGGCAGTGGAGCGTGGTACGGGCTCAGGCTACGACGAAGCCCTTCAATTATTGATCGAGTTGCGTGAAGCTGCCGATCAATTCAAAGAGACGCAGGAGTTTCAAGAGCGTTTCCGCAGCTGGGTCCCGCCTCACCTGCGCCGTCCCGCCTTCGTCAAGCGTTTGCAGGGTCGCAAGTTCACTTTGCCAGAAGCGTAATCGGCTCTTTTCATTTCGTTTGAATATCCTCGTAGTTATAGTACATGCGCTTCATAAAGACGCCACTCAGGATCAAGGTCAAACTGGGCAAGGCTTTTCTTGCCTGAACGTCCCCGGCGCAGGATCACACGTGAGTTTTTGCCATCGACGAGGACCCAACAATCATGCTCACCATCATAGCGGCAATCTTGCAGCCAACTTGTTCCTGCCTGTATTTCTTCTTCGATGTGCCCTCCATCCTGGGCGATCCTCACTAATAGCGCCTTACCACGAATGGTATCCGCCACACTGAAGTGTTCCTCGTCTAAAACACGCACTGCGTGAGGATGATCCAGACCCTCCAATACGGGTTGCCACTTGCCAGTCTCACGGTCGATAGCAATAACCATGCCCTGATGAAAGAGGGTGGCCAGAAATCGGCCATCAGGCAATTCCGCTGCCGAATTGATGTGGGTGGTCTGCTGCAGCGTCCCATACCGGATCGTCCGGTGATCTGTCGTTTTCTGAATCACGCGGGGACGTCCTGTGGGTGTCAACTCAAAACCGTGATCGGTCGCCCACCAACTCCAAAGAATCTCCCCATTCCTGTTGAACTCGAGCAAGAGGTCCAGGCCAGTGCTTGCTACAAGATAGCCACGACGAGTCCGGGTGATGGAGTGGAGCGCATTGAACAGGGGCGAACTCACCATATTGTGGTGAACGATCCCCAGGTCAGCATCAACTTCATGGATGCTCCCAAAAGATGTAATAAAGAGACCACGCTCGGAAGCTACCATACCCGCCGCCATTTCGAGTGCAACCGTTTTTTGTGAGCACCCCATATCCCCAATTAAACACAGTAATCCGCCCAGATCTTGCTGGGGCTTCTGATAACTTCCCAAAACCGTGAGGGGACATTGCGTCTGCTCGCTTGATTCGGTCCAGTGCTGTTTGAGAACCGAGTGTTTCGTTGAAATGCAACTCAAGAGCAATTTCATTGTTTTTCTTCTGAATCCTTTCTCTCACACGTATCCGTTTCCGCTTTTCAGCATTTCATCAGCTGAGGCGTAAGCGTCTCAAACCACGCGAGCGGATCGCTTAGAGCGACGACGGCACCAATCACCACCACGGCTGGCGATGTAATTCTGGCTGCCCAGGCACGCTCTGCAATGCCCACAATTGTATCCTTCACTACACGTTGTTGAGGGACCGTCCCCTGTTGGATCACTGCTGCTGGAGTCTCGGGATGGAGCCCGCCACTGAGGAGTCGCTGCGTGATGTGCGAAAGCATCTCCACTCCCATCAAGATGACCAATGTCCCGCCCAATGTAGCCAGAGCCTCCCAATTCACGCAGGACGATCCACTGCTCTGCTGCTCGTGCCCTGTTACAATCGTGACCGAAGAGACAAGATCGCGTTGCGTCACAGGAATGCCGGCATAAGCGGGTACAGCAATGGCCGAACTCACACCGGGCACAACTTCGAATGGAATACCAGCCTGAGCCAGCGCCAATGCCTCTTCACCGCCGCGCCCGAAGACAAAAGGATCTCCACCTTTCAAGCGTACCACTATACATCCCCGTCGCGCATACGTGATGAGTAGCGCATTAATCTCCTCCTGTTTCATCGAGTGATGCCCGGATGCCTTGCCGGCAAACACCCGCCTGGCTTGGGATGGAGCCTCATCGAGCAAATCAGGGCAAATCAGGCGATCATAGACAACCACATCTGCCTTACGAAGGCTCCGTAGGCCTTTGAGTGTGATCAACTCCGGGTCACCGGGACCAGCACCGACAAGGAACACTTTGCCATATGAGGGCTGCTCATGTGCCGGTGGCAGAGCGTCTATAGGATCGCGATCAGTATGCTCTCCAGGTGCATTTGGACGGTGGGAGACCAGATCGACCCCTACATTTTGATTTTTCATGAGTTCATGCAGTGTGATTGACATACGGTTTCTCCTCTGCAAGAAGAGCTGCTTCAAGCACATCTGCTGGAACGTCGACGCCATATATTTGTAGCAATGCTGTGGTGACGACCGTCGCTTGCACTGTATTCCCCTTAGCAAGTTGTGGCAGCACATCCGAAGTGAAGAAATCTCTGAAGAAGTCATCACGCCTATCGTAGGAGACGCCGTTCTCTCGTAGATACGCACGGGCCAGGGCCGCCAACTGGATATAAGTGCCATAGGTCGGAGGAAAGAGTTCCTCCAGGCTCTGGCGAATGCGCTTGGCGAGACCAGGGTTCGTCCCCTCGGTGGAGACGGCGATCGTCAACTGCCCGCGTCGAAGAACTGAAGGCAGAATGAACGAGCAATACTCTGGAACATCGACGATGTTGACCGGTTGCCCGCGTTCTTGGGTTTCAGCCCAGACGGCCTGTATCAGCTGCAGGTCATTCGTTGCAGCAATCACAACAAACGCACCGGCTAAATCGCCAGGTTCGTAGTCTTTACGGCGCAGCGTAACCCGCTTCTGCTCGGCCTGCGCCAAAAGCTCAGCGCAAAATTCTTGACTCAACACGCTCACAAACGCCCCGCTTGCAGCAAGCGCCGCTGCCTTCTCAGCAGCCACGCGGTCACCACCAATGACGATGGCCTGCCTTCCACGAACATCGAGCATGAGAGGATAATAGTTTGGCATGACATGTCTCTTCTTTCGTTACCTGCTCCCCGTTTCCACAACGACCTGCTCTTTCACCTGTGCTTGTAGTTGCTCGATGCCGACACGGTGGCAGAAATCACCGAAGGTTTCTTCAGGCACGCGCCCATCTCTCCACAGAACCAGGAGCGGTTGGATCGTTGACGGCAGGTCATTGAGACGGACAGAGGGAGCATACAGTGTCGTGAGGCGCGTATTGGCCCAGTCACCACCGATGTAGATGTTATAGACATCCTTGGTACGTCCCACAATGCCGATATCACCCATGTACGGACGGGCACAGCCATTTGGACAGCCGGTCATACGTATACTGAGAGGCACGTCCGCCAGGCCGAGCGCATGAAGATCGACCTCTACCTGTCGTACTACCTCTGGGAGGGCACGCTCAGCTTCGGCAAGTGCCAATCCACAGGTTGGGAGTGCAGGGCAGGCCATAGCAAAGCGATAGGCACCTGCTGCTTTCGGGTCGGTGGAAATGCCGTATTCGTTCAATAGGGCTTCCAGTTGGCCGCGCTGCATATCGTCCAGGTCAGTCAGAAGAATATTCTGTTGCCCGGTCAGGCGAATGCCAGGGCGAAATTGCTCGATGGCATGGCGTAGTCCGGTCTTCATACGCATTGTTGGCGTATCTTTAATACGCCCGTTTTCAACATGCAGGCCGAGGAACCAATGACCATCATCCTGATGATGCCAGCCGAGGTGATCCTCGACATCATGGAGAATGACGGGGCGAGGCTCCCGCAATGTATAGCCCAGACGCCGCTCTACCTCGGCGAGAAACCACTCGATACCACGTTCCTCCACCAGGTACTTCATACGTGCATGCTTGCGGTTCTGGCGATCGCCAAAATCACGCTGGACTGTGACAATCGTCTCCACAACAGGAAGAGCCTCTTCGACAGTGACGTCGCACAGGGGTGTTCCTAAACGGGGATAGGTCTCTGCTTTTCCATGGGTCATCCCCATACCACCTCCAATGAGGATGGTAAAGCCAGCGAGAGATTCGCCTTCCAGGTAAGCAACCAGGCCAATATCCTGCGTGTAGATGTCGACGCAGTTATCGCCAGGATAGGCAATGCCAATTTTGAATTTGCGTGGGAGATAGGTTGGGCCATAGATGGGCTCAACGTCTTGTGGAGCCTCAATGGTGTCTATTTGTTCCCCATCAACCCAGATTTCATGATATGCTCCGCTGCGGGGAGCAAGGTGCGTGGCGATCTGGTGCGCAACCTCTTCTATCTTTGTTTGTGCCTGGTTAGCCCTTGGAGCGGGGCAGGCCATAACATTGCGGTTCACGTCGCCGCAGGCTGCCAGCGTAGAGAGTAAGGCCTCGTTGATACTACGGACTGCCTCGTGCAGGTTGCCTTTGAGCACACCATGGAGTTGGAATCCCTGGCGCGTGGTGATCCGCAATGTGCCATTGGCATAGCGCGTGGCCAGCTCGTCCTCAACCAGATACTGCTCGGCTGTCAACACACCGCCTGGAATACGTGAGCGCACCATAAACTGGTAGGCTTTCTCACCGCCACTTGTCCTGCGTATGTGTCGCGCATCCCGATCCTCCTGCTGGTAAATTCCAGAAAACTTGAGGAGTTGTACTTGCTGCTCGGGGAAATGTGTGGTATCCTCTGTCAATTCCTCAGCCAGCCGCCCCCGCAAGTAATTGCTCTCGAACTTGATCTGCTCCACCTTGCTCCCCACACCAGGCCCTAGATCAGCGAGGTTGTTCATGGTCTTTTCATCGTCGGACATTGCTCATTGGTTCTCCTTCCTGAAAAATGGCGCAAAAAAATTCCTCACCCTTGCAGGGGCGAGGAATACATTGGTTTTCGCGGTTCCACCCTGGTTTTTTGACGTCTCACAACGCCAAGCTCTACGAGTGCTCTAATTACGCTGGAACACTCTAGCCTCTAACGGAGCCGACCGGCTCGGTCTACTAATCCAACAGGACGTTCGACCTGCAACTCTGAGGTGCATCTTCAACGCCGGCATGGTGCTGGGGTCTCAGCAGCCCCAACTCTCTGTAACCAGTCGTAACGTTTACTCGTCCTCTTCAACGTTGTTATTCACTTACTTGCGAAACAAAAGTACGCGCTATGGAGGTAATAAAAAACCCCTGAATTTCAGGGGTCGCATCATTGCTTTATCCCCTCATCTTGCGGACTATACCGCCGGAATTGGCACCCTTCCTGCTACGTCGCAAGTGGGTTGCCGGGCTTCATCGGGCCGTTTCCCTCCACCTCTCATGATGAGAACAGATCTTACTGCATCTATTCAATTGTAGGGTACTTTCGTGTTGTTAGTAAGTATACCGAAGGAGTCCTGGCTCTGTCAAGGGGGGCCAGATTCTGAAATTCTGAATCCGAGAGTTGTGTCTTTTGGAAAATGTGTGATATTGTGACTGTAGAATGTTGTGAGTTCTATGGGAGAGTTTTGCTTCCTCCTGTGATGATTTAGTACGAGGTTATCTTACTTACCAGTTGCGGTACAAAGTGGTTTAGCGAGTGCAACACATGTTGCGTATAGGTTTTTAGAATGTTGTCCCACTAATGGAAAGGAGGTTCCCACATGGGAACACTTAAGGGTGCAGTTGTCGTCATCACCGGTGCAGGCAGGGGCATAGGGCGTGCCATTGCTGAAGAACTCGGGCAGGAGGGGGCCAGAGTGGTCGTGAACTACTCCAAGAGCAAGGAGGCCGCTGAAGACCTGGCAGCCAGCCTTCAGCAGAACGGATCACTAGAGGCAGTGGCTGTTCAAGGCGATGTGTCGGATGCAACACAGGCAGCCAAACTCATCGAAGAGACCATTAACCGCTTTGGCCGTATTGACGTCCTGGTCAATAATGCGGGAATCAACATCGATCGCTCGTTGAAGAATCTCTCCCCTCAAGACTGGGATAAGGTCATCCAGGTTGACTTGAACAGCTACTTCTACACGATGAAAGCCGCGCTGCCCCATTTTATGCAGCAGAAGAGCGGCAAAATCATCAACATCAGTTCCGTAATAGGCCAGATGGGGAACTTTGGTCAGGCTAACTATGCAGCTGCCAAAGCTGGCATTATTGGTTTAACCAAAACGGCAGCACTGGAGTTGGCCCGCTCCAACGTAACGGTCAACGCTGTCTGTCCCGGTTTTATAGCCACAGAGATGTTCGAGTCGATCCCAGACAAGCCGAAGGAGGCGATCCTGGCTCGCATACCTCTCGGCCGGGCCGGCACACCTCAGGAGGTAGCTCGTGCTGTTCGCTACCTCATCGTCGATGGGGATTATATTACTGGCGAGTCTCTCAACATCAATGGTGGGCTTTACTTACAGTAGTAGTCCTGTAATGCTGCACGCAAAAAGCATAGCAGAAGGGGAATAAGAACATGACACAACCAGAAGTCGTCGTCCTGAGCGGTGTACGCACCGCAATTGGAGATTATGGCGGTGGTTTGAAAGACAAGCCGCCTACTGAACTGGGGGCCGCTGTTGTCCGCGAGGCCGTCAAGCGCGCGGGGATCCAACCGGCAGAGGTGGGGCACGTGGTCTTCGGCAATGTGATCCATACCGATGTCCATGACATGTACCTCGCTCGCGTGGCCGCCATCAATGGTGGTCTGCCCGTCGAAACGCCGGCCCTCACACTCAACCGCTTATGTGGCAGCGGTTTGCAAGCGATTGTCTCGGCGGCTCAGACCATTTATCTAGGTGATACCAAAGTGGCGATCGGCGGTGGAGCCGAGGTGATGAGCCGGAGCCAATACTGGGTTCCAGGTGCACGTTGGGGTCAACGCATGGGTGATGGCAAGTTGATTGACGCGATGGTAGGGGCTCTCAGTGATCCCTTTGACGATTGCCATATGGGCGTGACCGCTGAGAACGTAGCCGCCAAGTGGGGTATCACCCGCCAGGCACAGGACGAGTTGGCACTCCAGAGCCACCAAAGGGCGTTAGCAGCGATCAAGGCCGGCTACTTCAAGGAGCAGATCCTGCCGATCGAATCCAAAGTCAAAGGTCAGACCGTGGTCTTTGACACCGATGAGCATCCCAAGGAAACGTCGTTGGAGAAGCTGGCGAAATTGCGCCCGGCCTTCAAAGGTGACGGGAGCGTGACGGCAGGCAACTCCTCGGGCATCAATGATGCGGCAGCGGCAGTGGTGTTGATGGAGGCCAACGAAGCGCAGCAGCGCGGGTTGAAGCCTATAGGACGGCTAATAGCTTATGCACACGCAGGTGTAGAGCCCAAATACATGGGCATCGGGCCGATCCCAGCAGTGAGGAAGGTGCTCGAGCGCGCCAAGCTGGACGTCAAAGACATGGATGTGATCGAACTCAATGAGGCCTTTGCTGCTCAGGCACTTGCTGTCATCAGAGATTTGGATTTGCCGCTGGATCGCACTAACCCCGACGGCAGTGGAATCTCGTTGGGTCACCCCATCGGGGCGACAGGCTGCGTCCTGACGGTGAAAGCGCTCTACGCCTTACGGCGCATGGGGGGCAGGTACGCGCTTGTCTCGATGTGTATCGGTGGAGGCCAGGGCATAGCGGCTATCTTCGAAGCCATGTAAATTTGAAGGAGTGAAGAAAAAGTGGCACCCGTTGCGCCACTTTTTCTTCACCAGAAGGCGGCGCGGAGGCCCCGATGTTCACATCTGGGGAGGAAGGGCCGCCGAACCTTTTTGATACTCATAACCATCAACGCGATGTAGAGGCGAGCAATAGCGAGCATGAATGCCCTCCACTATGCCATGTGTGCCGGTAATCTTAAAGTACCCATCAGTTTTAATGGCAACGCGTCCAACATATGTACCCATCCTTTTCCCTCTGGTGACGACTGCCCGAACCATGTCCCCCGTTTGGAATCCAAAGACTTTGCTCGGCCCTTTCGGGCGGCTCCTTGGAAATCCCCATCCGTCAACATTACAAAGCTGGCGGCATTGTCGGCCTTTGGCTGTGATAAGCAGGGGGATAACATGTTGCCACTGGACCTGCTCTGGTGTAGATGGCCCCACGCATACAGCGTCGAGCCAATGACACTTGGGAATACCGCGTTGTTTCCTATTCCATTTTGTCTGGCCCCCCGTACTGACCTCGATCGGCAGTCCTGTGGCTTTGAGTCGTTCATAGAGCGCCCAACGTGTCGAGTTCACTGCTGCTGCGTCTTTTAATGGTTGCAAGGCCTGTGCCTGGACGTGGGGAAAGCCAAATTCCTGGGCGGTTTGGGAGCCTTTTTGTTGATTGCAGGCTTCGCAGGCCAGGGTGAGATTGGTGATCCGGTCACTGCCTCCACGTCTTTTGGGCACGATATGTTCCACTTCGAGCGGGATATCTCCTTTTTGGCAGTAGACGCATTTATGTCCCCATTTGAGTAAAAGATACTCTTTAACTTCTAGCCCCGCGAGAGTTCCGTGTTGGTAGGCGACTCCCTTGATCTCAGGGTTTTGGATGGCCTGGGTGTCGAAGCGCACCGCCTCATAGGAAATGGCACCCAGCGGGCACCAACGCATCAGCCGCCTAGTCCAGGTCTGCACATTTTGCATCCGTGAGCACAACGAAGGAGCAAGCCACCCGCGTTTGCGCCGACGATTGCTAAAGCGGGCCGCCCGGTAGCGCGTATGCCGAGAACGGCGACCTCGACGCACGCCAGCCCGTTTTTGCAGCGCCTGGTGGACCTCTTCTCCCCGGTGAACCAACTCCGCAGCCCATATCACCTGTCCTGATGTATCGTTGAGGACTGCGAGCCCCGTTGTCTTGGACCCTGGATCAATTTTCAGACGCAGGGGCTGTGGATGCGCTTCAGAAACTGGATGCTTGAGAATCAGGACAAAGGGAAATCGCCGGTAGACGGCTGCCTTCCCAGATGAGAGGAGCTTGCGGGCTCGACCGGGATGAACCGGATCGAGGGGCCGCTTCTCCTGATCAATCACAAAGACGTACGACATGGCTTAGTCCTCTGTTCTTGCCCTTTCGGGCCTCCGGCAAGCGCCGGGTAAAGTTTTCCTCGTCCAACTTCTGCGAAGGTTTCCTTTGGATGCGAGCCGCACTGCGATTGAAACCCCATCTCGCTGTTTAACGACGCGCCGCAGGGTCCGGGGCCGGAAGGCCACCCCGGAGTGCCTATGCATTCTTCGCGAAGGGCTACCAGGTACTTACACCTGGGGACTGCTCAGCATCGGGGCTTGCCGGAACAAGTCCCCACCCATTCAGGTGTGGGGTCGCTGACTCCTTCGGTATTCCCGTTCTTATCCCATAGAGTCGTTTATTTCGTTCAAAAGCATTGCCGTTACCTGATCGATACTTTGGTTGCCATCAACCTTTCTCAGCTTGTGCTGCTTTGTATAGTAGTCGAGCACTTGTGTGGCTTCATTAAAGAAGATGACCAGGCGTCTTCTCAATGCTTCTCCTGTATCATCGGGGCGTTGGTATAGCTTGCTTCCATCCAGATCGCATGTATCAGCCACTTTCGGGGGACGAAATTGAGCATGGTACACATGTTGATTCGCATGACAGAATAATCTGCCTGCAATCCTCCTTAGTAACTCTTCACGAGAAAGCTTCAGGTAAATCGCCAGATCGATTTGTCGATTGACACCCTGTAGTACTTCATCCAGTGCCAGTGCCTGGGCAAGAGTGCGTGGGAATCCATCCAGCAATACACCATGCATACTCTCAGGTTCTTCAACATGACGAAGCACCGCCGGGATTGTCAACTCATCTGGAACCAGTTCCCCTAAATCGACATACTTCTGAGCTTTTAACGCGAGCTCGGTCTGCTCTTCAAATGCCTTTCGGAACAGGTCACCGCTAGCAATATGCCGGACTCCGAGAAGCTGGGAAAGCTTCTCTGCCTGTGTGCCTTTTCCTGCTCCCGGTGCTCCGATCAGGATGATATCCATGTCTTTCCTCCAATGCAAGTTCGTAGAGATGCCGACTCGCTTGCTACGCACAGCAAGCGTTTACCTGGCTTTTTAAGGAGAGCCTAGAACACTGACTTCACTATATCATCACAACGCGTTGCTTTGCCAACACAATCACCTCATAATCTCATCCCTGCCGGCGATACTGTGGTCACAAACGCGTCACAATGCTGGCAATTGAAATGTTCGCAAAACATATTCCTCTTCAGAAAAATATATTTTCGTTTCGGATAAATAGTTGATGAGATTAAGATAAATACTTGACAGGGCCCCACATGCAACGTATACTTGGGGGAATACAAGAAGACCTGGTTGTAACAAACGCGCAGTCTTTCCTTGCGCCAGCGCCTTTGACAACGGTGACAGGAC
>WNGK01002856.1_pt1 | contig 23966 bp, 14 predicted proteins | sample 5400601 | NCBI WGS metagenome assembly WNGK01 (sample SAMN13153376, study PRJNA577476) | soil metagenome | isolation source: 60 cm soil or saprolite under Garry oak tree replicate 1 | place: USA:California | collected 2016-06-15
TTGATAGGCGAAGCCAAAGCGTGGAGCGAAGTTATTGCGGTCCACTGGCGAGTTGCGACGGCCGGAAGTTGGAAAGATGCTCGTGCCACGAATCTCGCCGATCTGCCCAAAGTCAAGCTGCGGGTTGTCGGGGTCCTGATTCCGGTTCACTGGAATGTTGATTCCTGTGTCCCCGGTGAAATCATTGAACTGCAGCCGATTGAAGCGCTCGTTATAAGGCGTGCTCCACTCATAACGCAAGCCGAAGTTGAGCGTCAGCTTGGGCGTAGCCTTCCAGTCATCCAGCACGAAGAACGCGGTGTCCTTCGATTTGTCCGCGACCGCTGGAACGAGATGCAGCGAAGCATCGTGAGCATAACCGGTCAGGATCGTGGCGAATGGGTTTCCCTGATTCTCGTCGCCCAGGCCAGTATTGGGTTGGGACGTGGTCACATCGCGCGAGAAATTGAAAATGCCCGTCGGGTTATCGGGTTGCCAGAAGTAATTAAAGAAGACGCGCTGCTCGCCTCCGAACTTGATGGAATGAGCTCCTTTTACCCATTGCAAGGCAGACGAGTAGCTGACCAGCGTGTGGGCGAAGTGGGTGTCAACGCAGCATTGGGTAAACAGCGACAGGAACGGGTCATCGACACCGATGGCCGGAATGCGCGTCAGTCCGTTCGCGGCAAGGTCAGGAGAGAGCCCAACGTCGCTCAGCGAGGGATATTTGTTAGCTTGAACAGGGGCATTCACTCGGTCCACGCTGAAGCGACTGGTCAACAGCGTGGTCGGCTTGATCGCCCAGTTGTACTCCACCCCGCCGTTCTGGGGAATGGTCGTGCCAATAAACCCATCACCCTGGTCGCCGTTGCCGATGACCGTGGGTGCCGTAAACACGTCGTGATGACGGCTGTAGCGCCCTCCAATCTTATGATTGGCGGTGATCTGATGATCCACTTTGATATCGAACTGCCATCCCGGGTCGCTGCTAACAATCACTTGGCGCCAGTTGGGGTCCGGAAATGTGGCGTCAGGTATGTTTGGTAACGGATACAGATTCAGAAGCGCGTGCCCGATCGGGTCGATCTTGTCCGCAGGGATCTTGTTGCCCGGAAATTGATCGTGAGGACAAGGCGTAGAAGGTCCTTGGGGGTTTCCGGCGCACGGATCGTAGATCCCGTTAGAGTTAGCCGGGCTCTGGGAGAAGTCACCGGCGCGCTCCAGATCCGTAGGGACGATTCCTTCCAGGTTGACCGGGTCCTGCTGGCGAACCTTTTCGAAATCGACAAAAAAGAAGGTCTTGTTTTTCTTCAGAGGCCCACCGAGAGAGAAACCATATTGATCTCGGACGTGGTCAGGTTTTTCGCCCGAGTTGAAGAAGTCCCGCGCATCAAAATTGGACCGCTGCCCGTACCACCAGCCGCTGCCGTGAAAATTGTTCGAACCCTGCTTCAGCACCATATTCACGATCGTGCCGCCGTTATTGCCGAACTCGGCGGAAAAGCTATTGTTCTGAACTTTGAACTCCTGCACGATCTCGACCGAAGGCTGGTAGTAGACGTTGGAGTTGCCGCCCTCGCCCTGTTCCGGCGCGCTGATGGGACTGCCATCGAGCGTAACTTGGGCTGTGGCGTTGCGCTGACCGTTGGACACGAAATTGGTCCCGGTCGGGTAGTTGTCGGTGATTCCCGAACCGGTGGTTTCTGTCACTCCACCCGCCAAGAACACCAAGCCAAACATGCTGCGGCCGTACAGTGGAATGTCCCGCACGTACTCGTTGGTGACATCAGTGCCGAGAGAAGCATTCTCCGTGTCCAACAGGGGCGCAGCCGTGGTCACCTCCACCGTGGTGATCAATCCCAACGGATGCAGCGTGAAGTCAATCGTCGTCTGCTGCGCGACCTGCAGCACCACATTCTTTTCCGCCGCCGGCCGAAAACCCGCAGCATCGGCCTTAATGGTGTAAACCGCGGGCCGCAACCCGGTCAGAATGTAAAGTCCGTGATCGTCGCTGCGCGCGGTCTCAGAAATTCCGGTGGCGTCGTTTGTAATGGTAACGGTCGCATTGGCGACCAAGGCGCCACTCTGGTCCTTAACGACACCGCGAATCTGCGCGGTGTAACTGGCCTGACTCCAGGCCTCCGCTACCCACACCGTTGATAGCACGGCAAAAACAACGCCCATCCAAGCTGCGACTGACCCTTGAGAACGCCGATGCATAGACATGGCAGCCTCCGGCAACCAGCTTTCGTTTCATTACGAGTGAATACTATTGCTTTCGTTTATGTACGAAGTCAAGCCAAATCGTGAACGGCCTTTATTGTTCCCAAGGGATAAGAATGCCTCGGGCCGGACACTGGTTCAGCGGCTGCGCGGAAGGCGGACCGCGATGAGCGATATCTGCTCCAAGTCAGGGTAGTGGCCGTCTTTGTCGGCCTTGCGCTCCGTCGGGCCAATTTGCTGGATGGTGCTTCGTGCCGGCAGCACCGGCCCGACATACTGGGAGTACACTTCGTCGAATGCCTGCAGGTCGGAGATGTCGTCTAGGTAAACATTGGTCGCGACTACCTGGTCAAAGCTCATCTCGGTTTCCTCCAGGTTGTCGAGCAGATTGCGCATGGTTTGGCGCAACTGGTGTGAGGTGGTGGAGGCATAGACCCCACCATGCGGCCCGGGGATAAAGCCGCTCTTGGCAGAGCAATACAAGGTATCGCCGGCAAAAACGCAGGGACTGGCTGTAGGGCTAGGAGGCATGTTCTTGGGACGCACCGCCTTCCGTTGCCGGAGGTCCACTACCGCCACGCCGGTGTACTCAATGTGCGCTCCGCCGGGCAGACTCGAGACCTCAATCGTGGCTCGTGCGCGAGATCGACCTGCGCCGCCGGATCCTCCGGGACTTTCCCGTTCGCAGGATCGCTGCCTGCCATACTTGAAACGAAGAGCCGGTCGTGCGTGAGGATGCCAGCCGAAGCCGCGTCGTCCGACCGGTAATTCGGCGGATGGATCGCCCGCCGCCCGGCAAGATCGCGCACCGCGACAGCACTGATCTGGATGGGAGGCTCCGGAACGCGGGCAACGCCGAGCACCGCGCGAGCCGGCGGCGTTTTCCCGAAGTACCCTGAGAAGACCGCGTTCATTTCCGCATATTTGCTGATGTTTTCGAGATAGACCTGTGTGTATACAACGTGGTCCATATTCAAACCGGCAGCTCCAACGATCGCCTTGACGTTATCGAGGGCCTGACGAACCTGGGCAGAAAAATTCGCTGGCAAGCTGCCATCCGGCCGGCGCGCCCCCTGCCCGGAAATGTAGACATAGTCTCCGGCGTCCACACCGGGAGAATAGAAACGATTCGCAGATGCCGATGCCTGCGCGGGAACAACAGCACGCAATTGCTGTTGCGTCAGAGCCACTCCCGAAAGCAGAAATCCGGCCAGCAGCCATCGTATTAGATGGACGGTTCTCAAGCGAGGAACACCTTGCCTTTCTTACGCCGCAGCTTTCTTCTGGGCTGCGCCCAGAATTCCACGCAGCCTTTGCCCAACCACGATTTCTTCTCCGGGCTTGATGGTCATGGAAACGAGTTCGATGTGGTCGGGAGACCCGCACCGTTGGATAACGATTGCCATCCTGGGGAATGAATATGTCGGTTCTCACGCCAGGCACAGTTTCCACCAGCTTCCGGATGCGATCCACGCGCCCATTCCATTCGGCATAGAGCTTGTTCTCATCCAGACTGAGCCAGGTCTCGAGCGCCGTGAGGCAACCGATCACTTCTTCCTTTCCGACTTTCATCGGCCGGCACACGGCTCCCTCCCGCGGACTGGAATTCAGCAACGCCGCCTCGATCAGATCCTTTCGGCCGAGAAGCAAACCGCTGCACTGTGGTCCGCACAGTCCCTTGCCGCCCGAGAAGCAGTAGAGATCAATTCCCATCTTCGCGTAGAGCTTGGAATTGTCGACGGGAGGGATCCCGGCTGCGTCATCCAGCAACATGGGAATCTTGTGCTCCTTCGCAATCGCCAATTCTCGCTGGAGTTTTTCCCCGAGATCGGTGGTGTAGATCATGGCGGTGTTTTCGCTGATCGCGTTAATGAGTTCTTCCGGGGAGAAAGTGAGAACCAGCTTTGCGCCAGTCAGGCGGATGGCGCTGTCGAATGCGCTCCGTCCTCCCACCATGATCACTTCATGCTTCAGCCCGGTCGTATCGGGAAGTTGCCAGATGTACTTGTCATCGGCGCCGGCCATGCACGCGGCCGTGGCGGCTGCCATCGCGCCCGCGGCGCCAGAAGTGATGAATCCGGATTCCGCGCCCGTCAATTCCGATAAGCGCCTGCCCACCGCACGCTGCAACTCGAGCATGTTGACGAAATGCTGCGCTGCCTCCACCTGCACTTGCCGAACTTCCGGAAATTCCAGCGATCCGCTCAGATAGGTCCACGTGCCTCGGCAGTTGATGACCGTCTTCACGCCCAGCCGAGAGTAAACATTCTGTCGCGGATCCTTACCGATCGCCGTGGCGGCATGGGCGTAAAGCTCGCGTGCTGCGATCTGGCTCAGCAGTGGCGCCGCCGCTAACAATTTCACAAATGATCGGCGGCTGGAAGTCCGGATACCCATGGGACACCCCCAAGAAATGTTGGTGATAATACGAAGACTTGATCCCAAACTCTCAAAGAAATCGAGCTCTAATCCGCATCTGCGGGCAGAGGAATCCGCGACCGCACCGCAAGAATATGGGCCTCGGCTCCGGGTTTGTTCTGGTTGTAGAAGCCCACGGTGCAGTTGGGACGGAAGTAATAAGCGTCTCCCGCTTTGGCAGGATAACGGCCTTCGATACCGTCCTGCCCACTACCGGCCACCATCTCGCCAGCCCCGTCGAGAACCAGATAGATTTCTTCTGCCGTTTCGTGATGATGCGGAAAATTCGTGCCTCCCGGCGCAAAGTTCATCCAGAAAAGGCTGGTCACGACGTACGCTTGATCGATAGCATCGCGCTTTCCACTCCGCGGACCTACCAATAGCTTGTACAGGACCGACGTGGGGTGACCCTCGACGGTTTCCTCTTTGAGATCGTCCAGATTGACAATCTGAGGACGGGGCATTGCCGCGTGAATGGAAATTGATGGTGGGATTCTGAAAGCCATGATCAAGACCCGCAACACTTTTTCAGAGCTGTTCTCCATCGCATGCTTTACACCAGGAGGCAAATAAGTAAAATCATTGGCGTGCATCGCGTACGTTTGTTCCCCGTAATGCAGTGCGCCATTGCCTTGCAGAACGAAATAGATCTCTTCTTCACGATCGTAGAGGACGGTCTGGCAGTTGCGGTGTGCATCGACCGTCGCCTCCCCGAAACGGGTCACAGTTCGCAGAATTCGATTGTCTGTGTCACCTTCACCGAAGATTGGCTTGTAGTGGCAAGTCCAAAATGCAAGAGACCCGGCGTGCTCGCGTAGACCCGGAACGTACCGATGCAACCAGGTGGCATCGACTTTCCTGTCCTGAGCCAGCAAATTCGGCGCGATCAGCAGAAACAGCAGCAGACTTCTCAACTTGATCCCGTAATGTGTGGCGCACGTGCTCGCCCGTTCGCGAAGTCGGTATACCACAGAAATTGCTTGACGCAAATCGAAATCTTTCGTTTTATTGGGATTCATTTCGCTCGGACGGAGGCTGTGAGTTGAGGATTCAAGCGTGTGCGCCAGCGTCGACCATGGCACCAGGGAAAGGCGCAATCACCGCACCGCATCTTCCGCTCCCAGATCACGTCCGACGTTTCGCATTAGTGTTTCTCCTTGGCTTACTCTCGCTGAAGCTTAGTTTCGCACAGGAGGGAAACCAGTCAAGTCCCAAGAATGCGGGATGTCACGTCGAGGCCGTGGACTACAAGGGATGGCAGGCTCAGCAACTTTCGAATCGATGGGTGCAATTGATCGTGGTGCCGCAAAATGGCGGGCGCCTCATGCAAGTGACTTTCGCCGGTCACCCCTATCTGTTCGTCAACCCTAAACTAGCCGGTAAATACTTCCCGCCCTCCTCGAGCCAATGGTTCAACTACGGGGGGGACAAACTGTGGCTCTTACCTGAAGGCAACAACGACGAACACCACTGGCCCGGCAGCTCTGACTTAATCGACGATGGGCAGTTCTCCTTTCGAAAAATTTCGGAAGGACAACAGTGCGAGATCGAACTTACCGGCCCTGCGGATCCTCAGACAGGAATCCAGTTTCAACGCACCATCCGCCTTGGCGGCGACTCGCCGCTCATACGCTTTCACGCCTCCCTGAAGAATGTAACCGGGCACGTTGTCGAATGGTCCATGCAGTCGGTCTCGCAATACGAGACGTCGGACCCAGCCGCTCCCTCGGGCTTCAATCACGACTTCTGGACATTTACTCCGGCAAATCCATCGAGCGGTTATCTGAACCGCTATCACGTTCGCTTCGGTCCGGCAGAAAATCCCGCGGTTTCGGTAAGAGAAGACGGCCTGTTCACCGTGCACTACGTGCACATGGCCGCCGAACTCTGGCTCGACTCGACCGACGGCTGGCTCGCTGTCGTCGACGGCAGCAGCAAGTACGCCATGGTCGAACGCTTTCAGTACGAGGAAAGCAAAAAATATCCGGGAAAGGCGTCCGTCATTTTTTGGACCAACGGTCCTGAGCTGAGATTGAACAATGATGGAACAGCTTCCCTGACTAAAGATTCGGATGCCGGACCTTATTACCTCGAAGCCGAACTGAATAGCCCGACGTACCGGTTGCGTCCGGGAGAAGCCTGCGACTTCGAAACGGAATGGTTCCCAACGCGAGCCGGGGACGAATTCCATGGTGCAACAGACGCCGGAATTCTAATTCACCCGCTTCGCGCCATCCGCCTTGGGAATGGCAAAATCAAAGTTTCCGGTTCATTCGGAGTGTTTTTTTCCGGTCGCCTGGTCGCGCATTTTTACAATGAACACGGTGCAAGCATCGGCACCATGCCGCTAGTGGACGTGAACCCAACTGAAGTAGTCTCGCTCGAAACGGAAATTCTTCCACCCGCAAAGCCTGCACGTCTCTCACTTCACCTTGAAGATGAAAATGGGCTGGACCGCGGTGCCCTCCAGGAACTGCAGATAGCCATGGGAGACAATCGCTGAATGAGCCCTTCCTGCAGGATCTTCATCCTGTTGTTAGCGGCTGCCGCGATGGGCAAGCCAACGACGTGGCAGCAAGGCGAGTCCCCTCTTACAGGCGTGAGCACCGTGAGCGAACAAGATTTGCTTGCCCAGCCGCCGGGCTCGAACTGGACGTCGTACAACGGTGACTACAGCGGGCGTCGTTACAGCAGCCTGTATGAAATCAATCTCAACAACGTCGCACAACTTCGCCCCGCATGGATCTTCCATCCCGGGAATTCCGAAAGGCTTGAAGCTACGCCTGTGGTCATCCGCGGAATCATGTACGTCACTGCGGCGAATGACGTGTACGCGCTCGATGCCCGAACCGGACGTGCCTTGTGGCATTACCAGCGGCCGGTGAGTTCGGGCCTTCTCGACGATGCCGCAGCTCACAAAAATCGCGGTGTGGCAGTGTGGAAAGATTTCGTCTACACCGAAACCGACGACGCCCACTTGCTTTGTCTAGACGCTCGCTCCGGAAGCCTGCGCTGGGACGTCGCCTACGCCGACAAGACGAAGCACTACGGGGCAACAAGCGCTCCGCTTATGGTGAAGGGCATGGTGATCGTGGGCACTTCCGGCGGCGATTCAGGCGTGCGCGGATTCCTCGCCGCCTACGATGCGATCACAGGGAACTTGAAGTGGCATTTGTGGACGATCCCCGGCCCGGGAGAATTCGGCTCCTCCAGCTGGCCCGGAGATTCCTACTTACACGCTGGGGGCACGACATGGATGTCCGGTACCTATGATCCAGAACTCAACACCCTGTATTGGACGACGAGCAATGCGGCACCCGATTTTGTCGGTGACTCCCGGCCCGGCGACGACCTTTACACCGCCTGCGTTCTCGCCATTAACCCCGATACCGGAAAAATAAAATGGCATTTCCAGTTCACCCCGCACGACATGTATGACTATGACGCGAATGAAACGCCGGTGCTCGTGGACCTTGAAGACAACGGCAAGATCCGCCATCTTTTGCTGCAGGCAAACCGTAACGGCTTCTTCTATGTTCTCGATCGGACCAACGGTAAGTTCCTGCAAGCGACACCCTTCGTAGAGAAGATCAATTGGGCCACCGGAATCGACGCCTCCGGCCGCCCTGTACTGTCGGGCCGAATCCCGACTGCGGAAGGCACGAAGATCTGTCCCGGCATCAATGGGGCAACGAACTGGTTTTCCCCTTCTTACAACCCAGACACCAGGCTCTTCTTTGTGATGGCTCTCGAAAGCTGCAATCTGTTTTTCGCAAAGCCGGAACCATTCACAAAGGGAGCGACATACTACGCCACGGGCACGAAGCGTCCGCCGGACGAGCACGCGCAGAAAATTCTGCTGGCTCTCTCCGTGCCCGATGGAAAGCGGGTCTGGCGTTATCCCCAGGTTGGACAGGGTGAGTCCTGGGCCGGAACACTCGCGACCGCCGGTGGACTACTGTTCTTTGGCGACGATGCCGGGTCTCTGGAAGCGGTTGAAGCCGCAACCGGCCGTCCACTCTGGCACTTCAATACCGGTCAGACCCTGTATGCCTCTCCCATGAGTTATGCGGTGGATGGGATTCAGTACATCGCAATCTCCGGCGGAAGTGATGTGCTCAGTTTCGCGCTCCCACACTGACCGGACGTGCTCGGAAATCCGTGATCGGTTCTCTACCCGGGTAGAGTTTCCGCAGCCCCAGCCTTTGGGGCTGGAGCGGGTCCGAGTGGGGGGAGTATCCGCTTCGAACGAGATCGCGCTCTTATTAAATCCGGATGCAGCGAACCCGACGCTGGCGCGTGCAGCGCTTTCGGGCGGTGCTCCTCGGGAAGTATTGGAACATGTGCGGGATGCCACTTGGGCACCAAGCGGAGATCTGGTAATCGTGCGAATGGCGAATGGCCGAGACCGCCTGGAGTATCCAGTCGGCAAAATGCTCTACGAAACCGCCGGGTGGATCAGTCATCCTCGTTTTTCGAAGAAAGGTGACCGGATTGCGTTTCTCGACCACACTGCGTTTCCAGACACTCGAGGTACTGTCGCGCTGGTGGATCTCAGCGGCCATAAGCAAACCCTGACGCGGGAATGGGAAGATGTACGGGGGCTGGCCTGGTCGGCTGCGGGCGACGAAATCTGGTTTACGGCTTCGGATAACGGCACTAACGATTTCCTTTATGCCGTGACGCCATCGGGTCGGCAGCGTCTCGTGCTCAGTGTTCCCTCCCGGCTCTTCTTGCAAGACATCGCATCCGACGGCCGGATTCTGCTGGTTGCGGAGGATGTTCGAGTGCGCATCGCCGGCCACGCTGCCGGAGCGATCCGGGAGCAGGATCTCTCCTGGTACGATTCCACTTTCCTGAGCGACATTTCCGCGGATGGCCAGTGGATCGTTGTCGGCGAGCAAGGCGCGATGGGCGGTCCCAATTATTCAGTCGGAATGCGCAAACTAGACGGTTCGCCGCCGGTAAGGCTGGGAGAGGGCTACTCGGGAGGCTTCTCGCCCGACCGCAAATGGGTCGCTTCTTTCGTCAATGGCCCGCCGCCGAAAGTGACCCTTCTGCCCACCGGCGCGGGGGACCCTAGACCAATCCCTGTGCCTGAAATCGATCGTATCGTGGGGTTCGGCGTCGGGTTCTTTCCGGACGGACAGCATCTCTGGCTCAACGCGGCCGAGGCTGGTCACCCCGCCCGCACCTACCTACAGGATATTGAGGGTGGGAAGCTGCACCCGATCACTCCCGAAGGTGTACTGGCTGAGGGGGTCTCCCTTGACGGGAATCTCTGGTTGGCCCCGACCTCGAAGGCAGGCTTTCATTGTTCCCAACGGATGGCGGTCCTGCGCGCATTGTCCCAGGACTAGCCTCAGGCCTGGATTTTGTGCAGTGGGGCCCGGGAGGGAAGTCGCTTTATGTGCGGGACAACAACAACTTGCCAACTACGGTTTTCCAAGTCGATGTCTCTACCGGGCAGAAACGAACTGTGCGGCAACTGATGCCGGCCGACCCGTCCGGAATCAGGACGGTATGGGCGGTCGCCATGTCTCCTGACGGAAAGTCATATGCCTATAACTATTTCCGCCAGTTGTCGCAGTTGCTCGTGGTGGAGGGGTTGAAATAGAATTCTGCCCGGAGCTTGACACCGAAAAACTACGAGAGCGAGTTGCGGCCGCAGAAACCGCAATCTTCAATCGTCTTCAGGCCATTTCGCAAGGCTCGAATCACACTGCGGAACGGCAGGCCATTGAAGATGCTCTGGCAAGCCTCCACGTTCTCAAGAGGGACAATCTTGGATTTCCTGACTGGGAAAAGAAGTAAAGAATCACGCGGCAATGTGGTAACGGTGCGGGGATCAATCTTCTTTCCAATGGACGTTTTTTTGTGACCGCAAGAAAACTTTGAACTCCCGTAGGTCGTCACCAGTGATCTCATCCAAGTGAACTTTCCCGCAGCACTTTCGGAACAGCTTCAAGGCCTGTGTGTAGGATTCAATTTGTCGCTGGTGATGCGGCAGTTGCTGGGCATGGGCACGCCGCGAGGTCTGCAAGGGCTATCGGCGGATGCGTTCCTGGCCTTTTCTGCGGCTCTGGATCGCGGTTTTGGTTCGCACAACACGGGAAAGCGCATTGGTTCCGATACCCAAGTCCTCCTGCCGTGCGCAGCGAAACTTCCATCCCGCTCGCAGCAGAGTGAGCAAACCATTTCTGCCACGGGCTGCTAGGTAAGGTTTGGATCGCATTCTCAGCCTGGTCAGTCAATACAGTGAATACTGTAGGTTTGTGAAGCAGCTTTCGTGGTATGAATCGTAATAACGTAGAGCTTGGGCGCCGGGCATGGCCTTTCATTGACCCTCAGGCCACACAGCGCGTATGGTTTTGCCATTCCTTTGAAATTGACCTTTAGCGAAGTGCCGAGTCGGGCTGTCACAGGGCGACGGTCAGAAAGCAGATGACAGTCGACTTTGGCATGCGCCCGGGCACCGGTCCATTCAGGAGATCACGATGAAGAGAAGCAATAATGTGGCGACCGAGAACGGTGAGCCGAAAGCGAATCTCAAAGCCACTTTAAAACATAATGGACATCCTAAAGTTCAAGCCGAGTCTCTCTCCGCAAACGATCTTAGTTTGATATTGGGAAGCCTGCAAACGATGCGAGATGGTGACTTTTCGGTTCGGCTACCTGGTTCCTGGACGGGAGTGGCGGGAAAAATCGCAGATACATTTAATGACATTGTGGCCGCCAATCAGCAGATGGCGAAAGAGCTGAGGCGTGTGGGGAAGGTCGTGGGCAAAGAAGGCAGAACGCGAGAGCGCACGAAATTCAATGAGTCCCGAGGATCGTGGGGCGAGATGGAGGTTTCGGTTAACACGCTCGTGGAGGACCTACTCCGACCCACTACAGAAGTGACTCGCGCAATCGGAGCCGTCGCCCAAGGCAACCTCACCCAAACTGTGCGGCTTGACGTGGACGGGCGCCCCCTGGAAGGAGAGTTCCTTCGCTCAGCCAACATTGTCAATACCATGATCCAACAGCTGAGCGTGTTCACCGCTGAAGTCACGCGTGTGGCGCGTGAAGTGGGTACGGACGGAAAGCTCGGCGGTCAGGCTCAGGTTCCTGGTGTGGCCGGCACCTGGAAAGACCTCACCGACTCCGTAAATTTGATGGCTAGTAATCTGACCGGGCAGGTCCGCAACATTGCAGAAGTGGCTACAGCCGTAGCGAGCGGGGATCTTTCGCGAAAAATCACGGTAGACGTGCGGGGAGAAATTCTCCAGCTGAAAGAGGCTATCAATACCATGGTGGACCAGCTGCGATCATTTGCTTCTGAAGTGACCCGCGTCATCCGCGAAGTGGGTACAGATGGCAAACTCGGCGGCCAGGCCGTGGTACCTGCTGTGGCGGGCACGTGGAAGGATCTTACCGACTCAGTGAACGCCATGGCGGGAAACCTGACGGCTCAGGTCCGAAACATTGCTGAGGTGACTACGGCTGTGGCCCGCGGCGACTTGTCCCGCAAGATCACGGTAGACGTAAAGGGAGAAATTCTCGAACTTAAGGACACCATCAACACAATGGTGGACCAGCTCAACGCCTTCGCGGGCGAGGTGACGCGGGTGGCCCGCGAAGTGGGTACCGAAGGTAAGCTTGGTGGCCAAGCGCAGGTGCCCGGTGTGGGCGGTACCTGGAAAGACCTCACCGACAACGTGAACTTTATGGCTAGCAACCTGACTGGTCAGGTGCGAAACATTGCAGAAGTCGCAACTGCGATTGCGAGTGGCGACCTTTCGCGAAAAATCACGGTGGATGTCCGCGGCGAAATCCTGCAGCTCAAGGAAACTCTCAACACGATGGTGGATCAGCTCAACCGGTTCGCCGGCGAAGTGACACGCGTTGCCCGTGAAGTTGGAACAGAGGGAAGGCTTGGTGGTCAAGCGAACGTTCCCGGAGTGGCAGGCACGTGGAAGGATCTTACTGACTCCGTTAATTCCATGGCTGGAAACTTAACCGGCCAGGTGCGAAACATCGCGGAAGTGACAACCGCCGTGGCCAGGGGCGACTTGTCTCGCAAAATCACAGTGGACGTTAAAGGCGAAATTCTCGAATTGAAAAACACCATCAACACCATGGTGGACCAGCTCAATGCGTTCGCGGGCGAGGTGACCCGCGTGGCACGCGAGGTGGGCACGGAAGGCAAGCTTGGCGGCCAGGCAGAGGTGCCTGATGTGGCAGGTACTTGGAAGGATCTTACTGACAACGTGAACTTCATGGCCGGCAACCTGACGGCCCAGGTCCGTAATATCGCGGAGGTGGCTACAGCGGTGGCACGCGGTGATCTGTCGCGCAAGATCACGGTCGACGTGAAGGGAGAAATTCTTGAGCTCAAGGATACTATCAATACGATGGTCGACCAGTTGCGCTCATTTGCGTCGGAGGTGACACGAGTGGCCCGCGAGGTCGGTACTGACGGCAAGCTGGGTGGTCAGGCGCAGGTACCTGGAGTAGGTGGTACGTGGAAGGATCTCACTGACTCGGTCAACTCGATGGCTAGTAACTTGACGGGACAGGTGCGCAATATCGCTGAAGTGTCTACGGCCATCGCCAGCGGCGACCTCTCGAAAAAAATCACAGTTAACGTAAGCGGCGAGATTCTTCTGCTTAAAGAAACCATCAATACGACGGTGGACCAGCTCAATGCGTTCGCCGGTGAGGTAACGCGCGTGGCGCGCGAAGTGGGCACCGAAGGCCGATTAGGCGGTCAGGCCAATGTGCCTGGCGTAGCTGGTACGTGGAAGGACCTCACCGACTCTGTGAACTCGATGGCGGGAAACCTCACGGGGCAAGTGCGCAACATCGCCGAGGTGACCACCGCCGTGGCCCGTGGCGATTTGTCCCGCAAGATCACTGTGGATGTGAAAGGCGAGATTCTTGAACTGAAGAATACGATCAACACTATGGTTGACCAACTCAACGCTTTCGCCGGCGAGGTGACGCGTGTGGCGCGCGAGGTCGGCACTGACGGCAAGCTCGGCGGTCAGGCGCAGGTGCCTGGCGTAGCTGGCACATGGAAGGACCTCACCGACAATGTCAATTTCATGGCCAGCAATCTCACAGGCCAAGTCCGCAACATCGCCGAAGTGGCTACTGCCATCGCCACGGGCGATCTTTCGAAGAAGATCACTGTAGACGTGCGCGGCGAAATTTTGCAGCTGAAAGAAACGCTCAACACGATGGTCGAGCAGCTCCGCTCGTTTGCAGCTGAAGTGACGCGGGTGGCCCGTGAGGTCGGAAGCGAGGGAAGGCTTGGCGGACAAGCCAACGTGCCCGGCGTGGCCGGAACCTGGAAGGATCTCACGGATTCGGTGAATGCAATGGCGGGGAACCTCACCGGGCAAGTACGTAATATTGCGGAGGTGACCACAGCGGTGGCACGTGGAGACTTGTCTCGCAAGATTACGGTGGACGTGAAAGGCGAGATTCTTGAACTGAAGAACACCATCAACACGATGGTTGACCAACTCAACGCTTTCGCGGGCGAGGTGACGCGCGTCGCACGCGAGGTCGGTACTGATGGAAAGCTAGGTGGTCAAGCGCAGGTTCCCGGTGTGGCCGGTACCTGGAAGGACCTCACGGACAATGTCAACTTCATGGCCAATAACCTGACAGGACAGGTCCGCAACATCGCAGAAGTCGCCACGGCCATTGCAACCGGTGACCTGTCGAAGAAGATCACCGTAGATGTGCGCGGAGAGATCCTGCAGCTCAAAGAGACCCTCAACACCATGGTCGAGCAGCTGCGCTCCTTTGCAGCAGAAGTGACTCGTGTGGCTCGCGAGGTAGGCACGGAAGGGCGCCTCGGCGGACAGGCTAACGTGCCTGGTGTCGCCGGGACGTGGAAGGATCTCACGGATTCGGTAAACGCAATGGCCCGCAATCTCACGGGTCAGGTACGCAACATCGCGGAGGTGACGACCGCTGTCGCTCGCGGAGACTTGTCTCGCAAGATTACGGTGGACGTGAAAGGCGAAATTCTTGAACTAAAGAACACGATCAATACCATGGTGGACCAACTCAACGCTTTTGCTGCTGAGGTGACGCGTGTGGCACGCGAAGTCGGTACCGAGGGCAAGCTTGGAGGGCAGGCACAGGTGCCCGGAGTTGCAGGAACATGGAAGGACCTCACGGATAATGTCAACGTGATGGCCGCGAACCTCACGGAGCAGGTACGCGGAATCGTCAAGGTCGTAACCGCCGTCGCTAATGGCCTGCTCACTCAGAAGCTGACGGTTTACGCGAAGGGCGAAGTGGCGGCTTTGGCGGAGACGATCAACAACATGACAGACACGCTTGCCACCTTCGCGGACCAAGTCACGACGGTTGCTCGCGAAGTCGGCGTCGAAGGCCGTCTCGGCGGCCAGGCTCACGTGCCTGGTGCCGCAGGGACCTGGAAAGACCTCACGGGAAACGTCAACCTGTTGGCAGACAACCTCACGAACCAAGTGCGAGCTATCGCAGAGGTCGCCACTGCTGTCACCAAAGGTGATCTAACACGGTCAATCCAAGTCGAAGCCAGTGGCGAGGTCGCCGAGTTGAAAGACAACATCAACACGATGATTAATAACCTCCGTCTCACGACGGAACGCAATACCGAGCAGGATTGGTTGAAGACGAATCTGGCTCGCTTCACAGGTATGTTGCAGGGTCAACGTGATCTGACTACCGTGGGACGGATGTTGCTCTCAGAACTGGCTCCCCTGGTGAATGCCCAACAGGGGGTGATTTACCAAATGGAAAGCGAGAACTCGGCGACCATGGTGCTTCTCTCCGCGTTTGCTGGCGACGGAGAAGATGGACATCTCCGACAACTAAAGATTGGGGAAGGTCTGATTGGACAATGTGCGGCGGAGAAGAGACGGATGCTGATAAATGACTTGCCACCCAACAGCATCTCGATTCGATCCGGTTTATTCGAGGCTGTGCCCAGAAATGTGATTGTGCTGCCCGTACTCTTTGAGGATCGCGTCAAGGCAGTAATTGAGTTGGCCTCTTTGGGCGCCTTCACCGCCTCGCATCTAGCGTTTCTAGAACAGCTGACTGCTAGCATTGGCATTGTCCTTAATAGTATTGAGGCGACGATGCAGACCGAAGGGCTGCTGAAGCAGTCCCAGCAACTAGCGACAGAGCTCCAAACCCAGCAGAAGGAATTACAGCAGACGAACGAGCAGTTAGCCCAAAAAGCCCAGCAGCTCGCTGAGCAGAATGCCGAGGTCGAACGGAAGAACCAGGAGATTGAGCAGGCGCGGCGTGCATTGGAAGAGAAGGCCAAAGAACTGGCGCTCACTTCCAAATACAAGTCCGAGTTCCTTGCAAACATGTCGCATGAGCTGCGTACGCCTTTGAACAGCATCCTTGTCCTCGGCCAGCAACTCAGCGATAACCCTGATCACAATTTGACACCAAAGCAGGTTGAGTTCGCTCGCACTATCCACGGTGCGGGAACAGACCTTTTGAACCTGATCAGTGATATTCTCGACCTGTCAAAAATCGAATCAGGAACGGTCTCCGTAGACGCTGAAGAAGTCTTCTTTGCTAGCCTCCTCGACATGATTGGGAGACCCTTCCGGCATGAAGCAGAAAATCGCCGGCTTAGCTTCGAGGTGCATACTGATCCCCACCTTACTCGTAGCATGGTCACCGACTCGAAACGTCTACAACAAGTACTAAAGAATCTGCTATCCAATGCTTTCAAATTTACCGAACAAGGTGGCGTGCGCCTCTCTGTCTCGGCAGCTGAGAGCGGGTGGAGCGATGACCACCCAATTCTCAACCGTGCGGGCTCCGTCGTGGCCTTTGAAGTTGCCGATACGGGGATCGGTATTCCGCACGACAAGCAGCGAATCATCTTCGAGGCGTTTCAGCAGGCCGATGCTGGCACGAGCCGCAAGTACGGCGGCACCGGTTTGGGCCTGGCAATCAGCCGGGAGCTGGCCAGTCTCTTAGGCGGAGAGATCCAGTTGCGCAGCACACCTGGCAAAGGAAGCTCGTTCACGCTATATCTTCCACAAACATACGCAGGCCCGTCCGCTCCCAGCGTTTCCGTGCTGGAAGGAAAAGCTTCGCCGTCGTCCCTGCCTCTTCAGTTGGCGAACGTGAATGTTTCGGAGCTTCCGGCCGAGCATGTCTCCGACGATCGTGACAGTCTCGAAGCGGGCTACGCCGTGTTGCTCATCATAGAAGATGATCCGCATTACGCCCGGGTACTTCGCGATCTGTCCCGTGACAAGGGTTTCAAGGTTCTCGTTGCCATGCGGGGTGCCGAAGGCCTTGCTCTGGCTCGTGAATTTCACCCGACCGCTGTGTCGCTGGATGTTTTTCTGCCTGACATGCTGGGCTGGACAGTGCTTAACCACTTGAAACAAGATCCGGCGACGAGACACATTCCAGTACAGATGCTGACACTGGATGAGGATCGACATCATGGCTTGGCAAGAGGGGCATTCGCCTTTGTGACAAAACCGAGCACGCCCGAAGGCCTTGATGCGGCATTGGATCGAATTAAGGAGTATGCAGGTCCACGTCGTAAGCGGCTGCTGGTTGTCGAAGACAATCCAGCCGAGCAACTGAGTATCCGGGAGTTGCTCGGTTACGATGATATTGATGTTACCGTCGCTGCTACCGGCACTGAGGCGCTCGCCCTTGTTAACGACCAGCAGTTCGATTGTGTTGTCCTCGACCTCCGTCTTCCCGATATGTCGGGGTTTGAGATCTTGGAGAAGCTACGTGATACTCCGTCCCTAAGCGACTTGCCGGTAGTAGTTTTCACCGGGAAGGAATTAACGTCCGAAGAAGACGCTCGGTTGCGCACGCTCGCGCGGAGCGTGGTGGTTAAAGGTGCCGAATCTCCGGAGCGGCTGCTGGATGAAACGGCACTGTTCCTCCACCGCGTGGTCGCTGATCTTCCAGCGGAGAAGCAAAAAATGCTGGACCGGCTGCACCGGTCAGATGATGCGCTAGTCGGAAAGAAAGTACTGGTGGTCGACGATGATGTGCGGAATATCTTCGCCTTAAGCAGCGTCCTCGAGCGTAGAGGGATGACCGTGCTAACGGCCGGCACTGGTCGTCAGGCGATTGAGACGCTCGAGTCAACTCCGGACGTAGCTATCACGCTGATGGACATCATGATGCCCGAGATGGACGGATACGAAACTATGCAGGTGATTCGTCAGAACTCTTCGTTGCGGCGCTTACCTATCATCGCGCTAACCGCGAAAGCGATGAAGGGAGATCGTGAGAAGTGCCTGGAAGCGGGGGCGTCTGAATACCTGGCGAAGCCGGTCAATACAGACCAACTACTTTCAGCATTGCGCATGTGGCTCCATAGATAGCTAGCACGTCCAGGAGTATTCAAACTGAGCACGTTGACTATCGTGATGCTGAGAGAAACATGAGCGTCAATCCGAAGGTTAACATTCTGATGGTGGATGATCAGCCTGCCAAGCTGCTGAGTTACGAAGTAATACTGAGCGAGCTTGGAGAGAATCTGATTAAGGCTACTTCAGGCCGTGAAGCTCTCGAATACTTGCTCAAAACCGACGTAGCCGTTGTGCTGATGGACGTCAGCATGCCGGAACTCAACGGCTTTGAACTCGCAGACATGATCCGTCAGCATCCTCGCTTTCAGAAGACAGCGATTATCTTCATCTCGGCTGTTCACCTGACCGATTTGGATCGGCTCAAAGGATACGAAAGGGGTGCTGTCGATTACATCTCGGTGCCCGTCATTCCGGAATTGCTGCGAGCAAAAGTCAGCGTATTCGCCGAATTGCACCGGAAGGCCCGCCAGCTTGAAACGTTGAATCGTCAGCTGGAAGAGCGGGTTCTGCAACGGACGGCAGAGATTCGAGAGCTTAATAGCGAGCTTCAACAGCGCGTAGCCGAGCTTGAGACTATCATGCAGGTTCTACCAATGGGGGTCGCGGTTGCGCATGATCCTGAGTGCCGATTCATCACAGGAAACGCGGCTCTCAGCGACCTCATGGGAATGAAGCAGGGCGATAACCTATTAAAGAGCGGCGACGGGGAGCTTCCGTACGATATTTATCAGAATGGCCAAAAACTCCAACCCGGCGAATTCCCGGTCCAACGCGCCGCCGCGAATCGAGAGTTGGTCGGTACCGTCGAACTGGAAGTTCGACGTAGAGACGGGCAGATGGCACATGTGCTCGCCAGCGCAAATCCTCTCTTCGATGACTCTGGGCAAATCCGAGGTGCTGTAGGAGTTTTTTTTGACATTACCGAGCGCAAGAGCTTGGAAGACATACTGCGCGAAAGGGCGGAGCTCCTCGACCTCGCTTCTGAGGCCATTGTTGTCCATGATTCAGCCGGGATTCTTTCGTTCTGGAATTCGGGTGCGGAGGCCCTTTACGGCTGGAAGCGCGAGGAGGTGCTCGGCGAAGATATCAACCGGATCTTGCGAACGGGTTTTCCCGTGCCCCAGAAAGAAGTCGAGGCGCCCCTTGCCGCAGCTGGAAGATGGGAAGGAAACTTGACTCACTACACCAGAGACGGTCGGGAACTGATTGTCGCTAGTCGTCAGGCTCTTAAGCTCGGGAGTCGAGGCCGCAGCGTCATTCTCGAAATCAATCGGGACATCACAGCGCAACTACAGGCGGAAGAAGCTCTACGTCGCGCGGAAAGACTTGGGGCTATGGGGCGAGTTGCTGGGATTATTGCTCACGAAATCAATAACCCTTTGGAAGCGATATCTAACGCGTTTTACCTTCTTCGAGATCATCCATCGCTCGACGAGGAAGCTCGGTATTACGCGCGTCTTGCCGAGCAAGAGTTGGCCCGGGTCGCTCATATTACCAGACAGACACTCAGCTTTTATCGAGAATCGCAGTATCCCGTCTCGGTTGCCATTTCGGAGGTTCTGGATAATGTTCTTGAACTTCAATCGCGTCGTGTACAGCTGAACGGAATCATTCTAGAAAAAGTGTACCGCACCGCAGGAATAATCCAAGGGTTTCCTGTTGAGTTAAAACAAGTATTCTTAAACATTGTTGGAAACGCGATCCAGGCGATGCCTCAAGGAGGGCGCCTGCGCGTCCGAGTGTATGAATGCATTGAACCTAGCACCGGGCGACAGGGGGTCCGTGCCTCCGTTTGCGACACCGGATCGGGTATTGACCCAGAACACGCCAAGCGACTTTTCGAACCCTTTTTCACGACGAAAGAAACAAAGGGGACTGGTTTGGGCCTCTGGATCAGCAAAGGAATAATTCAGAAGTACGAAGGCACAATTCGGTTTCGCAGCTTGCGGTTCGCTCGGGAGCATGCCACATGCTTTTCCGTATTCATCCCTGGAACTGCTTTTGGGCAGAAGCAGGAACTCACAGTTTCATTGGCGGCAAGCTAAGTGGACACAGTTATGATTTCAGACAAACCCGTCATCTTGTGTGTAGATGACGAAGAAAACCCGTTGATTCTTAGAAAGCTCGTCCTGGAGAAGGCCGGCTACGAAGTAGTTACGTCAACGTCCGCGAGATCCGCTGTCGAGATTGTCTCCTCCCGCCACGTAGATCTTGTGCTGTCGGACCACTTAATGCCTGGCGCAATAGGAACAGAGCTTGCTCGTCAAATCAAAGCTAACCATCCCACCATGCCTGTAATTTTGCTCTCAGGTGTGAATGAGATGCCAGCGGACGCAGGAGCCGTTGACGTTTTTCTGAGCAAGGCGGAAGGTCCGGAAAGGTTGTGCGAGAAGATTGCTGCTGCACTCGCCGAGTATCGAAAACCTCGTAGCACGCCTTAGCTGATCACTCGGTCCGGCTCACGGCAGCGCGCAGGTTAGCTGGAAGGAGTAGTGTTTAATCGGCAGCCAAGTGACGGCCCGTTTCGAAGCCAGCTATTCCGGGAGCGTTGGCTTGCTTCAGGACGGGGGTGTCGGAGCCGCATCTCACCGGAGTTCACACATGCCTCGAAGGTTGCAACCGATTTCCGACGCGATCCAGGCAAAACTGTGGGAGGTTCGGGTGGCCCGCCTTGCAACCCTGGGTGTGGAAATAGCATGAGGTAGCTAGGTTAGCGGGATCTGGCTTTCATAAGGGAGGCCGACCACCGAAACTCGCATCCACGCATCGATGACGATGCCCTTGTCCAGCACCCGATCAAGCACGTCTAAGAGGCTGTTCTCGGCCGCCGCAGGTTTCAGAGCCATGACTGCCTACCGAAAAATCCTGTACAAACCGCGCTGCGTTGGCGTGTTGCTTCTGGACGCAATACGCGAAAACGAAAAGAAGAGAAGTTACGTCGCGCTATGCTTCTGAGTTCTTCAGCGGTGGGTTCTCGTTGAGCGCAAAGAAGAACTTCATCACTGCGCGTGATTTACTCAACATTCGCAAGCTTCGCGCTGACTTAAGATGCCCTTCCATGTGCCGAAGGTTGTTAAGACGAAGCGCCGAGTATGCTGGTTACAGGATAAGCAGTAAAAAAATAAAGGCAGCTTGCGATTTGCTAGCGAGCCTCCCCAGCAAGCATTCCTGATCCCTCGCAGCCGCTCGCATAACATTGAAGTTTAGTTTTCAATGACGAGTTCGATCTGTACATTCGGGGTCGCAACTGCGACCGTGCCGTAGAGCGGTCACCTGCCCTTGAAGGCCTCGACCAGTTGCCGGCCTTGCTGTTCGGTGACGCCTTTCACGCGGAAATTCAGGCGCACGGAGTTGAACAGGGAAACATCTGGGCGTACGGGGTGGGAACGGTCGATGGTGCCGCGAATATCCGCCGCGATGCCGTGCAGCGGAACCGCCTGTGCCTTGGCCAGCACCTGCACCAGTTCGACCCCGCACGCCGCCACGCCCGAGAGGAACAGTTCGGCGGGATTGATGGCCTCGCCGGGGCAGCCGTTCTGCACCGGCCCGTCCCCAACGAAGTGATGGTTTCGGGCGCTGCACAACACACGCCCGAAAGTGTCCGTGGAAGCTGCCTGCGCCGCGTACTCGCGCACATCTGTATCGGTCATAGTCCACCTCGCATTTAACCTTAACCTATCCGAGTGGCACAGCCGTGCCATTCCCGGAGGAGTCCGGAGATTGTAGCTTGTGGATGAGCAGTTCGGGGGGAGGGCTGTTCGACTCTAAACGGAGTCTGGGCGCTTTCATTTTTCGGGGCAGTCCCTACGCTCCAACCCCTCGCCCTGCCTCACAGCAGAGCCTCTCGCGGTACGGCTCGGCTGATATGACATCTCCCCTGCCGCAATTTGCAACCATTCCTAGACGAATGGGCGTAATGTAATCGGTGGAGCAGAATCTCGCCCGGCGATTGCCATGTTCGGTTCCAGCGCGAGCGACCTCCACCCCGAGCCCGGCGAGGAGGCGCAGGTCTGGGGCCGCTCGACCGATCTCTGCCGAGAGGGCATCGGGGTGACCGTCACCGGCGAATTAACGCCCGAAGAACTGGTCGCGATGCAGATTCCGCTCCCTTCGACCAAGCCCATGAACGTACGCGCCTCGGTGCGCTACTGCACCCAAGCTCGCAGCGGATTTGTTATCGAGTCGACTGACTGTCGGTCAGGCGAGCATGCCCAGCTTCCCGGGCGTTGTGATCTCCGCGTGTGCCTTGTGTGGGTCGTTTTTTCCGTGAGATGGCGCTGCTGCCTAATACACGAACACACGCGTTTGTCGCAGAGCGGACTGACTATGAACCAGTCGCAAACCGCGGTTTTGCTGGGCTTTTTGGGCAATCAGGTGTGCCAGATGATGTAGAGATTCACTCGGCCTGCGACCGCGCCTGTTGCACCATTTCAACCAAGACTTTCCGAGTCTCTGCCGGACTGTTCACCTCCCGCAAGAAGGCGATGCGGGCACCGCGGATGCCATCCCGGGTTTTCATACGCACATGAAAGCCGAGACGATCGACAGCTGTAATCGTTGCCTCCTGTGACTCAGTGCGAGCAAATTTCTTGGCAAGCAGGACGAGCGCATCCTTGTGGTCGGCGTTCATGTGCTGAATGATCTCGGCCATTGAGTCAGCAAGAGGGTCGGGTTGGCTGCGGTCATATTCCGAGGCAGATACCCAGCCCATCACTCCGAAACCGCCCACGTAATAAACGTCCACCACATCCATGCGGTAAAAAGAAAAGTCTTCAAAATCTACCCAGTACTTGCTGTTGGCATAACGTGCTAGGTAGAGCTCGCGAGCCTCGGCCACCTCCCACTCCGGTAGCGGCAGAACATTTCCTACCAGCGTGACTCGGGATGCTCCGAGCGGGTCGCCGCCGCTGTCATCCTGGGTCACAAGCAAGCTAGCGCAAGCGTCGGCCTGCAAGTTCTGCGTATGCATGGCCATTGTGCTGATAAGGAAGATGGGACGCCCGTGACCGTCTAATCCGTAGGGCATCACTGATCCGAACGGGAACCCCGGCTGTTTCCGCGAGAGGGTCGAGAGGCTGCCTATGCGGCCCAAGTACATCAGGGTACGCGCACGCTCGGCGAACGCAGGCTCGGGGACCGCAGGCTGGTCATTCGCCGGCCCAGTGCCCGCATGTTTTCGGATGGATGAGGAAGTCATGATTGGTATCTCCTAGAGCCTTAGAGCGCTCATTGAGGTCATGCGCAGCGTTGCGTTACATCGCCGATTATCGCCGCACTGCCGATCTCAGAATCGGCGCGGTCCGGGAACGACGTACCACTGACGGCCGGGTTTCGGTACGCGCCGCGTCCAATCGGGCCGCGAGTGTGGTGAAAGCGGGTGTGGGGCCGTTCCAGCGCAATTGGTCTGCATGGTCGAAAAGCGCGATGTCGGTTCGAAGGGTGGCTAGGGTCCGAAAAAGCAGTGCACGCTCCCGCTCCCGGAACAGAGTTGCCGCGAGGGTACTCGCGTTGGCGGCGTTCACGCGCCACTCACGACTGTCCGGCGGGATGGATTCGAGATGGACAAACTTCGCAAGAACTGCGGCCGACGACTTCGCACCCCAGCCTGGCAGTCCCGGATAGCCATCGGCCGCATCGCCTACCAGCGCCAAATGGTCGGGGATCGATGCGGGCGAGACGCCGAACTTCTGAAATACACCGGCCTCATCTAAGGTGACGCGCGTCCGTCGATTCAGCTGGACGATGCGCGTGCCTCGCACACATTGGGCGAGATCCTTGTCAGGCGTGCAGAGGATCACGCGTTCGACACGCGCATCACGAGCGGCCGCCACCGCCGCCGCAGCTAGGGCGTCATCCGCCTCGAATTCAACCATCGGCCAGACGACAATACCAGCCGCCGAGAGCACCTCTTCAAGCAGCGGAAATTGGGCCAGCAGGTCGGGTTCGATACCTTCGCCGGTCTTGTAACCCGGCCATAGT
>WNGK01001684.1_pt1 | contig 23936 bp, 14 predicted proteins | sample 5400601 | NCBI WGS metagenome assembly WNGK01 (sample SAMN13153376, study PRJNA577476) | soil metagenome | isolation source: 60 cm soil or saprolite under Garry oak tree replicate 1 | place: USA:California | collected 2016-06-15
TCCGCCGCGTGCTGCCACATGGCCACTCCCGCGCTCGCCTCGACCGCCTATCCAACCGGCTCACCAAGATTGTCAGCGAAACGCGCAAACTCCGCACCCCCTGAGAGTGGGCAGAGATTGGCCGGTAATGTCGGCAAACAGGAAGTTGGGACGCTTTCACTTCGATTCTGAAATCTGGGGGGACTGGGAGATGCCTGTGTGCGAGTTGTGTGCCAGATTGGTTAGAGTGTTCGGCCTCGGAAAAGCGCCTTTCTGACTTGCGGCCGATTAGTCGACCACGATCACTCCGGGCTGCCCTGTCACTCGAGCATATTCCGCTCTTTGCGCCGGTTCTCTTACAAGTCAACGATGAATGTACCTAATGAGCGCCGACAGTACCTTTGCGGCGCGCCCTATGGCGCATGCTGAAATGTGATTCGACCTATCCGGCTACACGCGGGAGTCTTCTTCTCGTAATCACAGAGTCGCTCTAAAAACGCGCTCGATAACACTCTCAGCGATTATCCTTGCGGCTCCGATTGCGCCTGCTTCGCTGCCTAAAGTCGAAATTCGCAGCTGAACCTGATTCGCGGATCGCTCCAGAGCCCGTTGCTTGAGGACGCGTTTCAAAGGGTCCACAAGATGGGGAGCGGCTCGGAATAAGGGACCGCCGAAGAGGACAACACCTGGATTTAAGAGATTGACGACGTCTGCCAGAGCAACTCCGATGTGGGACACGGCTTCATCAAAAACTCTGAAAGCAAGGCTGTCGTTCTGTTGTGCGGCCTGAGCAATTACCTCGATGCTGATTTGTTCCAGGTCTCCGGATACTAATTCGCGAATCTTGGAATCGACGCCTTGTTCGATGGCTCGTCGCGCGGCAGAGATGATCGCGGCGCACGACGCCATCATCTCCAAGCAGCCGTTGTTTCCGCAGCAGCACAATGGGCCGTTCTCCTCGACCGTCATGTGGCCAAATTCTCCAGCGCCACCTCCAGATCCCTTATATAGATTGCCGTTCAGAACGATGGCGGCTCCGATTCCCATACCGACGTCGATATAGACGAAATCGTCGAGATTCGATGCCGGAGCGACGCATCTCTGGGCCAATGCAATCGCTCGCACACTGTCTTCAACGATGCAGGGCGCCCCGAATTCCTCTTCAACCATCTTGCGCAAGGGCACATTTTTCCATTCTGTCATTTGCCCGGGGCGAGGGAAGGACAGGACCATACCACTCTGGGTGTCGATTATTCCCGAGTGCCCCATGCCGATACCTTTTATCCTGCGCTTCGGAATTTCTGAAGCGGTAATCGTCGTTTGGATGATGTCGAAAGTTCTTCGCAACACTTTTTCCCGTCCATCGAGCAAATTAGTTTCGGTCCTGAACTTCTGAAGAATATTTCCGAGCATGTCAGTGACGACGACTCGCAAATAAAACGATCCGAGATCCACTCCGACGACATACGCTGCATCGTTCCGTATATTGAGGGCAAGAGGTTTACGTCCGGCGGAGGTCGGACGTCCCTGAAGCTCGTTTACCAAATGCTTTGTGAGAAGTGACTGGACTATGCCTGAGACCGAACCTGCGCTAAAGCCAGTCAGCTTGACCAATTCGACTCTCGACACGTCGGGATGCCTGTGAATGAGCCGCAGAACAGCGAGTTCCTTCTCGGCGGACTTCCCCTGGGCATCGTTTGAGGCTGGCTCGCGGCTGAGTTGCACTGGTTTTTGCCTCTTGCCTGACTCGCGCGGCTAGAGAACCGAAGCTCGACGCGAAAGCTTGGCTCACGCCATCCTCATGGGACGGCACAATCTGACCGATTTTAACCCATTAGTTCAAAAATGAACGAACCCGCCTTCCTGTTGTGGGAGTTAGCTAGCAGGAGATGGAACAAATCAGGTTGACAATAACCCATCGGAGCAGCTATAAACCACCCGATTGAACGGCAGACAGCTCTCGTGAGATTTGCGTATTACTTCAAAACTGAACTATTGGATGGGGCGAATTCGCTGCTGATTTAGCTCCTTCTCGGTAGGAGGTTGCGACAGCCGTGAAGATAAGCAGCAGTCTTGGGATCCGGCAAGCGTGTTGGGCGTGGGCACTCCTGTTCTTCTCGGTGATGCCTGGGTGGTGTGCTGCGCTCCAGGCCGGGATTGCCGAGACTGAGATAACCCCGCCCCCAGGCCTTCCCATGTGGGGGTACAGCAATCGCGAGGGACCCGCCACCGGTACTCTCGATCCTCTTTATGCGCGCGTACTGGTATTGGAGGTAGGTTCGCAGCGGTTGGCGCTCGTTACCGTGGATCTTGGTCGGCCATTCGGGCCGGCATCGCTCGACTGGTTGCGGAGTGCCACTCACAGCGACGTTTCAGTCATCATTGTGGCGGCTTCTCATACCCATTCGGGCCCCTCGATCCAGGACGAATATCCCAACGGTACCCCGGCGTGGGAAACCTCAGCACTGAAAAAAATAGCCCAGGCGATCTCCGAAGCACGGGCTCACCTTACCGACGCTCGAATCGGTATCGGATACGGCTTCACCCTGATCGGTCATAACCGCTTGCGAGTCAATCGCGACGGAACTGTGAGTTGGTTCGAGCGCAATGAAACGCGAATCCCGACAGCTCCCGTGGACGGAACGGTAACCGTATTGCGAGTGGATACGTCGGCAGGGCAGCCGCTTGCGATTCTCGTGAACTACGCCTGTCACCCGGTCATCTTCGGCAGTGACAACCTCCAGTACTCGGCGGATTTCCCCGCCGCCGTGGCAAAGACTGTGGAGGGTGCATTTGAAAGCAAGCCGCTCAGTTTTTTTCTCCAAGAGGCGCCCGGCGATATCAATCCATATTTTGCGGTGACGCCGCTTGAAGAAGATGCGGTCAGCATTCGCGATCGAGCCGGGGAGATGCTGGGCCGTGAAGTTGTCCGAGTCGCGAAAGAGATACATCCGCAGACGGAGAATGAGCCTGATCTGAGTTTTTCAGAGGAGCGTGTCAACGTTCATCTGCGCTGGAATCCCGAAAAATGGCGGGAAGCCATGCTTGCAGTCTTTGGGCCGACCGCAGGCCAGACATTTCCCTCGCGATCAAGCGCAGAGATTCAATTACCGGTCATCACAGTTTTGATCAATAAGAAGATCGCGATCATGACAATGCCAGGCGAGCCTTTCGTGCAATATCAACTCGCTTGGCGCGAACGGTGTCCAGTGCGGGGTGCGCTTCTGGTCGGTTATGCCAATGGCTATGACGGCTACTTTCCAACCATCCCAAGTGCCACCTTGGGCGGATACGGAGCGGCCAATCCTGCGACCTGGGTTGAGATTGGTGCAGGGGATCGAATGTTGGATGCCGCGGTCATCAGCATTCAGCGAATGCTCGGCCGTTTGCCCGATGTGCCGGAGGATCTGCGAAAATGAGATACGGCACGACAAAGGGGCTCGCGGGCATCCTGAATCCGGCGCTCAGTTTCAGCGCAAGACATCGAAACTCGCAAGCAATTTTCTACCGCGCGGCATTCGCTCTATTTCTCCTTACAAATGCTCTTCAAGCCATCACCTTCAAAGCTGGAGTGGCGAAGGCCGATATCACCCCGCCACCCGGCTTAGCCATGTACGGCTTCCTGGATCGAATCAACGACAATAAACTCTCGACCGGAACGCTGGATCCCCTCTGTGCCCGCGTGTTGGTCCTCGAAGCCGGAGACACGCGGCTGGCGCTGGTCACGCTGGACTTAGGGAGGACATTCAATGAAGGTGAACTGGCGCAGCTGCGACAAGAGGTTAAGAGTGCAGCGGGGATTTCGCTTCTGATCGTTACGGCTTCGCACACTCATTCTGGACCCAACATTCTTGATGTGTACGCTGGGGACCGGGCGCCAGCTTGGGAAACGGTTGCCATCAAGAAAATCGTTGCCGCAGTTGTAGAAGCCTGCGGGCATCTCGTCGACGCTCGAATCGGCACTGGTCGGGGCGAGGTTTACATCGGGTACAACCGTCGGCAGGTGCATCCGGATGGTTCGGTCGAGATGTTATGGTCCAATCCCGGCAAGCAGCCTACGTCTCCGATCGATCCCACCGTTCTGGTCATCCGTATTGACAACAACGAAGGCAAGCCGCTCGCGTTGCTGGTCAATTACGCCTGCCATCCTGTGGTGCTCGGAGCCGACAATCGGCAATATTCCGCGGATTTTATCGGGACCATGGCAAACACGGTCGAAGCAGGCTTTGATCATGCGCCGTTGTGCTTCTATCTGCAAGGCGCCGATGGCGATATCAATCCTTATTATGCGACTACGGCTTTGTCCGACGGCGCTATTGCCAAACGTGACTGGACTGGAAAAGAACTCGGCGAGCAGGTTGTCCGTGTGGCGCAGTCGATCCACGCGGACATTCCGCGTGAGCCCGGTATCGATTTTGCCGATGACGTATTGAGCTTCCCGTTGCGCTGGAATGCCAAGACATTCCGCGCACGTTTGCTCGACACCTATGGCCACAAGGTTTTCGAAGACCACGCCGATCTATTGACCATCAACCCGCCACCAGACCACTTAGAACTTCGCGTCACAACACTGCTACTGAACAAGCGAATTGCCTTGATGGGGATGCCCGGCGAACCCTTCGTGAATTTCCAAATCAATTGGAAAGATCAATGCCCGGTCCAGGACGCATTGTTCCTCGGCTACGCGAATGGTTATTTCGATTACTTCCCGACGATTGAGGCGGCAGTGCAGGGAGGCTACGGGGCGGGTGATTCGAATACATATGTGGAGATCGGAGCGGGCGAGAGGATGCTCAGGCAAGCTCTCACACGTGTGTACGAAATGTTAGGGAGGCTACGTGACAGCCCCGAAAGAGAGTAAAGAAATAAAGATTAGAGAACTACACCCCTTGCATGTTCGACTTTCAACAGATCACGCGAGTCGAGATCTGGAGGAGCGGTTATGAATAGCTGCACAATGCCGATGATCTTTCTCATCCTGCTCTGTGCGACGGTCGCCCTCGCAAGCATCACGGGAACCATTTCCGGGATAGTCACAGATCCCGCCGGGGCCCTCATCTCAGGTGCGGATGTTTCAGCCACCAACGTCCTCACAGGTGTTGTGCATACGGTTAAAACTGATGCCAAGGGTTTCTATTCCTTTCTCGCCCTGCCGATCGGTACGTACACGATCAGTGTGCATTATGAAGGATTCAAAGACTTTCAGCAGAAGCAAATTGTCATTGACGCGAACAGTGCCCTAAGGGTGGACGCGACACAGCAAGTCGGGGCAGTCCAGCAGCAAGTCAGCGTGTCCAGCACAGGCGTGCAGGTCGAAACCACGAACACCCAAATGGGCGAGGGGGCTCGTCCATGACCTCGTTACCTTTAAATGGCCGATCTTATACGGACCTCTTAGCACTTCAGCCCGGCGTGGTGCCGCAATCTACCGGCGAATACAGCTCGGGCTTCAATCCGTCGGGCGACCTCAATGCGGGCAACCTGTCGGTAAGCGGACAACGCGAGTCTGCCAATGGCTTGATGGTGAACGGCGGAGACGTGGAGGAACAAGGCAACATGGGAACTGCGATAGTTCCTAGTCTGGATTCCATCGCTGAGTTCCGCATCCTGACGAACAATTTCGATGCGCAATATGGCAACTACATGGGCGGGCTCGTCAACGTCGTCACAAAATCAGGAACCAATCAGTTCCATGGTGACGTTTTTGAGTTTGTGCGCTTCCCCAATCTGGATGCTCGCAACTATTTCTCCCTCACGCGTGCGACCCTTCATCGAAATCAATTCGGCGGCACAATCGGAGGACCGATCATCCATAAGAAAATCTTCTTCTTTGCGGATTATCAGGGTACCCGCCAAACCGCTGGTCAGGACAGCGGGCAAATTCCGGTTCTTTCCGACCCTGAGCGCCAAGGCGATCTGTCGGACATCGCGAGCCAGCTGACGGGCACAGTGAATGGACCTTTTTGGGCCACAACACTCTCCAATGAGCTTGGATATCCGGTGAGCCAGGATGAGCCCTATTATTTCAGCGGCTGCACCTCAGCGCAGTGTGTGTTCCCCAATGCATTCATCCCCGCCTCTGCGATATCCCCGCCCGCTCAGGGTGTGTTGCCGTACATCCCTCACTCCAACACGTCGTGCTCGGGCGGCGGTCCGTGCTTCTCCACGTCGGCGTTCAATCAGACAATTCGCGACGATAAATTCAGTTATCGTGTCGATGCCAATGGCAGTTTCGGCACGCTTTCCGCCTATTATTTCTTTGACGACTACAACCTGCTGAATCCTTATCAAGGCGCGAGCTTGCCCGGATTCGCCACTGCCACTCTGGGACGGTCCCAGCAGGTCAATATCGGAGACATTAAGACCTGGGGTTCTGCCGTCGTGAACGAGTTCCGCATCAACTACACCCGCGAATCCACCTCTCCTACTCCGGTTGGCGGTGTTGGACCAAAGTTGAATTCGCTGGGATTTGTGACCGGATCAGGCACCCCGGGCGTCGTAGTTCTAGCGCCGCAGTCCGAAGGCGTTCCCAATGTGGCGACAAACGAGTTCTCGATAGGTGTCAATCCGTACACAGAACGACAGGTTAACAACACCGCGCAGATCATCGATGATTTCAGCAAGGTTCACGGCACTCACACCATCAAATTTGGCGGAAGTTTCCATCTCAGCCAAATCAACCTGTTTGATCATGGCGCGAATAACGGCTCTTTCAATTTCGATGGATCGGAGACCGGTAGTGACTTCGCCGATTTTCTTCTGGGTGCGGTCTCTTCTTATCAGCAAGGCAGCCAGGTTCCGATGTACACCACCAGCCGCTATTACGGCCTGTACGCTCAGGACACATGGCGCGCCAGGCCGAGCCTGACGTTGAATTATGGGCTGCGCTGGGAAGTCAGCACCCCGTGGTACGAGAAGCACAATGAAATTGAAACGATTATTCCTGGGGAACAGTCCGTCGTTTTTCCCGGCGCGCCAATGGGATGGGTGTTTCCGGGCCATCCAGGAGTACCGCGAACGCTCGCGCCCATTCGATACAAGAACTTTGGTCCAAGAGTTGGCCTGGCCTATTCGCCCAGCGCCAAGAGCGGCTGGTTGCGGCCCCTGTTTGGCTCCTCTGGAAACAGCAGCATTCGGGCGGGCTATGGACTTTTCTACACCGCTTTCGAAGATGCCACCAGCTTCAACGAGATGGGTGATGCTCCGTACGGTTATTTTTGGAGTAGCCCCGTTCCTCCATTATTTGCAACCCCCTTCATCGATCGGGCGACGGGGAACAGTGAAGGCCAGCGTTTTCCCGTCCAGTTTCCTCCCACGAATGTAAGTCCGTCGAAGCCTGACAATAGCATCGACTGGAGCCAGTTCACGCCCATCTCGAGTTCGCCCGGGTTCTTCCACAACAATCGCCTTCCGTATGCAGAGGATTACATGCTCTCGTTCCAGCGCCAGTTCGGTGCTAACACTATGCTCAGCCTGAGCTACGTTGGAACCCAGGGACATCGCCTGCTGGCTGATTTGGAGTCCAACCCTGGCAATCCCAATCTGTGCCTCAGCCTGAGTCAGTCCAGCCAGGTTATGCCAGAGACCGGAACCTGTGGCCCCTTCGGAGAAGATGGCACCTATTACCCAATTACCGGTGGAGTCGTCAATTCAGCCCGAACGGTGTTTCAGAATGGCTTAGGGAGCAATGGTTATTTCATCACCATGGCAAATTCCGGTTACAACGCCCTGGAAGTCAGTCTCCGACATTCCACGCATCGAGCTGCGATTTTGGCAGCGTACACCTACAGCAAGGCCATGGATAATGCTTCCAGCTGGGGTCCGGGGATCAGCGATGCTGGTGAACAGATCAATCCGCTGAATCCAAGATTGTCGAGATCCCTCTCCGCTTTTGATCTCACCCACAACTTCGTTGTCAGTTACTGGTATGAACTGCCATTCGACAAGTTCCGAGCCAACCGGCTGACTCGCGGATGGATCTTGACAGGGATCACGCGGTACACAACGGGCTTGCCGGTAACGATTAACGAACAGGACGATAACTCTCTGCTCGGAACGTTCTGCACAGGGCCGACGTGCTCTGTTGTCGATACGCCCAACTACACACCGGGTCCGTTGCACTTCACAAATCCGCGCTCCGGCAACCCTTACTTCAATACGTCGCTATTCAGTCTGGAAGCTCTGGGTCAACTCGGCAATTCCAATCGGCGTTTCTTTTACGGTCCTGGAATCGCGAACTGGGACTTGGGACTCATGAAGAATGTACAGCTCACTGAAGCTAAGCAGCTGGCATTCCGAGCTGAGTTCTACAACATTTTCAACCATGCTCAATTCGACTCTCCGCAAGGGGACATCATCAATTCATTTTGGATTCGTCACATCGGCCAGGGATCCGCGGATTGGGCAGTTGGGGCGATCAAATTCCTTTTTTAGCCCGTCGCAATGGACAAAATAATGAAAGACATATCTAAAGAACGGCTTGGTACAGGTAAATGCCGCAGGAGAACGCCCAGCATCGCAGTTATTTTCGGAAAACTGCTGGCTGTATTGTTCATCGCTTCCCTGCTGATGTTGCCTGTAAGCCTCCAGCCCCAGGCATCTGACACTGCGATCTATCTCGATCCCAAGCAACCAATCGAGGTACGGGTCGACGATCTCATGAGCCGGATGACTCTGAAGGAGAAAGTCGGTCAACTGAATCTGCCTTGTGTATATGTCGATCAACTGGGCAAAAGCATTCCCGAGAAAATGGAGGCGTGCAAACGATTCGCAGCGGGAACGTACACGGACGAAATCGGACCGGGCAGCGGCTTTTTCACCCTGGCCGACACAATCCTGCACGAAGGAACGGAGCAGCAAGTCGAGTATTTCAATGCCCTTCAGAAAATCGCGCTGACGCAAACCCGTCTCAAAATTCCGTTGCTGGAGGACGAAGAAGGCACTCACGGAGCGATGTTCCCCGGTGCGACAGTTTTTCCCGAGGGTCTGGCTCTCGGCAGCACCTTCGACATGCCCCTCGTACAGTCGGTGTACGCGGCTTCAGCCCAGGAAGCGCGAACCGTCGGCATCCATGTTCTGTCTACCTTGGTTCTAGAACTCGACCGAGATCCTCGAATGGGGCGAAACGAGGAGGCTTATACCGAGGATCCGTACCTCGGCTCGCGCATCGCGGAAGCCATCGTGCTTGGAGCGCAAGGTTCCAATATCGATGCGCCTGACCGCGTAGTCGCTCTCATGACAGATTTCCCTACTCAGAGTGAACCTTTCGCCGGTTTGGAGCGTGGCGCTGTGGGCTTGTCAGAGCGAAGCTTACGGCGCGACGTGCTGCCTCCATGGGTTTCAGCCATCACCAAGCACGGCGCCCTCGGCGTGATGGCCGGCTATCCCGACATCGAAGACATTCCCACGCACGCGTCCGAGAAGTGGCTCAACGATGTCTTACGGCAAGAGCTCGGCTTCAAAGGAATCGTCACGAGTGAAGGCGATGGTTTCGCAACCCTGATCTATGAGGGAATTGTTCCAACCCAGAAAGAAGCGGGAGCTCTGGCGCTCCGCGCAGGAGTTGATCTGAATATCACCTATGAACCAGCTTACATGGGGCCTCTGATTGAGAGCGTTCACGAAGGCAGAATTCCAATGGCGCTCGTCGATCGAGCCGTGCGGAGGGTACTGGAACTCAAATTTCGCCTCGGGCTTTTCGAGCATCCGTATGTCGATCTGGATCATGCCAAGCAAGAGATGCATTCGTCCGCACATCAGAAGCTGGCGCTCGATGCCGCGCGGGAAGGCGTCGTCCTGTTGAGAAATGAAGGACCTCTTCTGCCGCTGAAGAAAGATGTAAAGTCGATTGCCGTCATTGGTCCGAACGCCGACAACGCGGATAACCTCTTTGGAGATTACTCCCCAATGGTCGTTCCCCAACATGTGGCGACCATTCTGGACGGAATCAAAGCCAAAGTCTCCCCGGCGACGCACATGCTGTATGCCAAGGGATGCAATGTTGATGATCAAGACAAATCCGGCTTCCAACGCGCCGTTCAAGCCGCGAAGGGTGCCGACGTCGCCATCGTGGTCGTAGGCGAGCAATCCAGGCGGGAGGGTGCGGAGGGTCAGCCGCCTCCCACCGACGGTGAAGGATACGACGTCGCTAATTTTGATTTAACAGGGGTGCAGGAAGATCTGGTCAAGGCCATCCAGGCCACGGGCACCCCGACTGTCGTAGTGTTGATTAACGGCCGGCCTCTGTCGACGCGCTGGGAAGCCCAGCACATTCCCGCCATTGTGGAAGCTTGGGAACCGGGTGAGCAAGGTGCTGCGGCCGTCGCCGATGTGATCTTTGGTGATTACAACCCCAGTGGCCGTTTAGCCATTACGATCCCGCGCGGCGTAGGGCAGTTGCCTGCCTATTACAACTATCCGCCCTCCAAGACATATTGGGTGAAGGGCGGCTGGACGCACACCGAGGGATACGTCGATATGCCCGGGACGCCTTTGTATCCCTTTGGCTATGGTCTCAGTTATACGCAGTTTCAATACGGCAATCTGCACATCCAACCCGCGGAGATTTATAACCAAGGCAATTTTCAAGTGACTGTGGATGTCGAAAACATAGGAAAACGTCCGGGCGTCGACACCGTTCAGCTTTACAGTCACCAACGCTTTACCCCGGTGGCAACTCCGGTGAAGCAACTGAGAGGTTTTGAGCGGATCGCACTCGCGCCGGGCGAGAAGAAAACGGTAAAGTTCACGCTCGGACCGGAGGATCTGCAACTGCTGAACCGAGACATGCACTGGGTTGTCGTGCCGGGGACTTTTGACATCCTGGTAGGGAGATCCTCAGAAGACATCTCCGTCAAAGGAACCTTGGAGGTGAAAGCACCTGCGTTAAGCATGAGTGAAGAATAAAAGCCTGCGCCAGAACTGCCGCAGGAAAACACCAGGCATTATCGAGCGAACGCGCAAAAATAGGTGAACCCGTGATCACAAATGAGAAACCACAATCTCCTCGCAATAGATCGCGCAAAGACGGCGAACTGGCGCTCTTCGGCGGTTCCCCCGTCCGCACTCAGCCGTTGCCGCTCGAATTCCCCGGCATCCACTACATGGATGAAGAGGAGATCGAAGCCGCTAGCCGCGTGCTGAGAGCCCGCTCGCCATTTCGCTATTACGGGGTAGCGCCACTCGGAGAAGTGGAAGAGTTCGAGAAGGAGTTTGCGGCACATCTAGGGTTGCCCTATGCGGTTGCTGTTACAAGTGGAACGGGAGCTCTCCATACAGCATTATCTGCATTGGGTGTTGGCCCGGGGCAGGAAATCATAGTACCCGCGTATATGTGGGTTTCTGTTGTCGCCGCGGTCGTGAACCTCGGCGCAATTCCGGTTCTGGTCGATATTGATCACACGTTTGGCATCGATCCTGATCTGCTGCCACACCGCATTACACCGCGGACTCGGGGCATCATCGCGGTTCACATGAGCGGGGCACCGATCAACATCAAGCCTATCGCAAAGATTGCTCGCGAGCACGGCCTTTTCCTGCTGGAAGATTGCGCCCAGGCGAATGGTGCCAGTGTGGATGGTCAAAAGGTTGGAACGTTCGGCGACATGGCGGTATTCAGTTTCCAGATGAACAAGAACATGACCAGCGGCGAGGGGGGCTGCGTGGTGACGCGTACCGAACGCCTATACCGCCGTGCTGTCGCGTCCCACGACCTCGGGTATGCTCGCGATGATCAGGGAAGATTAATGGTTGAGGATCCGGATTTGTGCGTCTGGGGAAGAGGCTACCGTCTTGACGAACTCCGCGGTGCACTCCTTCGCGTGCAGCTCAGAAAATTGCCGAAAATTGTGCAAAACATGCACAAGAGCAAGTACCGCATCCGCCAGGCACTTGAGACGCTGCCTGGAATAAAGTTGCGCAGAATCGTTGACTGTTCCGGCGACACTGGAGCCTTTCTCATAACTACTTATGAGAGTCCCACGATTGCTCAGAACGTGAATCACGCCTTGCGAGCCGAGGGGATCACCACCTACCCACAAGGCTTATCGAATATCGTAATGACCAACTGGGGCCTGCACCTTTACTACAACATCGTGAGCCTCGTAAGCAGAAGGAGCGTTGATAACGCAGGTTTCCCCTGGAATCTGGTAGAAAATGCTGGTTCAGAAAAGCGCTACGAGAAAGGCACTTGTCCAGTTGCTGACGGTCTCTTTGAACAAAGCATAATTATGTCCATCCCGTCATGCCTTACCCCCGAAGATGAAGCAGATGTAATTCAGGCTTTTACGAAGGTGATGAACCATTACGCACGAGGAACATGATCCATGAATCTGCCTCAGCAATAGGCGCTATGGGTGACGCAGCGATACCCCTTTAGCAACAGCCTAGGTATCACTGTGAAGCCCCAGCTCGAAAGTTGTCCGGCTACCTGCCGAATCTAAGTAGCTCAATATTTGGATTGCTATTGTACCGGAACCATCACGCATCGATGCGCAGCAGACGATCTTTTGGCAGTCACAACGACCTGAAGAATCTTGGCAGATGCTTGGGGGCGTGCAAGTTTTAGATATTCCAGGAGCCCCGTTTCAAAGATCAACAACTAGAGAAGGAGGAACCCTACCAATGGAATCTATTTGCAAAATCCCGTTATTGGTCGTTAGTCGCGGGTTATGGATTCTGATCGTTTCGGTTGCTTTTGTCCTCGGGGCACGGGCTCAGAGCTCGGCACCCGGCATCGGAGTCTCCGGCAACAATATCGTCGCAACTACGGCCGGAACCTTAGGTCTGCACACTGTGACGGCAGGACAAACTCTTAATTTACGAGGGGTAAATTTCTCACGCTCGGAGTATACGTGTACGACAGGTAAAGGCTTCTGGGACGTGCCGGCGGGAAACCAGACAACCATCAACCACATGCGAGATGATTGGCACGCGAATGTGATCCGCTTGCCGCTTAACGAAATATGTTGGCTGGGGATCAATCGCGCCCCTCCCGCTACCAGCGGCCCTAACTACCAGAACGCGATGGGCACTTTTGTAAATCTGGCGACGGCTTCAGGGATGGTGGTAGAGGTCGACTTGCATTTTGGAACAGGTAACAATGGGATCCCGAAAAATGATAATTACCCTGGCCTAGATGCGAAGCATGCGCCTACATTCTGGCAATCAGTGGCCAATTATTTCAAAAGAAATCCAGCGGTCATCTTCAACCTGATTAACGAACCCCACTCTAGCAGCGAGATCAGCTGGTCTTGTTACCTCAACGGTGGATGCACAGTCAAGGCGACCGGAGGCTCGTGGACCGTGGTGGGGACGCAGTCACTAGTCAACACGATTCGAGCGACTGGGGCCACCAACCCAATCATCATTGCCGGGCTGAATTGGTCAAACGACCTCAGCCAATGGCTGAGTTCCGTGCCGATGGATTCAGCGCACGCGATCATTGCAGGAGCACACAACTATTTCGACAATCTGGGTTGCCAGGATACGACGTGTTGGAACAATGTCTGGCAGAATATCCAGAATAACGGCTACCCGGTTTTGATAGACGAGTTTGGTCAGCTGCATTTGTGTGACCACAGCCAAATCGACATACTCATGAACTGGGCCGACTCCGTGAATCCGCCCATCGGTTACTGGGCATGGGCCTTCACCGTTGCGAGCTGCACGACGGGGCCTGCGCTGATCTCCGATGCCAACGGCACGCCGACACAAACGTATGGACAAGGATTTCACGACCACCTGCGCGCAGTGCGATAGAGTGGTCTTGATTCAAGAAGACTCTTAGAAGCGGCTTCGTCACTGCGTTGGGCACGAGCCGCAAACCGTAGGATGAGAAGGGCTCTCACTCTACGCGCGACATCACGCTGGGTAGAGGCGGCGGACCATCCCATTAGTTATCACGTCGGACGCGCTTTGCCTGACGGTTTTGTGCGAGGTGCGTGAGCGCAACACTGCTATTTTCCGTCCGTCGAATGTACCGCTGTTAAGTATCCTTTTATAGAGGTATTTCGCTGGTCCATGTTGCCTGGGTTTTTAGCTCAACCCTTCAGGAGCCAGGCGCGGACCGAGTACCGCAGCCTTCGCCTTAAAGGCTTCGGGTTTTGAGTTTTCCCTCGTCATTTCGCCCTCGTCCCTTCCTCCGCACCAATTTGATTTGACTCTGGCGGATGCTTTAGATGTAAACGGCACACCTCCTTACACCACGGAAACGTATCTCAGGGTTTTCGGAACGCCGGGATGACTTCCGGTTTGCCCGTCAAGAACAAAGCCGCTTGCGCGGCGGACGCTGCCGCGTGTATCGGTGCGAGCGTATCTGCGCTTGAAAGAAGAACAGCCGCGGCGTACCATCACCGGGTTGAACGCCGGGAGCAGTGCATTGACGAGCATCAACAACCAAGCTTTTCGCGCAACTCCCTTCTTTGCAATGCCTTCCAGCTCCAAATAAGGCACTCGTTCTCACCTGCGCGCTTCCGATAAAATACTAGCGTCACCCGCCCGCAATCTGCGCTGAGGACCAAAAGAGGACCTGTCCATCAGGCCGTTAATCAGGCGCCAGTTTGGGCATACTGCCGGGCGAAAAATTTCAGACCATTCCCACCTCATATCAATGCGGCTTAAATGTCTTCCCGGTTTCAAGCAGCGTCTTCAGGCGGGAAAGAATACGTGGCCATCCATCGGCGCAGGCAGCGTAAGTAGGGTCATCCTCGGCCCACTCATCATGCGTCACCGTTACTTTGGTGGCTTCGATCTCGGGCACCAATTCGATAGTTGCGCGTGACGCCTTATCATTTTGGCCCATTGCGAAGGTGTACTGAAAGACTCTTGGCGGCTCAAACCACAGAACCTTCCCTCGGACGTAGGTTATGGGCTTGCCATCGGGCCCCGCGCCCACCCATGCGAGCAAGCCACCGGGCTTAAAGTCCGCCTGAAGCTCAGCGCCCGAGAAGATGATGCGGTTCGACTCCCGCGACACAAAGCCTTCCCACACCTTCTCCGGGGTGGCGGCAATGTAGAAGATATATTTCAGTGGTGCTTGATGGGCCATGATTGCTCCTGATTCTCCTGCGCCATCTTATATCCACAGGCAAAAACCTAATAAGGCAGTAGTGCCATTCGGTTCTGCCTGAGTTCTCGCATTACCTGAGGTTTTAGAATATTCCCCCGTCCTGCCATAGGACAGGTAAACACGTGAGGTGGGTACCGAATCCGCAAAAATCTTCGCTGTTGGGATCCGGAGTAGAGGTTTCAGCTTCACCGGCGGACTGGAATCTTTCGTTGTCGCCAAACGCGATGCTGTTCGGTCCCCCGAGTCCGGGCGCGCCGATGTCCCCCGTCAGTCCGTCTAGCCAGAGAATGGCGTGCTGTGTGCCGTCCGGGAGGCTCGACGAGCCACTCACTAGACCATACCTGTTAATGAAGAATGGCTGGCTGAAATTGCCGCCGGGCAACGTGCCGAGGTCGGTCACGGTATATCGAGTGGGCAGCGCGGTGCGTTGCTGGGTGTCCTGCGCGGCAGCGGTCAGTGGAACCGCCAGCACCGCGAGTAACCACGCCGAGGTTGATCTTTGAGCTCATTTCGCTCTTGTCTGAGTAGGCGCAATCTGTAGCGCGGAACTATCATCCGGAAATCTCTTTATCTTTGAAGGGCTGGCTTGGCAAGGTATGATTCCCCGTGTGGGGGGCTATGGGGAACTCAGAGCAGGCGGTGAACAAAGCGGCGCAGGCTCCCGATATTGGGGAAGTGAGCGGGTTGCTCCGAGCCTGGAGCGACGAAGATCGAGCCGCGCTCGACCGGCTGACCCCCATCGTCTATGACGAACTCCGGCGCCTCGCGTGCGAGGCGAGAGCGCCCCGGTCACAGCCTGCAAACAACGGCCTTGGTGAACGAGGCTTACATGCGACTAATCGATTACAAGAGCATGCAGTGGCAGAATCGGGCCCATTTCTTCGCGGTTTCGTCGCAGTTGATGAGGCGCATCCTGGTCGACATGCGCGGCGTCACAATCTGAAACGCAGGGGCGGGGTGCAGCACGTTTCTCTGGAAGAGACGGCCGTGGTGGGTGACGACCGAGCAGCGGACTTGGTCGCACTCGATGACGCGATGGATGCGCTGGCCCGTATTGATCACCGCAAAGTGCAGGTCGTCGAGATGCGTTTCTTCGGCGGACTCAGCGTAGAAGAGACGGCGGAAGTGCTCAAGGTCTCGCCCGTCACCGTGATGCGCGACTGGAGCACCGCCAAGGCCTGGCTCTACCGCGAACTGACCGGCGGGGCGACCGATGGACTCTGACCGCTGGCAAGAAGTCGATAGCCTGCTGCAGTCGGTGCTGCAGCGTCCGCCCGAGGAGCGCGATGCGTTCCTGCAGCACGCCTGCGCTGGCGACGAAGCCCTGGAGCGCGAAGTCCGCTCTCTGCTGACGGCACAGCAGCAGGCAGGAAGCTTTCTAGAGAACCCCGCTATAGAAGCGGCCGCGCGTTCCCTCGCCCGCCAGCAGAACAAAGACAAAGACGCGCACAAAACAGGTAACTCCACGATCGGGCGAAACGTCTCTCATTATCGTGTCATGGACAAGCTTGGCGGCGGTGGCATGGGCGTGGTGTACAAGGCTGAGGACGTCAAACTCGATCGCTTTGTCGCGCTCAAATTCCTGCCGGACGACGTAGCCGAAGACCCGCACGCGCTCAGCCGGTTCCAGCGCGAAGCCAAGTCCGCCTCCGCACTGAACCACCCGAACATTTGTACCATCTATGAAATTGACGATCAGCATGGCGATGTGTTCATCGCCATGGAGTTTCTCGACGGCGTGACGCTGAAACATCGGATCGCCGGACGTCCCTTGGAAACCGAGTTGGTTCTGTCACTGGCTGTCGACATCGCCGACGCGCTGGATGCCGCGCACACGGCTGGCATCGTGCACCGCGACATCAAGCCTGCGAACGTTTTTGTGACTAAACGAGGACATGCAAAGGTTCTCGACTTCGGGCTGGCCAAGGTCTTACGCAAGCCCGAGGGCCTCGATATGAACGACTCGACCTTGGACGAGTCTCTCACCAACCCCGGCGCTGCCGTGGGCACGATCGCATACATGTCGCCGGAACAAGTCCGTGCCAAGGAACTGGACGCCCGAACCGACCTGTTCTCATTCGGAGTAGTGCTCTACGAGATGGCGACGGGGGTGTTGCCATTCCAAGGGGAAAGCACAGGAGTAATTTTCGAGGCCATCCTAAACCGGGCGCCGGTTCCTCCCATGCGGCTGAATCCCAAGGTGGCCCCGGAATTAGAACGGACCATCGCCAAGTGTCTAGAAAAAGACCGCAACCTGCGCTATCAGCACGCCTCGGAAATTCGCACGGACCTGCAACGGCTGAAGCGGGACTCGGATTCGGCGCGACTGACAGCAGGTTCGGAGGCCGGAGTTGAAAGTGGCACCGGAAAACACTGGAAACTGATTGTTCCCGCTGCTGTGGCTGCGCTGGCGTTGTCAGTCGCTGGTTACTTCTATTTTCACCGCGCAGCAAAGCTCACGGACAAGGACACGATTATCCTCGCGGACTTCACGAACACGACGGGCGATCCCGTGTTTGACGGGACGCTGCGGCAAGGTATGGCCGTGCAGTTGGAACAGTCGCCTTTCCTGAGCCTCATCTCAGAGGAGCGTATCCTGCACACGCTGTCCCTGATGGGCCAGTCATCCGATGCGCGGCTTAGTCCAGAGCTCGCCCATGAAGTTTGCGAGCGCACCGCGAGCGCCGCCGTCCTCGACGGCTCGATCGCAAATCTCGGAAGCCAGTACGTATTGGGGTTACGCGCAAAGAACTGTCGCACAGGAGACATCCTCGATGAAGAGCAGGTGGAAGTGGCAAGGAAAGAAGACGTACTGAATGCTCTGACTGAGATTGCCAGTAAGTTCAGAACGCGAGTCGGAGAATCCTTGGTGACAGTCGAAAAGCACGACACTCCCCTCGCCGAGGCTACGACCCCGTCACTGGAAGCCTTAAAAGCTTATAGTATGGGCTGGAAAGTCACAGCCTCCCAGGGTGGGGACGCCGCTGTTCCTTTTTTCAAACATGCCGTCGAGATCGACCCCCGATTTGCGGCCGCATACGCCTCGCTCGGGCTCATGTACGGTTCCATGGGCGAAACCGAAGTGGGTACGGAAAATACTAGAAAAGCCTACGAATTGCGCGACCATGCCAGCGACAACGAGAAGTTCTTTATCACCGCTTATTACGATGGACGGGCGACAGGAAACCAGAAAAAGGCCCAGCAGACCTGCGAGGCGTGGGCACAAGCTTATCCTCGTGAGTGGAAGCCCCACTCATTCTTAGCGGGCTTCATTTATCCCGTGCTCGGCGAACATGAAAAGGCAGCCGAAGAGGCCCAAAAGACGATTGAACTGGCTCCGGACTTTGGCGTTGGCTATGCCCTTCTTGGTTCCAACTCTCTTAGCCTCGACCGTCTGGGAGCAGCCGAAGACGCGGTTCGCAGAGCCTCCGAGCGAAAAATCGAAATCCCTCTGTTAGCCCTCCTGCGATACGATGTCGCCTTTTTGAAAGGCGACAGCGGCGGCATGCAGCGGGAAGTGGCCGCGGCTCGCGGAAAATCGGGAGCGGAAGAATTGATTTCCGACCACCAAGCCTTCGCTCTCGCATACACCGGTCGCCTGCAAGAGGCCACGAAGATGTTACGTCGGTCAAGCGATTTGGCGCAGCAGGCGGCCCATCGAGAAAAGGCGGCTGTATTTGAAACCCGAGCAGCCCTCTGGGAAGCCTTTTATGGGAACGCTCCAACCCCAAAGCCAGCGGCAATGGCAGCCCTTACGCTTGCCAAGAATCGAGAGGTGCAGTATGGCGCGGCCGTCGCCCTGGCTATCGCGGGGGATTCTTCGCAGGCTCAAACTCTGACCAACGATCTGGAAAGGAGCTTCCCAGAAGATACGTCAGTTAAGTTCAATTACCTACCAACCGTACGTGCCTTTCTTGCGCTGAATCATGGCGATCCCGCAAAGGCGATCGAACTTCTCCAGGTTGCCGTTCCCTACGAACTGGGCCAGCCGCGCAGCACTCAAACGGGTTTCTTCGGGGCCCTCTATCCCGTCTACGCGCGTGGTCAGGCGTATTTGGCCGCGCGCCAAGGCGCAGAGGCCGCCAGGGAATTTCAGAAAATTGTGGATCACCCCGGGATAATGGTCGGGGACCCCATCGGCGTACTGGCTCATCTCCAACTGGGTCGAGCTTATACCATGCAGGGCGACACGACCAAAGCCAAGGCGGCATATCAAGATTTCCTCACCCTCTGGAAAGACGCCGACCCCGACGTTCCTGTGCTGAAGCAAGCCAAGGCAGAATCCGCGAAGCTAAAATAAGTGGTTAAGCCCCAAGAAGCCCAATTCTGCGACTCGAACGGGATCAGTACCGGTAAACATGTGATCAACGAACGAAACCAAGTTCGTGGATGGTCGGGCAATTCGGAAGCTAACGGACATCGCTCTCTGATTTTCGCTCAGCGTTTGACCAGTTCATGCACAATGCGCAGATCGAGGTATGATGCATTCGGAATCGCCGTCACTAACCCGAAGAAAATCGTTTAAGTTGATACAGCCGTCCTTGCTGATGTGGTGCCGCCGGGTCACTCAAATTCGCGCGGTGACGGCTCTTCTTTCCGGCTTTATTGCAGTTCAGGCCGTTGGCCAGGCAGCTACCGGTACCCTGCGCGGCAAAGTCTCAGATACGCGCGGCAATACAGTCGAGGGCGCTCAGGTGCTGCTTTATGTCGGAAATCGCACCCAGGTGACGGCAACTGCCGTAAGCGATCAACTCGGCCAGTTCGAATTCACCCACCTTACACCTGCGAGGGATTATCGCTTGCGCGTTACGCACAGCGGGTATGTCAGTATCGCAGCTGCGGGCATCTCGCTGCGGGCAGGGGAGGCCAGGCAACTGCAGGTCACGCTGGACCTGCGGCGGGCGTTGTCAAATGCGGTGACCGAGGTCAACAGCGTGGGTGTGCGACAGCAGGTACGCACACTGCCAGTACGTGGACAGGCATCAGGAAATCTCGAGACACTCGTCCCCGGAGCTGGCGCAACCGGGGGGACGTTTGGATCCTTTCCAATCAACGGCAGCCGAGCGCAGTCCAACACTTACATCGTCAGCGGCACGAATAATCTCGACCCGTTCCGCAATGCAGAAGCCATCGGGCAGGGCGGCGCCTTCGGTGCTCCAGCAGTCCTGCTGCCGCTCGATGCCATCGAGGAAATCGAGGTGCAAACCAACACTGGCGCCGAGTATGGCCCGTCAGGGGCGGCGGTGCTGACCACGATCAAGAGCGGCGGGCCGCTCCTGCATGGGTCGCTGTTTGAATTCTTCGATAACGACAAGCTAGCCGCCAACAATTTCTATAACAACGCCTTTGGGCGCCCGCGCCCTGAATTTCGAAACAACCAGTTCGGATTCACCACGGGTGGCCCGCTGCCGTATCGTAGTTATTTCTTCAGTTCGTATGAAGGGCAACACGAGCGAGTTGGGGTTACCTTCGCATCTCGATTTCCCACACCGGGGGAAATTGCCATAGCAACATCGCTCGTCCAGGGAGCTGGGCGTCCGGTGAACGCGCTGGCCTCGCCTATTCTTGCGCTCTACCCCGCCTCGCTCGGCCAGGGGCCGCTCAGTTTTTCTGTTATCGGGCGCAGTGACGGCAACACGCTGACGCTGAAGGCGGATCACGGCGAGAGGGGCCGGGATAGTATCTCCGCTTCGTACGCTGTTGGCGCAAACCGCCAGCGTTTTCCTCAAGGCCAGTTCGGGTTGGGAGGAGGCTCGCGGCTGCCGAGTTACGCTTCGCAATCCCACACGATCGTGCAGTTGTTTGCTACCGAATGGGAGCGAGCACTGTCATCGCGATTGATCAACTCTGCCCGCTTCGGTTATTCGCGTTACAACGAAACAACGTTTCCTGGAGACACGGGCTTCAATGCAACGGCAATCGGCCTGAACACCGGAGTCAACTCGCCCCGCGATTCCGGTTTGCCGGAAATCGATATCGCGCCCGGCGAATACGAAAATTTTGGCGCCCCTCTCTCGCTGCCGCGCGGCCGCGCCAGTAACGTGTACGATTTCTCGGATGGTATCGGGTGGAATCGCGGCGCGCACCAATGGAAGTTCGGCGGCAGCATAACATTACTTCAGGAGAATGCCTTCACGGACACCGGCATGCGCGGGCGGCTGGTGTTTGATGGCTCGCAGCTCGGCGACCAACTCACGGGCGACTTCGCGATTGCCAGCCTGGTGGATCTGCTTGCTGGCCTGCCTGCTCCCGGCGTAACCACCATTGCGCGTGGCGACTCACAACGCTACCTGCGCCAGCGTCGCTGGGCGGCGTACATCGAAGACGGCTGGCAGCTTCGACCGGCCCTGAAGGTCACTCTTGGAATACGCCACGATGAATTCTCTGTGCCTACCGAGAAGCAGGGGAGGCTGAGTAACTTCGTTCCGAGCGCCGGGCTGGTACTGGTCGGCGCTGCTGGACTGGAGCACGAATATCAGCCGAACTTGGGCGACTTTGCGCCACGCGCCGCGTTTTCGCTCGGATTAGGTGGCTTGCGCACGCTAAGCGGCGGCTGGGGAATGTACTTCAACGCCCAGCCGTTTGACGAATGGATGGATAACAGCAGTAACTCGAACTCGATACTTGCAGGGCCGCTATTCAATCCTATCGGTTCCAGTGCAATCTTCACGATTACGCCGCCGGCGCCCGTGCCGTTTGGCCCGGGTATCCCGATCTTTGGGCCGGCAGCACCGCAGCCGCCATTCGATGTTTTTGGTGTGAACGCCCATTTCCCCGATCCGCGCTACCAGAACTTTGATCTCGCATTAGAACAACGGCTAGGCGCACAACAATATTTGCGCATCGCATATTACGGCACGCGCGGCACTGATTTGCCCGTGGTGATTGACATCAATCAGCCAATACCCGGGAGTTCCGACCCTGCGAGCGAGCAGGCTCGCCGGCCGTTTGCGGCTGCCTTCCCCCCGTTTCGCGTGATCAACACGCTTTCCGATATCGCGCATTCGAACTACAACAGCCTGCAGGTCTCCGCCCAGCTCTCGGCCGCCAACCTGACATTTCGGGCTAGCTATACGTTTTCCAAATCGCTGGATGATGCGTCAGGCGCCGGCGGATTTTATCGAGGGCCGCCGGAGGACAGCCGCAACCTGCGCCGCGACTATGGCCGCTCGGATTTCGACATTCGCCATCGCTTTACCGTTGCTTATGCTTGGCGCATACCGGCGCCCACCCATCTGCCCGGTTGGCTGCACGCGCTCTCCTCTAACTGGCAACTCAATGGCATTACAACTCTACAAACTGGCGGGCCGCTCAACATAACTTTGCCTTTCGATAATTCTGGGACGGGTGAGTTTCGCGACCGCCCGAATTTGGTCGGTAATGCTCGCGTGGCGTTCAATCCGACGGGTCCATATCTGAATCCGGCAGCTTTCGCGCAGCCTCTGCCGGGAACTTACGGCAATCTGGGAAGAAACACGTTCAGCGGACCGGGGCTGAATGACTTTGATGTGTCATTTGTCAAATCTCAGCAGATCTCTCGTGATTGGTGGTTGCGCCTGCGAGCTGAATTTTTCAACATATGGAACCATCCGAACTTTGCCAACCCGTCTACGACTTTCGGTTCGGGCTTCCGTTTGACCAGCACGCCGGATTCGTTTAATCCTTATTTCGGCAATGGCAGCCCTCGCAATGTGCAGCTCGTCGCCGAACTGGAGTTCTGAGCCCGTAAGAAACAGTTCTGAGAAGATCCCCGAGAAGGCCCCACCGTGAGTAGAGCCGTCGTGCGAAGTTGCCGCAAGAATTGAGGGCGGTACGCATCGCCAAAGCTCGCCTCTGCCGACCTGCGGCATTGGCCAAAGCCACGGCACTGGCCGCGAGGAAGCGAACAGAAATGGCTCAAAAATCGTGGGTTCGATAAGGGTTCGATAAGCGTTTCCGAGGGTGTTTTAGGGGGCTCAGGGAGCCATCCGCGCCCTTTGCGTTCAAGTAGTTACGGACCCTGAGTTCCCTAGGGGCGCAGTCCCGCCGATTTCGGACTCGGCTGGGGCCTCCGGTGGCGACCAAGGCGATGGCCGCCAGACTCGCCCGCCTCGTCTACCGCATGCTGCGCTTCGGAATGAAATATGTGGACCAAGGAGCCAAGTTCTATGAGGCCCAACACCGCAAACAGCAGGTCATCCATCTCAAGCGAAAAGCCGCCCAGCTAGGCTTGGAAATCATCGAAGTTGCTGCCGCGGCTTAAAACCACGACTGGGAGTTTCTCACGGGAGTTCCTGGAGGGGAGATCCTGGAAAGAGAGATTTTTCGCCAATGATCCGCCACAACCCCATTGACGGTTTTCGAGCATCACTTCTTATCAAACTGGAGAAACTCGACTGGGGCTCCATTTTCGACAATAAAAGCGACGGTCACACCCGGTGAGGGTGAGTTGGGCGCAATAAGTATCTCTTTTCCGGCGATTTCAGCGGAGAGATCGTCCACTTCGAAGGCGACATGCGGAACAGTACGCACAAGTTCAGGGACCGGCGCTTCAGGTTCGAACCGCATCCACTCGATTCCGTAGGCGCTCGTTTCATATCCAGACACGAACGTCGCATAGTGCTCGATCAGGCGTTCACCTTCTCGACGCTCGGTAGTGGGAATTCCGATGTGATGGTACCGCCTCGTGGAAGCAACTGGTGACTTTTTCACGTGAATGAGTTTAGCCCATGACGGCATCTGTTTCTGTCAGTTGTTCAAAACAGGCGTTAACGCTCAAAATCGCGCCCACGGCCAAAGAGTGCAGAGCGTGCTTCGCCCTAGTGCTATCCCCTACTTTGTTCCTCGATGAAGTGCTGGATCGACTCGTGACTTTGCTCTCCCATGTACTTGAACTTGATTCCGTGCCGCC
>WNGK01009966.1_pt1 | contig 23924 bp, 20 predicted proteins | sample 5400601 | NCBI WGS metagenome assembly WNGK01 (sample SAMN13153376, study PRJNA577476) | soil metagenome | isolation source: 60 cm soil or saprolite under Garry oak tree replicate 1 | place: USA:California | collected 2016-06-15
GCCGAACCGGGGGCTGGCTTCTTTCGTCCACCGATCCGCGAAACGTGCCGGGACGGATTCCTACCAGTGGGGCCGGTGATTATACCTCGCGAATCTATTGTTTTCGACGGTACTGAGATACGCCTCGAGATGGACGGCAGCAAAGCGGCATCGTTGAGCCTCGATGGGGGCGACGAGCGCATTGCGAAGTTGATCGAGGAGGTGTCGGCATTCATGACGTTCCGTTCCGGCGACGTGCTGCTCGCAGCTCGGACACCGCTGCGGCCATCCGCTCGGATCGGTAGCCGCATCTCCGCGATACTCGAAGGCGTCGGTCGGTTGGATTGTTGTTTGGTGCTGGAAGAAGAGGTCGCGCGATGAAGCATGCACGCATCGCATACCGTGGGGCGATACGCACTGCTGTCGTTGAAGAGGATGACCAACTGCTGATCATGGCTGACGGGCAGCGAGCTGGTTTCAACGAAGTGGTGTGGCTGACACCCTTCGAACCGCGGACGGTGTTCGCCCTGGGCCTTAATTATGCCGATCATGCGTCCGAACTCAGCTTCAATGCTCCCGAAAGGCCACTTATATTTCTTAAAGGGCCCAACACGTTTGTGGGGCACAACGGATACAGCCCCTGCCCTGCAGATGTGCGGCAGATGCATTTCGAATGTGAGCTCGGTGTCGTGATTGGACGTACGGGACGACGCATCCGCGATGAAAGGGCTTACGACTATGTGGCCGGATACACCATCGCCAATGACTACGCGCTGCGCGAGTACCTCGAAAACTATTACCGGCCTAACCTGCGAGTGAAGAACCGGGATTTCTGCACGCCGCTCGGTCCGTGGATGGTGGACGCGGTGGATCTTGCCGATCCGATGGCTCTGGATCTCCGCAGCTTTGTGAATGGCGAAATTGTTCAGAACGGCAACACCCGAGACATGATCTTTGGGATCCCCAAGCTGATCGAGTATCTTTCAGATTTCATGACGCTGTCTCCTGGCGATCTGATCCTGACGGGAACACCGAAGGGCGTCCGCTACGTGCAGCCAGGCGATGAAGTTGTCACTGAAATTGAGGGAATCGGGCGCCTTGTGAACAGAATCATTTCTGAGCCGAATGTCCAAAAGCATGAGCTTGCGCGGATTGCGGAGAGCCCGCTATGACATTGGCTGAACCCGGCATCACAGCTTCGCATTTTCGGAAGTCTAGTCATCGATTGAGAGGGACAAACATGCCGCATTGTATCGTCGAGTACACCGACAACCTCGACCAGGACGCCGCGATTCCCGGACTGCTCGAGAAACTAGCGGCGAAGTTTCGCGACTCGAACGGCGTATTTCCAACTGGCGGAATTCGCGTCCGCGCCATTCGCCTGAGTGAGTATGTGATCGCCGATGGCAAAGGGAACGATGCTTTTGTCAATGTCACCGCCAAGATCGGGCCGGGGCGCGATCCCGACTTCAAAAAACAGTTTTTCCAGCAGATGTTCGAGATGGTAAGGGAACATTTCAAAGACGTGTTTGCCACCCGCTCGTTTGCATTGTCGCTCTATGTTGAAGAAGCCGATGAAAACGGGTCGTTCAAGGAAAACAACATTCACGCACGTCTCAGGAGCCAAAAGTAAAATGGCTCTGCCGAACAACACGATCGTGGATATGGCATCTCGTCTCGACCAGGCCGAAAAGACGCGGGTTCAGATCCGTCAATTTTCACTGGAGTTTCCTGGCATCACGATTGAAGACGCGTATGCGGTTCAGCAGGAATGGGTGCACCGAAAGATCGCGCAGGGGCGCAGGGTTATTGGCCACAAGATCGGGCTCACTTCGCGCGCCATGCAGCGTTCGTCCAACATTACCGAGCCAGACTATGGCGTGCTCCTGGATGACATGCTCTATCGGGACGGCTTCGACATCCCCATCGAGCGGTTCATCGTGCCGCGCGTCGAAGTCGAACTGGCGTTCATTCTCAGCGATCGGCTAAGCGGGCCGCACTGCACCATCTTCGATGTTCTGAAAGCGACGGCCTATATCATTCCCGCTATCGAGATCATCGACGCGCGCATTCAGCAGAATGACCCCGAAACAAAGGCCACACGCAAAGTCTTCGACACCATCTCGGATAATGCCGCGAATGCAGGCCTGGTCATGGGCGGCAGCCCGGTCAAGCCCAAGGATTTGGACCTGCGATGGGTCGCAGCGATTATGTATCGCAATGGAGTGGTCGAAGAGTCAGGTGTCGCCGCAGCGGTGCTCAACAACCCAGTCAACGGGCCCGCATGGCTGGCCAACAAGCTGCATCCGTATGGCGTTTCGCTTGAACCGGGCGAGATTATCTTAGGGGGATCGTTCACAGCACCCGTGCCTGCCCGTGTGGGTGATACGTTCCACATCGACTATGGGCCGCTCGGGTCGATTGGCTTTCGACTCACGGGGGGCCAGTCATGACCACCACTATCGAGAATCCCTTTAAACAAGCGCTGGCCGCGGGTCGGGTGCAGATCGGGCTGTGGACGAGCTTTGCGGATGCGTATGCCGTAGAGATCGTGGCGAGCGCGGATTATGACTGGCTACTGATCGATGCCGAGCATGGGCCCAATGATCTGCGCCGCGTTCTTGGCCAGCTTCAGACTGTGGCCGCTTACCCTACGCATCCTGTGGTCCGTCTGCCCACGGACGATCCGGTTCTAATCAAACAATATTTGGACATCGGTGCTCAATCCCTCTTGATCCCGATGGTTGAGGGCCACGAACAGGCGAGGCGATTAGTCGCCGCGACGCGTTACGCGCCCCACGGCATGCGCGGCGTAGCCTCCGCCCGAGCTTCGCGATGGGGAGGCATCAGTGACTATTACCAAAGGGCCGGTGACAACGTATGTCTGCTGGTTCAGGTAGAGACCGTGAAAGGCCTAGAGAGTCTTGACGACATTCTTGACGTGCAAGGAGTGGACGGCGTTTTCATCGGTCCTTCGGATCTTGCCGCGTCGCTTGGTCACCTCGGCGATCCTGGGCATCCGGAGGTAGTTGCCTCGATAACAATGGCTATCGAACGTATCGTTCGCTCGGGCAAGGCAGCAGGTATTCTGACAGCCGACGACGCGCTGGCACGTACATACATCGAGCAGGGGGTTATGTTTTGTGCAGTCGGAATCGACACCATGATGCTGGCTCAGGCCGCGCGGGCACTGGCACGGAAATTCAAGCAGGACTTGCCCGCACTGCCTCAACCCAAAGCCGGTGCCACGTATTAAGTCAATGAGCCAGCTTCGTGCGGCTGTCTGCCCGCCGCAACCTCGGTACCCGTTTCGAAGAAGGTTGCTTAGCTTGAGCCTCGCATGTGGGGGAATCATGCGGGGGAATTTACATAAGGGGCAGATTCATGTGTCCCACGGGTGTCGTGGAGTGTATATCATATGCCAACGCTGGAATTAGTCGATCTGAAAGACGCCTCGTTGTTACGGTCCCAGGCATACCTCGCCGGCGAATGGCGAGATGCCGATAACAGAGCTACATTCGAGGTTCGTAACCCGGCTAGCGGAGAGTTGGTCACGACCGTGCCGCTAATGGGCGCCGCTGAGGCGCGCCGCGCGATCGAAGCGGCCGATGAGGCTTGGAGAGCATGGCGCGGTCAACCGGCAAGGATGCGCGCCGCCGTGCTTCGCAAGTGGGCGGATCTGATGCTCGAGAGCGCCGATGACCTGGCCCGGATCGTGACGGCCGAGCAGGGCAAGCCTCTTGCGGAAGCAAAGGGCGAGATCCAGTATGCGGCATCGTTCCTCGAGTGGTTCGGTGAAGAGGCCAAGCGTGCCTACGGCGACACGATTCCAAGCCCGTCGGCGGACAAGCGCCTTCTGGTTGTCAAGGAGCCGGTGGGCGTGTGCGCGGCGATCACGCCGTGGAACTTTCCGGCCGCGATGATCACCCGCAAAGTTGGTCCCGCACTCGCCGCCGGGTGCCCGATCGTCGTCAAGCCGGCGGAAGCTACGCCACTGACAGCGCTTGCGCTTGCAGAGTTGGCATCACGGTCTGGGGTGCCCGGTGGAGTACTCAGCGTTATCACCGGTGAACCGAAGTCCATTGGCGCCGAGATCACAAGTAATCCGCTGGTACGGAAGGTTTCGTTCACAGGATCAACGGCAATCGGCAGGCAATTAATGGCGCAATGCGCGCCCACGGTGAAGAAGCTTTCGCTGGAACTCGGCGGCAACGCGCCGTTCATCGTCTTCGACGATGCGGATATCGACGCTGCTGTGGAGGGCGCAATTGCATCGAAGTACCGCAACAGCGGTCAGACATGTGTCTGCGCCAACCGGTTCTACGTGCACGAGCGCGTCTACGAGGCATTTTCCGAAAAACTATGTGCCGCAGTGGAGCGACTGAAAGTGGGTCGCGGAACTGAAGCCGGTGTCATGCAGGGACCTCTCATCAGCGAAGCCGCCGTGCACAAGGTGGAATTGCACATCGAGGACGCTCTCGCGAAGGGTGCGAAGATCGCGACCGGGGGAAGACGACACCCGCTCGGCGGCTTCTTTTTTGAGCCAACCGTCATGACCGGAGTGACCGCAGGAATGCGTTTCGCGCAGGAAGAAACATTCGGACCGGTTGCGCCGCTGTTCAAGTTTGCCACGGATGAAGAGGTGGTGCGCTTAGCGAACGACACGGAATTTGGCCTCGCCGCTTACTTCTATAGCCGGGATGTGAACCGCGTCTGGCGTATTGCGGAGGAGCTGGAGTACGGCATGGTCGGCATCAACGCCGGACTTATTTCGAATGAGGTCGCTCCGTTCGGCGGAGTAAAGCAATCGGGCCTCGGACGCGAGGGTTCGCACTACGGACTCGACGACTACATCGTTTTGAAGTACATGTGCATCGGCGGCATCTGAGGATGAGCGCAAAGACGGAATCATGAACCTTTGCGATCGTGCCCCGCACTGCCACACCAGTTTTGATCGTTCTGCTTCAAAGGCTGCGGGAAAATATTCGCGTGTCGAAGCCATATGTTCGATACTGCACATCATTCCGGAGGAACAGCGTGTCGAAGACCATCAGCAAAGAAGTTGAGTATTTTTATGATTCGGCGCGATTAGTTGGCTATTTCTGCGCAGATGAATCCGCGGCAACTCCTCGACCCGGAGTTGTGATTGTCCATGATGCGTGTGGCGTAAGTGAGCATATGAAGCGCACCGCCGAAAGTTTGGCTGATTTGGGCTTTGCCGTACTGGCTGCCGATGTGTGGGGAGACGGACAACAACTGCGCGATGAGAGCGCCGTCGGCCCTATGATCGGACGGTTTGCAAGTGATCGGAAGACGTGGATGGGAAGGCTGGAAGCAGCAAAGCAGGCTCTGGTGGCGGAGTCCGAAGTAGAACCCTCAAAGATAGCCATGGTTGGCTATTGCTTTGGCGGAGCCTCGGCTTTGGAATATGCGAGGACTGTCGGGGGTGTAGCAGGTGTTGTTAGCGTACATGGCGGCCTCGAACTCGTTGGCGGCGATTGGACCACTGCGCCTCCAAATGGAAAGGCCCTGATCCTGACAGGATTTGAAGACCCGATGGCAAAGAGTTCTGTTCTCCTCGATCTCGAGAACAATATGACAAGAGCAGGTGTGGATTGGCAGGTAAACACATACGGGCATACCAAGCACGGCTTCACTCGACCGGACTCCGACCGGGCTAATAAGCCGCAGGTTATCGCCTATAACGAACAGAGTGCGAAACGCTCCTGGGCGGCCATGCGTGGCTTCCTCCATGAGATCTTCGCTTTGTAGAAAAAGGCTGTAATGATTGCGTTGTGTTGCGGAGAACTCCGGTAAGACCAGATCAATTTTGAAGGGGCAGGCTGTTTCGCATCACGTCCCAGCTCACAACCGTAGGCTAGGGCTTTCGCGTGTTATTTGTGTTTACAATCCGGTCAATGAGATGACGAGCGTACTTTTTGGCGTGAGGACGCGACCTCAAGGGCGCGTTCATCGCATAAACGTCGAGATAGGCGGGAGCGGAAAATCCAAATTGACTGCGGGGCTTCGTTCAGTGGGGTTCCAATGGCTGGACAGGCAAAGTCTCACCCCTGTAGAGTTGGTCTAAAATAAGTTCGACCAACTGGTTATTGCCGAGACAATTGTTGCTCGGCCTGTATGCGAGAGGATCAATGGCAGCTATTTCTAAACGTCCCAGGAATGTTCCATTGAGTTCGAAGTCGGCGAGCAACAATTTGGAGATTCGGGCTTTCCGAAGATCTTTGCCGATGTTGTTGATGCGTGCTCGCGAATCTGTCATGCAGCGTTTCCGTCCGCACCTGCGGAAGCATGACGTGACGGAACAGCAGTGGCGCATACTGCGCGTACTCGCGGAGCAGAAGACTGCGGACATGCTCGATCTCTCTGTTCGCTGCTGTATTCAGCCGCCGAGCCTGTCACGCACGATCCCACTTCTGGAAGAACGTGGTTTTGTGCTCCGCAGCAGCCACAGTGGTGACCAACGCCGAACCATCGTGAGCCTTTCGGCTCAAGGGCGGGCGCTGTTCAGGACGATGTCGGCAGAGTCAGCCGAGATTTATGCAAACCTGGAGTCAGACATCGGCGCAAAGCGACTGGCCGAGCTTTACCGCGTTCTGGACGACCTGATCGCTGTCGCCGAGGCTGAAAGTCCCGGCGGAGATGATCAGGACGGTTAGGTATCCGTCCGCTTTGGAAACGGATCCGGGGCGGAACCGCGGGGATGCCGTGCGAATGCCCAGTATCTCTTTCTGATTGTGGGTCGATCGATGGGCACAGAGGAATGAACATAGCTTGTACCGGGAATTCCCGAATCTGGGGAGCCCCTCTTATCTGCTTTCCCAAAAAATAATGGCGCAGACTGAGGACCTTTCGCGACTACTGCGTGTGGCGCGCTCTTAACAATCCTTAACATCGCAATCATCTAAATGATTCTAAATGCTTAATGCCTCATTTCGGATGAGTATAACCGTTATGAGCTAGCCTTCCAATTGTCCGCCGGGTAGGGTTGTCTCCGCTCAAAATGCTGCATCTCGCCGTGGTGCCGAAGTTGAGAGAATGACCGCGGCCCGACGGCTGCGATCCCTGCGGAACGGCCCTCGCTGACTTTGTTGAATGACCAATGTTCGCACCGTCCCGATCCACCAAGGCTAAACGGGCTGATGACGAGGCTGTATGGCAGTGAACCATGGATCATTAACATGCTATGAGGTCGATCCGTTCATAGCGGCGCCCCCTGTGACTCAAGTTTCGCGGCCTGTTCTAAAGGGCTCTGAAGTTTTTATGAATCCACTTGACAGTTATTACTTAACATGTGTAGTTGTTTTGTTGTTTAAGAAATATGGAATTCAGAACGGCCCATGATTCCGCTTTAGTCGCAACGAAAGTGATAGTTCACCGCGCTAACGCGGGAGAAGGTGTGAGGAAAAATCCGATGACAAGTCTCATGAAGCCAAAAGCGTATTGCCTCGCAAGTGAGCGGGACGTACTGCGCAATGAATCCCGATCCAACCTTGTGGAGGCCCGTATGAATGTGATTAGCGGTAACAGAATGATTGTGTTTGCGATCAAACTGCTCTGCCTGGTGATGATGCTGACTGTCTCTTCCGCTTTGAAAGCACAAAGCTTCTACGGATCGATGGTCGGAATTGTGACGGATACCTCTGGTGCCCTAGTGCCAGACGCAACTGTGACGGTGACGAACATCGGGACCGACGAGAAACAAACCGCTCAATCGGATTCAGGAGGCAAGTTCAGCTTTGTAAACCTGGTCCCGGCCAGGTACAGGTTGGAAGTGACCAAAGATGGTTTCAAGCGGTTCTTGCGCGAGCCGCTGGCTGTGGAGGTCGGAGCGGTGCTCCGCGTCGACTCGGCGCTGGAAGTCGGCGCCGCTAGCCAGACCGTGCAAGTCACAACGGAAGCACCGCTCCTGCAAACCGATACCAGCACCATGAGCCAGGTCATCACAGGGGACCAAGTGCAGCAGATGCCGCTCAATGGGCGCAACGTGATGAACCTGATTGCTCTTGCCCCAGGCGTGATCCCCGGAGGCTCGTCGCAGGGAGGCACTGGCCTCAATCAGGGGACACGCACCGCAGGCGGTCCAGGATGGGGTAACTACCAGATCGGGGGCGCCATTCAGGGTCAGAGCGCGCAATATATTGATGGCGTCCCGAACAATGTGCTGGGCGGAAACCCCGTTGCTCTCGTCCCGACGCAAGATGTCATTCAGGAGTTCAGCGTCGCCACCAGTGACGCCGGGGCCGATTTCGGGCGGTTTGCAGGCGGCGTGGTCAACATGACCACCAAGAGCGGCACGAACGCGTTTCACGGGTCAGCCTGGGAATACCTCAGAAATGCGGATTTGAATGCCAACGACTTCTTCAGCAACCAGATCGGCAGTGCTCGGGCAAAGTGGAACCAAAATCAGTATGGCGTTTTGGCCGGCGGCCCCATCAAGAGAGACAAAGCGTTCTTCGTCTTCACCTGGGAGGGATTCGCGGCGATCACTGGCCAAACCACGCCCACCAACGTGCCTACTGCTGACTTGCAAAACGGCGTCTTCACCACTGCGATCACCGATCCATTGGGCAATTGCAACATCGTGCACGACCCGAGCGCAGGAACTTGGACCATCGCCAATCTTTACCAGGGAAGTTGCGGCGACCCACTGAACAAGATCCTCAAGACCTATTACCCTCTGCCCAACTCGTCAGGGTCGTCCAATTACTTTAAGACTTCGCCCATCACCAACCATCAGAACCAATACAACGGGCGCGTTGATTACACGATCAGCCCCAAGCAACGATTCTTTGGACGCTACACGTACTGGACACTGCACGATACCGGTCACTCGGAATTCGGCGATGTTGGGCTAGGCGGCGCTAAATGGCCAACCGCCGATGGCCACGTCATCAATGACACACACCAGGTTGTGCTGGGAGACACCTATATCGCAATTCGGATCTGCGTATGCCGATCTCTCCAAGCAGATGAGCATCCATGTGCTTCCCGCATTTAATGCGAGCGGCGTCCACAACTTGTACAACATGGGGAACTTCACCGGCTACTCCGTCAATTGGTACAACACCTACGGGACCAACGTAAACCTGATCAAGATCGTGGGCGCTCATAGCCTGAAGATCGGGGCTGAACTCCGGCTGATGGATTCAAGCGGTACGTACTTCGATAATCAGGGTGCGGGCCAATATCAATACAGCACAAAATACACCGGGGACGAATGGGCGTCGTTCCTGATGGGCTACCCTACTCAAATCCAATTCAAAACGATCAACAGCGTCGCCGGATACAACTACTACCAGGCCTATTACGTCACCGACACCTGGCAGGCGACTCGAAATCTGACACTGAACCTCGGCTTGCGCTACGAACTGCCCGGCGGGGTCGCGGAACGCAAGAACCGGAATGCCGTGCTGCTGCCCAATGCCGTGGATCCGAACACGGGAATCACCGGCACACTGGCTCTGACGGCCTCATCGCTATACAGCAACAGGAACTCAGTTCTTCCGGTGCACAACCTGTTTGCGCCGCGTGTGGGCTTTGCGTATCGCGCTGGTGCCGGTACTGTGGTCCGCGGCGGCTACGGTATCTCCTACCTGCCCAATGACATATCTGTCGGCGTGATGCCCTATAATGCTCTGGTCAATGCCGCGAGCACCCAGGTGAACATCACCGGAGCGCTGCCAACGCCTCTACAGACGGCTTTGCAAGGTCTTGTCGCAACTGGACTCAATCCACCCGTCGGGCGCAGTAACCCGAATTTCATGACCCAATATGGGAGCAAGTCTACTTACCTGGGTCAGAGCATCAGCGGGCCGGTTCCATATCAGAATTACCCGTACGTACAACAATGGAACCTCACCTTCAGCCACCAATTCAAGGGCGACTGGATGGCGGAGATTGGCTATTCCGGTTTGAAGGGAACCAACCTGCCCGGAATGAGCCAATTCGGTAGCGGCCGTAAGTTGGACCAGCTATCCAGCCAGTTCTACTCTCTCGGTGAAGGGCTGCTGACCGTCCAGCCCTGCGCGAGCGCGAACGGCGAGATTATGACGGTAGGCCAGTGTGACAGACCTTTCCCTTATTACAATGACGTGCAAGATACAGCTCAGTGGTACGCCTGGAGCAATTACAAAGCAGTACAGGCTAAGGCGGAAAAGCGCTTCGGCCGTGCCGGCGTGGTGATGGCCAATTACACATGGTCGAGAAATCAGGGGAATACCGACACCCAAAACGATTACCTGGAAAACAAGGCAACACTGCAGGGCGGCAATGGAACTGGACAGATTCAGGACTATAACAACGTCAAGGGAGAATACTCGCTGCTCAGCTATAACGTCACGGGACGAGCAGTCATCAACTACGTACTCAACCTGCCATTCGGCAAGGGACAGAAGTTTGCGAACAGCCTCAGCGGACCGGCAAATGCACTCGTCACCGGATGGGCCGTCAACGGAATCACGACCTTCCAGACCGGGTTCCCAGTTTTCTTCGCCACAGCAAGCCCGAATCTCATTACATCGAGCTTCGGCGCTGGGTTGCTTCGTCCGAACGTGGTACCTGGTTGCAACAAATTAATCGGTGGCTCTGGGCTGAGCCGCGCGAATGCCGGCGGCTGGTTTAACACCTCTTGCTTCGTTTATCCCACGTCAGCTGCCGATCCTTCGGGTTTGGTTACATTCGGCAACGAACCCCGTGCCGACCCCGACATCCGTGCGGACGGCGTCAAGAACTTCGATTTCGCGTTCCAGAAGTCCACAACGCTGCATGAGTCAGCCAATCTCGAGTTCCGTGCCGAGTTCTTCAACCTGTTTAACCGTGTGCAGTTTTCTCCTCCTGTAAGCACGCTGGGTGCAGGGAACTTCGGAGCGGTTCTTTATCAGGCGAACAGGCCCCGACAGATTCAGCTCAGCATGCGGGTCAATTTTTAATCGTTCCCGCATAAGGCGCGGTCGCGCTTTATCAAACATGACGGGGCGCCCCAGGGTGCCCCGTTGATTTAGGTTGGGTGAAGCTCACGTATGGACATTCGTTCCAATCTGTTCAGCGGTAAAGGCACGCGGCCAATCCACCGGATCGTGAGTACGATTATCATCGCATTTACGCTGTATTTCGGCGTGACCGGATCGATCGTTCAGATGATTGATCTGCGTACCATTGCATCACATGCCGCAGCGACTGACCCCGATATGATGGCGATCAGGGAAAGCCTCGACGGAACGCCGAACTACGCGGTGATCGAACCAACAGACTATACCGCCACTGCATTGCCCGAAGGCTTCGATTTCAACAAGGCTCTGTCCAAGGTGCTCGCGTACGCGCGGCAATCCGTCGGCGTCGGCACGCCGTTGAGGTTCGTGGAACTGCGCGTGCTTGATGGTAAGCCAGTCGGCATCGTAAGGGCAGCCAATTTGGTGGGCAACGGCGATCGTACCCTTTGTTTCGATCAAGCGACCGATAAATTGATACCCAGTCCCCCAGAGCTTTCCAGCGGCCGTCCCGTCCCGTCATTCCGTGGCAAGGCTAAAGCGTGGCATCGGCTGAATGCTTTCGGCGACCCCAATGTATGGTTGAATGCGCTCGTCGGGATCGGCCTCTTTGTCATGATCGTGACCGGTGTCGTGATGTATTTCCAGCTTCTTCGTGCCCGCAGGCGCGCGGGACTTAACGCAGTGTTGTGGTCAGCCGGGGGATGGTGGAGATCCCTTCACCGGTGGGTTTCGGTTGTCGCTGCGCTGTTTCTCATGGTTGTCTCGATCACTGGAACGCTGCTCTCGATCGACTCTCTCGCACTGTGGGTCTACAGGTATGTGCATGCGCCACCGGGCAGCTCCTTGAGCCACTTGCCATTTCCTATCGGCATGGATGGGGATTTTTCAACACCTCTGCCGGATACAAAACTCCCCGAGATGCTCGGGACGACGCTTTCCGCCTATCGTGCTGGCGATCGCGCTGCCCCCATCAAGGTGCTGCGGCTGCGATATTTCGCGGGTATGCCCCAAGGCGTGATCGTCACTGGTGGTGACACCCGTCAATTGGTGTTCAACGCCGATACTGGTAAGCGCGCGAGCACGACAGAACCGGGCTACCCGTATACCGGCTTTCCATTCGGCTGGGAAGAGCACGAACTGGTCAAGAAGATCCATCGTGGCGACGCTCTCGGCATCCCTGGCCGCCTGATGGATTTGTTTGCGGGATTCTCGCTGGTTTTCCTTTCAGCCTCGGGCCTCGTCATGTATCTGGATCTTTTGCGCAGACGCCGGCGTAGTGGTCGCAAGCAATTGTTCTGGGTCTAGATTTCCTCTAGATTCGAACGACCGGAAGATGAATCCGTCCAACGTTGGCTATGAGCGCTCGAGAAACTCCTTTTAGGGCTCCTTAGATGAAGTTCAGCTAGGCCTGGAGATGATGGCGATGCTCACAGCCTAGAATGCTTCGGATCAGAACATCAAATGCTTGACGTCGACATGATAGGCGAAGGGGGCAGCTCAAGGGCCACGTCATTCGCTCTTCCTGTCCGCGAGGAGATAATCGATGCTATAGCGCCCTGGCCCGGAGGCAATGAGGCCCGCCAGAGTACCCAACATCAGGACGATGATCTCTCCGTGGTCAGCGTCGCGACCGAAGAATTGCATATGGTGAACGGTGATGAATGCAACCGTAATACTCACACATGAGAATGCGGTCGCAAATCGGGTTCCCAGGCCCAGGACCACGAGGATTCCGCAATAGAAATCCGAGATCAAGGCGATCGTCAGGCTTGTGGTAACTCCCATGTGAAACGGATCAGGCAATATTGGTGTAGTTTGCAGTACTCAGAAACCCGAATCGTTTGCCCATCCATCCCTCCTGTGATTACGCCGTTCAGTGTGAGACCTGTTTTCGCACACACTACATTCCGCTGCTACGCCGTACGCACGATCCTCATCATTGCAAGTAGGTATGAATCCGCGTTTAGTATTGCCTCATCATGTCCAGGAGCCCGTTAACGACCGTCGATTCCCTGCAGCCCTTTTTTTCAGAGGCGAAGCGTAATCCTCGATTCGTTTTCTCAAACGCGGCAATGAACGCACTCATTTGATCGGGTTCTGTCTCTCTTTGAAAAACTCTTCCTGCAGCCGGGGGACTTGATCGTCGGCCTTGATCGCTCTGATCGCAACCACCACGCGAGTCGTGGCAAAATCAACCAGAGCCTTGCCGCGGGCCACCGTTGCTCCCGATGCATCCCCTTGGTAACCGGTAGGCAACTCAGCTTTTCTAGCAACACCTACCTGCACTCCTCGAGGAAGATTCAACCGTTTGCCGGCCGACCCGGATTCGTCATGGGCCCGGTCAAGATGCACGAGGTCTGCCCTGAAAGCAAGGAGCGCGGCAATCCTCTCTTCTCCTCCGTGGCCGTCGGCGCCTGGCTTTGACTCCCGCGCGGCAGCAGGCATTTTGTCGGCATCCGGCATTCCCGGAACCACCTTGAACTCCGGACCATAAATCGTGTAGATCACGTAGTCGTGCGGCTTCGCGAGTCCACTACTCAGAAAATCGCTGAGCAGGCCGCCATTTCCGCTATGTCCGTTGACAATCAAAATCTTCTTACACCCGTTGCGCGCCATCTCGCTCGTTGTCTCGTCCAGCATCTCGTACTGCAGGTGTGCGCTGTATGCGACTGCTCCTGCAAGATTGCTGACGTCGTTCGTTCCCGCGACGATGTACTCCGGGAATACCACCGCGTATTCCTGCTTCACGGCTTCCAGTGCGACAATGCGGTCGACCAGGAGATTGGTGCCGAGGGGGCCGGATGGTCCGAACTTCTCAATGCTCCCCATAGGCAACAGGCACACACCATCGGCCTTTTGGATGGCCTTGACGAAATCCGGAGACGTCAATTCTTCCCACTTTGGCGAGAGAGTTTGGGCGGAGCAAAACGCTGTTACCAAAAGAAATGCGAAGAGCTTGAACGCGCAATTAGTCATCAATCAATCCTCACTTTACGCTCGACCCGGAACATCACTCTTGAATTGAGCGGCGGATCAGAACGGCTTTTACGAGCACTGGAATCCTATTTCAACGTTGCGCGGAGCTTCCAGTACATAACGGTTATCTACGGCGGCGCCGGGTTAAGCCACTTCCAAATGAAGCGGTTCAACCAATGTTAAGAGTGGTTAAGACCGATGTGGCTAATAGGAATTCGAGGCCACGATCGGACTATTTATTAGTCGCGTTCCTTGAGGATATTGTTAACATGTGAAATAGAAAGTAGACTTGCGCTAATTGGATCCCGCATGCCGCAAGGCCATGCTGGCGCCGATTGTTGACGGAGCCACGCCAAATCGGCAGGGATGTACAGATCGACCGGCCAACAAGCACCTGCTTCGCTGGGTGGAGAAGATGGCGGATCTCACGCAATCGGCATCTGTTCATTGGGTCGATGGTTCCGACGAGGAGAACGAACGGTTGTGCGCCCAACTCGTCGCCGCCGGCACGTTCGTCAAACCTGATGAGAACCTCTGGCCGGGTTGTTATTATGCCCGCAGTACCCCGAACGATGTTGCTCGCGTGGAGGATCGTACTTTTATTTGTTCGCTTTCGAAGGACAACGCCGGTCCAACGAAATGACTGGGAGAACCCATTCGCAATGCGCAAGCGGCTGAAAGAACTCTTCAGAGGCTCAATGCGCGGACGCACCATGTACGTTCTGCCGTTCTCCATGGGGCCAGTCGGTTCGCCGCTCTCACAAATCGGAGTGCAGCAACTGACAGATTCGGCGAATGGACACCCCGCTTCGAAGATATGAATTGGGCCGGCATGGACTTCTCCGCTGCTGAGTCCGATGAATTGGAACGGGTTGACCGTTCGGCATGGAAGCAGGAATGGCTGGGTCATGACGAGTTTCATCCGAATCTCGTTCTATGTCGACGGCGCAGAACTTGCGCATAGCAAACAATAGGCTCGTGAGGCTTTAGGTCCTCGCGTCCGGATTTGAATTTCATCCCCAATTCCGGTACCCGGGCGCGCTCGGTTCCAGAATTGCGGCGTAAAGTCGAAAGCTCTGTAGATTGTCTTTGGATGCCGCACGACAACACAGGGAATTTCTACAGCGCGCTCATGGGCGGCAGGAAAATTCGAATAAACTACCAGGCGTACGTTGTAACCACCCGGGAACCTCCGGGGCTGCCCTGAATCATCGTGACGGCCAGCACGACCTGAAGGTTCTTATGTTCCCAGTCTTTCGGCAGGCTTGAAGCGAGCATAGTCATCGCCTTTGGATCTATGACCATCTGATGTGCTGCGAGAGTGCCAAGGCCAGTCAGGCCGGCAACACCAATCCACCATTGTCCAGTGGCCGGGTCCTGAATCCGTGATATGAGGGCGTAATCGCTATGAACTTGATCATAGGGAGCAGAGAGGTCTACCGCCCACTTCTTATCGTTCGGATTGCTCTTGTCTTCTATCCATCGAAGCCCAATATCGGATTCCTTCTCAAATCGAAAATGAAGATCGGCCCCGAGCCGCACCGCCCACTCATTGTGAAAACTGCCGACAAGGACCGAGGGGTTTGCCCGCAAGTCCGACAGGTTGGTACCTTGGGCGGCCCGGACGACTGAATCTTTCCCCTTCAGCCGCAGAAGAGTAGCCACCGCGTTTGCTGTGGTCACATCCGTCATGGAAACGTTGACGCGTTTCTGCGAGAACTCGAAGAAGGGCATTCCAGGTTTAGCGAAATCATTTGGGACTGAAGATTGGGCAGAACTTGAAGCTTCACTGGGCGGTGAGCCGATGCAGATCAGAATCGGCCCGGAACCTTTCAGCACTGGAGCCCAGAATCGATCGATCATCGGGACGGGAGTCAAAAGCCGCTGTATACCCCACACGGCCAGCGCCACCACTACCGCGACAATCGGCACAGCGACATACTTGTGCTTGATCGTTCTCGACTTTGTAGGCGCTAAGAACTCCTCTCGTAATGGCTCTTGCGAGACATCCGCCTGAGGAACATGTTGACTTGGAGCAAGATGGAAATCCGCCACATACGAACGAACCGGCACGTCGATGCGAATTTCTCGTTTATGGCCCGCTTCCGCGTAATAGAGTACAAGCCGCTTGCGGACTTCGTTGGCTGCCACCCGGACGGTCGGATCCAGACTCGTATCGTAGTCCGGCGCCCGTCCAAATACTTCAATCCCGATGATCCGCTCCTTTAATTCATCGTGACGCCCCTCTAGGGTCCGATTGACGATATATCTCAGGAGATTGCTATACCTCTTGCTGTGGCGGAATAAAGGATCGCCGATCACACGCTCAGCTTGTTCGCGTATTTCGTTCGGATTAGCCACGGGTTTCCCGGAAGGATTCGAGGAGCCATTCGGCGAGTCCCCGGAACCGCCAGCGCGCATCGTAGTCAGGCGAAATCTCCGCTGATCATCTTACCAGCACATGTGGAGGCTCGGCCGCATCGGTGCTTGTAGCTGATTGATGAATACTGACAAATGATTCGGCCCTCGGCATTCATTCATGGGAACACTCGGCATGCATGCGACTGATCCCACTCGGATCGACAGCAACAATCCGTATTTCCTGAGCCAGCCACTCCACCAGGGACGCCCAGACCGCTGACATACGCCGTGGCCGGCTCGGCTTCACCGTGCCTACCTGAATGGGCCTCCTCCATCCGGTATTGACGCCGGATGGGATTGTGTAAGAGCACAGTAAATTAAGTGGCTTTTTTTCAGTACTTTATCGTTCTTTAGCGTATCAAAAGCGCATCGTGCTTTTCGATGGTCTGCCATAAGTTATTGATAAATATGGTAGGCACGACTGGATTCGAACCAGCGACCTCTTCCGTGTCAATCTGCATCTAACCTTTACTTTCAACAACTTAACCGCACACGGAATACCGCCTAAGCACCTGTATTTACGTGTAAGCCGCCTCAGTTTTGGGTGAATCCTTGGGTGAGTCCAGAAGGCTACTCGGGCAGTTCAGTCATCCGAATCCCAACTCCGCTGCGAGGGGAGTCGAACCGACTCCGTCGTCTAATGTAATTCGTACATTGCCGAAAGGATGGTAGTCAGGGACGCTACCACATCGTCGTGTTATTCCCGTATTTATTGGGGAAATGTGATTGCTCGTGAATAAACTTACCCCAAAATCTACCCCAATTCTGCCGAGGTTCGTCGATGCGGGAATCATCGCTCGCCCTTACCCATTCCCAATAGAACTAACTGATAGGTGTTCGATACGCCGGGACTCCATTTGCCCTTTCGCATCGGAATGTAACGCTCCTTCAAAAACCATCGGAACGTCAGCGGTCCTTCCGAGGAACGCTAGGTATTTTCACCCCGCGTTCCTTCAGAAACATCTCCCGCAACAACTACTCAGCCTCCCATTTTGGATTACCCGCCTTGGGGCAGATCGTGACGTTGCGAGCTTCAGACCTTTCCATCCTTGTCCTGTCCATGGACCAGGTACTTGCCGTACCACGTCTTCACCTTCTTCCCACGAGGGTAGACAAAGCCTTTCTGGTATTTCATTGCCGTGTAGTTCTCCGCTTTCTGCTTCGGGTCATGGTCGTGGAGAACAATTCCTTCAATATGAAACTATGTGCAACGGGAAGTGGGCTGGAACAAAACGGATTGCAGACGGAGGACTTCGCGGCTTCAGTGTCCACGGTGCGGTCTCATCCGGACAGAAGCCGTCTTGAACGAAACCGCTGCTTTTAAAGCGCGAACTTCCACCCGAATAAACGTGCAGCGGATCGGGCTCCGCCGTAGTTGAAGCTCAAGGACTTGCTGCGAGTAATATGCATTCAGGTGGCCTGGACAACGTACCTCATGGCAGCAAGTTCATTGAGCCTCTACCGGCACCGCTGCTGAGGTGCTCGGACCGCTGCAATGCAGCATGGACGAACGCGCAACCCGATCTAACAGCTTCGACGAGTTCAGTGCCCCGGGCTAGTGCGGCCGCGATGGCGCTTGCAAGGACGCATCCGGTACCGTGATCATTGCGCGTGTCGATGCGCGAAAAACGCAAAAATATAGGTTTGGGTGATGGTGCCTGAAGGAGAACGTCTGTAGAGTCGCTCCCACCAAGGTGGCCTCCCTTGAGGAGAACTGCGTTGGCGCCTTTATCGAGCAAGAGGCGTCCGGCGGCCAGCAGGTCAGAGGAGTTGTGTACGGTCAATCCCGTGAGCGCAGCGGCCTCCATCGCGTTGGGTGTGAAGAGGGTGAAGAGGGGCAACATCGAGAGGAGAAGCTCGCCGGTGCGTGGCTCAAGCAACGTGGTGCCGCTTGTCGAGACCAACACCGGGTCGCAGACGACGTTGCGCAGTTCGTGGGTCCTGATTGCCTGGGCCACAACCTCGACCCGAGCCGCATCGTAGAGCATACCCAGCTTGACTGCGTGCGGAGGTAGATCCGAACATACGCTCGCGATCTGTGCGCGGAGCATTTCGATAGAAACCGGCTCAACCGATTGCACGCCCAGGCTGTTCTGAGCAGTGATGGCGGTAATGGCTGTCGAGACGTCCACACCCAAGGCAGCGCCGGTCTTGATGTCAGCCTGGATACCGGCGCCGCCACACGAGTCCGATCCCCCGATCGTGAGCAGACGGGGCAGCTCAGCGCGGTCCATCACGCGGCTCCGCTTGTGCAGATCACCTTCGGCATTGTCGCGAGAAGGTCCGCGGTGGCCTTTCGATAGTCTAGCGCGTCGACGATCGCGCGCAGAACGGCCGCGCAATCGACTCCCGTGGCCCAGATGCAGGAGATGCGCGAGAGATCAATTCCACCAATCGCGACCAGCGGATAATGCGGCGACATGAGGCGCACGTAATGTTGAAGGCGACGCAATCCCTGCGGAGCTGTGGGCATGTCCTTGGTTGCGGTGGCAAAGATTGCGCCGAGAGCCATGTAGCTCGGCTTGCAGGCGTGCGCACGCAGCATCTCATAAATCCCATGGGTGGAGATGCCGAGTCGCAGCCCTGCTCGCTGTATGGCTGACAGATCCGCTGTTTCTATATCCTCCTGCCCGAGGTGCACGCCATACGCACCATGTTCAATGGCAAGCTGCCAGTCATCGTTGATGAATAACAGGGTGTCGGAACCCCCAACCGCATCGATGGCCTTGCGAATCTCGATCGCTCGCTGCGCATCGTGACTGTGTTTGTCGCGTAGTTGAAGAACCGGAACTCCAGCTTCGGCGAGCCGATTTACCCATTCGCTTGTGGGCACAACGGCATACAGACCAGCATTGCGGTGAAACGGCGCAAAAGGCATATCCGAAGCGGGTTTGCCAACCGGGACCGGATAATCGGCGAGATCGTTCGGCCAGCCAACCCCGCGGTAAGTGCGCGCAAGCATCAGCGCATCAACCAGAGGAAAATCATGCGACAGGAAGGCCGCCAGGACCGGCGTATCGACGGGTGCATCAGCAGAGCTGCGGACTTTGACCACGGTGCTGCCCTGGAGCAGGCGATCTTCAATCCCGCCAGGAACGATGCGCGCAGTAATGATGGCGCCGCCGTCTCGGAGCCAATTGGCGCGGACAGCTTCTGTTGGCGGATTCAGCCAGACGGATCGCGGTGTGGCGCGGTTTTGTGGCTGGCCGGTCCAGATCTCGAAGCTGCACTCCGACTCATCCGGGATTGGACCAAGCTGGCCGAGTACATCGAGATATTGCGCGAAGTGCCCGGCTGGCTGACCGTCGACGTAAATGGTAACGCTCATGCCGTCTCCTGGGCTGCGAAACGGGATGCCTGATCCCAGAAGGGCTTGCCTATCTCCGGCGTGCTGGCGACCGCGAGTTCCTGCACCGGCATGGGGCCTGCAAGATATCCGGAACGTCCGGCCAGTACCGCGCCTGCAAAGGCTTTCGCCATGCGCACCGGATCAATTGCGCGCGAGACAGCAGTGTTGACGAGCACGCCATCGAAGCCCCACTCCATCACCTGGCAGGCGTGCGAAGGCAGACCCAGGCCGGCATCGACGATCAGCGGCACCTCAGTGAGACGCTCGCGCAATTCGCGCAATGCTTTGGGATTGCGGGGGCCCTGTCCCGTTCCAATAGGCGCGGCCCAAGGCATCAGCACTTCGCATCCTGCATCGAGCAGGCGGCGGCACAGGACAAGATCGTCCGTACAATACGGCAGAACGCGAAAGCCCTGTTTGACCAGTTCGATGGCGGCTTCTAGGAGACCGAACGGATCCGGCTGCAGGTTCACGTCGTCCCCGATGACCTCAAGTTTAATGAAGTCCGTCTCGAAGACTTCGCGGGCCTTCAACGCCGTATTCACCGCTTCTTTCACGGTATTGCACCCTGCTGTGTTGGGAAGCAAAGCGCGGTTGCACTTTCGAAGAATGTTCCAGAAGGACTGCCCCCCCTGTGCGCTGCTCTGCACTTGCTTGCGGAGCGCCACGGTCAGTAAGGCAGGGTCTGCCGCTTCGATCGACTCAAGAAGCTGTGCCGGTGATTCATACCGCGCGGTCCCCAACAGAATGCGCGTCTGGAAACTGCGCCCGTACAACATGAAGGTATCTTGCATGCTCTAACCTCCTGCCGACGGGTGCACAATCTCAATACGATCCCCATCGGTCAATTCGCAATTCTGATACGCAGATGCCGGAACGAACTCCTCATTCCGGGCCACCGCGTAAGGCCGTTGTAGATGCAATACCGCCAGTAATGTTTGCAGCGTCGGCGGATCGGGAATCGCTGCCGCTTGTCCATTCACCGTCAGTGACATGCGAGTATCTCCTCGCGCGCTCCGAGTGAGGGCCAACGTGGTGATGCTCCCAACTCGGATTCTGGGTGTTCAAGCAGACGCGGCAGAATCGCGAGCACTTCTTCAACGACGGCGGGCGACAGCAGAAAGCCGTGCCGATAGAGCCCGTTCACTTCCATGAGGCGAGTGCCGGGTGTGTATCGAACGGCGGGCCGATTATCTGGAAGCGCAGGCCGGCAATCGCAATCGAGTTCAAGGATTCTCGCTTCGCCAAGTTCCGGCAACACAGCATACGCCGCAGAGAGAAGTTCGAGAGCGCCTCGCACGGAAACCGGAGTGCAGTCATCGCTCTCGATCGACGTAGCTCCGACCACGAGATTACCGCCGGGACGCGAGATCAGATAGATCGAGTAGCGAGGATGCAGCAGACGAACCATATGCTTCAGCTCGACTCCCGGCGCATGCAGCCGCACCAATTCGCCGCGCACTCCGCGCAATTCCTTCCAGCGGCTCTTCGCACTCTTGCCGCGACAGTCGATCACGATGCGCGCGTCTAAAAGTTCGGAGTCTTCTACACGCCGGTTCCAATGGCACTCCACCCCAAGCGCATCGAGGGCATCGGCCAAGGCTGGCAAAAGCTGGCGGTTGTCGACATGCGCTTCGCCCGGGAGGTAGAGTGCCTCTGGAAAGCGGTGGCCGAGCGCGGGTTCTTGTGCCGCGAGTTGTTGTCCATCAAGGCGGCTATAGCTCGCTTGCGGATCGCGGGCCTTTAGCAGCGATTCGAATCTTCGGGCTTCGCCGGCGTCGGCTCGTTGCCAAAGCAGCAGGGAACCACTGTTGCAGTAGTGCACGGGCGTCGGCAGCGCATGCAGCCACTCGGGCCAGAGCGCCAGGCTACGTCGGCCCATGGCCACCAGTTCCGGTTCTGCATCTACGGCTTCAGCCTGCGGCGTCACCATACCTCCGGCGACCCACGCAGTCGCTTCGTTTCCAAGTCGGTCGTTGGCGTCGTACACTGTTACGCGAAGACCGCCCAAGGCGGCGCGCCAGGCCAATAATCGGCCCAGCAGTCCGCCGCCCACGATTGCAACATCGGTTTTCATGATTGGTACACCTCTCCGTTTAATTCCCTGAATTCGCGCGCCTTTTCAGCCAAGGCTGCTTCGATATCCTCCTGGCCGTAAGTGTCGCGGATTTCCTGGGTAATCTTCATTGAGCAGAACTTCGGGCCGCACATCGAACAGAAGTGCGCGGTCTTGGCTGCTTCGTGGGGAAGTGTAGCGTCGTGGTATTCGCGGGCTCGCTCCGGATCGAGGCTCAGGTTGAACTGATCTTCCCAGCGGAACTCGAACCGTGCCTTCGACAGAGCGTTGTCGTGCAGTTGCGCCCCCGGCCACCCCTTTGCCAGGTCGGCGGCGTGAGCGGCGATTTTGTAAGAGACGATGCCGACGCGTACATCCTCTTTGTTCGGCAATCCCAGATGCTCTTTGGGTGTGACGTAGCAAAGCATTGCCGTGCCATACCAGCCGATCTGTGCTGCTCCGATAGCGCTGGTGATGTGGTCATAGCCCGGCGCGATGTCGGTCACCAGCGGCCCCAGCGTGTAGAACGGCGCCTCCATGCAGTGACGCAGTTCCTCGGTCATATTCGCTTCGATGAGTTGCATGGGAACATGGCCGGGACCTTCGATCATCACCTGCACATCGTTCTTCCACGCCTTCTTGGTAAGCTCGCCGAGTGTACGAAGCTCGGCAAACTGCGCGTCGTCGTTGGCGTCGTAGATGGAGCCCGGACGCAATCCATCGCCGAGACTGAACGAGACGTCGTAGGCCTTCATGATTTCGCAGATGTCGTCGAAATGCGTGTAGAGGAAGCTCTCCTGGTGATGTGCAAGACACCATTTGGCCATAATTGATCCGCCACGCGAAACAATTCCTGTGAGACGACGAGTAGTGAGCGGAATCCAGGGGAGCCGAACACCTGCATGGATGGTGAAGTAATCGACGCCCTGCTCCGCTTGTTCGATGAGCGTGTCGCGATACAGATCCCAGGTCAATTCCTCGGCACGTCCGTCGACTTTTTCCAAGGCTTGATAGATCGGTACGGTACCGATGGGCACGGGCGCATTGCGCAGAATCCACTCGCGGGTCTCGTGGATATGTTTGCCTGTGGAGAGATCCATGATCGTGTCCGCACCCCAGTGAATGCCCCAGATCATTTTGTCAACTTCTTCCCCGAGCGAGGAGGTTACAGCGGAGTTTCCGAGGTTGCCATTGATCTTTACCTTGAAGTTGCGGCCGATGATCATGGGCTCAAGTTCGGGATGATTGATATTGGCAGGAATGATCGCTCTGCCGGCTGCTACTTCATCGCGTACAAATTCGGGCGTGATCTTAGTTGGCAATTTGGCGCCAAAGTCACGGCCCGGATGCGAACGTAACAGAGCCGCGTAAGACGGGTCGGCGCGCAGTTCTTCAAGTCGCATTGACTCACGCAACGCGACGAATTCCATTTCAGGCGTGACAACTCCCTTGCGCGCGTAATGCATCTGGGTCACGTTCCTGCCGGGGAGCGCACGCCTTGGCCGCGGAAGTGCAGGGAAACGCAATTCGTGCGTCAACAGGTCATTTGCGCGCTGTTGACCGTACTCGGAACTGGGGCAACTCAGCAATTCGGTATCGCCACGTTCCTCAATCCACTGGCGGCGAACCCTGGGAAGGCCTTCTGCGAGATCGACGATGTAATCAGGATCGCTGAAAGGACCGGAGGTGTCATAGACGGGGAGCGGCGGATTCTGTTCCACACCATGCGAATGGTGCGTGGGAGAAAGAGCAATCTCGCGATAGGGAGCGCGCAGATCTGGCCGACTGCCTGCGATGTAGTTTTTCCGGGAAGCTGGAAAAGCGGTGGGAAGGCGAAGCGTAGTAACTGTGGTGGCGGTGTCCCGCATGTTAGACCTCCTATTTGGCTGTGAAACAGGAGGTCCATACACAAACGTCTGCAGAAAATCTGCAACTCTTTAGACCTTCCCACGCCGGTATTATCCGGATCGGGTTCAAAGGGTATTTCTCAGCCCTACGTGCGTAGAGCACCCCTGGTTCACGAAAACAATTAAACCACGCCTCTCACTTCGGCGACAAGGCTTGCCTGAATTTCCTTCTGTGCCGGCATCGGAACGGAGGTAGAAACAGATGAATGCAAAGGGACCCCGGCACG
>WNGK01002482.1_pt1 | contig 23923 bp, 22 predicted proteins | sample 5400601 | NCBI WGS metagenome assembly WNGK01 (sample SAMN13153376, study PRJNA577476) | soil metagenome | isolation source: 60 cm soil or saprolite under Garry oak tree replicate 1 | place: USA:California | collected 2016-06-15
CTACCCCAGCGGCGAGTCGCTCATGCGGAAGCGCGTGCGCACGTGTTCAGAGATCAGCTCGATGGCGGATCGGTTGGAGACGGGATCCGACTGGGCCAGATACTTCATGGCCTCGACCAGCAGGCGTTGTCCGTCAACGTATCGGGGATCGGCAGTTCGTTCTCTGCGTTTGCTCCCAAATTTTGGAGGAACGGGAATGGTGAAGACTTTGGCCATGAAGAAAATCCTATCTTCCCAGGGTGCCCGGCAAGTATAGCGCCCGAAGTGCAAATTCCAGCACACCTTCTTCTGTATTAGATTCAACAACTTAACCACGCGGCGATACGAACTGTGTCTTGCCCGTGGTCTTCAATTGAAACACTTCGGCGGGGATCTTCTCGTTTAGCCGGATCGAAGAATACTTAGCCAAACGATAATCTCCCTGCGGTTCGAAGAACTGCTGCTGCACCGAAATGCCCCGCTCCAGGTCAATCCAGAGAAAAATCTCTTTAAATGTGTTGCGCAGCTTTTCCGACTTCGGGATCAACTGCAACTTGGCGGTGGACACGTTGTCGATAGATTCCGGCCCCTGATAAGAAACCTCGAAGGCCTTCAACAAATCTTGTCCGCTGCCGCCAAAGCCGAGGACCAGGTAGCTTTCAATTTCCTCGCGGTTCTTGCCCGTGGCATAGATCATCACCTGCTCAATCTTTGGCTGATAGACCTGAAGCTTGCCGTCTTTGAACAGGACATATTTCCGCTCGGGTTCTTTGACCTCGGCCATCATCTGGATATCTTTACCCGCACGGCGGTAGTACACAGTACCTTTTTGCGTATCTCTATCGTTGACGACTTTTTGGTATTGCTCCCAGACGAAATCGGCCTGCGTGGTACGGAAGTTGGAGGCGGCCGCATCCATCTTTTTCAAAACGCTTTCCAGGCTGGCGGACGCCTTGGACTCCTGTGACTGAGGAGTCGCAACCGCACTCACTGATGCCAAGCCCAGCAGGATCACGAAGACTCCGAGGCCGTGTTTCGTGGGTCTCATTGGTCTCTTCCTAAGATTTTGCCGCGATATTAATAAGGATGTCGAAAGTACAAATGTCCCGATTCTCGCCCCCGGCGAGATTTTATTCCCGGTGTACCCAAACTCTATAGACCTCGACACGCCCTTTCTTGTCGGGCACGGTCTCGTATCTCACGAGAGAGACATCGCCTGAAATGGGCTCGATAATATGCAGCAACTGATCGCGAACTGACAGATCGTCTCCCGGCCTAATCGCCGCTGCCTCGATTTGGTAAAGCAACCCTCCGTGTCCGTCGGATGTGACGATTACCCCGTTAGGATGCGGGTTACGCTGCACAGGTTTGTCCTTGAAATTAATCCAGTAGGGTGAGAAGAAGACAAAGATGAGAATCAGCGTGACCATGATGTCGTAATGAAGTGTGCCACGCTCGTACGACCACAGGATGTATCCGCGAATTGTGCGCCAAATGGCCTTCATCGGCAGGGACGGCGCGGGATTGGCAGCGCTGCTGATTTCTGCTCTCTGCAAGTCTAGTGACTGCTCCTTTCCTTGGCAATGGTGCGCAGCTTTTCGCTATCAGCTCTTGTGGTCTGCGCTTTTCCTCGGCCGCTCAGGGCCAAAACTCGAGTCTTCGAACTTCTTCGGCGTGATCCGATCCGCGCCGATGTAAGGCCGCAGGACTTCCGGGATAACCACGCTGCCATCCGCCTGCTGATAGTTCTCGACGATCGCGACCCATGTACGGCCCACTGCCAGGCCGCTGCCGTTCAGTGTATGGACGAACTCCGGTTTGTTCTTTCCATCTGGCCGGTAGCGAATGTTGGCCCGCCTTGCCTGATACGCTTCAAAGTTCGAGCACGAAGAAATCTCGCGGAACAACTTTTGTCCGGGCAGCCATACTTCAATGTCATAGGTCTTCGCCGCCGACGGTCCCATGTCGCCTGTGCACAGTGTCACTACCCGGTAATGCAGGCCGAGTTTCTGCAGAACTTCTTCAGCATCGAGCGTGAGCCTTTCATGCTCGTCGTAGGAATTTTCGGGCCGCGCAAACTTCACCAATTCGACTTTTTGAAATTGATGCTGACGAATGATGCCGCGCACGTCCTTGCCATAAGACCCCGCTTCGCTGCGAAAGCAGGGAGTGTAAGCCGTGAGCGAAATCGGAAGGCGCGCCGCGTCAAGGATCTCGTCGCGGTACAAGTTCGTGACCGGGACTTCCGCCGTTGGAATGAGCCACAGATCTTTGTCTCCGTGCGGGACTCGAAACAGGTCTGCAGCGAACTTGGGAAGGTTCCCCGTACCATACATAGAGTCGGAGTTCACCAAGTACGGCGGCAACACTTCTGTATACCCATGCTCGCGCGTGTGGAGATCAAGCATGAAGTTCGCCAGAGCACGCTCCAGCTTTGCCCCAAGATCCCAGTAAACCGCGAATCGTGCGCCCGTAAGCTTGACCGCGCGCTCCAGATCGAGCACGCGTAATTGCTCGCCTAGTTCCCAGTGCGGCTGCGGATTGAAGTTGAACTGCGGCGTCCGGCCCCAGCGGCGAACTTCCACGTTCTGCTCCGCGCTGTTTCCAACGGGTACGCTGGCGTGCGGAATGTTGGGAATTCCGGAGAGAATTTCTCCCAGGCGGGCGTCGAGGTCGGCAGCAGTTTTCTCCCGTGTCTGGATTTGCTCGCGCAGGTCTTTGGTTTCGGCCATGAGCGCGCTCGCATCCTGGCCGCTCTTTTTCAGCTTGCCAATATCTTCCGAGGCCCGGTTGCGGCGGGCTTTCATGGTTTCGGCCTCGGTGATAGCCTGCCGGCGCTGCGTGTCCACCTCGCGAAAATCCTTCAGCACCGTAGCAGGATCCATGCCACGCTGGCGCAGTTTCTCCTCTACCAGCGGCAGATTGTCTCGGACGAAATTCAGATCAAGCATGAGGAACAACTAATGTATCGGAAACAAGGCAAGAAATGCACGTAGCGGACGCGCTCAGGTCAGAGTTCCGGGTGCGCCTTTTGGTATGGAGCCTCCGGCTGTGTAAACTACCATCGCGATGAGATCCTTCCCCCGATTCACACCCACCCGCCTCTTATTCATTCCATCATTGCTTCTTGTCCTCGCCCTCAATTTGTCGCCTTCCAGTTTTGCCTCCGCCTACAACGCCCATCCCAAACTGGTCGTGATTATTGTGATTGACCAGTTCCGCGGCGACTATTTGGAGCGCTACCGCGAGCAGTTCGGCGACGGAGGTTTCCGCCTCTTCCTCGATCATGGTGCGTATTTCTCCGACTGCGACTACAACTACGCCAATACCCGCACTGCGCCCGGTCACGCCACACTCTTAAGCGGCGCCTACACCAACGGCCACGGCATTGTGGCGAATGATTGGTGGGACTCCAAGAGCCTATTGGATTGATCCCCGAGGCGGCGCCTGGGTAAGCTCCACCTACTATCGCAATGAGTTGCCTAACTGGGCGCAGGATTTCAATGCCAGCAATCACGCCGCCAAATATTGGGATCGCGACTGGAAAGACGCGCAAGGAAACATATTACGGTCCACCGCACACCGCAAAGCGAAAGACGGTTCGGACGAAGGCTTTTACGAAGTAGTTGGTTCCACGCCGTTCGCCAATGAGTACGAATTGGAATTTGCCAAGGAGTTGGTGGTCCACCAGAATCTGGGTAATAGCGGCGCCACGGACTTGCTGGCCATCAGCCTCTCGGCGAACGACATTCTCGGACATCAGGTCGGTCCGGATGCGCCGGAGATGAAAGCAATGGCGCTGGCCCTGGACGGTGAACTCGCCGATTTCTTCAATTTTCTCGGTCATCAGATGGGATTGGCCAATGTGTGGATCGCGCTTTCTGCCGATCACGGAATTTCCGCGCTGCCGGATGTGGCCAAGAAGCTGCGCATCCCAGCGGCCAATCTGGATTTCGGCAAATTTGAGGGGCAAATCAACAACGCACTGACGGGAAAGTTTTCCCCGAGTCATTCCGCAACCTACGTGAAGTTCTCCTATCCCATCGCCTGGCTCGATCAGGAGGCTTTTGCCGCCGCGCGTGTGAAGGAACGCGACGCGGAAACTGCTGTGGGCGAGGCTATGAGGCAGGTCGGCTTGCGCGACTATTACACGAAATCTCAACTCGCTGAGGGGGCGGTTCCCGACACCGCCCTGGGCCACAAATATCTAAACAGCTATTCTCCCGAAGCCGGTTGGTATGTGATCGGTGTTCCACAGCCGTACACGGTTGCTTCGGCCAAGGGTACTGACCACACCACGGCTTACACCTACGACACGCACGTGCCCCTGGCATTCTATGGACTGCCATTTCAGCCCGGAACTTACCGCGGCCATGTTGAGCCCGTTGATCTGGCTGCGACGCTGGCATCGCTACTCGGGGTCAACGCCCCCTCGCACGCAGTGGGGCGGGTGCTGACCGAGGCTCTGGCGCCGCCACACTATGGGGAAAATTCCGGAGGACCGCGGAAATGAGTGCTTCTTCCGCAACCGGGGGACGCTCCGAGCCCGATCTCAGTGTCAGCATCGCTGGCATTCAGCTCAAGAATCCCGTGATCGCGGCCAGCGGGACCTTCGGCTACGGAGTCGAGTTCGAGGACGTAGTTCATCTCGACAAGCTGGGCGGGTTCGTGGTGAAAGGGCTATCGAAGGAAGGGATGATTGGAAATCCTCCGCCGCGTTTGTGGGAGACCGCGGCCGGCATGCTGAATGCCATCGGGCTGCAGAATATTGGGGCGCGCGCCTTTGTCGACGAGAAGCTACCTAAGCTTCAGCACATGAAAAATATCGTGGTCTTCGCCAACGTGTTTGGCCATACCCGTGAGGACTATGAACGCACTATTCAGATTCTCAACGAAGGAGAGGGAATCGCCGCTTACGAGTTGAATGTTTCCTGTCCCAACACCGCGCAGGGAGGAATTCAATTCGGCAGCGATCCGCGCTTGCTCGATGAGGTCGTGACCACCGCGAAGCGCGTGGCGCGATATCCGCTGATCGTCAAGCTCTCCCCCAACGTAACCAGCATTGAGCAAATGGCATACGTCGCTCAGGAGGCCGGTGCCGATGCATTGTCGCTGGTCAATACTTTTGTCGCCATGGCGATTGACCCGGAGACCCGCAAGCCACGCATCGCCAACGTCACGGCCGGCCTGTCAGGCCCCGCTATTAAGCCCATTGCTCTGCGCATGGTTTACGACGCGGCGCATGCCGTAAAGATCCCAGTGATGGGCATGGGAGGAATCTCGACTGCCGCCGACGTCGTTGAGTTCATGCTCGCCGGGGCTACCGCAGTACAGATTGGGACAGCCAGCTACTGGGATCCGTGTTCCACGGAAAAGATCGTGAACGAGCTCCAGAATTGGTGTGTCGAACACGACATCTCGAGGCTGGCAGACCTGACCGGCGGCTTGATTACGGAGTAGCGACATTACATACCAGCTGATAACCGGTATTGATCGCGTAAAGCTTTGCTGGCTGCTGAAAAGGGCGTTGGTCAGCTGCACCGTGGTCACAAATCCCAACCATACGGCGAGCCCGATCTTCATTCCGTAAAGGGAAGTATTCACTGCTCACAATCGTGATGATTTTTCCCAGCACGGCCGCCACCCGTGATAGGGCATACATCGGGCCCGCACCCTGCATCTCCCCGAGCTTGGCCCTGTCGTCGGGATCGTAGCCCATCAAGATCATCCACAGGGGCGGGCGAACAGCAGTGAATATCACAAGAAGCCAATCACCAGAGTGGCTAGCGCGGCCACCAGCGCCGCCCAGTAGGCGACAACCCAATTCAGCAAGGCGGGAAAGCTTCAGACGAGAAAGGTCGAGCCGCTATCGGCCGTGAGTGTACCAGATCGAGCCGGGCGATTTGTAATTTCGGCCTTCGCCCCAAACCGCGTGGGTTGCTCCTTCGCTGTCAATAGCGATGCCGAAATAATCGCCGAAAGGAAAACGAAAGCCGCCGGGAAGAATGTAGTCGTAGCCGCGCAGAGGCCCTGAAAGCTGCGACTCAGCCGACCAGGTAGCGCCACCGTTGGTGGAGCTACGGTAAAAAGTGTTCCACAGGGGCTGGCCATGGGCATCCCCCCTGCGGGCGTCCATCCAGGCAACCCGCACATCGCCCGCCGCGCCTGCGGTGATCGCCGGGAACCCGCTTTCGACGCCACGGTCAGCGGTGGAGACATCGCCTCTGGCCGACCAGCTTGCGCCAGCGGTGGTCGAGGACGAAAAATAAATGCGTTCCGGGCCGCCATTCGTGCTGCCGGCGTTCCATAGGGCATAAATCGTCCCAGTGGAGTCGGAAGCCAAAGCGGCCTGCGCGCTCAAATAGCCGGTCCCGCAAACCTGTTCGGCGCAATCGGGGGGGGCGGCGGAAACATCCAGCAACGTGGTGGTCCATGCGTGGCCACCATCCTGTGAACGGCTGACATACACATTCATGGGGCGCTTAGCCATGTCCTGCCGCGCGTATGCGGTCCATGAAAAGTACACAATGCCCGTGGAATCCACCGTACCGCCCCCAGCCAGCGACCACCCCGGTTCTGCGTTGGCATTTACGTTGACCGAAGTGAAAGTGTTTCCGGCATCGTGTGAAGCCGCGACCAGGAACTTCCGCTCGTGGTTGAATCCCACATAGACATCGAGCCCACGCACGGCGAGAACCGGCTTATCCGCATCTTCCTGTCCGCGATCGGCCACGGCCAGAAACCAGGTCCGACCAAAGTCCGCAGATCTTGCGACCATCACGTCGCGCCGCTTGTTTTGCAGCCAGGAAGCATAGAGCGTCTGCCGGTCCGCCGGGTCAACCACAATTTGCGGATCGAACTGGCCGGTAGACGAGGGCAGGAGAGACTGTGGCGATTGCCAAGTAAGGCCATTATCGCTGCTTACCAGTAAAGTGATAGTGGGCACAGCGCAGGCGGGACAATTCCGTACGGTGCCATACTGCGGATAGAGGACATACACATGACCGTGACCATCGGCCGCGAGGGTGGGTTCCCACTGGTCGCCGATTGTGCGACCAATGCGCTTCTGTGGGGTGAATCCCGGACCTGCTGCCGAGGCCGCATCGGCGGCCAGCAGAAGCAGCAGAAAAACAGCAAAATGAAGCGCACTCCCAGTGCGCTTGACTCCGGAACCCACAGAACTTTTCTCCTACTAGCGAACCATCCAACCCGCCCGAACTTTATCCCGAAACTAACATGAACGTCAATTGCCAGGGAAAGCCAGGGAAAGCCACTCCATGGCCTGTCGTCTTGTCGCCGCGTGACTTTCTTGACGTTTCGTCATCTAATGGACGGTTAGACGCGGCAAAACCTTTAAGGTTGTCGAAGGCAAATCTAGAGGAGTGACTTCAATGGCGAAAGCCACATTCGCAGCAGGTTGTTTCTGGGGAGTGGAAGCGACATTCCGCCAGATCCCGGGCGTCATCTCCACCCGAGTGGGCTACATAGGCGGACGCACGGACAACCCGACATACAAAGAGGTATGCACCGACCGGACCGGTCATGCGGAGGCGGTCGAAGTTGAATACGATCCCGCCAAGGTTTCCTACGACGCCCTAGTGAAAGTATTCTGGGAGAACCACGACCCCACCCAACTCAACCGCCAGGGGCCGGACTGGGGTACGCAGTATCGCTCCGCCATCTTTTTTCATACGCCGGAGCAAAAAGCCGCCGCCGCCGCTTCCAAAGAGTCGCTGGAAAAGGCTGGCCGCCACTCGAAGCCTATCGTCACCCAGATCGTACCCGCCGAGACCTTCTATCCCGCCGAGGACTACCACCAGCAATATCTGGAAAAGCGCGGCCTGGCCAGTTGCCATATCAACCAATGATCCGAGCGAAGCCTGAATCGCAAAGGCCTACTGGGCACTAGGCTAGCGATTCTACGCTGCCGTCAAAAGGATTGGTTTTTCCCGTGTAATCACAATTGTGTCCTCATAATGAGCGGAGGAGCTGCCGTCCCCGGTGCGCACGGTCCAGCCGTCGGATCCAAGCACGGCATCACCAGTTCCGGCCGCAATGATAGGTTCCACAGTTATTACTAGTCCGGCAGTCAAAGTCTGCTTGGCGGAAGGATCGGGAAAATTGGGGACGCGCGGATCTTCATGAATAGTCCTGCCTATGCCGTGCCCTACGAGCTCGCGGATGACGAAGAACCCATCGCGCCGCACCTCGCGCTCTACCGCCCGTCCGATTTCAAAAACACAGAATCCCTGCCGCGCTACTAGCATGGCCTGGGCAAAGGCGCGTTCCGCGCAAGCGATCAGACGAAGCGCTTCGTCCGAGGCGTGGCCCACAGCCACGGTTTCCGCAGCATCAGCCATGAAGCCGTCTTTCTCGAGTGTTAGGTCGAGTTTCACCAAGTCGCCGTCCTCTAAGATCCGGTCGCCCGGGATGCCGTGCACCGCCTCGTCATTCACGCTAATCAGGTTCGTCCCCGGGAAGCCGTAAACCATCGCGGGGGCGGAGCGCGCACCTTGCTCGCGCATAACCAGCGCACCCACGGCATCCAATTCGCCGGTAGTGATTCCTGGCCGCACACAGCTCTTCAGGGCCTCCAACACGCGGCGCACCACCGCTCCCGCCGCTTGCAGGCCTTCCAGTTCTTGGGGGCTGGTGATCGACACGAAGTCCTCCGATCCGTTCTAGGCGGCCTGTCGCGAGGGCTCTCGCGGCCCAAAGAAAAACAGCAGGACGAAGCCGCCCAGGTAGAAAGGCACGCTCTGTTGAAAGCCGAAGCCCATGAAACGGAGGATTAGCCCAAACAAAGCCAGGGTCTCGCATAGCGCGTAGGTGGCAATGTATCCGGTCTTCCAGTGATTCAGAGTCAGACCGTCTTCCGGGGTCTCCGCCAGCGTTGTCGCCGAACGCGAGACTAGAGTTCTGCGGACCACGAGGATCATCCCCACCACTGCGACGCCGACGGTAGTCAAAACATAGCTCAACGTAGGATTCGCGCTGCCTCGGAGAGGGCCCACGACTTCTCCGACAATGGCATAGAGTACAACGCTTCCCAGCAGCGCCAGTTGCAGGGTCCGCAGCAGCTTTAAGGCGTTACGCATGCCCGGATTCTCCTCCAATTCGAACCCCCCGGATGAATTTTTTTGGGCAGAATCTTCGTCGGCAATAGCGCAAGCCGCCGCTTTTCAGTGATTGTGTCCCTTCTGATCATTTCCCGGTCGCAGGCGCAGAAAGATCTGAAACGAAACCGGACGATCGCCATATGCGGCATCGAGTGCGGCAGGTTTCGAATGGAAAGTTACGTCCGCGCCTAGGCCAAGTTGCCAGGCGTGTTCATGCCCGAGGTCGCGCTCTCCGCCCAGGGTGTACGCTCCGATCCGGTAAGCCGGATGGACCGCCGCAGGGAACAATTCATCCTTATCCACCAACTCCAGCCGGGTGAAAGCATAATTTCGTTCCCGGAAGTTCAGAGTGGATTCCAGCAGATAGCCATTAAGCTTGCTGCCTGCTGCAATCTTGTGAACTCGCCCCCATGTGAAACAGGTCGCCCAATTCCCCCGGGCCAACCGCCGGTTGTATTCTGCCGACGCTGTCTGCCGCCACTGGCTGTCCGAGTCGAATGCCTCCGGGTGTTGCAAACGGCCGATGCTGTACTGTGCACTCCAGTTTCGCGAAGGTGCCACGCTGGCACGCGCCGACCACGAATCCAGCGCCGCGAACTGGATGCTCCATCGTTGTTCATTGGGCTCGCGGCCATTGAAGGCTGAAGCCTCCAGCTTGACGCGGTCGATCCCAAATCCCGTTGTGATCACCCCAAAGCTGGTGTGCGTCGAGTCCTGCAAGTGGTGGCTGAGTGGCGCCATGGGAAGTTCCGACGCCGAAGCCCGGTGGATGTAGGCCACGGGTCCGAGCGCAGGCTCCGCCGCAGGCCCACCGTAGAACTCCCACGTGACTTTCTCTGCCAGCGGGACAGTGCACAGCAGTGAGAGTTCCGCGAAGACATTGTGCGGATGCTGATGGTCGACCAGCGGTTGTCCATGGTAGGTCTCGCCGGTTTGAAACAGTTCCGGGAATCCGGGATGCGGTGAAGTCAGCGATTCGGCCGAAAACATCTGCCGAAACAGAATCGTTCCCGGGCCAAGCCGATGCTCCTCCATCAGCATGCCCCAGTTCACTGATTCGGCTTTGCCAGCGCCTCGGGGACCACCTTGCTGGTTGTAATCGAGAAAGATTGCGCCGTGCGCCATTAGTTCCCATCCGCCGCGCATGAACATCCATTCGTGCGCGGGAACGGAGGCTGGCTGCCATGCCGTGCCCGAGCCGGCGTGCGGCGAAGGCAAAGCTGAGTTTTCAGGCATATCCATATGCATCCCTAACATGGAATCGTGGTCAGGGTTGAAGGTCGCTGCTACTCCGGATGGATGCTCATGTGCTTCCTGCGCTGTGCTCAACGGCGACAGAGTCGCGAGCAAGATTAAACAGAAAAATATCTCCTTCACGGAAAGACCCCTCACTAGTCTTTGGCAAGTGAATGCATGGCATCTCTAGCGGTACGTTTTCTAGACGCACTTCGCGAAGCAAGAAGAGGCGAGGTTAGTGCTGGTATCAGATTCGAAGAGAGACAGTCCGCGGTGGACTACTGGAAGGCGGGCTCAGAATCGGGAGGGTGTAGTACACGATTGGCAGTGAAGATCCAGAAGCAATCTCACTCCCGTGATACAGGTTGGTCCATGAGGGACGCGGAAAAATGGAACTCTGCAAAAGTGCAAAATCATGTCCGGTCCGGCAGCACTGATGATGGACCGGCTGCGGCGAGGGAAGTGCGGGGCTACGGCCGTGACATGGAGCAGGACCGAGATGCGCAGGCTGAGCCATGTGAATCACCTGCCCGGATAACGCCGTCGCAGCTACGATCGCTAGCAGCAGGACAGCGATGACGCGTGAAAAACGTGGCATCCGATTCCCTTACCATCCGCTTACGTTCCCGTGATCTTGATGCGCAGCTCTTCCGGTAGACGCTGGCGAATTTCCTCAGGCAAGCGATCATGCACCCGCCGCGCGCCTTGCTTGGCCGCGTCCATCACGGTGACCGGCACGGGCGTGGCCACTGCCACGACCAGCCAGATCAGAGCCGACAAAGCGAAACCCGTCAACGCTGCGATCTCGAGCCAAAATGCGTGTCGCGGACCGAAGTGGCGAATGACGCCAAACGCCAAAAGAAATACGCCGGCGGAAACTGAGGCAAGCGCAATGAGCCCCACGTCGATGATTCGATGCACGCGCTGCCGGCCGCGGCAACGCTCACAGGCGGCCAGATGCTGTTCGTAATCGCCGCGCATCTCCGCCGCCAGGCCAGAAATATCGTAACGCCAGCCCGCCAGGATCTTGCCTACGATGGGATCAACACACTGCTGACTCATAATGGAGCTACAAGCGAATGGGCTCTAAAGCCTCAGACTGCGCCGCCAGCAGCACTCGGTTCTGGAACAGCCCGCCCCGGTTGGCCAACGCCCTTTCGGCTTCTCTCCGGGCTACCTCGGGGTGATTGTTCTGCTCGGATAGATGTGCCAGCACGACAAACGCTGCACCATTATCATAGTCGTTGGTGAAGAAATCCGCGAGAGCTTCATTCGAGAGATGCCCGACGCGGCTCATCACCCGCTGTTTGACCGACCAGGGATAAGGCCCGAGCCGCAACATTTCGAGATCGTGATTCGATTCCATCACCAGCACGTCGCAGCCGCGCAGGTGATCACGCACGCTGACCGGCACGTATCCCAAGTCGGTGGCAATGCCGACCTTGCTGCCCTCAACCCGAAAAGTGAAGCCCACTGGATCAGCCGCGTCATGCGGGATGGTGAACGGCTTTACTTCGATGTCGCCAATCTGGAACTTGTGGCCGGATTCGAATCGCTCCATCTTCTCCAGTTGCGGCCTCTCGCCTTTCTCATCGCGGATCGCCCGTGCCCAGGCCGAGTGTGTTGCTCCGGTCAGGAACACAGGGATGCGTAGCTTCTTCGCCAGAGTGGCCAATCCGTAAATGTGATCGGAGTGCTCGTGCGTAATCAAGATGGCGGAGAGAGAATGCGGTTCTTCGCCAAGTGCCTTCATGCGCTTGAAAGTCTCGCGGCAGGAAACTCCCGCATCGACCAGAATCTTGGTGCGCGTGCTGGCCACAGTGGCGCAGTTTCCCCGGCTGCCGCTGGCCAGCATGGAGACAGTTACACACATACTCCGAAGCATACGCGTCCGCCCTGTGGATCGGAAGTAACTTTCTAGCTGGCCGGGGACCTTCGTGAGCTCCCGTCGAGTTGCATCGGGCACGAATCCCAGCTTGCTCACGCCCCCTGACGCAGGTTATCCAGCGCTCTACGCATCAGCGATCCGCCGTAGGCTCCGGCGACTCCCGGCAGGGAGGTCAGGAACGATCCATAGATTTGCGCTCCAGAGGGTTTGACGGGGAGGAACGCATAGGCCGCCAACTCGGTCAGAGGAACGAAGACGCCCACGGTGATTACCCAGCGCCACGGCCTCGATGGCCGCAGCATGCCCAGGAGCATGCAGCAGGCCAGCACCAGCAGGGCGGTAAAAAGCAGATCATCGATCCTCAAATCCGCCCATGCGGTGGCAGTTCCGGCAAGCGCGGCTCCAAGATAAAACCATGCGTCGATTTTTCGTCGCGAAGCCGGCGGAGTAGGATCCATGTCATCCTCATTTCGGGCGGTGGATTGAGCTTCTCAACAATCTTCTCAACAATCACCCCAGCACCAGAATCTCGCGATCGTGTTTCTCGGTCATCGCGGAAGATACTGGGCTGAATCTACTAAATCAGCGCTAATAAATGATTGCTGATTGAAGTTGCGAAGGCAAGATTGGACCTCACCGGGTGCACATGGTGCTGTGGAAAATGGGATGCCCAAGCCCTTCGGCTCTGCCCCCGCAGGCTGCTTCGCAAAGGACACGAAGATTGTGGGGGGCGGGCCGCCGAACCGCCCACGGGGCGAAGATCCATGGGTGCCCCACCTTGGGCTAACTGGTCTGCGCCACCACGAGTGAGCTGCCCGATACACCTGGGCCACCGCCCCTTCCTTCGGTTCCGGCCAGGGCAAGCTAAGCGAGGGCGGTTGTCCCCCCATGGGCGGTGGCGGGCGCTGAATCACACTTATCCCTTGACACCCCTTGCCCAAAACCATTAACCTTTCCCGTAGCCGACCGACCGGTCGGTTTGGAGTTCGCTTCCGGCCCTCATGAGCTTCAGGGGCCCGTGAGCGCACATCCCCAACAAGCAAGGGCTTTGCTTCCTCCCCTTGTGCACGAGAGGAGAACGCTGGTGGCTACAATTTTTTACGAACACGACGCTAATCCCGATGCCCTCATGGGCAAAACCATTGCCATCCTAGGCTACGGCAGCCAGGGTCACGCGCAGGCGCAGAATCTGCGCGATAGCGGATACAAAGTGATTGTGGGGCTTGATCCCGCGCGGCCCAGCGCACAGCAGGCGCGAGCCGACGGCATGGTGGTGGTGGCGCCGGACGAAGCCGCCAAGCGCGCCGACTGGATTCACATGCTCACACCGGATGAGACCCAGGCGGCGGTGTATCAGCAGTTCATACAGCCGTATCTGCATCCGGGCAAGGTGCTGGGTTTCTCGCACGGCTTCAGCATTCATTTCAAGACGATCGCCCCGCCGAGCGATGTGGATGTCGTCATGATCGCGCCGAAGAGTCCCGGGCACCTCCTGCGCCGGGTATACAGCGAAGGGCGCGGCGTGCCGTCGCTGATTGCCATCCAGCAGGATTCGAGCGGGCGGGCGCATGAGTACGCGCTGGCCTACGCGCACGGTATTGGCTCGACTCGTGCGGGCGTGTTGCAGACTACGTTCAAGGAAGAGACTGAGAGCGATCTGTTCGGCGAGCAGGCGGTGCTGTGCGGCGGGCTGACTTCGCTGATCAAGAAGGGATTCGAGACGCTGGTCGAGGCCGGCTACGCGCCCGAAATTGCTTACTTTGAGTGCCTGCATGAGATGAAGCTAATTGTGGATCTGATTTATGAAGGTGGGCTGGGACGGATGCGGCACTCGATTTCGAACACGGCCGAGTACGGAGATCTTACGCGCGGTGAGCAAGTGGTGGGGGACGCGACGCGGGCTGCGATGAAGAGAACGCTGGCCGACATTCAGAACGGAACGTTCGCGCGGGAGTGGATCAAGGAAAACAAAGACGGTGGGTACAACTTCGCGTCCCTGCGCGAAAGAGAGCAGCAACATCCGATCGAGATTGTGGGAGCGCAGCTGCGGGGCATGATGAGCTGGCTGCCCAAAGAGGGAAAGAAGCCGAAAGAACCTACCAAACAGGTCGTGAATGCTTAAGGGAGCTGACATCGTTTTGCAGTGCCTGCGGGCTGAAGGGGTAGACCTGGTATTCGGGTATCCCGGCGGCGCGATCATGCCCTTGTATGACGCGCTCGAAGGCAGCGGCGTGCGGCATATTCTTACTCGACACGAGCAGGGAGCGGTGTTTGCGGCCGAGGGCTACGCGCGCGTTACCGGAAAAGTCGGCGTGGCCATGGCCACGAGCGGGCCGGGGGCGACAAATCTGGTGACCGGCATCGCCGACGCCAAGATGGATTCGGTTCCGCTGGTATGCATCACAGGGCAGGTGCGGACGGCGATGATTGGCACGGATGCGTTTCAGGAAACTGACGTCTTTGGCGTGACCTTGTCACTGACCAAGTGGAGCCGGCTGGTACGCACGGTTGATGAGATCGCGGAAGTGATTGCCGAAGGATTCTATTGGGCGCGCAGTGGGCGGCCAGGGCCGGTGGTGATCGACATTCCGACCGACCTGATGAAGGCGAAGAAGGAATTTTCAGGGCCGGTGAAGTTTACCCCTCCCGACAAGCCTGCGCCGGTCGAAGCGGTCAGTTCGATCACCGACACGATTGTGGCCATGTTGCAGCAGGCGAAGAAGCCGGTTGCGCTGGTGGGCGCCGGAGCGAAGCTTTCAGGTGCGACCGACCAACTGCGGCAGCTGCTCGACGGATTGAACATTCCGACGTTTGCAACTGTGCATGGGCTGGGCGCGGTACTGCCAGAGTCCCCTTATTACCTGGGCATGGTGGGCATGCACGGAACACGGGCGGCGAACATGGCGTTGCATGAAACCGATTTGCTGCTGGTGTTTGGAGCGCGGCTGGATGATCGTGACACCGGCGATCCCACGCGATTTGCGCCGGAGGCGAAAATCGTCCACTTTGAGATTGATCCGGCGCAGCTCGATCGGGTGCGCGCCTGTGAGCTGCCGGTGATTGGTGATTTGGCGGAAACGATTCCGGCATTTCAGGCACAGCTTAGCAAGGCTTCGCTTCCCGACTGGAATCCTTGGCGGGCCGTGGCTTGCGGGCCGGAGCGGGCGAAACTCGATCTGACCGGGCTGGCGCAGCCGACCATCCGCTTTCTTGATGAGCTCTTTCGCCGTTTACCTCAAGACAGCGTGGTGATTGCGGACGTGGGCCAGCACCAGATGTGGGCGGCGCAACGGTATCAGTCGTCGTCGCCGAGAGGCTTCATTACTTCGGGCGGGCTGGGTGCGATGGGTTTTGCTTTGCCGGCGGCGGTGGGAGTGCAACTGGCGAAGCCGGAAACTTGCGTGCTGTGCGTTTCCGGCGACGGCGGATTCCAGATGAATATTCAGGAACTGGCCACCGTACACCGGCTTGCTCTGCCCATCAAGTTGGTGATCGTGGACAACAAATATCTGGGCATGGTGCGGCAGTGGCAGCAGCTGTTCTACCAGCGCAACTATGCCGAGACGGATTTGAGTGATAATCCGGATTTCGTGGAGATTGCCAAGGCTTACAAGATTCACGCCTGGCGGCTCAATGAGGACGCGTTGCGGGAGTATCCGGTGTCGGACGAGACGGGGGATTTGCTCGAGAGCTTCCTGCGCTCGCCGGAGCCGGAGTTGCTGGTATTCGATTGCCATCCCGAGGCGAATGTTTATCCGATGGTGCCGGCGGGAGCGGCGTTGTCGGAGATGTTGTTTGAAGAAGAGTGAGCCCGCCATCGAGAGCGTGGTAGGAACTCCTCTCGATGCCGGGAGCAGCGGGCAGGAGAAAGGCATCCCCTGCGGCAGGCCCAGGGCACGCTTTTGACTGCGTGGCAGTTTGCTTTGCTCACTGCCACTCCGCTCAGGATGACAAGTCTTAAACGGGGAGCGAACCATTATGCAAGTCTTTCACATTCGTTATCGCAATACGCAGGGAACGTTGATGCGTATTCTGAATGCGGTTTCGCGGCGCGGTCTTGATTTGCCTTCCGTGCAGGCGCAGGCGGCGGAGCGCGATCACAGCGTCTCGTTGGTGCTTGAGGTGAATCCGAGGCAGATGGGCCAGCTTTACCGCGAGTGGTATTCGATTGTGGATGTGACCGATGTGCGTTCGAGCGCGGCCCTCAGGGAGCAGGGCGAGGGCGGGCCGACGTGGACCGGGCCGCATCCGCCAGCTGCGGAGAGCGCTAACGGGCAATCGGCGAGGGCCTTGCTGGCGTAGGATTCCTCTGCGTTCTCCGCGGATTTTCTTCGCGTCCTCTGCCCTAGAAGACCTAATCGCAGAGTTCGCTGAGAACAGCGCAGAGGGCACGGAGGCTTAGTCCCCGGTTCTTGGACTTCCTGGTTTATTTCTGTCGTACATCCAAGACTTGCCGTAGTTTCCCGACACATCTTTGACGGCGTGGGCCTCAACTTCGTAATCTTCCTACATCTATGAACCTCAAGCATCGCAGCCGTGAGATTACTGACGGGCGCGACCGCGCCCCGTCGCGTGCCATGTTTAAAGCCATTGGCTTTACCGACGCGGACCTCCGTAAGCCGCTGATCGGCGTAGCCAATACGTGGATCGAGACCATGCCTTGCAATTTTCACTTGCGGCGGCTCTCGGCCAAGGTGAAGGACGGAATCCGCGAGGCGGGCGGCACTCCGATGGAGTTCAATACCATTGCAATTTCCGACGGCGAGACCATGGGTACAGAGGGAATGCGGGCGTCGCTGGTCAGCCGCGAATTGATTGCCGACTCAATTGAACTGGTCTGTCGCGGACAACTGTTTGACGCCGTGGTGTGCGTGGTCGGCTGCGACAAGACGATTCCGGCGGCGGCCATGGCGCTGGCACGGCTGAATCTTCCCGGGCTCGTGCTTTATGGAGGAACGATCGCGCCCGGAAGTTATCGCGGGAAGGATGTGACCATCCAGGATGTTTTTGAAGCCGTGGGAGCGAACGCGGCGGGCAAGATCACAGACCAGGAATTGCACGAGTTGGAGAACGTGGCATGTCCGGGAGCAGGTGCGTGCGGCGGACAGTATACGGCGAACACGATGTCTACCGTGATGGAGATGCTCGGCTTGTCGCCGATGGGATTCAATAGTGTGCCGGCCATGGACCCGCAGAAGGATCAGGTTGCGTTCGATTGCGGCAAGGTCGTGCTGAACCTGCTGCAAAGGGAAATTCGGCCGCGAGATATTCTCACCCGCGCCGCATTTGAGAATGGGATTGCAGCAGTAGCCGCGACTGGTGGATCGACCAACGCGGTGCTGCATCTTCTAGCGATTGCGCGCGAGGCGGGCGTGGAGCTTCAGATTGATGATTTTCAAACAGTCAGTGAGCGCACTCCGCTGTTGGCAGATCTAAAACCTTCCGGCCGTTTTGTGGCTACGGACATGCACCGCGCAGGTGGCGTGCGGCTGCTCACGCGGCGGCTGCTCCGGGGGAAGCATCTGCACCCCAAGACACTCACTGTGACCGGCCTCAGCATTTCGGCGGAAAGCGAGCGTGCGATGGAGACTCCGGGGCAGGAAGTCATTGCTCCATTGGAAAAACCCCTGAAGAAGACGGGGGGGCTCGTGATCTTGAAGGGCAATATTGCACCTGAGGGCTGCGTGGCGAAGATCAGCGGCCACGAGCGATTGCAGCATCGCGGCCCGGCGCGGGTCTTCGAGTCGGAAGAAGATGCTATGGCAGCGGTGACAGGCAAGAAGATTCGAGCGGGCGACGTCGTGGTGATCCGTAATGAAGGCCCCAAGGGCGGTCCGGGCATGCGGGAGATGCTCAGCGTGACGGGGGCGATTGTGGGAGAGGGATTGGGAGAGACGGTCGCGCTCTTGACCGATGGCCGCTTTAGTGGCGCTACGCATGGGCTCATGGCGGGGCATGTCTCGCCAGAAGCTGCGCTGGGCGGCCCGATCGCGGCGGTGCGCGATGGCGACATGATTCGGTTCGACGTGAACCAGCGCAAGCTGGAGGCCGAGATCAGCGATGAAGAGATTCGACGGCGCATGAGCGCATGGAAACCGCCGCAGCCGCGCTATCCTACGGGCGTGTTCGCGAAATATGCTGCCCTGGTCTTGTCGGCGTCGGAAGGCGCTATTACGAAGCCGCAGCTTTAAAAACAGCGCAACTTCTTCCTGCCGTGACGACTCTATAACAAGAAATATTCATGGCGAGGATACTTATGCGACGATTCCCCTGTTTCCGCGGCCTGACACTTGCAGTTGTGGTCCTTCTTCCGATCGCGCTTCCAGCCGTAGACACGAATTTTCATAATGCGCCGGACTCGGCCAAGGCGCTCAAGGATCCGGTGGAAGGCCAACCGCAAGCCATGGAAGAGGGACGACGGCTGTATGCACGCAACTGCCTCTCTTGTCATGGCAAGAATGGACAGGGCTCGGGCAATGTGCCCTCGCTGGCTGATGCGAAGTTAGATTCCGTGCCTGCCGGCGAAGTGTTTTGGTTCATCACAAAAGGCAGCAAGAAAAATGGTATGCCGTCGTGGGCTCTCTTGCCGGAGCGGCAGCGGTGGCAGATCGTCACCTTCGTGCGGTCACCGGAACTGTTGAAGGCTGCGGCGAACCGGCATCCGCCGGCTCCGGGGGGCACCGCCGCAAGCCTGAAGGCGCCACCGCCACAACCCCCGTTCGCCGATTTCCGATACGAAAAACCGGGAACGACGCGGAAGATCACTGTGAATGATCTTCCCCAACCGTACGCAACGAAATCGGCGGAAAGTGGTGCCGATGTAGTTGCGCGACCGGCGAATGTGTGGCCCATCGCGCCTGCAGGTTTCAAGGTTGAGCAATATGCGACTGGCCTGGATAGTCCGCGCTTGTTACGGACTGCTCCCAATGGCGACATCTTCCTCGCGGAAAGCAGTGCCGGACGCATTCGCGTTTTTCGTGGCCTGACTTCCGACGGTAAGCCTGAGCAGATGCAGATGTTCGCCAGCGGACTGAAGCGCCCTTACGGAATCGCGTTGTACCCCCCGGGAAAAAATCCTCAATGGATGTATGTCGGCAACACCAACGAAGTTGTACGCTTTCCCTACCGTGACGGCGATTTGAAGGCGAGCGGCCCGTCGGAGCATATCGCCGATTTGCCTGCCACCGGTGGACATTGGACGCGCTCGATTGAATTTTCTCCGGATGGGAAAAAGATGTTTGTTGCAGTGGGCTCGGAGTCGAATGATGACGACACCGATACCAATCCGCAGGAGAAAAATCGCGCCGACATTTTGGAATTCAATCCTGACGGCTCGGGGATGAAGGTCTATGCCTATGGCATTCGCAACGCGGGTGGCGGGCTGGCAATCCATCCTCAAACCGGCGAGTTGTGGTGTTCGGTGAACGAGCGCGACGCGCTCGGTGACAACCTGGTGCCGGATTACATTACGCACGTCCAGGAAGGCGGCTTCTATGGGTGGCCATGGTGGTACATCGGTGCGCATCAGGATCCCAGACAAACGGGTAAACATCCCGAACTGAAAGACAAGGTCATCGTACCGGACGTGCTGCTGCAAGCGCACAACGCATCGCTGCAGCCGACGTTTTACGAGGGCAAGCAATTTCCCGCGGAATATCGCGAGGACATTTTCGCCGCCGAGCACGGCTCGTGGAACAGGTCGGTGCGCGCGGGATATGAAGTCATTCGCGTGCCCTTGCATCAGACCGGTCACGCCAGCGGCGAATACGAGGATTTCGTCACCGGCTTCGTGTTGCCGGATGGCGGTGTTTGGGGGCGGCCGGTAGGCATCACTGTCGCTTCCGACGGCTCACTGCTGGTGAGCGACGATGGTTCCAACTCGATCTGGAGAATCAGCTATACGGGGCAGTGAAGGAGAACAGATGAGGTCAACCTCGCAGAGCTCACCGGCCCTGCGCGTCGGCGCGGTGGTTCATTTGTCACGTAGGGCTGTGAAGTGTTAGCGTGCAAGGATATGCGGCGGAGCGTCGCCCGTTTCGTGCTTTCCGTAGCGGTTTGGAGCTTCCTCGCTCCGTTGGCCTTGGGAATAACGGGAACGGCCCCTTCCGCGTGTTGTCGCCGAAACGGCAAGCACCACTGCATGTCGGGAACCTCCGACATGTCGGGAATGTCGACAGATGACCTTCCTGGTCTTCGAGCCGATTCTTCCGATTGTCCGTATCGTTCGCAGATCGCCACGCGCAGCGACATAGCGCGGCCACAGGTCCCGGCAGTCTCCACACTCCGACGGCCATCTACGAGCTTTGTCGCCGTGGTCGATAGCTTCATTTTCGAGCCATTGCTCGTCACCTGCAATTCGCAGCGCGGCCCACCCGCCTTCGGCTCCAGCCAACTCTGAATTAACGAACTACCCAATTCCTGCTGTCGAACTCTGACGCTGGGAATTTCTCCGGCACGGTTCAGGCTGACTCGCTGAGCCAGATTCTTCAAGGCTCGCTCGGCAACTCAGTTTTCTGGTGGACAGCCTCCGGCTTCTTCGTCCGCACTGCTGTGGTGCCTTCGACAGAATCGCCGGGTGCTGCTGGACCTCGAGTACAAAGCGCCGGAATAGGAGCAAGTAGATGCACAGAATTGCCCTCTTATCGAGTGTTGTGGTCCTCATGAGTTCCATCGCCGTCGCGACCATCTTCGGATCGGTTCGAGGCATCGTTCACGATCCCCAGCACCGTCCGATTCAAGGCGCCATGGTGGTGCTGCGGTCGAAATCGTCCGAATGGACCAAGAGCGTCAACACTGATGCCAATGGCGAGTTTGCCTTCAACGCTGTGCCTCTCGGCGACTACACTGTCGGCGTTAGAAGTCCCGGATTTGTTGAGGCAGTGCAGGGCGTAGTCGTTAACTCCGGTACGGAGCCCGTGATCCACTTTCAGTTGAACATGGCAGGGGCAAAAGAAACCATAAACGTCTCCGGCGCACCGGTGGTTGCGCCAACTGATTCAGCCACGCCTATCACTCTGGTTGACCGCCAGGACATCGGACGCGCGCCGGGAGCATCCCGCAGCAACAGCCTTGCCATGATCACGGATTTTGTTCCTGGCTCCTATGTCACTCACGACCAGCTGCACATTCGCGGCGGCCATCAGACAAGCTGGCTGGTGGACGGCGTTCCCGTGCCGAACACAAACATTGCGTCCACCCTCGGCCCGCAGCTTGACCCCAAAGACATTGACTACATGGAAGTCCATCGTGGAAGCTACAGCGCGGAATTTGGGGACAGGACTTATGGCGTGTTCAATATCGTCCCTCGCACCGGTTTCGAACGCAACAACCAAGCCGAGCTGTTTCTCAGCGGGGGAAGCTTTTACCAGGGCAATGCGCAGCTGAACTTTGGGAGTCACACGGAGCGCTTTGCCTACTACGCCAGCGTGAACGGAAATCGAAGCGATCTGGGTTTACAGACGCCTGTTCCGGAGGTGGTTCACGATGCCGCCAATGGGTATGGAGGCTTTGGCTCTCTGATTTTCAACCTCAATCCTTCCAACCAGCTCCGCTTCATTACCTCGTTGCGCAAGGACTACTATCAAATTCCTTACGATCCCAACCCGAACGATATCGAGAACGCTCCCATTGCTGCGAACGACTTCTCGGCGCAGTACCCAAGCATCGGGCTCCGTGATGGTCAGCATGAGGGCGACGCCTTTGTGAACTTTTCCTGGGTCCGCACCTTCAACTCGAAAACCCTGCTGACCATTTCGCCTTTCTACCATTACAACAGCGCCAACTACGACAGCCCGCCAAACGATGTGCCGATTGCTTCCACCGACCATCGCGCTTCGACCTACGCCGGAGGCCAGGTAAGTTTCAATGCCAATTTCACGAGAAACAGTCTGCAGATGGGGTTGTACAGCTTCTACCAGCATGACAACGGGCTCTTTGGCGCAATCTTCAACGACGGCAGTGGAAATCTGCCGGTTACCGATGCTGAGCATCCCTCGGCTAGCCTGGTGGCGTACTTTTGGGATGACAAATTCAAGCCGCTCTCGTGGCTGACTCTTTCCGCCGGTATTCGCCCCACCCACTTTTCTGGCGGAGTTACCGAGAACGCGATCAGTCCGCGTTTTGGCGCCGCTATAAACATCCCGCGTCTCCAGTGGACGTTTCGCGCCTTTTACGGACACTACGATCAGGCGCCGCCGTTGATTGCCGTTTCCGGCCCCTTACTTCAGTTCTGCAGCACCAATAATTGCGGGTTCATTGCGCTTCACGGTGAGCGCGATGAAGAGCACCAGTTTGGTGCAACCATTCCTTATGGGGGATGGACGCTTGACATCGACAACTTCAAAACCAATGCTCATAATTTCTTCGACCATAGCTGCATCGGGTCTGGAGCTTGCTTTCCCATCACAATTGACCGCGCCGTAATCCGCGGTTGGGAAGTTGCGCTACGCTCGCCCCGCATCGCTCACCGTGCACAGCTTCATCTGGCGTATTCGAATCAAGTCGCGGAAGGTGCGCTGCCCATTACGGGCGGTTTGACGAACTTTTCGCCGCCCAGTTCGTTATTTCCCCTTGATCACGATCAGCACAATACCCTTAACCTCGGTGGCGATGTGGTTCTTCCCTGGCGAGCCCATGCCTCGACAAACGTTTACTACGGCTCGGGGTTCAGCAATGCCTTTCCGGAGCGTCCGTATCCAGGGAACCATTTGCCGCAACACACAACTTTCGATCTTTCCCTGGGCAAGGATTTCGGCGATCGATTCTCCGCATCGCTACACGCCCTGAATGTGGCCAATCGTCGAGTGGACCTCGACAATAGCCAGACTTTTGGCGGTTTCCACTGGAATGCGCCACGAGAGATTTATGCTGAGTTTCGCTATCGATTCCATTATTGAGCGCCAAGACGGTTTTGGTTGACGTGATCGCCGCCGCCGTGATTCCGCGTGCTTCCGCATCGCTCACCCCGCTTGAGTTATCTAACACAACATGACCAAGGGATTGACAGTTTCCGTCCTGGATCTGGTCGGGATGCACACCGGCGAGCCCGCAGGCAGCGCCATTGCTCGATCGGTGGACTTAGCCCAGCACGTAGAGCGTTTGGGCTACAACCGCTTCTGGCTGGCAGAACATCATTCGATCGAAGGGCTGGCGTGCTCGGCGACGCCTGTGTTGATCGGCCATGTCGCGGCCGCCACGAACACGATCCGCGTAGGCAGCGGTGGCGTCATGTTGCCCAACCACGCTCCCCTGGTGGTGGCAGAGCAGTTCGGAACACTCGAAGCGCTATATCCCGGACGAATCGATTTGGGCCTAGGGCGAGCCCCCGGGGGCGACTTCCAGACCATGCGGGCGCTGCGGAGGGATTTGCATCAGACCGGAGATGAGTTTCCCGCATTGCTCCAAGAGTTGCGTACCTACCTCGGGACACCAAAGCCCGGGCAAGCGGTGAAAGCGATTCCGGGACAGGAAAGCAATGTCCCGATCACCCTTCTGGGTTCGAGCGGCTTCAGCGCCCAACTGGCCGGGACGCTGGGCCTGCCATTCGCTTTTGCGGCGCACTTCGCTCCGGAGTATCTGGGCGCGGCCGCGCGCCTGTACCGCGAGCGTTTCCGCCCGAGCGACGTGTTGCGCAGGCCCTACATGATGGTAGCGGTGCAGGTGATTGCGGCGGAGACCGATGCCGCGGCGCGCCGCTTGTTTA
>WNGK01001694.1_pt1 | contig 23878 bp, 18 predicted proteins | sample 5400601 | NCBI WGS metagenome assembly WNGK01 (sample SAMN13153376, study PRJNA577476) | soil metagenome | isolation source: 60 cm soil or saprolite under Garry oak tree replicate 1 | place: USA:California | collected 2016-06-15
GCTGTTGGTGAGTTTCAGCCAGGACGAGCCGTCGGTGGTGGCCTTCCAGGTCAGTTGGGACCCACCCGTGTTGCCGATTAACACCGATTTGACGACTTTGCTGCCCATGGGTATCGTGCTAAAGTCCAGTGTCGCAGGACTCACCGTGAGATGTGCGGAAACCGCAAGGACGGTAAAGACAAGAGTCGCGCTGCGTGAACCAAGCCCTTCTGTCGCATGAATGGTATGTTGACCAGGAGACCAGGTTGGTGACGCAGCCACATCGGCATCAAAATTTCCGGTAATACTTACCGTCACCGTGTTATTTGAAGTAGCCAGTTTTTCCGTCTCGCCCGTAGTGGTGAGCAATTGCGAGGCGTCGGCAGCGCCAGAACCCGCTCCGACACTGGCAATGCTCTTTGCCTGGGTCCCTATGGCGGTGACAGGCAAGCCATTATCGAGAGTGAAGGCGACACTTCCTCCTGGAACGAAGCCTTTGCCGTGAATATGCAGGGACCCGCCAACGGAGACGGTACTGCCGCCACTCAATGAAAGCCCGGGAGCGTTGGCAAACACATAGAGTACGCCGCTGGCTGCCAGTACGACCACTGCGGTTAGGACGACTATCCCCCATTTTGTGGCCACGCCCGCCGCCACTTTTGTAGTAGTAACGCCCGCTTTCGCTATATGAGTAGGTTGTACTGTGGCATGCAGCTGATGGTAATGTTGAGGACTGGCCTGTGTAGGATGCTGCGGCTGATGATGTGGAGTTGGCTGCGCGTGTTCCACGGGATGCTGCGGTTGCTCCCAGGTCCAGTCGTGTTGAGGCGCGGATTGAGCAACATGGGGTATAGATGGCGCAGCATGAGGCGCTGCTCCACCCTGTACGGGAGGAGCGCCTGGAGACGCGGGTGACATGCCTGCGGACGGCGTTCCCGGAACCGAGGGGACACCGCCAATTTGTGGTGTTCCCTGGACGGCCGGCGCATTAGCGGCGGGGAACTGGCCATAACCGAGAGGTGTAAATGGCAGTATGGCATCAGGGAAAAAGGCTCGATTCTCATCGGTATGACGTTCACCTGGTTGCTGTAATTGTTGGGCCTGTTGATTGCCCTCATCCAGTTCAGACCAGTCATGTTGGATAGTCGCACCGGCATCGCTTTGTTCCAATTGAGCATAATCTATTGGAGGATGGAATGGATTTTTGAGGAGGGATGGAGTTCCCAGGGCAGGCAAATCCGGCTGGGAAAGCCTGGTGACTTCTGACGCACCCTTTGTCTCATCGCCAAGTAAGTGTCCGCAAGTGCCACAAAAATGCGAACGGACAGGTATTTCTGATCCACAATTGTCGCAGTATTGCATGGTCTTTCCCCAGGAGCTAAAGGTTGCGCTACATAAAAAGAGGTTCAAAGAATTTTTGAGTGTTACATACAATTCCCCAGTATAGTTTATCAAACTTGATGCGAATATACAATGTAAAGAAGGGGTAATTTCTCACACTTCTCCTATTGTATTTCGCAGTGATCATCTTATATACGACGATCATCCACTCTTTTAGCCTTTAACTCAAAACGTGGAAGGGTGCCCGGCTCTACTACCTCGATGGGGACGCGTAAATTGAAAGCGATGTGCAATGCTTCTTGCAATGGAGCGGCAAGAGTGGAAGGACATTCTACCTGTAATGAAATCTCATCCATTATACCATCACGAGTCACGATGATGCGGTATTCCTGTACTTCTGGGAAGCGATGCAGGATGTTCGCAAGCGCTGAGGGATAAAGATTGACACCTCGTACGATCAGCATATCGTCCACGCGCCCAAGCACACCGCCTGGTAAGGCGAGAAAGGTGCGTCCACATTCACAGGAATAGCCGCCGTGGCGCACGAGGTCGCCTGTGCGATAGCGAATGGCCGGGCTGCCCCAGCGTCCCAGGTTGGTCAAGATCAACTCCCCAGTCTCACCTTCCTGGACGGGCTGTTGATTGAGCGGGTCTAGAATTTCGGCGATGAACTCTCCTTCATTGACATGGAGGCCCTGCTGCATTTGGCAGGCGAATCCATACGCGCCCATCTCGGTCATGCCTGCGTGGTCGTAGGTGCGCGCATTCCAGGCCTGTTCGATACGCTGACGCGTCGCGGGGATGGACGCGCCCGGTTCGCCGGCGTGGATCGTCACACGCACAGTGGATGCGCATGTATCCATGCCGTGCTCCCGCGCCACCTCCGCCAGGCGCAGAGCGTAGCTTGGTGTGCAGACCAGCACGGTTGCTCCGACCTCTTCTATAGCGCGCAGGCGCTGCAGCGAATCCATGCCACCACCGGGAACCGTCAGCGCGCCTAGACGCTTAGCTCCTTCGTAGGCCGACCAGAAGCCGATGAACGGGCCGAAGCCAAAGGCCAGAAAAACGACATCGTCGCGGCTGACACCTGCCCCCTGGTACACACTTGTCCAGCAATCGGCCCACCAGTCCCAGCTTTCCTGGGTATCCAGGATTTTTAATGGTCGGCCAGTGGTGCCCGAGGTCTGGTGCAGGCGAATATAGTCAGCAGGCGCGTAGGTCAGATTGCTGCCAAAGGGGGGATACGCTTCTTGATCGGCCACGAGTTCTTGCTTGGTGGTGAACGGCAGGAGGGATAGCTGCTTCAAGGACTCCAGAGCGATGAATTTACTGTCTGCCAGGAGCTTTCGCTCATAGAAGCGATTACGCGGCAAGAGACGCGCCAGGCCCATTTGCAGGCGGGAAAGTTGATGGGCCTCGATCAGGGAACGAGAGGCGGTTTCCAGTTGAGACATCCCTAGACCTCCAGCAGTTCATGCAGCGCGCGGCGTATATAGACAGGCGTCACCTGCTTGCGATAGTTAATAGTCAGATCGGCATTGTCGAGTGGCCTGGCACGCTTTGCCGCCAGGGCTGCCACCTCTTCAAGCAGTTGCGGTGTGGGACGCTGGCCGACCAGGCGGGCTACAGCGTCATTTACTTCGAGCGGGTGCGATGCTACCGCGCCAAGTGTAAGGCGCGCATCTGCCACTGTGCCATCGGCAGCCAGGCGCAGGGCAGCCGCCACGCCGAGGATGGGAAAATCGAACGAGCCGCGACGGCGCAGTTTTATATAGGCGCTGCGCCAGCCATCCGCGGGCGGAAGGAGAATTTCAGTCAGAATTTCATCGTCAGCTTTCGTATATGGGTGCATGCCATCGTCCTGGAAGAGCTGGCGCACCGGGATCACACGTTCGCCGCGCACACTGACCAGGCGCACCTGGGCATCCAGGGTGACAAGCACCGGCGCGGTATCGGCTGAGGAGATGGCCCAGCAGCGCGGGCTACCAGGGGCAACGAGGCAGATATCGCCATCCTTCTTCATGCAATAACCAATGGAATGGCGCCAGAACTCGGTTTGATTGTAGTAATTGCAGCGAGTATCCAGCAGTACATTGCCGCCGATGGTGCCAGCATTGCGCAGTTGTGGCGTCGAGACGGCAGCGGCGGCAGTGGCAAGCGCGGGATAGTGCTGCTGTATGAGCGGATGTCCGGCGAGAGTTGTTAACGTGACACCCGCCCCCATACGAATACCCTGTTCGGGCGAACCATCGATGCTCTTGAGCGCGGCGATTCCCCGCAGACCAATCAATACAGGCGGCGTGAATTGGCGGCGTTTCATGTTTGGATAGAGGTCGGTGCCGCCCGCGACCAGCATGGCCTGCTCGCCCTCCCTGACCAGCATCGCCGCCGCCTGCTCAATCGTTATCGGGGCGAGATAACGGAAAGGGGGAAGCCGCAGCATCAGCGAACTCCCTTCTCTTCCGGCTGCCACTTAATCAACCTGGTTGGCCAGGGAGATGGCGCTTCACTCGGCATCACCTGGGGGCGAGGAACCGAGCGCGCGGGGGGTATTTCGGCACGCAACGCCTTGAGTAGCTTATCAGCGGTGATGGGCGTCTCGTCGATACGTACCCCGACGGCATCGTAGACAGCATTGGCGATGGCAGGTATAACGGGATTGAGTGGCCCCTGCCCGGCTTCCTTGCCACCAAAGGGACCTTCGCGATCAGGAATTTCTACCAGAATGGTTTCTATTTCGGGCGTATCGAGCGTGGTGGGCAGTTTATAGTCGAGCAGTGAGGGTATCTTATGACGGCCCTTGCGGAAGATTTGCTGTTCCATCACGGCTTCGCCATAGCCCATGTACGCGCCGCCCTCGACCTGACCAGCCACCAGCAGGGGGTTGATCGACTGTCCCACGTCGTGCGCAAGCCAGAGTTTTTCCACGACCACCTCGCCCGTCTCTACATCAACGGCCACTTGCGCGACACAGGCTGAGTAGGAATAAGCAGGCGATGGGCCAACGCCCGCTCCTTTGTAATCGCCGTGGATGCCCTCCGGTGGAGCGTAGGAGCCGGAAGCGACCAGCGCTCCATAGCGCGCTTCGGCTAACTGCACTGCCTGAATAAAAGACAGGGACGTGCCTGGATCGTCTTCGTCATAGATCACGCCGTTCTCCGCGCGCAATCGCTCTTCAGGCACACGCAATTGGGCGGATGCCGCTTCAAAGAGCTGCGCTTTGAGCTTGAGCGCGGCGGCAATGGCGGCGTTCCCCGCCATGAATGTCACGCGGCTGGAATAGGAGCCGAGATCAACGGGTGTCAGGGTTGTGTCGGCGGTCTCCAGGTGGATATGTCCTGGTTGCACGCCGAGTTCTTCCGCTACGATATAGGCAAGTATCGAGGTCGACCCCTGGCCGATATCGGTTGCTCCGCAGTAAACGGTCACGCCGCCGCCGCGATCAAGACGAATCTGCACGGCTGAGTGCGGCAGGTCGTTCCAATAAATGGGTTTGCCCGCGCCGCAGATATAGGACGAGGCGGCTATGCCCATACCGCGTTTGATACTTTGAGTTGATGCAGTTGGCGCGCGCGCGCCAGTGGAGGGCGACCGCAAGGGTCCCCTCCCCTCATCCACACCTCCCCCGCCCCTACTATGAGACGGAGGGGGGGAGACGGCGGTATCGGCAACACGTCCATTGGAAGAGAGCGCTGTCATAGCTTGTGCAGAGTGGAACTCGTTCCAGTGTGAGCGGGCGACTACCTGGTCGAGGCAGGGACCGAGGGCGCAAGTGGTGATGCGCAGGCCATTGATGGTACGCGTATAGGGTTCGATCAGGTTGCGGCGGCGGAACTCGACAGGGTCGATGCCGAGGTCGTGGGCGATTTTATCGAGATGTACTTCGACGGCGTAACGGGGTTGTGTCGTGCCGTGGCCGCGTTTGGGGCCGCAGGGCGGCTTGTTGGTGAAAAGGCGCATGCCTTCAAATTTGTAGCAGGGCAGCGTATAAGTAACCGTTTGCAGCGCGCCGGTGTAGTAGGTCGTTGCGATACCGTAGGAGCCATAGGCGCCGCCATCCAGGAATGAGCGGAAATGCATGGCGGTCAGGGTACCATCACACTTCACGCCGGTCTTGATCCACATTTTGACGGGGTGACGCCCGCGATGTAGTAGAAAGACTTCTTCGCGCGTGCAGGTGATCTTGACGGGTCTGCCAGTGCGGCGCGATAGCTCGCAGGCGCAGATTTCGTGGGAGAACGGGTCGCTTTTTCCGCCAAAGCCGCCGCCGACGTGCGGTGCGATGACGCGCACATGGGATTGCGGCAAGCCTAGCACCTTGCTTGCCTCGCGATGGACATAATGCGGAGTCTGTGTCGAGGACCAGAGCGTGAGTTTGCCACCGACGGGATCGGTAGGCATGGGTTCCCAGTTGGCAACGCAGGCATGGGCCTCGATGGGCGCGTGATTGTTGCCTTCGTAGTAAAACCAGTCTTCGCGCACATAGTCTGCCTGCGCGAAACCAGCATCAACTTCGCCAAATTCATAGGAGACGGCCTTGTGAATATTGCCGATACGCGCTTCATCGTTGATTTTGATGTCGGGGTGCGCTAACGCCTCGTCGATACTCATCAGCGCAGGTAATACTTCGTACTCTACTTTGATAAGTCTGATGGCTTCGTCGAGGATGTCGGGGTCGAGCGCGGCCACGGCGGCTACGGGATCACCTACGTAGCGGACTTTCTCTCTGGCCAGCGCGTATTCATCCTGGCTGGATGGCAGAATACCAAATTTCTGTGGCAGGTCTTCACCTGTGATGACGGCCAGCACACCGGGCAACTCTAATGCCTGGCGAATATCAATCGAGAGGATACGCGCGTGCGGATGCGGGGAGCGTAGGAGCCGCCCGTATAGCGTGCGAGGAAGCATGATATCATCGGCATACAGCGCCCGCCCGGTCACTTTGGCATAGGCATCGACTTTGGGTAAGGGATTGCCAATATAGGTATAGGCATGGCCCTGCTCATTTCGTGCTGTTTGTCGCGTTTTCATGATGCACCTCCGCCTGTTTTCATGCGTTCAGCAGCGGCATCAATGGCTTCGTATATCTTGGTATAGCCGGTGCAGCGGCAGAGATTTCCGGCCAGGGCCTCTTTCATCTGCTCCCGTGTCGGTTGGGGGTGTTCACGCAGCAGCGCGGCCCCGGATAGCAGGATACCGGGAGTACAGTAGCCGCACTGTGCCGCGCCGAGTTCCGCGAAGGTTTCCTGCAGGGGATGGAGTTTCCCCTGCTGTTCCAGTCCCTCAATTGTCGTGATCTCGCACTCCTGCACCTCGATGGGTAGGGTCAGGCAAGAAAGTATGGGTAAACCATCGATCAGGACGGTACACGCGCCGCATTCGCCCAATTCGCAGCCATGCTTGGTGCCGGTCAAGCCCAGGTCTTCACGCAAGACTTCGAGCAGCGTATGATGCGGCAGCACCGCCAGCTCGTGGCGCTCTCCGTTCACATGCAGGGTAATTAATTCGCGCAACCCATCCTCCTTGTATGCAGCTAAGGGTAGATGAATGCCTGTAGTATTCTCAGCCCATATTTCTTCTTGTACATAGTCTAATTCATAGAGAAACAAATGTCGAGGAATTATAATCTAGCGGGTATGCTTCCATTTTTCCTTGTTTTCTCGCTCCAGATATGGTAATCTTAGCTCATAAAATGTAACCAGTGGAGGTATGCACATGTCAGCCATTTTCTCTAACAATCTGGTTTCTGAGTGTGCTGGGTCTAAGACAACTCAATAGGATGACTTCTCCAGATGCATTGTGCTCACGCAGCGTCATGACGTTGTGATTCCAATGCTCTTCCTCACTACTGATAGCAGTAATTGCTTGTAGTTGCTCCTTTCGTTTTCGGCCATTGGTGCGCTCAGCCCCATGGTTTTTTATTGCCCACTTCACCGAGCAAAGCATGGGGATTCCCTCGAAGTTTTTGCGAAACAGAATTGGATTCACTCCAACGCCAATGGGCGAAAGGAACAATACCTCTATGGTTATTCAATTTCGGCGCTACTGGCGCTTGCTGGTTAATTACCTCAAGCCCCAGTGGAGCAGGGTTGCATGGTTGGCCACGCTAGTGTTTAGCAGTATCGGCCTGCAACTGGTCAACCCGCAAGTAATCCGCTTCTTCATCGATGCGACCCAGGCGCGTGGCCCCCTGAGAACACTGGTGATCGCAGCCGGGTTGTTTATTGCTATTGCATTGGTGCAGCGAATAGTTGCCTTCTACGCCACCTATGTAGCTGAAAACGTGGGCTGGACTGCCACCAATGCTCTGCGGGCAGACCTAGCTCTGCATTGCCTGCGATTAGATATGTCGTTCCATAAGAAGCGCACTCCAGGCGAGATGATCGAGCGGATCGATGGCGACGTGACGGCACTCGCCAACTTTTTCTCGCAGATCGTCATCAAGGTACTGGGAAACGCCATCTTGATCATTGGCATCCTGCTCCTGCTGTTCCGCGAGGATTGGCGCGTCGGACTGGGGCTTACGGTCTATAGCCTCCTGACAGTCTTTGTCTTGAGCCTGTTGCAAAATATCGCGGTCAGCAAGTGGGCTGCTGAACGGCAGGTGTATGCCGAAACATTTGGCTTTTTAGAAGAGCGCATATCCGGTACAGAAGACATACGCGCAGCGGGCGCCGAGTCTTACGTAATGATGCGCCTCTACCAGTTTTTGCGCCGTATGCTGCAAACGAACCGCACTGCCGACATGATGAGCAACCTGACATTCGCCAGCACCAACACGCTCTACGTGATCGGGTACACGGTGGGACTGGCGCTTGGCGCATACCTGTACAGTCAGAAGCAGGTCAGCATCGGCGCTGCCTACCTGATTGTATTCTATATCGGCATGCTATCGAAGCCGCTGGAAAGCATTCGCGAACAAGTTCAAGATTTGCAGGAGGCCACAGCCAGCATGGAACGGGTTGAGGAACTGTTGCATACACAGAGAGAGATTCAGGAAACAGCGCGCGCCGCGCTGCCAGCCGGGAAAGCGCAGGTCGAGTTTCGCGCTGTCTCTTTCAGCTATGATGCGCAGGAGAATGTGCTACAGGATGTGTCGTTCCAGCTACAGCCGGGCAAGGTGCTGGGGCTGTTGGGACGCACGGGCAGCGGCAAAACGACGTTGGCCCGACTGCTCTTTCGCCTGTATGACCCTGGGGCCGGGAGCATTTTGCTGGATGGCGTGGATATCCGGAACATCGCTTTAGGGAATTTGCGCGACCACCTGGGGATGGTCACGCAAGACGTGCAGTTGTTCCACGCGAGTATACGGGATAATCTCACGTTCTTCAGCAAGCGCATTGCAGATGACAAGATCGAGCGTTTGCTTGACGAACTGGGATTAGGGCAATGGGTTCAATCACTGCCGGATGGGCTGAATACGCACCTGGCCGCGGGTGGTCAGGGACTTTCTGCGGGCGAGGCGCAGTTGCTGACTTTTACGCGCGTCTTCCTTAAAAATCCAGGGTTGGTGATCCTGGATGAAGCGTCATCCCGGCTCGACCCTGTGACCGAGAATCTGTTGGAACGGGCAATGGACCGGTTGCTACAGGAGCGCACGGGTATCATCATCGCCCATCGCCTGCGGACGGTACAGCGGGCAGATGAGATTATGATTCTGGAGCATGGGCGCGTGGTCGAATACGGTGCGCGTGCATTCCTGGCGAACGATCCTGGCTCGCGCTTTTACAGCCTGCTCCAAACCGGGCTAGAGGAGGTTTTAGTATGATTACATCTAAGACGCCTGACTGGCGTCTGAAGACCTGGCCCTTCAACTGGCAACTCATCCGGTATCGTCCGTGGTCGTTTGGGATACACTCCTTCTTCCATATGCTGTTCTTTGCCGCGCAGGTGGTGCCCGGCTTGATCGAGAAGAATGTCTTCGATACGCTCACGGGTGCAGAACCTGCGACTATCAGCCTGTGGACGCTGATCGCCCTCTACATCTCAGCGGAACTGGGACGGCTGGCAACGTCGTTCGCGGATGTATGGACCGGTGTGACCTTCCGCCGCACGGTTGGGGCGCTCTTGCGCAGTAACCTCCTGGCAAGCATCCTGCGGCGTCCCGGGGCGAAAGCCCTGCCGGTTTCTTCCGGTGATGCCATCAACCGGTTTGAAGACGACGTGGACGAGACCTCGGATTTCCCTACATGGCTGCCGGACCAGGCCGGACAGATCATCGCGTTTGTGCTGGCCGTGATCATCATGGCCCGCATCAATCTGATGATCACGCTGGTGATCTTCCTGCCGTTGCTAGGGGCCATCGCGATATCGCGGCTGGCTTGGGGACGCGTCTTGCGCTATTACCAGAGTGGCCGGGAGGCAACCGGAGCGGTGAGCAGTTTCCTGGGCGAGCTTTTCGGCTCGGTACAGGCAGTAAAGGTCGCCAACGCAGAGGAGGACGTGATCGGACACTTCCGCACCCTTAACGACACACGGCGTAAAGCGATGCTGCGAGTACAGGTGTTTCGCGAATTGCTCGGCTCGATCTTCGACAACGCGGTCACATTTGGCATCGGAGTAACGCTCTTGCTGGCGGGACAGGCGATGGCAGCCAGGACCTTTACGGTGGGGGACTTCGCGCTGTTTGTCTATTACCTGTGGTTTACCACGCAGCTGCCCTCGCAGTTGGGGATGTTTATCGGTGACTATAAGCAACAGGAGGTGTCGATTCAGCGCATGGTCGAGCTGATACCCGATGAAGTGCCACAGGCGCTGGTGGAGCGCCATCCGGTATATGAACGGGGGGAGTTTCCCGCGGTGCCTTACATCGCGAAAACAGCGGTGCATCGACTTGATACGCTGGAAGTCCAAGAGCTAACCTACCGTTATCCAGGCACGGACAAGGGGATAGCCGATATTCACCTGCGGCTCAAGCGCGGCTCGTTCACCGTGATTACCGGACGCATTGGCTCCGGCAAGACGACGCTGCTGCGCGTGCTGCTGGGACTGCTGCCAAAAGATGCGGGTGAGATCTTGTGGAATGGGGAACAGGTTGCAGACCCGGCTACATTTTTTCAACCGCCTCGCAGCGCCTACGCAGCACAGATTCCACGCCTGTTCAGCGATACACTGCGGGACAATATCCTGATGGGTGTGCCGGAGCAGGAGGTGGATATACAGGAGGCGATGCGGGCGGCGGTGCTGGAAGATGATTTGCTAGAAATGCCACACGGATTGGATACGGTTGTCGGGCCCAGAGGTATTCGCCTTTCCGGTGGACAGGCGCAACGGACTGCGGCGGCTCGGATGTTCGTACGCGATCCCGAATTGCTGGTGTTCGATGACCTGTCGAGTGCACTTGACGTGGAAACCGAGCATACACTGTGGGAGCGCTTCTTCCAGCGCCAGCATGCAACCTGTCTTGTTGTCTCTCATCGACGCGCTGCCCTGCGCCGAGCGGACAATATTGTGGTTCTTCAGGATGGCGGGGTCGAGGCGGAGGGGACATTAGATGAGTTGCTGGCAACTTCTGAAGAGATGCGGGGGTTATGGAGGGGGGAATTGAAGTGAATGAATTTGCAAGAAGTCTACGAGGGAGGAGTTCGAATTATGATGATAAGATATCCTCGAAGTTTCCTCTGGTTTTGGAAGCAAAGCTTGTCTTTCTTTGTTTTAGCAGGCATAGCATTAGGACAGAGCAATAACAAAGGCTGTGGTTAGGAAGCTCTTCTCGTCCGAAGATGCTCTAGTATCACCATACGGGCAAGGGTTGAGGGGCCTATGCCTTTCTCTCTTGCCTCTCTGGTGAGTTCTTCAAATGTGTCTTCATCGAACCGTACAGTAACAGCCTTCTTTGAGCTAGCTTTGACGAACTTTACATTCTCAACAGGAGTAAGCTCGTCTGCAAATTCTTCGCTAGAGTGAGTATCCCAGAAAGCTGCCTCTTCTTCTACAGTTTTGAAGGTTGGGATGCGGCTCTTTGTAGCCTTTGGCTGTCGTTGTTCTTTTCTTGTCATAGATGTTTCTGATTGCTGTGTTGTCGGTACGCTCTACGCTCTACATCATCTGCATCTCTGGCTGTGACCAGGCCATAGACACCTCGTCCTCTAGGAGCAACAAATACCGCAAGATATCTGCCTGCTTCAGTTTGTCCAATGACGATATAGCGACCTTGCCTCGTCTTCCGAATAAAAGGTACACCAAAAATAACCTCTTCAACCTCTTCAATGCTCACCTGATGGCGTGCGATATGCTCTTCTCGCCCAGGTTCAATAACAAGTTCGTAGATTTTCACAGATTACGCATCTTTTTGCAACTATTGTAATACAAAGGATGCTTTTTGTCAAACAAATTCGAGAACTAGAACATGAGAACAGAAAGGGAGACGGCTTGATGCCATGCTACTGAGTACTGATGATATTGATTACAGCACACCATATTGTTCGTGTGGTTTCATTACTTGCACCACTTCGATGCTGGAGCAATAATTGGCCAGTCATCGCTTACATTTTGTGATTAGCACGCTTCAAAGATTGTCTTCATCCCGCAGCGCATCCTCGACTGCCATGCCTTGCCCCTCGGTCCATGTGGTAGCAAAGGCCGACTGCCCCAGATGCGCGCATGCTGCTGCCACTGCTCGTTCGTAGGCTGGACACTCGACCGCTGGCAGAGGGGCGCCGATGGACTCGCGCAGCGCCTCTGCCGCACCCCATAGGCGCGCTGCCCAGGTATATGCTCCTTGTGCTGCTACAACGCTTGCCAAGCCCTCAAGGCCAGAGGCAATATTCAGCTTGTCATCTGCCCTACTTGCGAGCATAACGCTCTCCTCGTAGAGTGTACGGGCGGTTGTAATGTCACCCTGGGCAGCAATCACCCTTGCTAAAGAGATGGTTGATAAGGCCATTCCATGTCTCTGTCTTCTTTCTTTGAAAAGTGCCACGCTCTGCTCTATGAGTGAACGCGCCGAGGTAGTATCACCCTGTTCAAGAGCTACCCGCCCCGAGAGGCAGTGACAGTAGGCAATACTCTCCTTGTCGCCTAACTCATTAAAGAGCGCGAGACTCTCCTCGAGGAGCGTACGTGCTCTCGCAAGATCATCGCCAGAGAAAAAGCTCGCCCGCGCCAGATTGAAAAGCGAATCGGCAATGCTGCTCTTGTCCTCCAGTTCCCTGTTTATCGCCAGGCTCTCCTCGAGGAGAGTACGTGCCCTGGCATACTCACCCAGATCAGCAGCCAGCGCTCCCAGGTGGAGCAGTAAACCAGCAATCGCCCCTTTGTCATCTAACTGGATGAAGACCGCGAGAGACTCCTCTGCTTGTGAGTGTGCCACATCGAGATTCCCTCTCCTCCAGGCTATATCGGCCTGCAGGTGCAGAGCATAGCCAATGCTGGCTGTGTCTTCAAGCTCCCTGTATAGCGCCAGGCTCTCTATGATAAGGGGTTCCGCTCGATCATAATCACCGCGAGCCTCGTACAGCCTGGCGGCAGCATAGATAGCCTTTGCTGCTACAGGTGCCGCCACCCCATGGCGCTGTACCAGTATTCGCTCCAGGAAATCCAACCCTTCACTAAGATAGCCGCGCGAATACCAGAACGATCGGAGTGCTCCGGCCAGGCGTAAGGCAAACTCCTTTCGATCCTCCACCTGCTCTAGTGACCAATGCATGGCTGCTCGTAAATTGTCATGCTCCTGTTCCAAACGATCCAACCACATGATGTAATCCGAACCCGCCAGTGCTTCATCTACTCTCTCTGCCAGTTCAAGAAAGTACGATGCATGGGCATTGCGCACCATGTCCACTTCTCCACTGGCGGATAGGCGCTCCAATGCATATTCACGAATCGTTTCCAACATTACGAAGCGCGGCTCTGCTCCGGGGCCCTGTTCCCTCTGCTGCAACAGGCTTTTATCAACAAGCGAGGCCATCGTATCCAGGACCGGTTCAGCCTCATTAGCAAGAGTAGCATACATGGCCTCAACCGCCTCCAGTGTACAACCACCGACACAGACTGAGAGGCGCCAGAAGAGTTGTTGTTCCCGAGCATCTAACAGGTTATAGCTCCACTCGATGGTGTTGCGCAGGGTCTGGTGCCGTGCAGTCACGTCTCGCGGGCCACCCGTCAGCACCTGTAGCCGTTGACTCAAGCGCGCAAGCAACGCTTCAGGCGAGAGGAGTTTCATTCGAGCGGCCGCCAGCTCGATAGCCAGGGGTAGTCCGTCCAGGCGGGCAGCAATTGTTACAACCGCTGGCGCATTCAAAGCAGTTAACCGGAAATCTGGTCGAACTGCTTGAGCGCGCTGAACGAACAGCGCTATGGCTTCATAGTGTGAGAGCGCTGCAATATCCGGCACTTGCGCAGGACCAGGGAGTGATAGCGGCGGCACAACAAACTCGCGCTCGGCTCGTACATGCAGCACCGTTCGAGTCGTCACCACCAACTTGAGTTGGGGGCAGGCCGCGATGAGATCTGCCATGTTGATTGCCGCGTCTATGACCTGTTCGAAGTTGTCGAGCAATAGCAACATGTGCTTCTGTCGCAGTTCCTGCTTCAGACGCTCCAGGAGAGGCAGGCTTCCCTGCTCCCGTAAGCCGAGGGCCTGAGCGATGGCGGGAATGACCAATGTGGAGTCGCTAACGGGAGCCAGATCCACGAAATAGACTCCAGCTGCAAATAGATCACACAACTCTGCCGCTACCTGCAAGGCGAGTCGAGTTTTACCCATACCGCCGGGACCCGTCAAGCTCACCAGGCGAACATCTGCGCGGCGTATAAGTTGCCCGATGGCGTCTACTTCCTTCTCCCGTCCGATGAGTGGAGTGGGCTGGATGGGGAGGTTGTTAGGGCAGGTATCGAGAGTTTTGAGCAGTGGGAAACCGGTAGATAGCCCTGCAATAACCAACTGGAAGAGATGGCTGGGACGCTGCAAGTCCTTGAGGCGATGCTCGCCCATATCGCGCAAGCTCACGCCACCGGGCAGGTGATGTTCTACAAGGTCGCGTGTTGCCTGGGAAAGGAGTATGTGTCCTCCACGTGTCACGCTCATAATGCGTGCCGCGTGATGCACATCGATGCCCACGTAGCCTTCGGAGACCAGCGATGGCTCACCGGTATGCAATCCCATACGTACACCCACTACAGAGCCTTCGGGCCAGGGATGATTCGCCAGAGCGCGTTGACCAGCTACAGCCGCCGATACAGCATCCGTGGCGCGAGCGAAGGCAACGAAGAAGGCATCCCCCTGGGTGTCAACTTCATAACCATTCCACTGCTGGAACGCGGCGCGTAGCAGGCGCCGAGACTCGGTGAGTACAGAGGCGTAGCGATCGCCTAACTGCTGGAGAAGTTGCGTAGACCCCTCAATGTCGGTGAAGAGTAACGTGACTGTCCCTGTGGGCAATTGGCGCATTGGGAATCTCCTTGTTCCAGCCCTATAGCCTGTTCTAAGTAAAGCACAGCGGCTATTCACTTGTGTAAGTCATCCATACGGATCGAGATGATCTTATTATATCGTAGTATATTCGAGGAAGGCTCATTGCTCTCAAAGCGAGGTGGTTTGATGGAGAGGGAGAGAGAAATCAGGCCCTGGAGTGGGAGGTAAAGGTTTCCATGCACTCTTGCCGGGTCATCCACAATGGATGACCCGGCAAGATACCCTTCTCGACTTAGCCAGCGGGACGTGTCATTGAAGCGCTCCAGCCGAACACATTGCGCTGAGCGGTCACATTCGGACCAGAGAACGCCTGGTAACTTCCTACCAACGTATGGACAATCAGGTCGACTCCCTCTCCGTGTGAGGAGTGGTAGCCCGTATAGACCTGGACGGTAGTCGGGTCCGCGGGATCGAGAATCCTCAGGAAGGTGACCTTCTGTGCGGCGGCGTCCCAGAAACCAAGCACCTGCTGATCTCCATCGATAGCCCCGCTCAGTTTGCCGCTGCCATCATCAGTGAGTGTGAGTTGCCCCGCAACACTGTTGGCCGAGAAGCGCCAGGGCCCAATGGATGCAGGAAATCGTTCGGTTTGCGTCATAACTTTTCCTTTCTGCGTGATAAGGGAGCTTGTTCGAGGTGACTCTCTATATGTTCACCCTCGATGTTGGAAACGTTGGTAGCAGGGATTTTTCGGAACGACTTTTTTAACGGGAAAGGGTCAAATCTGGTAGTGTGACTTGTGACTTTTCCCATACTTTGTCCGCGGCTGGAGGCAAAGTTTGTCCGCAAAAACCCTATTTCACGCTCGATGCGACGAGGCCAAAAACGTGAGATTTCGTGCCTTTGGCGTCATAGTTTGTCCGAAAGTACAAATTGGACGTTAACGATGTCCAAAAGTTTGAATGGCGAGGAAGCCGACAATAGTAACTCCTTCGCTATGCTAAAACCGCGGCCCCTCAAACAAATCGTACTCCACTGTACGTCCGCCATCGACGAGGCTGAAGGCCCGATAAAACGTTTGACAACCCCACAGCGCCTTGTGTTGCTCTTCTGGCAAGCCTTCAAGTTGATGGTACGCTGGTAGCTGTGTCTTGTGACAGCGCACTGCCTTCCAGACTGTGCGCCAATAGGCCCAGGTATCAATCTGCGTTGTAATCTGCCAATCGGGCCATCCTGCTCCGCGCCGTTCTACTCCATCGATATGCATGACCAGGTCACCAAAGACGAATTGGTAGACATCCAACAAGTCCTTCGTTGGTGCCATGTAATACAGCTTTGCTACGCTATGGGGAGCCAGGTCCCGGTAGTAAAGGGAGTCGGGGCTGGCTGCTTCGACGATGGCGGCGGTGGTAATCTGCGAAATGGCGATGTGATCTGGATGCCCGTAGCTCCCGTCAGGACCAAAGGTAACGACCACATTAGGTTTGAGGCTCCGCAGGTGCCCGACGATCTTTGCCATGACCTCGGCTGGGTGGGCCTGGTCAAGTTCGCCATCGAGGTACCCCAGGAAATCGACACCGCGGATACCGAGCACTTCGGCTGCCGCTCGCAATTCCGCCTCACGTATCTGACCCAGGGACTCTAAGCCTGGATACTCGCGCTCGTCACCGAACCAGCCGCGCTCACCCCGCGTGGCGGTGACGAGAGAGGTTTCGATACCTTCGGCAGCATATTTCGCCAGAATGCCGCCAGTACCTAACGATTCATCATCGGGGTGGGCCAGGACGGCCATCAATTTCAGTGTGTCAGCCATAGTTTCCCTGTCGCTTTCTAATGCTGACTATATTACCTAAATTTGGTTACTGACATGAGTGTAGCGTATTTCCCGGTTCTTTCCATCGACGAAAACACAGAGATTGTCAGAAAGCACCACGTAGATTTTCGCAGCAAACGCGAGAGAAAATAGGGGAACATCCCACAAAGGTACAAAAGCAGCCCTGATAGTCAACCGACTATGCCTTGACGGATGGCACAGACAACGGCAGCAGTACGCCCAGGTACATCTAATTTGACAAAAATATTGCTCAGGTGACGATTGACCGTGCGGGGACTAATCACCAGCGTTCCTGCGACCTCACGGTCGGTGTGGCCTTTGGCGACCAGGTGCAATACCTCGATTTCTCGCCTGGTGAGGTGCAAATTGTATTCGTTCATCGGAGAAACTCCTCCCCTTTTTTCTCCTCCTGGTCCAGGGTATAAGCCTGATTTCAGAACAGCGGTGCTGTACCCGTGGTCTTTCAACCCTTATTTTTAGTAGAGCCCAATCCTGTTCCGGTATTCCTCAAACGCCAACTGAGGCCGCCCGATCAGTTACCAGCGGAGCAGAAATCACAAGCGCCGGGCTGGGCCTGGATGCCGTCGTGGACCGCTCCCTAAACCTAAACCGGCGGAAGTGCCGATGCCGCTCGGGGATTAGATAAATCGGTAGCGGCCCATGACAGCTACCCAAGCACTGGCCAAGGCTGGCGCTTTGCACGTCAGGCGTAGGTCGCGATAGGCCGCTTCTCAAGAGCAATGCAAACACCATAGTTGCGTCGGGGATAGTCCCGTCACACTGGCATAGGAAACCATCTGCGACCCCTCTGCGCCGGTTCGCCTCCGGGCCTCAGGTCTCGATTGGGGTCTCCGCCCGTGAGCCCCATTCAGCCCAGGAGCCGTAATAAACGCGGGCGTCGGGATACCCCAGGAGATACCTCAAGACCAGCGCTACCTCGCTCGCGCGGATGCCTATCGTGCAGTAGGTGACGACGCGGCGCTCGGAAACCACTCCGCGGTCCTGGAAGAGCTGCCGCAACTCTGCCGCGTTCTTGAATGCGCCGTCGGCCGTGCGCAACAGGTCGGCGTGCAGATGCACGGCACCAGGGATGTGACCAGGGCGACCGGCGCCTTCCGTGGCACCCGATGGCCAGAACCGCTCTCCGGCGAATTCAGCGTCCGAACGCACATCCAGGATGACCGGGTCCCCGCTCCCCAGGGTGCCTTGCAGCGCAGCCAGCGACATGATCTGTGTGGCCTCCGCTTCTGGGAGTGTGTACGTGGATGTTACCGGCCTGGGGAGTTCCGTCGTCCAGGGCCGACCAGCGTCGCGCCAGCCTTCCCGCGTTCCATGCAGCACCCGCGCGCGCTCGTGACCGTAGGCCTTCATGAGCCAGAAGCCAAGGGAGGGACCGTAGCCGTAGAAGACGATCGTGGCGTCGGGCGTGAGACCGGATCTGCTGAGCAGGTCCTCGAACTCTCTGCGGTCCAACGGGCTGTAATCCGCATGGTGGAGGTCGGCGTAGGCGTTCCAGAGGACCGCTCCTGGGATGTGGCCCTGGTTGTATGCCGCCCGGCTGACATCCACCTCGACAAGGCGAACATCGGGATCGTTGAGGTGTTCCGCAAGCCATGCTGGTTCCGCGAACACGTCCGACAGCGCCGCGCTGCCGGCCCGGTTAGAAATGCTTTCTGTCAATTCAACTTCCCTCCTTATATAGCGGGCTTGATGTTCTGATTTACGCGAAAGAAATTGGTCGGATCGTACTTGCTCTTGACAGCCGCAAGGCGCTCGTAGTTGTCCCGGTAGGACGCTTTGATACGCTCCTTACCCTCTTCCATCATGAAGTTCACATACGCGTCTCCGCAGCTTTCCCCATTTTTGGGCGTCGTCCCAGTTCCTCCAGGCAGACAAATTGCTTGATTCTGGTCGACTTCGACGAGTATAACGTATTCTCCTGGCCTTTCCATCGACGAAAACACGGAGATTGTGAGGAAGCACCACGTAGATTTTCGCAGCTATTACGCAGGGAAGTAAGAGTAATGCTTTTTCCCTACGTAACGAGAGCCGCTATTACACTTCAATACTACTCAGTAGCCAGGCAGGATGAGCCAGCCACAGAACGGCCAGCAGTAGCAGTGCAATTCCTATGACGGGGCCGAGACGCCGACCACCCGGAAACGTTTTCTCCACGACCATCACCCCGGTCAGCACCGCCATCGACACCAGGCTTCCCACCCCAAGGCCAAACATCACCAGCATCAGGGCCCAGCAGCAGCCGAGACAGAACATACCGTGGCGTAGGCCCAGGCGCCAGGCCGCTCCCGATCCTTTGCGGTAGTAGCGTACGAAGAAGCTAAAGGGGCTACGGCACTGCTTCAAACAACGTTCCTTCAGCGGGCTGAATTGAAATCCGCCTGCAATAGCCAGGGTGGCTGCCCCAATCACCCAGGAGTGCAGGTAGAGCCACAACCAACTATCCACCAGCCGGTGAATCTGGGTGTCGCCCAGGAAGGCTGCAACAGCGAATGCCGTCCATACGACTGCATATCCTGCCAGGAAAGCCATTTGTACTGCGAGTGGGTGTCTCTGTTTTCGGCTGGCATGCACCATCATGTACATCATAGGCATGCTCGATGGAAGCATCATCGCCACCGTCATCACCTGCCAGCAAGCCAGGAACACCGCCAGGGCCGTGAATATTGGAAGATGACTCTCCTCGAGCAAGTAGTGATGGTTGATCAAGTAGGTCTGGTTGGTAAGTACCGCCAGCAGGGCAAGGGTCCACGCAGCAATTATCATGGCCCAGGGCCACAGGACAAGTGCCCGAGGGCGCGAAGTAGATCGTGTACGCTCCTGGTTTTTCAATTCAGTCGCATTCGTTGTACCCATCAGGCACCTCCTGTACTTGTCACATTACCTGACTTTACGCTTCAAAATGGAAGTTGCCTTGAATGGCGTTGCGCCCGCTGAACTCCCAGGCCATACCGTACTCAGGAAGGTTCACGTGGTGGCGCGATGCCTTAGCAACGTAGGCCGGTGAGCCAGGTATAGTGCTGAACACCGTGTCGTGTATCGTGGTGGCCTCACCATTCGCATCGGTGTAGGGTGCCATCTCTGCATCGAGAATCTCACCAATGCGCAGGGTGCCTTTGCCCCCCTTGACATCATAGTGGATGGGTGCCGCAATGATGGCTATACGCTCTCCTACCAGCCCTGCCAGCCCTGCTAATGGCCCTTCTACCTTACCGGTCCAAACGTCAAGAAGAGCTCGTTTTTGTTCAGGCGTTGCCCTGTCATCAACATAGAATACAGTGCGCCAGTTCCCAGCCAGGACATTGCCCGGGATTTGCACAACCTGCACAACTGTGAGGTTCGAGACATCCACTCCTTGAATTTGTCCCTGACTAATGTGGTGTGCTACGAAGGCGTCGCAGTTCCCTCCGTCAGGGTCGTCCCCTATCCAACAAGGACAGGGTGCCATACATGAACATGCTTCCAAGAGAAAACCGTCAAGGACATAGGTCTTCTTCGTGTCTGCCTGAGTCGCCATAGTGTTCCTCCTTGTGTCAACTACTGCAAAACAGTATCGATTGTTGAGCGACCGAAATCCTTTTGATTCCAGTCGTTGTCAGTAGTGTACTCAGAAAGCGCTAACATTCCATCAGGAAAAACACAGAGGTTTTAAGCAAACAGCCCGTAGATTTATGCAGGAGGAATACGGAGAAAATGTGATGCTGGGAGGTGTGAAGTGCGCCTTACTTCTACTATCCCTGCGTGTTTCCACGCAGTTCTGCTCACTCGCTCTGTTTCACGAGCCCAATTTCGACAGCCCATACCGCGATCTGCGCACGCGACGTAAAAGCCAGTTTGGATAAGATGGTGCCAACATGGGTTTCGACTGTTCGGTAGCTGACAACTAGCTCATCAGCTATCTCACGGTTCGATTTCCCCTGTGCGATGAACGCCGCCACCTCGCGTTCGCGCTCCGTCAGCCCGCCAAAGGCTTCTTTGGCAACACGGCTTGCAGTGACCAGTTTTTCTCTGGGAAGGGTGGCGAGCGCGGCACGCAAGAAGTGTTCGCGCAGGTAGACATCATCAATCGTTCTTGCCAGGGATGCGATCCCTTATCGCGCCGAGGTAAAGTTGCGCTGGGCCAGGTCTTCCTGCTTGAGGTATTGGTACTGCCGTCCCAGCGCACGGTGAAGCTGCCAGAGGAGTGGTCGCTCCTGTCGAGCCAGGGCACCCTGCGTGGCTTCCTCTAACGCTTGTATCGCTTCCTCCCGGCGCGAGAGCGCCCCAAGCGCCTCGCCTTTGAGCTTCAAGAGCCAGGGAATGGGTTGCGCCCTTGCCGCTCCTGGTGTTGAGGCAAGCAATCGATCAGCAATGCCCAGAGCCATCTCCGGCTCATCACTTGCCAGGGCGAGTTCACCCCACGCCCAACTCATTCGCCGTTCTGGTGCGTTCGCGGGCGACTGCTCGCGAGGCATTACCGCTTTGAGCGCCGCCTCCGCCCCCGGCAATGCACCTTGCAGCACATAGGCTCGCGCAAGATATGCGGTAATATTGCCGATCCACCAGGCCGAACCGGTATCGGATGCCAGTCGCAGTCCTGTCTCAAATGCTTGTACAGCCAGGTTGGCTTCGAGGAGCAGGTGATACACACGTCCCAGCGTGAAATAGGTCGCTGACAGCCACTGAGCGTGCTGGATCTCTGTGGCGATACGCAAGGATTCCTGTGCATGTGCAAGCCCTCGACCAAGTTCACCAAAGGAGGCGAAAACCCCACCCGCGATCCATCCGACGTAGGCCTGGGCCGTCAGCGACTCGACCTGTCGCGCCAGGTTCAACGCTTCCGTGATGTCGCGGGAACAGTGCTCAGGTTGTTCGCAGACGCTATATGTTGTTTCAGCCCAGCCTGGACAGGCGTATGCTGCGCGTGTGGTCAGGCTGGAGATGAGGCCCTGGTGATCACTCAGAGATCGAAACAGTGCTATGGCGCGCTCGTACTGTTCTACTGCATTCACTATATCCCCATAAATGCCGTTGGCCATTCCCAGGAGGTCGATTGTTTCTGCCATGCCCTGGGTATCATGGAGTGCCTCAAACATGGCAAGCGCTTCCTGGTGCGTTTGCAGACCGTCGGCAACTCGCCCGGTATTGACCAGCCAGTTCCCGATACGATTGAGGCTGCGAGCATGGAGTTTCGGGTCGGCCAGCACCTGCGCGCGATCAAGCGACTTGCGGAACCAGTCTCCCGCCTGAGCGTAGTCACGCCCTGCCCATAAGAATCCGATGTCAAGCAAGCACTGCCATTCCATGATGCCGTCCTGTGTCTGCCGGGCAATCGAGAGGGCATGCTCGTAATCGCTGCGCGCCTGCTCAAACGCGCCGATCGTGTCATAAGCCTGTCCTCGTGCCTGCAAGAGTGTTGCGGGAGGAGTGCTGGCCAGGTGCTTCAGCGCGCCGAGTGCTCGCGTAAAGTGCTCAATTGCCGCGCGGGGCGCATACAGAATCAGCGCCCGTTCTCCGGCGCGCTGTCCATACTCCACGGCCTTTGACCAGACTTCCCCTTCGAAGAAGTGATAGCTGAGATCGACCAACTGGGCATCCAGGATCGAGGAGGGGAAAGTGTGCCGCTCGATCGTTTCGGCGATGGTACGATGCAATGTTCGGCGTTCGCCTGTAAGCAGTTCTGAGTAGATAGCCTGCCGCGTGAGCGCGTGACGGAAAGAGAACTGGTCGGCAGCTTCTTCCGTCACAAATTGGGCTGCTACCAATTCTTTCATCAATGCGAACATATGTGACTCGTCGGCATGCATGACCTGCCGCAAAATGGTGAGGTCGAAGCGTCTACCCGCTACAGTCGCCAGGGTCAAGACCTGCCTGGCCGGAACACTCAACTGCTTCGTCCGCTGATAAACGGCATCCTGCACGCTGCGTGGAATAGACGGATGGCGTGTGTGCGTGCCAAAGAGCAAGGTGCGCTCCCAGGCTCCATCTTTCGAGGCGATCTCACCAGTTGCGATCAGCGATTTCAGCACCTCCTCAACGAAGAAAGGGTTTCCCTCAGTGAGCGCGTACACGCTTTCTGCCAAACCAGTATGCACTGCCTCGTGCATGGCAAAGATGGCCTGGAGCATTGCATCGACGTCGGCGCGGTCGAGCCGTTGCAAGGAGAGGTCCTGGGCCAGGTGTTCCCGATCAAATTCGGCCAGGCAGTGCCTCAACTCTGGAGACACTTCATCGCTGCGATAGGTCAGCACAAACAGGATGGGCAGGTGTCTACATCCTCGCGCCAGGTACACCAGGAGTTCAAGGCTGGTGTCGTCGCTCCAGTGGAGATCTTCAACGATGAACAGCAGGGGTTGGTGTGTGGTCTGCTGAGTAAAAAAATGCAGCAACAGGGCAAAGAGACGGCGTTTCTCCTGTTGTGGATCAGCAGCGGAGGGTACCAGGAGAGGTGTAGACTCAGAAATGAGAGGTGTCACATCAGGGAGAAACTGTGAGAGTTCCTGCGCAAACGGTGCCAGATCGTGGTGTCTCGTCTGAGGAGAAGAACCGGAAAAGCACGAACGCAACAGATCAAGAAAGGGAGCATAGGGAAATGCATAGTCTGCCTGAAAGCAATTCCCTTGCAGGAGCAAAAAGCCCTGGTTGGCAGCGTAGGTTTTCGTCTCCGCGACCAGACGCGATTTGCCAATCCCCGCCTCACCGCTAATCAGGGCAACCTGTCCCTCACCTTGCTTCGCCTGGTCAACCAGCACATGAAGGGCTGTTAGATTCACTGCACGGCCAATCAAGATCGGGCAAACGATTGGCTTATTAGGGGATAGCACCATAGCTTTCACTACCTTTTGATAAAATTTATCATATGTACTCCTACAGATGTGTCTATCTGATTATAGTCTGCTCCAACGTTTGCTCCTAATCTCTGTGATAAAGATAAAAGGCGGTATGCTAACATCGTCGCTCACCATGCTTGAAACCGTGCCAATTTTCAAATATTCCTGAGATGATAGTCATTTTAACAGGAAAACGTTGTGGATGGAAGAGCAATGCTACGGTGGTTGACCCAATAGTTCAGGTATGCTTCTCAATTAGATCGGTGGCTAGAGGATGCATTTGGACGAGGGAAAGTAGGTGGAAGCAAAGTTTGTCCTCGAACTATTTGAAGCATAGTTTATCCATAGTGGACAAACTATAGATAAAGTCACAGGTCTAGTCACAACTTTTCTTGGGGGGTTTTAGAGAAGGGTGACCGATGGGGCTTGAACCCACAACCGCTGGAGCCACAATCCAGAGCTCTGCCGATTGAGCTACGGTCACCACGCTTTTTAACGTACCGTCAGTATAGATGACACTATGCGTTTTGTCAAGCGGCCCGA
>WNGK01001695.1_pt1 | contig 23873 bp, 15 predicted proteins | sample 5400601 | NCBI WGS metagenome assembly WNGK01 (sample SAMN13153376, study PRJNA577476) | soil metagenome | isolation source: 60 cm soil or saprolite under Garry oak tree replicate 1 | place: USA:California | collected 2016-06-15
CTCTCCACAAGCGGTTTGGGCGAATCCTCCCTCAGGTTGATCTGCGTAGGACCAGACCTTGCTATCATTGGAGTTTGATGACTCTCCATTTTTCTTCTCTCCGGTTTCTCTGCTTCCTTGGGCTTGGCGCTTGGCTTTCTTTGCAATCCACAAGCTCTCCGAGTGTTTCCACTGGAAAGTCCGAGAAAGCAAACGCCAAGCCGATCGTGCATTTCACCGACGTGGCGCAAAAAGCCGGCCTCACCACGCCAGTCGTTTTCGGCGGAGAAAACACGAAGAAATACATCATCGAAACGACGGGAACCGGCGTCGCCATTTTCGATTACGACAATGATGGCTGGCCCGACATTTTCGTCGTAAACGGCACGACGCTGGAACGCTCGCGGCCCGGCAAAGCACCAACGAGCCACCTCTACCGCAACAACCATGACGGCACGTTCACCGATGTCACCGAAAAAGCCGGCCTGACTCACACCGGCTGGGGCCAGGGCGTGTGCGTCGGCGATTACGACAACGATGGCTTCGAAGATCTGTACGTTACCTATTACGGCAAAAACGTTCTCTACCACAACAATGGAGACGGCACGTTCACCGACGTCAGCGAAAAGGCGCATGTCGCGGGCACCGGCAAAGCTTGGGGCACGGGTTGCGCGTTCGTTGATTACGACCGCGACGGCAAGGTTGATTTATTTGTCGCGAACTATGTCGATTATGATTCCGCCACCGCGCTCGCGCCAGGCGAGCGGCCTTCCTGCATGTGGAAAGGTGTTCCCGTGATGTGTGGCCCGCGCGGCTTGCCGTGGGCAAAAAATATTCTTTATCACAATCTCGGCAACGGCGTGTTTGAAGACGTTACGACGAAAGCGCACATCGATCAGACCAACGGCCATTATTCTTTCAGCGTTTCCACGTTCGACTATGACGACGACGGCTGGCCGGACATTTACGTGGCCTGCGACAGCACCGCCAGCATCCTCTATCACAACAATCGCGACGGCACGTTCACCGATGTCGCCGTTGTTGCGGGCGCCGCTTTCAACGATGACGGCCGCGAGCAGGCCGGCATGGGCTCTACGGTTGCCGACTACGACGGCGACGGCAAGCTAGATCTTTTCAAAACAAATTTTTCAGACGATACCTCCACGCTTTACCGCAACAATGGCGACGGCACGTTTGACGACAAAACTTTTCCTGCGGGTTTCGGCTTGAACACGCAGTATCTCGGCTGGGGCGTCACGTTCGTCGACGTGGACAACGACGGCTGGCCCGACCTGCTGCTCGTCAATGGCCATGTTTATCCCGAAGTGGACAGCCAGCACCTGGGGAGCAATTTCAAAGAGCCGAAGATTCTGTATCATAACAACGGCAACGGAACGTTCACCGATATTTCCGCCAATGCCGGGCCGGGGATTACGGCGGTGAGTTCCGCGCGCGGGCTGGCAGCCGGCGACTTGTGGAACGACGGCCGCATGTCCGCGGTAATCAGCAACATGAACGCTCCGCCGATGCTGCTGGTGAACGACGTTCACAATGGCAATCATTGGATTGCGTTTCACACCGTTGGCAGCAAGTCCAATCGCGACGGCATCGGCGCGAAAATCACCGTGAAAGCCGGCACGCGCACTTTTGTCGACGAAGTCCGCAGCGGCTCGAGCTACATCTCCAATAACGACATGCGCGTCCATTTCGGCCTCGGGTCCACCGCCAAGATCGACTCGGTCCAGGTCCGCTGGCCCAGCGGCTTGCTCGAACGCTTTGAAAACCTGTCGGTGGACTCCATTCACAAGTTGAGAGAAGGCTCTGGCGCTCCGGCGAATTCTGCCATGCGCGAGCCTTAGCAAGGCGCCGTTTCACGCAAATGGACTGTCCCGGCACAAAGAACGCAGCCAAGTTAACGCAACGTCTGCTATGACCGGAGTAAGATGATTTCCCCCGAGGGGAGAGGGAGGCAATTCCCATGTTCAGGAAATGGATTGCTAGGACCGCCCTGGTTTTTTGCTTTTACGCCGCCGCGCCTGGCGCATATCCCCAGCAAAAATCCGTCGACGCCGAAGGCCATCCGTGGTGGCAACACGCGGTGTTCTACGAAATCTACCCGCGAAGTTTTGCGGACAGCAACAACGACGGCATCGGCGACCTCAACGGCATCGCGTCGAAACTGGATTATCTGAAGGATCTCGGGATCGATGCCATCTGGATCACGCCGTGCTTTCCCTCCCCGCAAGTGGATTTCGGATACGACGTCTCCGACTACGAAGCGATTGACCCGATGTATGGAACGATGAAGGATTTTGACCGCCTGGTGAGCGAAGCGAAGAAGCGCAACATTCGGGTCATTCTGGATTTTGTCGTAAATCATACTTCAGACCAGCACAAATGGTTTCTGGATTCAAAATCTTCCCGCACGTCGGAGCACCGCGATTGGTATATATGGCGAGACGGCAAGGGAGCCAGCCAGCCGCCAAACAATTGGCTTTCCACGTTTGGCCTGTCCGCGTGGAAGTTCGACTCGAAGACGAATCAGTATTATTACCACTACTTTTATCCCGAGCAGCCGGACTTGAACTGGCGGAATCCCGCGGTGGAAAAGGCGATGCTGGACGTAACGCGCTTCTGGTACAAGCGTGGCGTTGCCGGTTTTCGTCTCGATGCCGTAGATACGCTCTTTGAAGATCCGACCTTGACCGACAATCCCGTTCTTCCGGGAATGGACAAATTCGGCCGGCCGAACATGAACGAGAAGTACAACAAGAAACTTCCGGAGGTCCATGACGTGATGCGCAAATTGCGCAGTGTGGCCAACGAATATGGCTCTGTGCTGATCGGTGAAACGTGGACTACTAATGTTTCGGAGCTTAAGGACTATTACGGCGAGCACGAGGACGAGCTGCAACTGCCCATGGACCTGATGATGACGGAATTCAAGGGGCAATCCGCGGATCAATACCGCAGGCACATCGCCGCGGTGGACGCTGCCGGTCATTGGCCGGTATACGTGATCACCAATCACGACATCGTTCGTTCCTACACGCGTTACGCTGACGGAGCGCATAACGACGACATCGCCAAAATGATGGCGGCGCTTTATCTCACCTTGCGTGGCACGGCCGTCATGTATTACGGCGAAGAAATCGGGATGGAGAACAACGATCCGAAGAGCAAAGACCAAGTTCAGGATCCCATCGGCAAGCTGGGCTGGCCGCTGGAAAAAGGCCGGGATGGCGAGCGCACACCCATGCAATGGAACGACACCGTCAACGCGGGCTTCAGCAAAACGAAACCGTGGCTGCCGGTTCCACCCAGCTACAAGACTCACAATGTCGCTTCGGAACAAAAAGACAGCAATTCCGTGCTGAGTTTTTACCGGCAACTGCTCTCGCTTCGGCACAAGGAACCCGCACTGCTGGATGGGAACTACGTTCCCTTGAATGAAAATGATCCCAACTTGCTGACCTACGTTCGCCGATACAAAGACGAAGCGATTCTCGTCGTACTGAATATGTCTGCCACAGAACAGAAAGTGCGATTTGATTTGTCCCCGCTCGGTTTCAGCGCACCGAAGCTGACCGTACTGCTGACGGACTTTCACAAACCGCTGACGGGCATGACTGACGAGTTGCCGATGGAGCCGTATTCCGCGTTGATCGCCAAAATTGCGAAATAGCCTCCCCACAGACATCGCTCACGGCATAGCAGGATTCTGGAAATTTTAGCCGCCGGCAGAGTTTCTCTTACCTTGCGCGAGCTTCCGCGACGCCGATGTATTTGTCGGCCGCGCCGTAGTAAAAGAAGAAGCGATTGCGGTGCTGAAAGAAGCCTTCGATGAAGACGACGTTTGGGACTTGGCCGACTTTTTCCCATTCCTTTTCGGGGGCGAAGATGGGGGCGTCGGAGCGGGAAAGGAGTTTGCGGGGATCGTTGCGATCGAAGATGGCAACGGCGGTGCGGTAGACGAGGTGGTCGTCGGCGCCGTTGTAAATCAGCACAATGCCGCGCGGTGTGAGGATTGGCGGCGGGCCCGGCTCGACGACGCGCGAGTCAAACATGCCAGGGCGCCGCGGAAGGACCGGCGTGTCTGTCGCTTCGGTCCAGTGAAGCAGATCGTCGGAGTAGGAAAGACCCATCTGGTCGGTCTTGTCGGCGGCGGTGCCGAGCCAGTACATCCAATATTTGCCATCGATTTTTACGGGGACGATGGCGCCGGACTTGGTCCAGCCGACGTTCCAGTTGCCTTGGTAGGCGGGGAGGATCACACCTTTGCGCTCCCAATGAATCAAGTCGCGCGAAGTGGTAAGGCAAAGCTGGGCGTCCTTCTTGTTGTAGCCTGTGTAAGTCAGGTAATAAGTGTCGCCGAATTTCTGGAGGCGAGGGTCTTCGACCCCGCCGCCTTTCTCGTAGTCAGTTTCGGGGGAGAGGACCGGTTCGGGTTTGCGCGTGAAATGGATGGCGTCGATGCTTTCGGCATAGCCGAGGCGGGAGGTTGCGGAAGCGTCCTGGGCCCGGTAGAGCATGACGATCTTGCCGGCGTGGAGCACAACCGCGGGATTGAAGGTGCCGGCGGATTCCCAGGTGGCGCCCTGCGGAGAAAGGATGGGTTCGTTCGAGGCGCGCTTCCATCGGCCGAAGGGGAGATCGTGAGTTGGCGCGGCAAAGGCGAGCGAGGCGGCAAGCAATAACATCACCGGGATGAGTTTCGATTTCATGGAGCGTTCTCCAGAGAGAAAGTAGATGGTCACACAAAAGCAAAATGCGGGGTAGCCTGAAGTCGCTGAGTTGAAAGAGAAAGCGCAGGAAAAAGATTAACGCAGAGTGCCCTGAGAGAACGCGGAGGTCACGGAGAGACCTCGGTCAGCGGCTGGTATTTACTTTGATGGCTTGGGAAACTTGGGCGCATCGAATTGCATGGTTCGGACGATGCCTTCGCCTTCTTTGACGAAGATGACCTGGTTCGGCTTGATGTCTTTGAGCGTTTCGACGAGACCGCTGGGCCAGCGAATTTCAAGGAGCTCGACGTTTTTCGCTTTGCCAATGCCGAAGTGGACGCGGAGATCGTTCTGGGAAAAATAGCCGCCGCCGCTGCGCACTTCGTCGATTTGCGGGTGCAGACTCTTTTCGCCGGGGAGATGCGTGACGCATTTGATGCGCGCGCCGATACCGCTGCGATTGGATTTCGTGCCGATAGCCTTGATTTTGATCCAGTTGTTGGCAGTGCGTGAATCACAGCGCAGAAGCTGGGGAAAATCGTTCACGGTGTTGACGACGACGTCGAGATCGCCGTCATTGTCGAAGTCGCCGAAGGCGCAGCCGCGCGCCGCCACAGGCGCGGAGATTCCGGGGCCGGCATCGTAGGAAACATCGTCGAAGCGCCCGTTGCGCAGGTTTTTGTACAGCAGCTTGCGCTGCGCGTAGCCCGCTTCGGTCTTGAGTTTCTCGACTTCGGGATAAACGTGGCCATTGCAGATAAGAATGTCGGGCCAGCCGTCGTTGTCCATGTCGAAAAAACCGCAGCCCCAGCCGAGATATTGCGTGTGTTTCCCGAGGCCGCCCTGGTAGGTGGTGTCCTCGAAATTCGCGCCACCGAGATTGCGGTAGAGCGAAGGTGTGTCGCCTGCGAAATTCGTTTTGACGAGATCGAGGTTGCCGTCGAGATCGTAATCCGCGGCGGAGATGCCCATGCCGGCTTGCGGCTTGCCGTCGGCGCTGAGCGCGCAGCCCGCTTCCAGCGCGATATCGGTGAATGTGCCATTTTTCTTGTTTTGATAGAGCGCGCTCGCGGTCGAATCATTCGCGACATAAATGTCCGGCCAGCCATCGTTATCGAGATCGGCGGTGAGAACGCCGAGGCCGTAGGTGCCGTTAGCCTTCAGGATGCCGGATTTTTCGCTGACGTCGGTGAAGGTGCCGTCGCCGTTATTGCGATAGAAAATGTTTTTGCCTCCGTTCAGTCCCGGCGGGCCGCAGGCGACCATCACGCCCTTGTAAAGGCAGGGACCGGACTCCGGAACGGGAGCGGTTTTCAGATCGAGATCGATGTAGTTGGCGACGAAAAGATCGAGGTGGCCGTCGCGATCGTAGTCGACGAAAGCGCACCCGGTGTTCCAGCGCTTGCCGTTTCCGGCAACGCCCGCTTTTTCGGAAACGTCCGTGAACGTGCCGTTGCCGTTGTTGTGGTAAAGAACATTTTTCCCGAAATAGGTGACGAAAAGATCGTCGAAACCGTCGTTATCGTAGTCGCCGACGCACACGCCCTGGCCCCAGCCGGAATGAAGCAATCCGGCCTTGGCGGTGACATCCGTGAAAGTGCCGTCGCGATTGTTTTTGAAAAGATGATTGGTGGGTTCCTGCCCGGCGGGAAAGCTTTCAAGGCGCCAGCCGTTTACGAGAAAAATATCCAGCCAGCCGTCGTTGTCATAATCGTAGAAAGCGACGCCACAGCCGGTTGTTTCGAGAAGATACTTGTTTTTGTGTTCGCCGCCGAAAATGGTCTTGGCGTTGAGGCCGGACTCACGCGCAACGTTAAGGAAGGAGACGCCAAGATCGCCCGGGGGAGCAATGGCGCTGGGCTGTGGAGAAGCCGCGCTCTGAGAAAGAACCGCGGGCAGCCACTTTTTCGGGAGCGCTACGGCTAGCACTTTCTCCAGCGGGAGCACGACGGCGGAGCGGCTGAGCGATTGGAGAAATGCGCGGCGTGTGAAAGACAAAAGAAGCGATACCTTTCCTTGCGAGCGCCGTGCTAGAATCCGGCGCTTTCCTTTATAGTAAGGCCAGCCAGGCAATGCAAGCATACGGCGCAGCAGGGGCCACCAGAATGCACATCACGCCGGGAATACTTGTTCGCTTCCGAAAACAATTCCCATGGATGCATCTGAGGCTTTTTGGTGTGTGCATTGCGGCGACAGTGATGATGGGAATCGGGGCAGCCGCCGGTTGGAGCCAGCAGGCGCAGGAGAAGCCAAGTGCGCTCGAGCTTTCGCGCGCGGTGCGTCCCTGGGAATTTTTGCCGGTCACCGGAACACGCGCGGGACTGCTGGGGAATGAATCCGGCCGCATGGAAGCGTGGGTGTACCTGCTGAAAATTTTCCGCGAATTTCACCTGAAATTCCATAGCGAAGGACGAGTTCTGGCGGCAGAGGCACTCGCAAGGACCGTAACAGTGCGGCCAGAGTCCGCCACGATTCTCTACGCGGGAGATACGTTCAGGGTGCGCGAAACATTTTTCGTGCCCGTACGGGAACAAGGGGCTGTGATCATTCTGGACCTGGAAACGGAACAACCATTGGAGATCGAGGCGGCCTTTCATCGGGATTTTCAATTGGAATGGCCGGCGGCGCTCGGGGCGACTTATTTGGACTGGGCGGCCGCGCAGCACGCGTTTTATTTTGGCGAGGAACAGGGAAAATTCTCGGCGCTAGTGGGTTCGCCGACGGCGACGGAGCACCACGCTGAATTCCAGACGAACTATTCGGAATCGCAGGAGAGTTCGTTCCGGCTGGGGCCGACGGCGAAAGGCAAAGAGAGGAAGCTGATCGTCATTGCCGGCTCTGTGGAAGGGCGGGCAGGAGCGGAGAAAACTTACGCGCATCTGACGAACGGGTACGCGGACTTGTTGCGGGAGTCCGCGGAATATTATCGAGATTACTTGGGAAAGACGGTGAGCGTGGATGTTCCTGACGCGCAAATCCAGCAGGCATACGATTGGGCGCGCGTTAGCGTGCTCCAAGGAATGGTGAACAATCCTTACCTGGGCACGGGACTTGTCGCGGGATATCGCACTTCAGGCGAAAGCCAGCGGCCGGGATTCGCGTGGTTTTTCGGACGCGATTCATTTTGGACTTCCTTCGCGCTCAATGCCTCGGGCGATTTTTCAAATTCGCGGACGGCACTCGAGTTCATCGGCAAATATCAGCGGGAAGACGGAAAGATTCCGCACGAAATTTCGCAAGGGGCGAGCTTCGTGGACTGGTTCAAAGGCTATCCCTATCCTTACGCATCTGCGGACGCCACTCCACTCTACATCATCGCGATGAATGATTACGTCGTTCAGAGTGGCGACGCAGCGTTTGCAAAAGAAAAATGGAACAGTTTGTGGAAGGCCTACGAGTTTCTGCGCTCGACGCAAGACGAACATGGCTTTCCTAAAAACGCCGGAATTGGGCACGGCTGGGTGGAAGGCGGACCGCTGCTTCCGGTGAAGACCGAGCTCTATCAAACGGGATTGGGGATCGAGGCGTTGCGGGCGCTTTCGAATCTGGCTCATCTAGCCGGGAAGGAAGATGTGAGCAATGAACTGTCACGGAGTTTTGACAAGCAGAAGCCGTTGATGAATGAAATGTTCTGGCTTGCAGAGAAAAAACGGTTTGCGTTCGCTTTAGACAAAGATAATCACGCCGTGGATGAACCAAGTGTGCTGGCGACGGTGCCAATGTGGTTTGGATTGCTCGATGAAGCGAAAGCGGACGCGATGATTACGCAACTCGCTGACTTGGATCACCAAACGGACTGGGGCATGCGAATTATTTCGGAGCATTCGCCGAAATTCAGCGGCGGCGGCTACCATTTCGGATCGGTCTGGCCGCTCTTCACCGGCTGGGCTGCGGTGGGTGAGTATCGTTATCACCGTTCCTTTCCCGCGTACGCGAACTTGCGCTCCAACGCGCTGCTGGCGCTCGATGGTTCACTTGGACACGTCACGGAAGTGCTTTCGGGCGCTTATTATCAATCGCTTTCCACGAGCTCACCGCACCAGATCTGGTCCGCAGCAATGGTGGTCAGCCCATTGCTGCGTGGCATGTTCGGCCTGCGGGCTGACGCCGCAAGGGGAACGCTCACTTTCGCGCCACACGCTCCCGCCGATTGGACTGTCTTCGCAATTAGGAACGTGCAAGTTGGCTCCGCGAGGTTGGATTTGCAGTACTCCAAGGACGCTGGAGGAATTAAACTGGAAGTGAAAGCCGCGGGGGACGCATCCCGCACCATCGATTTTCAACCGGCGGTAAGTTTGCGCGCAAAAGTTCTCGGCGTGGAATTCAACGGCCGGTCCGCGCCGTTTCGCGTCGATTCGAACGGCACGGACCAACACGTCATCGTCAGGATGACGGTTGCCGGGGCATCGAACTTGCTTAGAATTCGAATACAAGACGATTTTGGGTTGAGTTACTCCTCGACATTGCCGAAAACCGGGTCGACGTCCCAAGGCTTGCGCATTCTTTCCGAGACATGGACTTCCGCACGGGACAGTCTGACCATCAAGGCGTCTGGGCTGGCCGGCAGCCAATACAAACTCTTCGTTTGGGGTGCGGGACAAATTGCTGCCGCGGAGGGAGCGAGGCTTTCCAAAGCCCAGGATGGGAAAACAGAACTCATCCTTGACCTCCCAAAGAACAACGCCGAGGCCATTTCTTACGCGACGATTTCCATTCAATTTGCCAGAGCAGAAAAAAGCAGAGAGCAGACAAAAAAGTAAGCTGGATCGTCCTGGAAAATATCGCTTACCCGATCTCACTGGCGATGTGTACTGGCAGGAACGCCGGCAAAATCAATTTCTTGTGACAGCGAGACTTTTAGGTCAGTTGGTGGGCCCGCCAGGATTTGAACCTGGGACCAACGGATTATGAGTCCGCTGCTCTAACCGCTGAGCTACGGGCCCGCCACTACTGAAATATCCTACATGGAAAGAGTCTGCTGTGCATCTGCGGGCTGGAACGAGCCACGATGAATCCTCCACAATTTATTTTAGATTGAGCTTCGCGGCAAGAATTGCCACACCCGGGCGTGCTTACCCATTCCATAAAACAGCGTCTATCGCTACGGGGGTGTAAGGCCGGCGCGGGTCCGGCTGAATTACCTGGAAATTTCAGTCTGAGAGGAGAGGCGTAATCATGCGCAACGTGTGGAAGTGTGCTTTGAGCCTGCTGGTGGGACTCGGCGGTTTTGCCGGGAACGCCGGCGCGCAATTCAAGAACGGAAGCCAGGCGACGGAGCTGAACATTCCGCGGCTCAGCCAGCGTGGTACGGTGTCGCAGCGAATTGGCCTGACGGATATCACTATTACTTATCACCGGCCGGAGGTGGGTGGGCGGGAGATCTGGGGCAAGACCGTGCCTTACGGGAAAGTGTGGCGCGCGGGTGCGAACGAGAATACGACCATCACTTTTTCTGACGATGTGAGCGTCGAAGGAAAACCGCTTGCGGCGGGAACTTATGGGCTGCACACGATTCCGGACAAGGATCAGTGGACGATTATTTTTTCGAAGAACTCGACTTCGTGGGGCAGCTTCAGCTACGAGGAGAAAGAGGACGCGCTGCGTGTAAGTGTGAAGCCACAGGCAGCGGATTTCCGCGAAGCGCTCACTTACACTTTTGAAGAAGTCAAAGCAGATTCGGCGGCTGCGACTCTGCGGTGGGAAAAGCTGGCGGTTCCCTTCCACATTTCCGCGGACGTGAAGACAGTAGTGCTGAAGAGCGTCAAAAACGAATTGCGGAGCGTTGGCGGATTTTCCTGGGCGGGATTCGACGAAGCGGCGCAATGGTGCCTGGACAACAACTACAACCTGGAAGAGGCGCTGAAGTGGGAAGACATTTCGATCCAAAATGAAGAGCGGTTTGAGAATATGGAAACCAAATCGCGCATCCTCGGCGCGCTGGGACGAAAAGAAGAATCCGCTAAGATGCTTTCCAAGGCATTCGATAAAGCCAGCGCGATTCAGCTCTACACGTACGCTCGAGGCCTGCAACGATCGGGCAACGCCAAGCGCGCCTTTGAACTGTTTCCTCAGGTGCCGAAGAAGGATGCGAATCATTGGGTGAGCCACCTGGCGCTCGCTCGGATTTCGTCGAACACGGGTGATTTCCCGACAGCGGCCAAAGAAATGACGCAGGCGATCAGCGCGGCGCCCGATGCGACGAAGCCCTTTCTTCAGCCGTTGCTGAAGAGGCTGGAGGCGAAGGACGACATCAACAAGTAGGCCGGAGTGGACAAAAGCCCCCGGGGGGTCTCGGAAGTGTGGCAAATGCAGGACTTAGAAACGAGTGTTTTCGGATCTGTGGCAATGGTTGGACTTACGGGCGAATTTTCGGAAGTGTGGCAGGGAAAGCACTTACGGGATGGGGACGTTGAAAATTGACAGTCGAAAGAAAAAGGAAAGGAAGGATTTAACACAGAGATCACAGAGAACGCAGAGCTGGCACTATTCAAGCTGGTTGACGACGGGTTGGCAAGCGCAGACAACTTGGTTCCGGAATGGAAATTGTTGGTACACACCCGGCAGTTTTCGAAGGGGCAAACACAGGACTTACAGGATACGGAAAATGAAAGAGTGCGTAACCGCTTGAAAACAAAGAACGGAATTTGAGAGCTTTCGTGTGCGATCGGTTTGTAACAGCGTGAAGAAACGGGGCGCAAAGATACTGCAGGAGTTAGAAGGACTGCGTGGGGGGGCGAGCATGGTTGGGCGGGCACCAGGCAATTGTGCCGGATTAACGAAACCATTATAGCATATTGGTACCGTATGTCAAGGATTACTTTAAGTGCTTTGAATGCTGTGGGATAGCATGGAGGCAACTGGCTAAGTGATTTGCAGGGAATGGGCGGAATTGAGGGTCGAACGGCTGTGGAGGCGGGCGAAACGGTAAGCCGGAGGCACCACCCGTCGGCCTCTCAGACCTCGCGCGCCGGGACCATTTCCAGAGGCTGCACATCCCGGGCAACCCTGGCAGCGATCTCGTCCTCAGCTACTTCCAGGTCGTAGCGCGACTGGAGATTCATCCAGAAAGCAGGAGAGTTTTTGAAATAGCGCGCAAAGCGCAGCGCCGTGTCGGCGGTAATGCCGCGGCGCTCGTTCACGATATCCGCAATGCGCGTCACCGGAACCCGCAGTGCCATGGCCATCTTGTTCATGCTCAATCGCAGAGGGGTCATGAACTCCTCGCGAAGAATCTCGCCCGGATGCACCGGCTTCAGCTTCTTTGCCATCATGCTCTCCCTTAGTGGTAATCCACGATCTCAACTTCATAGGCGTTGCCCCCACGCCACGTAAAGCATAGGCGCCACTGGTCGTTGATGCGGATGCTGTACTGGCCCTGGCGATCGCCCTTTAGCCGTTCCAACCGGTTTCCCGGCAAGAGCGAGAGCGTTCGCACATCCGGCGCGGCGTCGAGCATGTCCAGTTTCCGCAGCCCCTGGCGCTCTATGGCCTTGAAGCGGCGTACAGGTTCCCGGCGGAAGAGCCGCTCCGTATCAGGACAGCGGAAAGTCCGGATCACCTCCGGAACGTATACTGTTATTCAGTAAATGTCAAACAGTATGACTTTCAGATAGCGCGCGCCGCCCGAGAAGACGAGGGCGAAAAAAACAAGGTCAAAAGCCCCGCCCTCCAAAACCGAGGGGCAGGGCACCCAGATTCGTCTTAGGATTTATCGTCCCTGCCAGCCCTGGCTTACGGGGAAGCGAATGGCGGACTTTGAGGTCGGCTTCTTGTTACTTCCACCTGCCCCAAGGTTACCCCGGCTTCTAGCCTCCGATAAGCAAGCAACCAGACTAAAAGTGCAAGAAACTACAGGAAAACGACGCGGCCTTCAGAATTTTGTAGAGAAATATGACAGGCCATACACTGAAACAATATTTCATTGACCTACAGTTTGGCTAAATTTCAGACTCTATTGCGGTTAGGCCTATGGAGGCAGTGGTAAGACACTTGCTTGTCCCCTAATATCAGCAAGCTGGCTGCGGGTGGTCAGCCGACCTATGGGAGGTTCGCACTTAGCTTCCCGCGCAAGCCCTTCCGTCTTTGCTCGCACCCTCGTGTGTGTCAAGTTTGCTTATCTGATTGCCCAAAACTTGGAGGTGGTGTATGCCCACTAAGCGATTTGGACCGCTACTAGCCGTATTGTTCCTAGGGTTTGCTTTAACTCCCACGGCGGTCATGGGGCAAGGGGCCAACGCCGGGAGCGTGGCGGGGCTCATTACGGACACTTCAGGCGGCGCCGTCGGCGGTGCCTCCATTGCTCTGACTGACAAGGCCACCGGCATCCCCCGGACAACGGCCTCGAACGAAGCGGGGCGCTATTTGTTTGCTAACGTGCCTCCCGGCCTCTACGAAATTACGGCAAACAAGACGGGTTTCCGCGTGGCCAAGGTCAGCCAAATCGAGGTAACCATAGGCACACCTCTGACGATCAATTTCTCGCTGGAGGTCGGTACCATGGCACAAACGGTGGAAGTAACGACGACGGGTGCAGAACTACAGACGACGAACGCCACCGTGGGAACGACCATCGCCGGTGACGCTCTACTGATGCTCCCGAACGTCGGCCGGGAAACGGCCGCGCTGGCCACTCTCCAGCCGGCGGTCACACCCAACGGATATACGGCCGGCGTGGTCAACGATCAGAATACGTATTTGCTTGATGGCGGCAATATCTCCGACGACATGGCGGGGTCCAACAACATTTACACGCCGAGCTTCGCCAATGCTAATCCTGTGACCACGGGCGGGGCGGCCACGGGCGTGATCCCGACGCCAGTCGAGAGCATCGAGGAATTCCGCGTCAACACCAGCAATCAGGGTGCGGACTTCAACGGCTCGGCAGGCAGCCAAGTACAGATGGTGACAAAACGCGGCACCAACCAATACCATGGCGCACTTTACGAATATTATCTAAACAACGTCGTGGGCGGCGCCAACTCGTGGGATAACAACCGGCTAAACATACCCATTCCCCAAGCGCATCGTAACCGTTTCGGCGGCGCCGTTGGCGGGCCTTTGACTCCCTCGTTCTGGGGCGGGAAAACTTACATTTTTGTGAATTACGAAGGGCTTCGTTATCCGTTCAGCACTACTTTAGATAAGCTAGTGCCGTCTGCCGCCCTACGCGCGGGCGTTATTCAGATTCAGAACGGCACGAACGTCTCCGCGTTCAACTTGAATCCATTTCCGGTGACGGTTACAGACCCTTTCACAAACCAAACCACGACCTACCCAGCTGGAACCTCAGGCTGTGGCACAGGTGGCGCTTTGCCTTGCGATCCCCGCGGCATCGGCATTAATTCGTTTGTTTCGCAGATATGGAATAACATGTTGCCACTGCCCAACGATCGCCTGGGGGCCGCCAGCAACGGGACTGTGGGCGATGGACTGAACACGCAAGGTTATCGCAGCTCGGTCAGCTTGCCAGTGACTTCCAACTTTGGCGTGGCTCGTCTCGATCACGACTTCGGCAAGAATTGGCACTTCATGGCCAGCTACCGCTATTACCATTTCTCAAATGAGACCACAAATCAAGTGGATGTGGGTGGCGTGCTTCCCGGCGACACACTAGGCCACTACAAATCCCAGATCCTCCGGCCACTGGTTCCTTCCTTTTATGTGGCCGGACTTACCACCAATCTCACTCCCTTTCTGACGAACGACCTCCACTACAGCTACACTCGAAATTTTTGGCTGTGGAACTCCGCTCTTGCCCCGCCCCAGTTCTCCAACCTGCCGGCCCCGCTAGAGATCGGCGGCGAAACGTCTAATGCCTTCATCCCCTACAACGTGGACACGCAGGATGCGCGCGAACGCTATTGGGACGGCCAGGACCACTCCGTTCGCGACGACATGAGCTTGATTCACGGCAATCACCTTTTCCAGTGGGGTGGGATGTACCAGCATACGCTAGACATTCATCAACGTGACGATAACGGCGTCTCTACTTTTACAAACCTCGCCTATGTCAGTGGCGGCTCCTCCTTTAGCAACATGTCTTTGCCGTCCGGCTCAGCTTGGGCGCCTCCCAGCCTGACCAGCACTCAACTCAGTACTTGGACGCCGCTTTACGAGGAGGCTCTCGGAATCATCACGCAGCCTCAAATCATTGCCTCGCGATCGGGCTCGAACCTGGCCCTGAATGGGACCGCAAGCACCACCGTTTTTCCTCCCGTGACATCGCACAGCGTCATTCCCACTTACAACGTTTATTTCAGCGACGCCTGGCACGTGAAACCGTCGTTCACTTTCAGCTACGGCCTTGCATGGACCCTTGAAATGCCTCCTTACGAGACAACCGGCCTGGATACTACGCTTGTCGACGCCAGCGGCCAGCAGGTCACCACCGAGAACTTCTTGCGGAACCGCGAGAGTGCGGCGTTGAACGGACAAGTTTATCTTCCACAGATTGGCTACGAACTGGTTGGAAATGCCGGCAGGAAGTATGCCTACAATCCGTATTACGGAGGCTTTAGCCCGCACTTGGCGGGAGCCTGGAGACCGTCATTTAATAACGGGATCCTTGGGAAGGTCCTTGGCAGTGGCCACACCGTGATCCGCGGTGGATGGGGCCGCATCTACGGCCGGTTGAACGGTGTGGATTTGGTCCTGGTTCCGCTCTTGGGAGCCGGCTCGTTGCAGCCGATCACATGTCCCGGAGCGAGAATGGATGGAACCTGCGCGGGAGCAGGGAACGTCGACCCGACAAATGCCTTCCGTATTGGCACGGATGGGCTCATCGCTCCTCTTCCGACACCCCAACCCACCCTGGCCCAGCCGAACTTCAGCGGTATCGTCTCCGCCAAGGCGGGCGACACATCCCAGCTCGATCCAAACTTCAAACCCTCGCGGTCCGATGAGTTCACTCTGACCGTCCAGAGGGAACTGTCGCCAAAGATCATGGTCGAGGTCGGCTACATCGGCCGGATTCTCCGCAACGAGTATCAGGCCATCGACTTGAGCTCAGTGCCATTTATGACCACTCTGGGCGGCCAGTCCTTCGCCACGGCATTCACCAACGTGTATAAGGCACTTTGTGGCCCCGCTCCGGGCGGACAATGCGCCAACAATCCCGCGTCGTCCGTTCCGACCCAGGCTTTCTTCGAGAACTCCTTCGCCATGCCCGCTAACGCGCCAGGCGCAATTCAGAACGCGTCCGGCAACTGGGTGTCGAGCTTCTGCACGCCCACCTGCACAGCTGCTGTAGTCGCGACTCAAAGCAGCAACATCAAGAACGTGCAGCTCTATCCGATGTGGTCCACCTTGCCGATGACTTTCGGCAATGCGACGCCCCTCAACGCAAAAGGCATGCCCACGGCCTTTCCCAGCGTTTACAGCCAGAATCAGTTAAACAGCATCTTCATGGAAACCAGCATGGGCTGGGGGAATTACAACGGCGCCATCGTTTCGCTCACCGCCCGCGACTGGCACGGGGTAACGGCGCGCTCCAATTTCACCTGGAGCCGTTCGCTCGGGACCGGAGACACTACGCAGGCTACCAGCTCGACCAGCGTGCCCAATCCGTTTGACCTCCACTACGGCTATGGCCCGGAGTCGTTTGACTACCGGTTCCTTTACAACCTCTCGCTGCTCTACCAGCCGCATTATTTCAGCAGTCAACATGGGATCCTCGGACACCTGCTCGGCGGGTGGTCAATTGCGCCCTTATTCACGGCGAACAGCGGAGCTCCCCTTCTCGTGCGAAACTTCTCTTCGAGCTGCCAGTCCGCATGGGGCGAGGTCTCCTGTGCCTCAACGCTTGGTACGACCGGTGAGAATGCCGTCTTGACTGCACCCTATGCAGCAGGTAATTCCGCCAACTATGGCATTACCTCTTCGACTACGGTGGCCAGCGCCGGTAATGCTTCTAAAGGAGGAACGGGCATCAACCTCTTTGCCGATCCCAACGCCGTGTACAATCAGTTTCGGTACGCGCTCCCCACGGATACCAACTCCGGCGGGGGAGGCGTTATCCGCAATCTGCCCGCTTGGAATCTGGATATGACGGTCACAAAAGATCTGACCATCCGCGAGCGGTTCGGCATGATGTTCATCTTTCAATCCACGAATGTGCTCAACCATGTCGTGATGGGCGTGCCAAACCTGGCCTTGGGGGGAAGTGGTCAGAACACTTTTGGAGTGATCACTGCGTCTGCGGCTTCCTACAATCCGCGGCAGATGGAGTTCGGCCTCCGCTTCCACTTCTAACCTCGTTCTTGGCGTTCACAAATTCGGTGCGAAAGACGGGGAAGGCCATCCGACCTTCCCCGTCTTTGATTTTGAGGAAGGCTGGAAATTGGTGGTGAACGCGAGCTATGCTGTCGGGTGGCGGCAGAGCCGTAAGAGCCGCCAGATGTGAGGAAAAAATTATGGTTACACGACGTGAGTTTCTGGATGCACTGGCAGTGGGAGCGGCGGGGCTGGCCGTGGGAACGACGGCGAAAAGCTACGGGCGGATCGTGGGCGCCAACGACCGGCTGAACTTTGCGGTGATCGGGCTGAATGGGCGCGGGTATGCCCATCTCTCGTCGCTGAAGGCGAACCAAAGCGCTGCCCGCATCTCGCATGTCTGCGACGTGGACGGCAATATCCTGAAAAAGTTCGCCGATGCGGTGCAGCGCGAGATGAGCGAGGCCCCGGCGGCGGAGAAAGACTTTCGCACGATTCTGGAGCAGAAGGACGTGGACGCCATCACCATTGCCACTCCGGACCATTGGCATACGCCGATGGCCATCGCGGGGTTGCAGGCGGGCAAGCACGTCTACGTGGAAAAGCCGTGCAGCCACAATCCGGCTGAGGGAGCGATGCTGGTGCAAGCGCAGCAGAAATACGGAAAGCTCGTGCAGATGGGCACGCAGCAGCGCTCCTCGCCACACAGCATCGAGGTCGTGGAAAAGATTAATGGAGGCATAATCGGCAGGCCGTACCTCGCGAAAGCGTGGTACAGCAACGTGAGGAAGTCCATCGGCACGGGCAAAGAAGCGCCGGTGCCGGCGCAACTGGATTGGGACCTGTGGCAGGGCCCGGCGCCACGCCGTCCTTATAGGGACAACGTGCATCCGTACAACTGGCACTGGTTCAGAAACTATGGCACCGGCGAAACGCTGAATAATGGAACGCACGAGGTGGATGTGTGCCGGTGGGCGCTGGGCGTGGACTATCCGAAGCGGGTCACGGCGTCGGGCGGCAGATACCAATTCAAGGACGATTGGCAATTTTACGACACGCTGATGACGAGCTTCGAGTACGAAGACAGGATGCTCACCTGGGAAGGCACGAGCTGCCAGGGAATGAAGTGTTACGGCCGCGACCGTGGCTCGGCCATCATGGGAACGACTGGCACGGTGGTTATGGACCGCGACGGCTACGAGATCTACGACCTCAAAGGAAACAAGACCAACGAGCTCAAGGCCGGCAGCACAACGTCATCCGCCGACCTCCGGGGGGCCGATTCCATGACGGATAGGCACTTCGCGAACTTCATCGCGGGAATTCGCAAAGGAGAGAAGCTGAACGCGCCAATCTCCGTGGGCAACGTCGCCGTCACAATGCTGCAGCTTTCGAACATCGCGTGGGAAGTGAACCGGGAGCTGCAACTCGACACGAAAGACGGGCGGATCCAGGGCGACGAGGAAGCGATGAAGATGTGGGGGCGCGAGTACGAGAAGGGCTGGGCGCCGCATGTCTAAGAGGCGGCAGCGCCAGCCGGATGATGAATTGCAAACGAAAAGCATTTTTTCGCGGCGCGATTTCGTTCGCTCCGGGGCGCTGGTTGCGGCGGCGTTGGCTGCTTCGAAGGACGTATTCGCAGCGGCGGCGGGACGGCCAGCGGCTGACGAAGGATCGGCGATTCGCCTGGGCGTAGCCAGCTACACGTTCCGCAACTTCAGCCGCGCGCAGATGATCGGCTTCCTGAAGCAGCTAAACGTGTTGGCGCTGAATGCCAAGGACGTCAAAGATCATCTCCCGATGGAACCGCAGGAAGAGGCGGCCGCGCTGGCGGACTATACCGCGGCGGGCATCAAGCTTCATGCGGCCGGAACGATTTATTTCCCGAAAGATGACGATGCGGATATCCGGAGCAAGTTCGAATACTGCAAGCGAGCGGGGATTGGCGTGATCGTCGCGGGCGACCCCGCGCCGGAAACGCTGCCGCGGATTGAGAAGTTCGTGAAGGAGTACGACATTCGCATCGCGATCCACAATCACGGGCCAGAAGATAAGTTGTGGCATTCGCCGCTGGATGTATTGAAGGCTGTGAAGGGCATGGATGCGCGGATCGGGTGCTGCATCGATGTCGGGCATACGGTTCGCGCGGGCACGGACGTGATTCAGGCGATCCGCGAAGTGGGCGCGCGGCTGTTCAACGTACACATGAAGGACCTCACGAATTTTCAGAGCAAGGAGAGCCAGGTGGCGGTGGGAGAGGGCGTCATGCCGGTGAAGAAGATTTTTGAAGCGCTTGGCGCGATCAAATACAAGGGCTTTGTCGATCTGGAGTATGAGATTCATGCCGACGATCCAATGCCGGGGGTTATCGGCAGCTTTGCTTATATGAGGGGCGTGCTGGCGGGGATGGCGTAGGCGCGCCAGGGGTGTAATCGGAAACTGCAATAGTCGGCACAATCAAGCCAAGAGGGCGCGTCGCTCCTCCCGAAAAGATAGCTAGGCGTGAGAAAGAGCTGGTTGCTTGTGCTCCGCAAGGGAGGCAAGGGCGGCTTCGATGACGGCGAGTCCTTCGTCGACCTGTTCGTCGGTGACTACGAGCGGGACGAGGATGCGGATGACGTTGTTGAAGGTGCCGGCGGTGATGGTGATTAGGCCGTGCTCGTAGCAGAACTTGGCGATGGCTTTGGTTTCGGCGTCGGCGGGCTCGCGGGTTTGCGCGTCGCGGACCAATTCGATGGCGCACATGCCGCCCAAGCCGCGAACGTCGCCGACCAGAGGCCATTTCTTCTGCCAGGCTTGGGCGCGCCGCTCAAAATGCTTGCCGATGGCGGTGGAACGCGCGAGCAAGCCGTCTTTCTCAATGGTTTCGATGGCGGCCAGCGCTGCGGCACAGGAAGCGGGATGTCCGCAGAAGGTTCCGCCGAGAGCGCCGGGGCCGGGGGCGTCCATGATTTCGGCGCGGCCGGTGACGGCGGCGATGGGCATGCCTCCGCCCAGGGATTTCGCCATGGTGATCAGATCCGGCTCGATGCCGAAATGTTCGGAGGCGAACCATTTGCCGGTGCGGGCGAAGCCGGATTGCACTTCGTCAGCGATGAACAGAATGCCGTGCTGGCGGCAGATATTTTGCAGGAGCTTGAAATAATCGCGCGGCGGGATAACGAAGCCGCCTTCGCCGAGAACGGGTTCGGCGATCACGGCGGCCACGGATTCCGGAGCGACGACACGCTTGAAGGCGTCTTCAAGATGCTGCGCGAAAGTTTCCGCGGTGGCGCCTTTTTCGCCTCGGTAGGGATAGGCGAACGGAATGCGGTAGATGTCGCTAGCGAAAGGTGCGAAGCCGGCTTTATAGGGATGCGTTTTGCTGGTGAGCGACATGGTGAGAAGCGTGCGGCCGTGGAAGGCGTCTTCGAAACAAATAACGGCAGGACGCTTGGTGTAGGCACGCGCGATCTTGATGGAGTTTTCGATGGCCTCAGCGCCGGAATTGACGAGGATCGTTTTCTTCGGGAAATTGCCGGGAGCGAGCGCGTTGAGTTTTTCCGCGACGGCAACGTAGCTCTCGTACGGAGTGACGGCGAAGCAGAGATGCAGGTGCTTCTCAAGCTGCTCGCGGATCGCGGAGACCACGCGAGAAGAGCAATGGCCGATGTTGAGGCAGCCGATGCCGCCTGCAAAATCGAGAAAGCGGTTGCCGTCGACATCCTCGATGGTGGCGCCTTCGGCGCGCGCGGCGAAAACCGGCGTGGCATTCGAAGGGCCGCGCGGAATCGCGGCTTCGCGGCGCGCTATCAGTGCGCGAGACTTGGGGCCCGGTATTTCCGTGCGAAGCTGAATTGTTTTCATTTTCGTGTTCCTTTTGCTGGCGGCCACGAAGCCGCCCTACTGATTTCTAATACCACCCGATTGGCGTCTCGTCGAGATTGACGAAAACCTGCTTGGTTTCGAGAGCAGCTTTCACCGCGCTATCGACATCTGCCGCCTTGCCCGATGCAACATGCGCGATCACTTCTTCGGTGGAAGGATCGTAGACGGGAAACATTTCACCGGAAGAGATCTTAACCCACTGTCCGTTAATGTAGTTTTGATAGGCTCGAACTACTTTTTTCGCGCTGCTCGACATGACTGCCTCCCAAATTCAAAGCGCGGGCGACGCCGCCAGTTTCCGCGCGGCTTTGCGCCGGCCGTAAACAAAAAAGAAAAACGCCGCAAGGCCTACGAGGAACAGAGTCCCGGCAACCATCTTAATTTCAAATGACCGTATGGATTCGATTTGATGCGAGGGGATGAACGCCACGCCCATGCCCAGGATCGTGGTAAGCAATCCAAAGCTGCCCGCCAAAACAAGCGTGGGCTTGCGGTAGTACCCTTCGCCGGACGCCGATTGCCTGGCGAGTTTCAGCAACGCTGCATGCATGTAGAGAAATGGCACAAGCTGCAAAACGACGGCCAAGTCCAGCATGGTAACAAAAGCTTCCTTCACTCCGGCGCCGACAAAACTCATGCCCAGGAAAATCGCGGAAAAGCTCGCATGCACGATCAGCGCGACATAAGGTGTCGCGAACTTCTTGTGCAGCTTGCCTAAACCCTCCGGCAAATAGAGATCGAGGCCCGCAACGAAAGGAATTCGCGCCGATCCGGAAAGCCATGCAGAGGCGATCCCCGCAATGGAAATGCTGAGCACGAAGGCGAAAGGAGAGACGATCCAGGGCACATGGACCTGCTCGGCCATGTGACTGACCGCTTGAACCACCCCTTGCAGGACGCCGATATCTTGCTTGCTCACGGCCAGAAGCAGTGTCAGAGTTGCGCCGATATACAAAATACCCGAGAGAATACCTCCCCAACCAACCGCGCCAGGAAGCGTGCGACGCGGATCTTGAATCTCGTCACCCATGATGGAAGCCAGTTCAAGCCCGACCAGGCCGAAGCAGATGACCCCGAACGATCCGATCAAACGAATGTCGCCGGTAATGCGAAAGTCGGCTACGGTCATCGTGGTGCCAAAACGAAAGAGGACGACAAGTCCGAGGCCAATGAGCGTGATCGCGGTAACCGAGGTGCCTATCCCACCCAGATTATTGACCCACTTACCCACGCCCAAGCCGCGCACATTCAGGGCAACAAGAAGGACGAGAAGCACTATCGATGCGCCCAGCGCGAATGAATGATTGTCGGCAAGCGAACGAGCATGCGGACCCGCGACGTAAACTGAAATGCCAACAAAATAGAGAAGAACCGTCGGCACGTAGAAAATGTTGTTCGTCCAGTAGCACCAGCCCGAGAGGAAGCCGTGGAAGTCACCGAATACCCGTTTCGCCCAGAGGTATACGCCGCCCTCTCCCGGATAGCGGTGCGCCAGTTCGATGACCGCGATGCCCTGCGGCCAGAAAAACAGCAGCAACGCCAAGAACCAAAGCCAGACCGTCACGCCGCCGTTGGCCGCGATGGTCGGAACCACATTGAGGTTGACGATCGCGACGACAAACAACAAAACGAGATCCCACTGACCCAGAACGCGGCGCAAGTGGGGGGTTTCCTGTACTCCCAGCGCTGTAGGCGTTGTTGTGACATCGATCGCCAATTGTGCTTTCTCCTGACTCACGCGCTGAAGCTGAAGAGGACTAGTGCCCAGCCGCACCGACAAATGCCATTCCGCGCTCCTGCTGGGCCTTCACGAGCGCCGGCACAATTTCTTCAAATACGGCGAGGTGCTCATCGATGTCTGCTTCTGTGTGCTGAACAGAGATCGTCCACTGCTCGTCCCACCAATACGGCTGAGCCAGCACGCCGCGATTGACCATGCCGAACCAGTAGTGGCGCCAGAGATCGACGTCAATCTTGGTCCAATCGCGGTAATTGCGAATTTCCTGCGGATAGAGCATCAACGCACCGTTGACACCGGCGCTGGCGACGTAGGCTTGCAGGCCGGATTTCTTAACGATGGCGCGATAGCCTTCGGTCAGTTTCTTACTAAGGTTGTTCACGTGCGCATAGTTTTCACGCGTGAGGACTTCGCGGAAGGTTGCCAGACCAGCGGCCATCGCCACACGGTTGGTGTTGTACGTGCCGCCGTGGAAAACTTTGCGCTGCGAGATCAGATCCATCACCGCGCGGCTTGCCCCGAAAGCGCCGAGCGGCAGGCCGCCGCCGATTGACTTTGCAAGGCAGATTATGTCCGGCTTCACGCCGAAGAATTCGCTAGCGCCGCCCCACGCCAGCTTGGCGCCGGTTTTGACCTCGTCGAAGATCAGCAACGCGCCGTTCTTGGTGCAAATATCGCGCAAGCCCTGCAGGAAGCCGGCCTGCGGGAAGCAGAGACCGACGTTCATCAGAATGGGCTCGAGAATGACGGCGGCGATTTGGCCGGGATTTTCCTTGAAGCGGCGCTCGACGCTCGAGAGATTGTTGAAAGCCGCTACGACAACATTGGCGAGCGACGCCTTCGGAACACCACCACCACCTGGAACAGAATTCGGCGCGTCCGGGTCTCCGTAGTCTTCCGCCTTGGGCTTGACGCTGACGAGCGCGGTGTCATGCAATCCGTGATAGGCGCCTTCGAACTTCAGGATTCTGTCGCGGCCTGTTGCGGCGCGCGCGATCCGGCAGGCGTGCATGGTCACTTCGGTGCCGCTGGAACCGAAGCGCACCATCTCCACGGGGTACCTCTTGCAGATTTCTTCCGCGAGTTCCCATTCCTGTTCGTGCGGCATACCGAAGGTGGTTCCTTCATGCAGCTTCCGCTCTACGGCCTTCACCACGGCGGGATGACAATGCCCCGCCATCAGCGCGCCGAAGCAGAGGTTGTGGTCGATGTATTCGTTGCCGTCGAGGTCGTGAATCCGGCTGCCCTTGCCGTCTTTCACAAAAATCGGATAGGGCTCGTAATGACGGTAATTGCTGGCGACGCCGAGCGGGATGCGTTCCAGAGCCCGCTTGTGCGCCGCCGCCGATTTCGGC
>WNGK01001750.1_pt1 | contig 23873 bp, 23 predicted proteins | sample 5400601 | NCBI WGS metagenome assembly WNGK01 (sample SAMN13153376, study PRJNA577476) | soil metagenome | isolation source: 60 cm soil or saprolite under Garry oak tree replicate 1 | place: USA:California | collected 2016-06-15
AGTAGTTGCAACTGGCTCCTCGGAGAAGGCTACAGGATTTGGTGAGACCGGGCGTTTCACCTTGCCATTGCTGTTCTCACTATTCTGCTTATCGCTAAGTCCACTTAGCACACCGGGTTCGTCACGTTTATAGGCGAAAGTAACGTTTCTGAGCATGACGTCGCCACGCGCCTCGTCAGGATTGAGATGGAGCGCACCAGGCGAGTCCTGAATTTCAATGGGTATGTCAAGATACTCAAAGATGCGATCGAACAATGCCAGCGCGCCCTGTATTTCTACCTGGACGCTGAGCAACTGGCCGATGGGGAAGAAGAGTCTGCTTTGCAACGTTGTGAACGCGACGATACCACCCAGGCTGATGCCTGCATGCAGCGGGTCACGAATTATCAGCCACCCGGCTATCAGGTAGATGATGGCGGGCATAATTGAGAAGAATGTGCCAATGAACATAAAGAACCAGCGCCCAATCATCTGCTGGCGTACCTCCAGGTTGGTCAGTTTCTGATTTTCCTTCTCGAAACGCTGCTCTGCATATTTCTGGCGCCCGAAGGTTTTAGTCAGGAGAATGCCGCTCACAGAGAGCGTCTCCTGCATCATCGCGGTGAGCGAGGCCATGCTCTTCTGAGTCTCCTTGCTGGTTGTGCGGCGTACATTGCCCACCTTGTAAGTGATCCACGGATCTCGCCAGTGCGCGTCGAGGTGAAGAAGCGCAAAGATAGACTCTGCAAATGGATATAGAGCTTATTGCGAAAATCACGCATTACGTTCTGCCCAATGACATTATTCAGGTATGTCTGCCCGACTCCTATAATACCCGTGACGATAGGCATCACGAACATGATAGAGACAAGGATAATAAGCAGGTTCAGGTTGCGTTTGCCGATAGCGTCATCAAAGATATAGCGGATCAAGAGTGGGTTGACCAGGCCCAAAACGGTCGTGAGAATGATGGCGATGAGAACCAGTATAACCTGTATTTTATATATGCTAAAGGATTGGGCGACGCGACGCACAGTACGCATGTCGGTTTTGCGCCCGCGTTTTTTTAGTTCTTCGGCATAGTCTTGCAGCCCACCGCGCATTCCATGAAATGCCATAACGTGTATACTCCTGGTGTTAAGTACGAGAACGCACATGTTCTCGTTAATACTTTCTAAAAGGAAGTATATAAGATTGCTGGGATAAAGTCACTGGTCATGCGAACGGTTTACTCACCTGTAGATTCTGACAGGCACAAACGCTGAATCAGCCCTGTCAACAATGCGCCACGCAGCGGTAATGACTCTACGCGCAGATATTCTCGATGAAGGTCATGCATGCCCCCGCCTACCGGCCCGAGGCTATCCAGCGCTGGGATGCCTGATTCCGCCAGGAGGTTTGCATCCGAGACGCCGCCTTTGCTTTCAGCCACAAGCTGAAGACCAAGACCTTTGCCCTCTGCCTGCGCCGTTTCTACCAGGCGCGTTATACCAGTGGTTGCTTTATAAGGCATTCGCCCACGGGTACGTGCCAGCGTTGTGCGAGTGCCGGGGATACTACATCCCGCTCTGATAGCTTCTAATGCTGCTGCTGCCTGGTCGAGGCCATCTTCGTCGAAGGCGCGTACGGAAATATAGCAGTGCGCCACATCTGGCACGACATTAAGCTGCTCGCTACTGCTGATACGTGTCACGTTGAAGGTGACGCCCCGGAACATAGTATTCAGGTTATGGATGGCAATCATTTTATGCGCCAGCTCGATGACGGCTGAACGCCCACGGTGGGGCTCTGCTCCCGAGTGAGCGGGTATGCCCTGGACTTCCAGGATATACCTGTCCGCGCCTTTGCGCGCGTTGGTGACGATTTCGGCGGAACGGGATGGTTCCAGGACGAGAGCTGCATCGATCTGCCGGGCGATGTGACGCAAGAGGGGTGCGCTGCCCAAGGAGCCTATCTCTTCATCGTTATTGAAGAAGATGGTCAATTCCCCATATTGCTCAAAGCCTGATTCTATGAGCGCACGCAAGGCATAAATACCCATTAACACGCCAGATTTCATATCGATGACGCCGGGGCCGTAGGCGAGTCCATCCTGGACGTAAAATGGCTGGACCGAGGTAGCTCCAGGTTTGTACACGGTGTCAATATGGCCGACAACGAGCAGGCGGGCATGGCCCTTCCCTTGACGTGTCGCCACTAAATTGTGTCCATATTGCCCGGCATCGTGCAACGTGACAGTGAAGTCGATATCGCTGAGCCACTGTTGCAAGTGGATGGTAATGTTGTCGATACCTTCCCTCTGGCCCGTGCCCGAGTCGATGTTGACAAGCAGCTCCAGGCGCTGGAGTAATTCATCCTGGTAGATCCAGAGGAGCGGTAGATAGTTTTGTGCGTAAGTTTGCATCGATGCGTCCTGTATGCAAATTGCAGGAATTATGAAACTACAGAATGTGAGGTAAGGATGTTTTGTATTGTATCACAAGCGCTGTGAATCAGTATGCGGAGACACCGAGGCAAAGGGAGCGCAATGAATTGCGTCCCTACACTTGTTCATCGCTCGCTAGTAGGGTGGAAGGCGTGGGTAACGGGGCCGTCCCAGGCTGATGCCAATCACCAGGCCGATGATGAAGACAATCAGCATGAGAATGATAAGCGTTTGTAGATCTATGGACATGCCTGTGCTCCTTTCTGCTTGCCCCCTTGACGCGAAGCGGCGAGCGAAATCCTGCATTCATCTCTTTTGCATGAGCAATCTACTATTGTGCAACGACTGCGAACGCCTACAAGGCGGATGCCACTATTGATAACAAGTGTAAGAGCTATTCAGCGGAAACTAGCGATACGAGAACGTCCTGAGCCGATTGAACGCATGATTCGCCAGCGAATTGTGCCGTCTACGCAGCTTCGGATCAGTCGGCTTGAGCTTCTGGTAGTCAGCAAGTCTGATACCCAGCTGCAGGAACGCTTTTTGCAAAGGCGTTGGCTCGTCATCAAAGAATGTACGCTCTGCCAGTTCGATCAGCAACGCTTGACGGGTTTTTCGCGGGAACCGCGCGATATCTCTCGCTGCCTTCATAAAGATCCACTCCTGGTACACCAGATTCAGCGCAACTTCTTCAGGGTTGAGAGTCCAGGCCCGGTTCAGCACATCTTCAGGCACTTCGTCATCCAGAGACAGGCACAGCAGCCCATGCCGCTCTTTCCTCCACCAATCCCGGCAAACGTTCAGCGCCGTAGTGTATCCGAACCGCTCAAGCGAGTCGATAGGAGCAACAAGGCCTTCTGCAACACGCTTCATGTACTTGAAAATATGGATGACGGCTTCTTGTAGCAAATCTTCGACGATATCGTTCTCCTGGCCTTTGCTCAAAGAAAACCTATGTCCATATACAAATTTTGTAATAAAAGGACGCAGTTGATGATATAATCTCTTCCAGATAGCTTCGCTATATGTATCATCCTTATCGAAATCAAACTCGTTTAGTTCGGATCTCATGTCGGGTCCCTTTCTTTGTTTTGTCGGAAAAAACTCTGATAAAAGCATAATTCCTTGTCAATACGGGATATTAGCTCTCTATTAAGCAGGAAACCTGACAAGATAAATAGGTTTTCTGAAACTTTTCTAACTATTCTTCCTAATAATTTAGATATAGCAGAGAATACTTGGAATGTCAATGGTTTTTATTATCAAATTTCCTAACATTTGCAGAAACAATTCTTTTTATATATGGCAAAGATGTCGATATAACGCAAGTAATATAAAAATTTTGCGCATTACCTCCGTTATTGACAGGTAATCTATTAGGGTTTACAATAGCATCATTGATTCTTGGCATGGTAGGACTCTTTTCCTATACATTGCCCTGAATTACCGCGAGCATTAATTAAGAACTTCTCGGGCGTTTTATTCATCATGATATGTTTCTTATATTGAGCAAGGGCGATTAGCATACATTAATTACAATGGAAGTATCATCTGACGTCTAGTTTATAGGTGCAGGTGAGATAGAGGTTATGCCGGTAAGGAAACTCGTATGGAAGAGCAAAAGCTGGAACCTATTAAAGAATACCTGCAACGCAAAGATGCCCAGGAACGCATCCAGCAGAGCATTGAACATGCACGAGCAGAGGCTACAGTGACTATTGGGCGCATGTCCCAGTTGTTTCATATGAAAGAGAGTCGCATTCGTGACCTTGAGGACAAGCGCCTGCTCAGTCCCTGGCGAACGAAGGATATCACCGGGCAACGGCAGTATTCTCCGAGCGAGTTAGCAAAGCTCGCCATCGTTAAAGAATTGCTCGACCGGGGCCGTTATAGCATCGGTGAGATTCCAGAAAATATCGCCGACATCTGGGCGTCTGTTGTACAAAAGATGCCGCCAGCACTGCCCGGCGTTGGCCAGCGCGAGTTTGTGCGCGAAGCCGATAGTATGCCGATTGACCAGCGTGTCAATCATGCGTTATACCAGGAACTTTTTTGGCGCTACTATGCTTCTCACGTCCTCTATCTCGCACTCGCCATGATTTGCGAAGAAACTCGCTTCACACGAGCAGGATTGATCCTGCCACTTCACACACCAGATGCATATATGAAAGTCCACGAAACCCAGGATTTGCCCACGATTGGCGAATCACTCGTAGGTTGGCTTGGGCAAAGTCGCTCTTTCTACACACTTCTTTCTACTGGCCCTTCAATTCAATATCCCGGTACGTTTCGTGTCATGCCGTTGAAGGTAGTAGAAGAGGGAATAGACCGTGAAGATGAGCCCCTTGACAACACGTTACTAATTATTCCACGTCTAGACGTCCTTGATAGCCGTCTCACATTGAGCCAGCCAACGGTAGAAGTGATCAGGCGTTTGCTGGAACCACTCTATACTGAAGTGCCAGATTGGAACTTTTATCTTGGGTCAGGGATGCGCGATATCATCGATCCATTCCTGGATGTTATTACGAATCCAACCACTCAAGACACTATCTTGAAAAACCTTGCCAATACGGTAGTACACCTGGGAGGAGCAGAGCAGCATCGCTGGAAATTCTGCTGCATTCTCACGCCGGATCATGCCCATCTGCCATTCCAGCGGCGCGGCCTGGCTGTACGGGCGAAGAGCCGGTACGCTCCATCAATCTATAAGATAGGCACAACTGCCGTTTCTCCTACAGACTCCGTGATCAGTATCAGCCTGCGAGCTTACCAGGGAGGCCGCGTCATCTATCATCATAGGGTAACTCCCGAAGACCAGACAATCGTCAATCGCGAACTGGAAGAACCCGGCTCGGCCATTGTTATTCCCATCGGCGGAGAAGATGATATCCCAATGGGCGTACTCTATGTGGCGGCAGCGGGTCCAGATGGCTTCAACGAGAGGGATCAGCACGTGCTGCGTATCGTCGCACGCATGGCCCAGGAGTTGCTTATGACCTATCGCGCCCGGCAACAAGTCTCACAGAAGTTCCTCTCTCTGCTCAGAAACCCTGGCATTGTCGATCCAACCTTTGGCGTATTCGCCTCCGAGACCGACTTTATCTACGACGTCGAGTCTCTCCTGCAGGACATTCAAGGCATGGAGAGCTATGAGCGATCCGCCAAAGACGATAAGCGACACTATACCACGAAAGAAACCGCTGTCTCCTTCATTGCTGTCGATATCGATGGACATACCAGCAACACTGACAAATATGGGGACCGCATGGAGAGAAACTTAAGCCGTGCTGTCGGGCTACGCATTCAGAGGCAGCTTCAGGCATTGTTTACAAACACTTCGGGCTGTAAGCTCTATCATGCCTACGCGGATAGATACTACCTGCTGTTGAACAAGATTTCGCTTGCAGAGGCGCGTGAAAAGGCCAGGATTCTAAAACAAGCCCTGGATCGTGTATACCAGGTTGACGCAGTGCGCTTTACCCTCGAACAGCCAACGCCCGAAGAGAATCTGATCGAGTCTCCCAAAGTAACCGTGCGGTTGGGAGTAAACTCGTATACCTATGCAAAGCTTCAGGAGGTGCTAGAGCGCTATCCTACAATATCAGCGCTTTCGTCAACTGCAGCGTTGATTATGCAATCACTCGATGAAGCGCTCACGACGGGGCAAGACTTGGGAGGGAACAATATCATGAGCTGGGACTATGAGAAATGGGGATGGATACTGTGGTTTCCACCCCCTTTGAAGGAGGAAAAGCAGATCACTGGCTAAAAGAGTATTAACACATAGTTACTTATTAGCAATTTCAACCGTCTTTGCTATTATTAAAAGCACAGAACGTTTTACCAGCGATTTCTGGATTTTTCGAGTATCATCCTATTTTTCTCGCGTCATCTCCGGGTGTTATTTATTGTTTGTGTAGGATTCGGCAAAGAGGCGTGTTTCTATGGAACAGATTGTTTTTGTACTAGGGCTTCCCGGCAGTGGTAAGTCAACTACTGGTCGCTACATCGAAATGCTGGCGCGTGACTACGGTCGGACCACTTATCTGCTGCAAGATTATCGTATTTTATACGAAATGTTTCTAGCGGATAGGGAGGGTGTACGTTTCAGTTCCACTCTGCATGATGGCTTCGATGTCCATGATCTCAGCGCATTCGACGATGCCTTAAGAGAGTTGGTACGCCGGTTGCAAGAAAAAGAACGCACTTGCGAAACAAATGGAGTGAGCATCGTTGAGTTCGCTCGTGACGAATATTGTAAAGCATTAGAGCTTTTTACTTCTATGCCGCTAATAGACGCTTTTTTCTTGTTCATCGATGCTGAAGTTGAGACATGCAAACAGCGTATCAAAGCTCGCGCAGCAAACCCACAGACGCCTGACGATCATTACGTCTCAGAGTATATTTTCGAGGCTTATTATAGCAGAGACCATCGTAAATATTTAACCTTAACAACCGCTTGTCTTCGAGACCGTTTTCACATTAGCGAAGAAAGAATAAAGGTCGTCAACAACATGAACGGGGTTACTAAGCAAGCGTTTTTGGCACAGATTAGCGAGTTTGTTACTCCCATTTTGAACGAAGCCGCCGTCTCAAGCCAATCATAAATTATCCATGGCAACACGTCTTTTCAGAAAAATGTGTTGCTGCTCCAGACATTCGATCAAGCGCTATACTCAAGCTAGCAATTACCTCTTATCTGGTTGCATTTCCCTTGTGTGATTTACTGTTTCGTGATATATCTTAATGTATCAAAACGTTCCAAAATGCTTCTATTTGCGTAAGGGGTGTATATTTTCATGTCTATGAAACTGTTTATTTTAGGATTACCTGGTAGCGGGAAATCAACTATTGCGCGTCATGTTATTGATTATGTAGGAAGGCAAAAGAGTGATTGCCATACAGTACGCGTCAATGACTATGGTATTCTTTACGCTATGTATAAGGCTGACACAGAAGGAAAATTTAGCCCCACAGGGCGTGATGGCTTCGATGTCCTTGACCCTTCTGTATGTGATAGTGCTTTAAAGACAGTGCAGCAAGAGGCACACAGGGCAGGGCAAACCATTAATAATCATGTTCAGGCTGTTTTCAAACCTATGCTCATTCTTATTGAGTTTGCTCGCGATGATTATAACCATGCCCTGCAACAGTTCACTCCTCATTTTTTACTGGGCGCTTATTTTCTTTTTCTTGACGCTGACATCGAGACATGCAAAGCTCGCATTCAAGAGCGCGTCGCTCATCCACAAACACTGGATGATCACGAAGTTTCAGAGTATATCTTCAATACATATTATGCTAAAAAGAGCGCCCATGTTCTATCCTCTAATGTTATGGCAGAGCACGGTATCGAGGAGCGGTGTATTAAAGTGCTTGACAACAACGGGGCATTTGATGATATTCGTGATGAAGTTGAGAGCTTTGTTGATGCTATTGTCAAATACATACAGGCAGGATACACTGTTACCTAGCAGCATTGCTCTCACACGTAAAACTAGCTTCTAGGACAAGGAACATAACATATCGTGACACCAGCACCCACAGCATTTGACAAGTTGACGCCGATCCATCCCAATCGCCGTATTACGCTGGAAACGGGCCAGGAGCCGCTTGTTACGCGGCTGATGGATATGTTTGTGCCGCTGGGCTTCGGGCAGCGGGCGCTGGTTGTGGCGCCGCCAAAGGCGGGTAAGACGACGATCCTGCGCCAGATCGCGGCGGCTGTTCTCAAAAACTATCCTGAAGCGCTGCTGTTTCTTTGCCTGGTGGATGAGCGGCCCGAGGAGGTGACGGAATGGCGTATGGAGGTGCAGGGGCCGACAGTGAAGCAGTATGCTTCGAGCTTCGACCAGCAACTGGCAAGGCACGGGCGCATTGTCGAGCAGGCGTTGAACGATGCGAAGCGCCAGGTGGAGCATGGAAAAGATGTGGTGATCTTGCTCGACTCGCTGACGCGATTGGCTCGCGCTCACAATTTGAGCAGCGATATGTGGAGCGGGCCGCGCAATGCGCGTGGCGGCTATGGGAGCCGGACACTCTCCGGTGGCATTGATGCGCGGGCTCTAGAGGTTGGACGGCGCGTTTTCGGGGCTGCTCGCACTCTCGAGGAGGGGGGCAGCCTGACTATCGTGGCCAGTTGCCTGGTTGAGACAGGCAGCCGGCTGGACGAGGTTGTTTACGAAGAATTTAAGGGGACGGGTAACCTGGAGATGCGCCTGTCGCGGGAACTGGCGGATCGCCGCATTTTTCCCGCTATCGACCTGGCCGCGTCGAGTACACGCCAGGAAGAGCGTTTGCTGTCACCCGAAGAACTACGAGCGATGGCGATTCTCCGCCGCAAGCTGGCGGATTTACCTCGACGGGAGATTACAGGGCAGGTGATTTCCTTGCTGGAAAAGACGTCGTCAAATGCGCGTCTGGTCGAGGCTGTGTTGAGACAGGAAGTCTAGCATGAGCTGGTTGACTTTGCCGGGCTGTTCCTGCTGCACCCAGTGGCCGCTATCAGGGATGCGCTGGATTTGAAGGCTGTCCACCCATTGTTCAAGGCCGTTGAGCAGTTCGATGCCGAGCGCGATGTCCTGCTCTCCCCAGATTATCAACGTAGGAGCTTTTATACGAAAGCCGTTACTCGTGGCTGCCAGAGACCATGGCGTCCGACCAAAAATCTGGCGATAGTAGTTGAGGGCGGCTTTCATGGCTCCAGGCTTGCTCATCGCCTGCTGGAATCTGGCTGTTACTTCACGCGGGAAGGTTGTTTTTTGCACGGCAGCACCGCGCAGCATGCGCCCTACTTCGTTGGCATTGTTGCGCAGCAGCATGTATTCGGGAAGCCAGGGAAGCTGGAAGAAGAAGATATACCAGCTTTTACGCAGTTGCCGAAGGGTTCGCATTTCACGTTGGAAGGCCAGGGGATGCGGAGCATTCATGACGATTAAGCGCCCGGTCATCTCGGGATAGCGAGCGGCAAAGACCCAGGCAACTGCTCCACCCCAATCATGTCCGGCGATAATGGCCTTTTCCTGTCCCAGCCCCTTGATCAATCCTTTGATGTCACAAGTAAGCGTTGCAACATCATAGCCCTTACGCGGCTTATCGGTGTCGTTGTAGCCGCGCAGGTCGGGGGCAACAGCGGTGTAGCCATGCTCCGCAAGGAAGGGTAGCTGGAAACGCCAGGAGTACCAGAACTCGGGGAAGCCATGCAGCAGTACGATGAGTGGACCGCTGCCCTGGGTTACGTAGTACATGCGAATACCGTTGGTGATGACATGGCGGTGCTGCCATGTTTCTGTTGTTTGCATTATACCTTCTTTTCGGGTGATCATAAGCCCCGCTCCACCCCCAGAGGCGTTCCTTGAAGCCCTGCTGTCATCCCTTCGCTGCTCTCAGGGCAGGCTCTGAGCGCGAGCTTTGGAGCTCTGGCTGGGCACAACGCAGATCCTTCGCTGCGCTCAGGATGACGATAGCGGGCGGGGCTTGCCCCCGCCCTGTCTCCTGTGGCCCCTACTCGGCATGATCATTGTTCGTTGTACACGATGGCGCGTTTGACCTGTTCGATCAGGTCGGTTACGTGGATGCCACGCGGGCAGGCATCGGCGCAGTTGAAGATGGTACGGCAGCGCCATACGCCTTCTTGCTTGCCCAGGATGGCGAGACGTTCAGCCGTGTCCTGGTCGCGACTGTCGAAGATGAAGCGGTGGGCATTCACGATGGAAGCCGGGCCAACCCAGTCGGGATTGCCCCAGATCGAAGGACAAGAACTTGTGCAGGCGGCGCAGAGGATGCACTTGGTGCCCTCGTCGTAGCGGGCACGCTGCTCAGGGCTTTGCAGGCGCTCCGTGCCAGGCTCAGAGTCGTAGGTGATGAGGTAGGGCTTGATCGATTCGTACTTGGCAAAAAACTGATCCAGATCGACAACCAGGTCTTTGATAACTGGGAAGCCCAGCAAGGGCTCGATGGTCACCTTCTCGCCCACGTCACGCGCCAGCACCTTGCAGGCCAGGCGGTTGCGGCCGTTGATACGCATGGCATCGGAGCCGCACACACCGTGCGCGCAGGAGCGGCGATACGTCAAGGAGCCGTCCTGCGTCCACTTGATGGTATTTAATGCATCCAGCAGGCGATCGATAGGGTCAGCTTCGACGCTATAGGATGCCCAGTAAGGCTTACTGTCCTTCTCGGGGTCGTAGCGTTTGATACGTACGAGCAGTTTCATATTACAACTCCTTAGTACTTGCGTTCCTTGGGTTTAAAAATCGGGTCATCAATCAAAATCACGTCCTTGTAGTCCAGTCGCACGTCGTGGGTCTTTGCTCCCTTATAGGCGAGGGTATGCCTCAGCCAGTGTGCGTCGTCACGCTGTGGGTAGTCGGTACGATAGTGCGCACCGCGACTTTCTGTGCGTGCCAGCGCGCCATGGATGGTTGCCTCGGCACATTCAAGCAGGAAACCCAGCTCAATGGACTCAACCAGTTCAGTGTTGAATACCTTGCCCTTATCCTGCAACTGCACCTGTTTGTAGGCATCTTGCAGGCTGTCGAGCGTCTGCAGCGCATGGCACAGACCCTGCTCATCGCGCTCAACAAAGACCTTCTCGTCCATCTCGTTTTGCAGTGTATTGCGTGTGTGGGCTGCCGATTCGCCACCGGTAGAGGTATAGAGGCGATCGAGCAGTTCGCGAGCAAAGGATTCGGGTTCGGGTGGAAGGGGCACGTGATTGTTCTCTGCGATGAACTTTGCCATGTGCTTGCCTGCACGCCGTCCAAAGACGATCAGGTCAACCAGCGAATTGGTGCCCAGGCGGTTGGCGCCATGCACAGAGACGCAGGCTACTTCGCCAGCAGCGTAGAAGCCTGGCAGCGGCGTCCACTGCGGGTCAATCACCACGCGGGCATCAAGATCGGTGGGAATGCCGCCCATGGCATAATGCGCGGTCGGCTGGATGGGCACCGGCTCGGTGATCGGCTCGACGCCAAGATAGTTACGAGCGAAGTCGGTGATATCGGGCAGTTTTTCATTAATGACCTTTTCACCCAGGTGTCGAAGGTCCAGGTAGACATAATCCTTGCCGTTGATGCCGCGGCCCTCTTTGATCTCCTGGATGATACAGCGAGAGACAATATCGCGGGGAGCCAGGTCCTTGAGGGTGGGCATGTAGCGTTCCATGAAGTACTCGCCCTTGCCGTTGAGGAGCTTAGCGCCTTCGCCGCGCGCCCCTTCGCTGAGCAGGACACCCACTTTGTAGAGGCCGGTGGGATGGAACTGGTACATCTCCATGTCCTCTAGAGGGATGCCCCTGCGGTAGGCTATCGCCATGCCATCGCCCATGCAGGCAAAGGCGTTGCTCGTGACGCGCCAGGCGCGGCCGTAACCGCCGGTAGCGAAAAGAACGGCTTTAGCGTGGAAGGCATGTATTTCGCCGCTGCGAATTTCCATGGCGACGACGCCGCAGGCTTGACCTTCGTTTAACAGCAGGTCAAGCACGAGATACTCGTTGAAGAAGCGTACCTGGTTCTTGATGGCATTCTGATACATCGTTTGCAGCAGCATGTGCCCGGTACGGTCGGCAGCGTAGCAAGCGCGACGGACAGCGGCCTCACCGTAGTTGCGCGTGTGGCCACCGAAGCGGCGCTGGTCGATACGCCCGTCTGGGGTGCGGTTGAAGGGCAGACCGCGATGTTCCAACTCATAGACGGCGTCGATGGCATCACGGGCCAGGATTTCTGCTGCCGGCTGATCCACCAGGTAGTCACCGCCCTTGACGGTGTCGTACATATGCCATTTCCAGTGATCTTCTTCCAGGTTGCCTAGCGCGGCAGCCACGCCCCCCTGCGCTGCCCCTGTATGTGAGCGTGTGGGATAAACCTTGCTCAGTACGGCGACGCTGGCGCCCGAAAGCTGCATCGCGGCCATCAATCCAGCGCCTCCCGCCCCGACGATGATGACATCAAATTTATGGTACATAGTGTATCCTCCTTCCACGATAAATCGGGGAGCTACTAGTGGAACTGGACGCAGTGCGGGCCAAGAAGGCTGGCCGGTACATTCTGGAATGCGATGATCGTGATTGTGCCCAGCATAAAGAAGGCCAGGGTCAAGATTGCCAATATAGATACTATTCTGATACGCCAGGTACGAGACGGCACATAATCATCAATGACTATGCGCAAGCTGTTCATGCCATGTAACAGGGCCAGGGTCAGCAACAGCCAGTCGAAGAGGCGCCAGAGCGGATTGGCATAACGGGATGCTACGAACTGGAACGTTGTGCAGGCGACATCAGTGGTGACGTGCATAACGAGCAAGTGATAGATGACAAGAAAAATGAGTGCGATGCCAGAAACGCGGATAAAATACCAGGAAAAGGCTTCAAATCCGCCGCTCGCGGGGCGAGGGCCATAGCCATTCGAAATACGCATGGACGTTCTCCTCTTTCCAATCTCTAGGAACAGTTACTTTGTGTGCGCGGTAACGAACCCGTGAAAGAACGCGACAAATACTGGTTTAAGCACAATGATCGCCGTGGGGATGAAGCAGACAACGGCGAGTGCCAGGACGATATAGAACATGACTCTCTGGTAATGCGCTCCCTTGCTCAAGAAGTCGATGAGCATGATACGTATGCCGTTGAACGCGTGAAATAGGACGGCAGCGATCAATGCCAGGGAGAGGAGACGCGCGATCCAGAAGTCAAAAAGACGTATGCCATCATTGTAGACTGCAGGGCCAAAGCCCAGCAGCGAAACATCCACAATATGGATGAGCAGAAATAGAAGAATGCCTATGCCTGTGACGCGGTGCAGGAGCCACGCCCACATGCCTGATTGACCTTTGTACATTTTCTGCCTTTCAAAACGTGTTCAGCAGGAACACAAACGATCAGACGTGTACAGAATGAAAGACGTTTCGCGTCCTCTCCAGATGCCGGCAGCAGGAGGCAGGTGTTAAGAGGTTACATTTGTACGCTTATTATACTGCACGGTTTGGTATCGCGCAAACCGTAGAAACCTGGGAGGCTTTTGGGTATACTTGGGTCAGTCCTTGTTTGTTGACCAAGGCTGCGGGCAGAGAAAGGAGCGCGCTATGGCGCATGGGTTTTTAGTGCACTGCAAGGAAGACGATGTAGGGGTGGCGGTTCGCGACCTCACGGTAGGCGAAGCGGTGGAAGGGGTATGTATGGACAGCGACGAGAGTGTGACGCTGACGCTGGTTTCGGTTGTTCCGCTGGGGCATAAAGTCGCCTTGCGAGACATGGCCGAAGGGCACGAGTGCCGTGAATACAACGAGGTAATAGGGCGGGTCACGGCTGCAGTCCGGCGAGGCGAGCATGTACACGTGCACAATATCAGGTCCGCGAGGTGGTCAAAATGACAACTTTTCTGGGCTACCGGCGCAAGGATGGTACGGTTGCGACACGAAATTATGTAGCAATCATCCCGGTGGATGATCTCTCTAACGCGGCTGTGGAACGGGTCTCGCATGTTATCCAGGCGGCGGTACCTTTACTGCACCCCTACGGACGCCTGCAGTTCGGGGACGATCTCGATTTGCACTTCCGCACATTAATCGGCACGGGGGCCAATCCTAATGTTGCCGCGGCCGTGGTGATTGGCATTGAGCCAAACTGGACAAAAGTCGTTGTAGACGGTATCGCAAAGACAGGGAAGCCGGTTGCAGGATTCTCTATTGAAGAGCATGGCGATATTGATACGATAGCCCGCGCGGCGAAGGCTGCACACGAGTTTGTGCAGGAAAGTTCAGAGGTGCAGCGCGAGGCCATACCTGTACGTGACGCGGTTTTCAGCATCAAGTGCGGGGAGTCGGATACGACCTCGGGGCTGGCATCCAATCCTGCCCTGGGAGTGGCGGTAGACTGGCTGATCGAGCAGGGGGCGACAGTGATGTTTGGCGAGACGTCTGAGATTACGGGGGCCGAACACCTCATCGCTCGCCGCATGGCAACGCCAGAACTGCGCGAGAAGTACCTGCAGGTGCACCAGGCCTACCAGCAATTCATCCTGGATACGGGTTTCGATTTGTTGGGGTCGCAGCCAACGCAGGGCAACATCGCCGGGGGGCTGAGCACTATCGAGGAAAAGGCCCTGGGGAATATCCAGAAGATGGGCACGAAACCGATCAATGGCGTGCTGGCACCTGCTGAAGCCCCCGGTGGGCACGGACTTTTTTTCATGGACACCTCTTCGGCGGCTGCCGAAGCTGTGACGCTGTGGGCGGCTGCCGGGTCTGTCTTCCACTTTTTTACGACGGGGCAGGGCAACGTGGTCGGCAATCCTATTATCCCGGTGATGAAGATATCGGCCAATCCCAGGACGGTGAGTATGATGAGCGAGCACATCGACGTAGATATCAGCGGGCTACTCAGCCGCGATCTGACGTTGCAGGAGGCCGGCGTGGAGATCATAGTGATGATGCAGCGCATCGCGAGCGGCAGGTTGGCGGTGGCGGAGGTACTGGGACACCGGGAGTTCGTGTTGACGAAGCTGTATCGCAGCGCCTGAGGCGGGTATTGCATGGCACAGGTACCAAATGCATTGGGCGTTCCTGTTGCGGCGGGTTAGATTTGGAGGAGCTGGCGTATCCAGTATGCTACGTCGTTGACGGTTTTGGTGATGGAGCGGTGGCTGGTGTCGTAGAGGGACATGGGTGGATTGGTGGTGGGGGCGTGTTCTTTGAGCCAGCGGTTGAATGCCAGCATGTCGTTTACAAATTCGGCTGTGTGGCTCTGGCGCCAGGTGGGCCGGTCGCGGAGGCGCTGCGCCAGCAGGTCATCGTCGCAGACGAGGGCGAGGTAATGCAGGGTGGAGAAGTAGCGGCGTTCGGGGCAGTCTTCAAACTGGTCAGGGAGGGCTGTGCCGCATAGGACGACGGGTCGACCGGCCTGGCCGATGTTTTTAGCGAGGCGCAGCCAGGTGTTGCGGTAGTCGCGGTAGTTGTCCTCGGGAGTGGCGGGAATCACACCCCAGAGGATGTCTGATTCCAGGATCACGCATTCTTGCAGGAGGGGGACGAGGGCGAGACAGATGGTTGATTTGCCGGTGCTGCTGGCGCCGCTGATGATGAAGAGTGGGAGTTGGCGAAAGGGGTGCGTGTAGTGGCAAAAGGGGCAGATGGCGAATGGGCCGGAAGGGTCGATGATTTTTTCGACGGAATATGCGCCGCAGCGCGGGCAGACGTTGAACATGGACTTGTCATCTTCCCTCAGAGGAAACAGGAGGGCTGGCTCTCCAGGGAGCCCGCTGTTTTCCGTCGTGTTCAGGTGGACGCAACCACAGTGAGATAAATGTCGGCTGCATCGTCTCCTGGACGACTGCCCCTAATTGTTCGCTCAATTGGTTCAAGTCCACCTCGTTGCGCAGTGTAGCACTGAAAGTGGCAAAGGCTCGAGCGGCATCATACTTGCGGCGGTAGAAGCGACGGTCGATGATTGATTGAATACGATGGCGTAGCGGCTGAAAGAGGGCTGCTATGGCCAAGGTTGAAGCAACAATCACCAGTGGAGACTGCAATACTTGCCCAGTCAGGGAACGCACGAGGAATTGCAGGGCGATGATGAGGAGAAAGTAGACCGAGGCTAACGTACCTGTTAGCGTGCCATAGACCAGAGTGCGCTTGATAATGAGGTCGATATCCCACAGCCGGTAGCGCACCAGGGCGATCCCGATGGAGAGCGGGAAGAGGACAGGCAAGAGGTAAAATGCAATCGCGCTGACGAGGTGATGGAGTTGGGTTGAGAGGCCAAGCGCTGGAAAGTAGGAGGGGAGCACGGACACGACAAGATCTGCCACATTCACCTCTCCGACGAGGATGGCCGAGGCGAAGACCACCCACTTGATCTGCTGGCGTTGGACCGGTGTGGACATCCGCCGATAGCGGTACAGCAGGGCGAAAGCGAGACTACAATAAAAAGCGATTCGCACCAGGGTATAGAGCGGGGACAACCACCAGTGCCAGGGATAGAAAGCACCAGGGGTGGGATCGGGCACGAGTGAGACGGCGATCCACCCAAGAGCAAGCCAGCGTGTGAAGCCGGGGACAAAGCGACCATCGGGAAACGTATACACAAAGGTGAGAGTAACTCCGGCCAGCAAGCCCAGGAAATCAATGGGAACCCACCAGACTCCGTAGTTCCATAACGCGAGTGGAAGGGGTGGAAAGAAGAATCCCCCCGTGAGGACGAGTTGAAGGGAAATCAGCAGGATAGCCCGGTCGCTGGACTTGCGCCAGAACAGCACAAGGCCAACTGCGAACCACACACTGGTGTCGGCGATAAGCAGAATGGTGGGGACCAGGCCGTAGCTGCCGACCAGGAGGTTGGCGCAGAAGACCACCAGCATGAGGAAGAAAATGACGATCCAGAGTATCCTGGCAAGGACGAGCCAGTGTCCGTGCAAGCGTGTGACTCCTTTACTTTGTCTGTCAGTGCTCACACGTGCCTCTCGTGGTGCAGATGGAAGATTCATACCAGTACCCCTGCTCAAGCCCATAGGCCAAATGGTGAAACAGAAAGAAGATGACGACAATCTTGTCTACAACCTCTGGCTTACCCAGATAGTATATTACCATATGCCCATCTCGACACCATTATGAAAAGCGTTACGAACTGTGGAGGCCGAGTGATCTTCATCTCTCGACCTCCTCTGCAACGATATGACGGGTACCCGAAACAAAGACCGCCTTTTTGGGTAGTGACAAATATGGTATGCTAGGGTCCAGAAGCATATTTTCCGGCGCCGCACTCTGCTCACAGACAGGCTATTTGCCTGTTGTATCTCACGCAGTGTGCACGTTCGCTCTCCTCTCTATCTGAAGTTGTGGATTCAAGCGGCATGGCAGAGAACGCTTGAAGGGAAGAGGCATATGTCAATAGAAGTTTCTCTGTACAACGACCAGCGCTTCCGCGCGCTCATCGAACACAGCAGTGATGCCATCACGCTCCTCACGCCGGAGGGTACCGTAACCTACACCAGTCCCTCCACCGAGCGAATCACCGGCTACACTGCCGAAGAACTGGTGGGAAGAAATGGCTTTGAGTTCGTTCATCCCGAGGACCTGGAGCACACAAGGCAGCAACTCACCGCTATACTTGACCAGCCTGGCAACTTCACCACCGTTGAGCTTCGCTCCTGTCACAAAAACGGAACCTGGTGCTGGATAGAAGCAACGCTGACGAATCTGCTCAATGACCCGGCGGTGGGAGCCGTGGTGTGCAACTACCGCGACATCACGCAGGGCAAACAGGAGCAAGAACGCCACCGGCAGAGCGAGGAACGCTACCGGGTGCTGTTTGAGCAGGCGGCCGTTGGCATTTTTGTGACAGACCTGCAAGGTCATTTTGTGGAGGTCAATCCTGCTGGCTGTGTTCTGTCTGGCTATAGCCGTGAAGAACTGCTGAACAAAAACGTTGAGGACCTGGTCCCCGAGGAAGATCGTGCATCTGTCCGTGCCGGGATAGGGCGCCTGTGTACCGGGGAAATCATACGCAGCCAGCGGCGTATGAAACGCAAAGACGGCAGCCTCTTGCCCATTGGAGCGACAGCAAACCCGCTCTCGACCGGGCACCTGCTCTCGACCATCCGCGATATTTCCGACCGCGTCCAGGCCGAAAAGGAACGCACTCGCTTGCTTGCGAGCGAATGGGCGGCGCGAGCGGAGGCCGAGACCCGAGCTGCCGAGTTGTTCGCGACCTTTGAAGCCATGACCGAGGGCGTCTCCGTCTGTGATGTCAGGGGGGATATCCGCTACACCAACGCAGCCTACCGGTCCCTGCTGGCGCTTGGAGAAGACTTTGATCCTTCACTGCTCCAGCTGGACAAGCGTATCGAATGGCTGGCCACGCGTGACCTGGAAGGAAGACCACTGCCGAGAGAGCAACACCCGGTGCTGCGGGTGCTGCGGGGCGAATGCTTATCAGGCCCCCCCACCCTGAACCTCTTGTGCCGCACCTACAAGGGGGAAGACATGATCTTCAACGTCAGCGGCGCACCGATTCGCGATGCCGCAGGCCAGATCGTAGGGGGCGTGGTTGTGTTCCGCGATGTGACCGGGCAGCATCGACTGGAGCAACAACTCCAGTACAGCGAACGCAAGCTGCGCACGCTGGTGGAGTCCAACATTCTCGGAGTGGTCGTGGCCAATGTTGACGGGAAGATCTACGAAATCAATGAGCGGGCAGCGCAGATGGCTGGCTACGACAGAGACGAACTGCTCTCCAAGACCTTCAACTGGCTGCAACTGGTGCCCACAGACGCTCAGGAGGCACAGGCACGGACCACGAAGACGCTTCTCTCTACTGGGGTCCTACCTCCTTTCGAGGGGGAATACCTGCGCAAAGATGGTAGTCGCTTGCCAGTCGTGGCGGCGGGAGCCCTGATTGATCAGGAGCGCCGTCTCGCGCTGGGGGTGGTCCTGGACATTTCCGATCGCAAAGCAGCGGAGCAGCGCAAGCAGGAATTCCTGAGCATGGTGAGCCATGAACTGCGGACGCCCCTCACGTCCATAATGGGCCTGATAGAGGTAGTGCTGATGCAGCTCGAACTGCGTCCCAGGTCCCTTCCGTCCGAGGCAGAAGGGCTGCTCAAGCAGATCGAGAACCTGCTCAAGCGGGCGGATGGGCAAGTGGAGATCGAGGCTCGCCTGGTGGAGGAACTGCTTGATGTGTCCCGGCTGGTGATGCACAAATTTGAGCTATCTGTGCAGCGGGAGAATCTCGTCACGATCGTGCAGGAGACGGTCGGCAATCAGCAGCAGGCAGCACGCACGCGCCACATCGAGCTGGCCTTGCCCGAGGCCGAGGAAGTGCCGGTGATCGTTGACGCTGGCCGCATCGGGCAAGCGCTGACCAACTACCTGGTCAATGCTCTCAAGTACGCGCCGGTCGATCAGCCAGTATCGGTGCGCCTGGAAGTGGCGGAAAGCAGCGCACGAGTGTCGGTACGTGATCTGGGACCGGGGTTGACTCCAGAAGAGCAGCGGCACATCTGGGAGCACTTTTATCAAACAGAGCCGTCGATGTACCGGGGAACCGGGGGAGGATTGGGGTTGGGATTAGCTATCGCGAAGGCTATCGTCGAGCAGCACCAGGGGCAGGTGGGGGTCGAGAGCGCTCCTGGCCGCGGCTCGACCTTCTGGTTTACCTTGCCGCTGGCCAATGGGCTGATCAAGGAGTACCGGACAGGATGATGCACGAAGCGGTTCTTTTCGATATGGATGGGGTGATTGTGGATACCTACCACTCCGTTACGACGTTCTGGCGGCAGCTTGCCACCGAACACGATATCCATCTGACGCAAGAAGATTTTGTGCAGCGTGTGTATGGGCGTACCTCGGAGCACACGCTCGTGTCCCTCTTCCCCCACCTCACTGAACAACAGCGCCAGGCCATCCTGGCCGAGATTGATGCCGGTGAAAGCAGCGAGCGCTACCAGGGAGTACGCGGGATCACCACCGTTCTGCGCCTGTTGAAGTCCTACAGCGTGCCAATGGCCCTGGTGACCAGTGGAACGAAGGCCAAGGTCCGCGCGGTCCTCCAGCAACTCGCTATTGATGATTGTTTCACGGCCCAGGTCACCGCTGAGGATATTCAGCACGGCAAACCCGATCCCGAATGCTATCTACGAGCAGCGCAAGCATTGAAGAAGCCTCCTCATGCCTGTGTCGTTTTTGAGGATGCGATCAGCGGTGTCAAGGCGGCGGTCGCGGCTGGTGCTTTGTGTATTGGCATCCAGTCGCCATATAATGCTGTGCCACTGCTGGAGGCGGGTGCTCACGCCGTCGTGCCTGACTTCATGGCGATCACATTCGATGCTGTTTCTCCTGGTGAACTGGTGCTCTCACTGCCGCAAGGGCCCCAGGACGGCCCTTGCGGCATCCTGTCTGGGGGACAGGTATGCCCGATAGGCATCAAGTTAAGGTATGGAGACGAAGGCCTTGTCCCGTAGGTGCGGGGGCGGCGTGGTGGTGGTATGGGGGCCTTTATGGCCGCCCGTGTGGCCCTTATACCGTGACGTGAACTGGTGATCATAGAGCACGGGCGTGTATGGTGTCCAGTAGCGGGCATTACCTGCCCCCCAGGCAGGGTCCCTGTCCCCCGGACAGGTGTACTTCGCCAGAAAGGTTTGCCGCTTTGAATCAAAGATAAAGAAGTGGCAAAGCTATGATTCAATCATGCTATTAAAAATAAAGCCTGTGTGCTTTAAGGCATAAAATTTCCTGAGAGGACGACATAGTGGCAGGATCTGCATAAAAGGGGACATTCGAGTCCATGCCGCTCAAGTCTCAGCTGGATCTCCAGCCGGGAGCGCTCCACATCTGTATCTGCGCAATTGGACATGACAATGATTCAAGGCATAGGCGATACCCGCCTTGTCCCCCACCTCTCTGAAGAGCGCCAGGCTCTCCTCTGTGAGCGAGATTGCCCCTACCAAGTTGCCTCTCCTCGCGGCTATCGCCCCCAGCCGACGGAGGGAAAGCGCCATGCCTGCCGTGTCTCCCACTTCCCGGCACTTTGCCAGGCACTCCTCGTACAGCGCTTCTGCCCGATGATTAGCGCTTTGGATGAAAGCCAGATGTGCAGCAGCCTTGAGCGCCTTCACCTGCACCGGCACTGCCACTCCTTTGCTCCCCACCAGCGCCCGTTCGAGAAAGTCCCGTCCGTCACTCCAGTGACCACGGGTTTCCCAGAACCACCACAGTGCTCCTGCCAACCGCAAAGCCATCTCGATGTTGTCGCCCACCTCTCCTCGTTCGAGCGACCACTGCAGCGCTGCTCGCAGGTTGTCATACTCTCGCTCTAACCGTTCCAACCACACCACTTGCTGTGGGCCGAACTCATTGACGAATCACAACAGGGTTCCCTGGTTGATGCCTATCAGGCGACTGCAGGGGTGCCAGCAGAACGCTGCCATATCCAGGCAGTTTTGGGAAGGGTGTATGAGGGAGCAATGTGGTCTCGTGCGGAGGAATTGCATGTTCATGACGCTGCTCATGACGCTTTCATAACGCTTCCTGCTTATACTGGCACCAGAGAGAATATGGGCAGTCGGCCATATCAGGAGCAAGAGCCAGCCAACAAGGAGGTCAACTTCAGAGGGTAGATCGACTGCCGGGGGTTCTTATGCAAAGAAGAACGAACGGTCAGCGTCCACAAAAAGGACCTCTTCATGAGGCTTCTCAACACTCTGGAGACAGATCTCAACACCCTGTTGTGCCCTTCTCCTGGCTGCTTTCTAGCTGGTTCGGATACGTTGCCGGTCTTCTCCTGGTTGGCTTTATGCTGCTTTTGGAAAAGATGGAACGATTTATTCCATCAGCACCGCTTTTCACCGGTGCTCCCTTTGGCCTTGTACCCCTTCTGGTTGGTCTTATATGGGGCTTGCGTCCCGCACTGTTCTCTATCGCCATTGAGCTGATTGCCATCACCAGATTTATCTCACCTGACCTCATGACGCCTGATATTGGGAGGGATATCCTCATCGTCGGTCCCTTCGTCCTCGTGCAAATCGTGGTAGTTGCCGCGGTGATTTGGTTTGATGCGGCTCGACGGCGTATTCTTGCCGCTCAGCAATTGACACAGGCATATGCGCACGAACTGGAGGCAGCCAATCAGAGACTTGTACAGGCCAATGAACAGCTGGAGAGAGCAAATTACTTGAAAGACTATGTGATCATGCGATCATCGCACGAACTCAGGACCCCGATAACCACGATACTTGGTCGAACACAGCTGGTCTTATCTCGTCTTAACAGGTCAGGAGAAACATCGGAGAACTGGTCAGCTTTGCGTAAGCATTTAGAAAAGATTGTAGTACAGGCGCAACGTTTGCGAGCATTAATAGATGATCTGTTTGATCTGAGTAGTGTCCGTTCGGGGGAGGTCCCATTGCGGCTGGCGCCGTGCGATATCGGAAGCCTCTGCCGTGCCGTCATCGAGGACGAACAGGCTCTTTCAGATCGCTCTATTGAGCTAGAGCTTCCTGCTGCTTGTCTCCTGCTTCAAGCTGATGAGAAACGACTCACCCAGGTCCTGGTGAACTTAGTGGACAACGCCGTGAAGTATTCACCAGAACATAGCATGATTTATGTGCGTGTGCGGCCAGAGGATGACCATGTGATCTTACAGGTCTACAACGAGGGCACAGAATTAACCCAGGCGCAATTAGAGCAACTTTTTAAGCCGTTTTATCGTACGCTCGATGCTGAAACCTCACCGGTAAAGGGATGGGGCCTCGGTCTCTCCATTAGTAAAGAAATTGTCGAGCGACATGGGGGGCAGATCTGGGCGGAATCATCAGAAGGGAAAGGCATCACGTTCTTTGTAAAGCTGCCTTTAGAAGCAGGCGCTTAGCCATACGAGTTAAGCAGCCCCACCCCAAGGGCGACCGCAAGGGTCGCCCCTACTCGATAGGGATTCGCGAGGCGACGCATATATTGTAGGAGCGGGTTTTGCGTTTGCTTCGGCTGTGTCTCAAAGTGAAAGGGGGAAGATTCTACTTTTCTGTTGTGGATTAGTTGGGGCCACTGCCCATGACGAGGCTCATGACGCTTTCATGGCGCTGCCCCCTTAGACTAGAAGCAGAGAGAGCCAGGCATGTCAACTGAGCAGTGGCTCAAACCCTGCCGATTGGGCCTTTGCGCGAGGCAATGCTCTCCTTGCTGCTCCAACCTGCTCGCTCATCACGAGATGGCTCTCACTTGTTTGTAACCGGAGTAGATTGTCAGTGACGACTTGTCACCAACAGAGCCAAAGGAGACACAGACACGATGGACCTTGAGATCACGCTGCGGGTGAACGGGACGACACACCGGCTGTCCGTCGATACCCGCACCACGCTGCTGGATGCGCTGCGCGAGCGGCTCGGACTCACCGGCACCAAGAAGGGCTGCGACCACGGGCAGTGCGGCGCCTGCACCATCTTGCTCGATGGGCGCCGCGTCACGAGCTGCCTGGCCCTGGCCGTCGCGCACCAGGACGCCCAGATCGTCACTATCGAGGGGTTGGCGGCCGATGGCGAGAACCTGCACCCCCTCCAGCAGGCGTTCCTCGCGCATGATGCCTTCCAGTGCGGCTACTGTACCCCGGGACAGCTCTGCTCGGCGGTCGGCATGCTGCGCGAGGTCGAGGCCGGCTGGCCCAGCGCGGTAAGTGCTGATCTGACGGCTGAGCACGTCACCCTGGACGACGAGGAGATCCGCGAGCGCATGAGCGGCAATCTCTGCCGCTGCGCCGCCTATGCCAACATGGTCCCGGCGATCGCAGAGGTTGCCCAGCAGGCATACGCACCGCTGCGGACCCAGCAGCCAAAGCAGGAGGCACAGCGATGAAGCCCTTCCGCTATGAACGCGCGCGTGACGCCTCCAGCGCCGTCGCGCTCCTGGCCGGGGCGCCGGGTGGGGTCTTCCTGGCTGGAGGAACCAACCTGGTGGACCATCTGCGGCTGGGGGTGCGGCA
>WNGK01004250.1_pt1 | contig 23866 bp, 22 predicted proteins | sample 5400601 | NCBI WGS metagenome assembly WNGK01 (sample SAMN13153376, study PRJNA577476) | soil metagenome | isolation source: 60 cm soil or saprolite under Garry oak tree replicate 1 | place: USA:California | collected 2016-06-15
GGGGCTTGCAGCGGTCGGCCCCGGTCAGCCTCTACGACACCCTGCCCGGCATCGACCAGCGCAACGCCAGCCTCGTCATCAAGGTCGTCGCCCACGCAACCGGACATAAGTATCCGCAAACTCGCATTACCCAGTGAAACGGTTAGTTCAGAGAAGCACCACCCGATCTCCGCCAGCCGCTCGCGTCCCGGGCGGCGTAACAGGAACGCCGCGGCTCACAGGGCCCACAGGGCTTGGGTTGGTGACATCCGGGCGGCGCGGATGGCCGGGAGGAGCCCGGCGGCGGCACCGATGAGCAGGGCGGCGGCCAGGCCGCCTGCCCAGGCTTGGGGCGGGATGATGATGGCCCAGCCCTTGGCGTGTGCGTAGACGGCGGTGGCGGCGGCGCCGAGGATGACCCCGGCGGCGCCGCCGGACAGGGACAGCAGGATTGCCTCGGCCAGGAACTGGGTGAGGATCTGACCGCGGGTGGCGCCCAGGGCGCGGCGTAGCCCGATCTCGGAGCGGCGTTCCAGCACGGAGATGACCATGATGTTGGCCACGCCGACCGCGCCGACCAGCAGGACGACCGCGCCGAGGCCGAGGAACAGGGTGTCGAACGCGCCGCCGGCGGCGGCCTGGGCGGTGAGGATGTCCGAGGGCTGGGAGACGTTGACCTGGCTGGCGTTTTCCGGGTTGGCCTGGGCGCCGAGCAGGGCATCCACGGCCCGTACCCGGCCGTCGCTGGCGCGGAGGTAGATCTGCGAGGGGTGCCCGTCGAAGTGCAGGTATTTCTCCGCGGCCGGGTAGCCGACCAGGATCGAGGAGTCGATCTCTGGGGCGAGCGCGGCGGGGCGGAGGATGCCCACCACGTAGAACCACATGCCCCCGGCGAAGATCCGCTCCCCGGGCCAGATCCGGTCGATGCCCAGCCTGCGGGCGGCGGCAGCGCCGAGCACGGCGGCCGGCTCGCGGGCGGTGGCGGCGTTGAGATACCGGCCCTGCGCGACCGAGGTGCCGACCACGGCGGGCAGGCCGAGGCTGGAGGCGGTCACGGTCAGCGCGTTGGTCTGGATGGAGGGGATGTACGGGCTGCGGTAGGCGTTGACGTTGCTGACCATGCCGGTGTCCTGCACGGCAGTGACGCCGGGCAGCTGGCCGATCATCCCGGGGGCCGCGACCGGGAGTTCGGCGGTGCCGCCGGCGAGGTTCTGCCCGTTGGTGACGGTCAGCAGGTTGGTGCCGAGCCTGGCGATCTCGGCGAGTAGCCCGGCCTGGGAGGACCGGGCCAGGCCGAGGACGGCCACGATCGCCGCCACCCCGATGGCGATCCCGAGCGCGGACAGTCCGGCGCGCAGCCTGCGGGTGCGCAGCCCGACGCTGGCCAGCCCGGCCAGGTCGCCGGGGCGCAGCCGGGCCGGCGCGGGTGCGGGCGGTGCGGATGCGGTCATGATCGTCCTTCCCGCGGCACGCTGCCACCCCTGATCCCGGCGTGGGCGGGGCCGGTGTCGCTGATGATGTGCCCGTCGAGCATCTGGATACGGCGCCGCATCCGGGCGGCGATGGCATGGTCGTGGGTGATCACGATGATCGTGGTGCCCTGGGCGTTGAGTTCTTCCAGCAGGTCCAGCAGGGCCGAGCCGGTAGCGGAGTCCAGGTTCCCCGTCGGCTCGTCGGCCAGCACCACCGCCGGGCGGCCGACGATCGCCCGGGCGACCGCCACCCGCTGCCGTTCCCCGCCCGACAGCTGGGTCGGCCGGGCGCCGGGCCGATGCCCGAGCCCCACCCGGTCCAGCGCTGCAGCGGCCTCGCAGCGGCGTTCGGCGCGGCCGGCGCCGGCATACAGCAGACCGTCGGCCACGTTGTCGAGGATCTTCTGGTGCTCGGCGAGGAAGAACTGCTGGAACACGAACCCGATCCGGGACGCGCGCAGCGCCGACAACTCCCGGTCCTTCATCCGCGCGATGTCCACCCCGGTGACGCGCACGATCCCGCTGGTCGGCATGTCCAGGGTGCCCATCAGGTGCAGCAGCGTGCTCTTGCCCGACCCCGACGGTCCGGTCACCGCGGCCAGCTCCCCGGCACTCACCGCCACGCTGACCTCCTCCAGCGCCCGCACCGGCGGCGAGGAGGGATACACCTTCGACACGTTCTGCAGTTCCAGCACCGGCTCCGGTGCCGTCGTAGCGGTGATGGTCATGAGCCCGGCACCACCACGTGCTGTCCGGGCGTCAGCGCCCCGGTGACCTGGACCAGCCCGTCGGTGTCGTCGATGATCCCGGTCGTCACGGGCACCAGGTGCCGGGTGTTACCCGCGCCGGCGACCTCGACGGCGTTGCCGCCGCTCGCCTGGGCCAGCAGCGCGCCGACCGGCACCGCCAGCGCGTTCTTGACGCTGCCGATGGTGATGTTCACCGTCACCGGCGCCTGGTCCAGGGTGCCCGCGGCCTTCGGGTGGGTGAGCGTGACCCGCACCGGGATGGTGGACGTGCCGCTGCCGCCCGGGCCGCCGGAACCGCCGTTGCCGCCCGAGCCGCCGGAGCTGACGGCGACCCGCCCGACCCAGGAGACCGTCCCCGGCGTGGTCTTCCCGTCAGGCAGCGTGACGGTCACCGTGTCGCCCGCCTTCACCTCGGTCTGCTGCGAGGCGTCCAGGCTGATCGTGACCACGTGCCGGGTCGAGGTCGCGTTCAGCACCGGCCCGCCCGCCGGGCCGCCCAGGCTTGCCGTGACCTGGCTGACCCGCAGCGCGCCCGGCTCGAACACCACCGACCCCAGCGGCAGCGACCCCGGCGGGCTGGAGACCCCCAGGTGCTCTTCCATCTGCTGTACCCCGTAGCAGGTCTCCCAGGAGTAGTAGTCCCAGCCCAGCGCGCTGATGTCCGCGCTGTCGGCGTACCCGAGGCGCACCAGGTCGTGGTTGAGCTGGGAAACGTCCGCGCCGGTATCCCCGGCCGACATCGGCCGCCAGTCCGGGACGCTGCCGTATAGCAGCACCACCGGGACGCCGTTGTCGACCTTGTAAAGCGCCTGCCCCTGCCTGATCACCTGCCCGGCCGGCGGCAGCCAGGTCAGCGTCCCGCCGCCCTTCCCGGTCGCCGTGTAAGAGCCCGCGTACCCCAGCGTCGCGGTCACCGGCGTGGTCGCCGACAGGTCCCGCCGGGCCACGGTCGCGGTCGCCGGCGGGGGCGCGCCCCGGGCCGCCGCCCCCGGCGGCCCGCCCGGGCCGAACGCGCCCGCCCGCCACGCGGCCACCCCGCCTGCCGCCAGCACCACGACCGCCCCCGCGGCCGCCCGGCGGCCCCGGCCCCGGCGGCGCGCCGCCCCGGCCCCGGCCGCCTCTAGGGTATCTGCCTGCCGGCTCGCGTCCCGGCCGTGGGAGACCGACTCGCTCATGACTTACCTCATCCCTTGGCGTGCGTCGCCAGTGACTGGCAGGCCCGGGCCGCGGCCTGGTACTGCGGCGACTTCTGGTGGAGGCCGAGGCCGGACGTGTCAAAGGTGAACCCGCCGGGCACTCCAATCCCGCCGTTGGTGATCTGAGGGTCCGGGAAATTCGGCACGCCGTGGGCGCGCATGCACTGGGCGTACTTCACGAGCTGGCTGAGCGTGTGCTGCGTCTGCGCCGCGTTCAGCTGAGTGCCGGCATTCAGCAGGTGGTTGCAGACTTGGTTGGCCGCCGTCTCCTGGCTGCTGACGGAGTTATTGCCGACGTGGAAGTTGCCGTTACTGTCGGGGTCGGGGAAGTCCGGCACGCCGTGCGAGCGCATGCACCTCGCGTAGGCGAGCGCGGCCTGCTCACGCGTGGCCCCTCCCGCGACGGAGGCGGACCCTCCCGTGGAGGAGGCGGCGGGGGACGAGCCACCCCCGCATGCCGTTGCCAGCAGGCCTGTCAGGGCCATCGCGGCAAGGGTTGCTGCCCACCGCGGCAATGACCGCCACCGGCCGCGTCCGCGGCCGGAGCTGTCGTTCATCTCGCGTCCGTTCATCTCGCATCTCCTTGCGGCTGGGTGCCGTCAGGAATCAGGTGTAGGGGGTGGCGGGTGACAAGGAGGTGACAGGCGTCACCTGGCTGTCACCTTCGGATGGCGCGCGGCGAAGACCTGCCATCCTGGGAACTGGTGAGTGCCGATGCGAGTCCTGATCGCCGAAGACGATGACCGGCTGGCCCGGGCGGTGGCGGCCGGGCTGCGCCGCCGCGGGATGACCGCCGACGTGGCCCTCGACGGCGGCGACGTCCTCGACAAGCTGGCGGTGAACGCCTATGACGTGGTGGTGCTGGACCGGGACCTGCCGGGGGTGGGTGGCGACGAGATCTGCCGGCGCCTGGCGGCGGGCCGGTCGGCGAGCCGGATCCTGATGCTCACCGCGGCGCGGTCGGTGCGCGACCGGGTCGAGGGCCTGGGGCTGGGCGCGGACGACTACCTGCCCAAGCCGTTCGACTTCACCGAGCTGGTGGCCCGCATCCAGGCGCTGGCCCGGCGTCCCGGCGCCCCGCCGCCGGCCGGGCTGGGCTTCGGGAACCTGGCCCTGGATCCCGAACGGCGGATGGTGACTCGCGCCGGGCGGAAGCTGGCGCTGACCCCGAAGGAGTTCGCCGTGCTGGAATGCCTGCTGCGGGCCGACGGCCGGCCGGTGCGGGCGGAGGAACTGCTGCAGCGGGTGTGGGACGAGGCCGCCGACCCGTTCACCACCACCGTGAAGACCACCATCGGCCGGCTGCGGGTCAAGCTCGGCGACCCGCCGGTGATCGAGACCGTCCGCGACAGCGGCTACCGCATCGGAGGATCGTGATGCACCCGGACCCGCGAGGCACGCCCCCCACCTGGCCGCCCGCGCCGCGCCGCGCCGCGTGGCCGCACCTGCCGCGCCGCACCGCCCGGCTGCGGCTGACCGCCCTGTACGGCGGGCTGTTCCTCGCCTGCGGCGCGATCCTGCTCGCCGTCAGCTACGTGCTTGTCGAGCAGGCCATCGCCCCCGGGGGGCACATCAACGAAAGCGGCCTTCCTCCCGGCCGCATCACGGTCTCCCCGGGCACTGGTGCTCTCAGCAAAGGCCAGCTTCCCAACGGCCAGCTTCCCAACCTTTCCAGCCTTGAGGTCACGCTGGCCAAGGAGATAGCCGCGAGCGACTTGCGGCAGGTGCTGATCGATGCACCTATCGCGCTGGCGATCGTCACCGTGGTCGCCCTCGCGCTCGGCTGGCTCGTGGCCGGCCGGGTCCTGCGCCCGCTGGCGGTGATCACCGCCGCCGCCCGCTGCATCTCGGCCAGCAGCCTGAACCAGCGGCTGGCCCTGCGCGGCCCCGACGACGAGCTCAAGGCCCTCGGCGACACCCTCGATGAGCTGTTTGCACACCTGGAAGCCTCCTTCCACGCCCAACGGAACTTCGTCGCCAACGCCTCGCACGAACTGCGCACCCCCCTCACCCGGGAGCGTGCCATGCTGCAGGTCGCGCTGGATGACCCCGGCACCACCGCCGAAACCTGGCGCGGTGTCGCCGCGGAGGTGCTCGCCTCCAACGCCGAGCAGGAAGGCCTCATCGAGGCACTGCTCGCCCTGGCCAGCAGCCAGGGCGGCCTCGGCGAGCGCAAGTTGGTCGACCTGGCGGCCGTCACCGGCGAGATCCTGCTCTCCGCCCGTCCCGAGGCCGCCCGCCGGGGCCTGTCCGTGGATGCCGTCACCAGGCCGGCGCCCCTGCTCGGCGACAAGCTGCTGGCCGAACGGCTGGTGGCCAACCTGGTTGGCAACGCCGTGCGCCACAACGTCGCCGGCGGGAAAGTCGAGGTCAGCACCGCGGCCAGGGACGGCCGCGCCGTCCTGGCGGTGGCCAACACCGGGCCGGCCGTCCCGCCCGAGGCGGTCGGCCGGCTGTTCCAGCCCTTCCTGCGGCTCGACGGACGCCGGGTACGCCACGACAGCGGCCACGGCCTGGGCCTGTCCATCGTCGATGCCATCGCCGCCGCCCACGATGCCGAGATCACCGCGCGCGCCAGGCGCGGCGGCGGCCTGTCCATCGAGGTCACGTTCCCCGCGATGCCGGATGAGCCGCTGCTGGCCGCCTCGGCAGGCGCGGCGAGCCGGGGTGACGGGGGGCAGCGCACGGGTCCGTTCGGCACAATAAGAATCGATGAGCGGTGACCAGGCTGGGACCGGCGCGGATACGGAGCCGACGAGCTGTACGCGGTGTGGGACGGCGATCCTGGCCCGCCGCACCAGCCCCTGCGGGCTGGAGCCCGCCGCGATGATCTGCTCCAGCTTGCGGCGCCGCTTCTTGGTCAGCCTGACAGGCACAGCACGGGCACGCCCAGGCACCACGGGTCTCCTTCCGTGTCACGGTGATCACGGAAGAATGCCGCCATAGCCGGGCAGGAGGGCGGATATCCGCACCATCAGCGTGCCGCGGCCCGGACCCGTTGCCGTGCCCGCGTCATCACCGCAGGCAGGCGACACTAGAGGCATGCCGGTACCGCCCAAGCGACTGAAAGACCTGATCGAGGGAACCGTGGACCACCACGCCTCCCAGGCCTGCCCCGCCCTGCAGGAAGTCACCATCCGCTGGCGCGGCTCCTACGGCTACCTGATCGCCTGGGCCGGCGACGGCGACGACAACGACGAGCAGATCCCGCTATGCCGCATCGAGTACCTGGGCGACGACGAGGACTGGGGATTCGCGATCTACGACCCCGCTACCGAGACCTACACCGATGCGATCCTGCGCACCGGAGAACGCACCGGGCACCCCGACGACGCCTTCGACACCGCCGCCATCATCCACCTCGCCGACTACCAGCAGTGAACATCATCCACGCCAGCGATCAGTAAGGAACTTGCGAGGCGCTGCACTAGCCAAGCTAGGGGTCAGCACCGATTCAGCACGGGGTCCGGAAACGACCGGAAATAACCGGCATCAACCGGACGATCAGGACACGAGAGCGGGCCGCCAGAGTCGTGGGCCTGGCGGCCCGTTTCACGCGAGACAGGTTCGAGAAACCGCAGGCCAGCGGGCCAGTATCAGCCCTTCAGCAGCTGGCGGGCCATTACTATGCGCTGGATCTGGTTGGTGCCCTCGTAGATCTGGGTGATCTTCGCGTCCCGCATCATCCGCTCGACCGGGTAGTCGCTGACGTACCCGTAGCCACCGAGCAGCTGGACCGCGTCCGTGGTCACCTCCATGGCCACGTCGGACGCGAAGCACTTGCAGGCCGACGACATGAACGTCAGGTCCGCGCTGGCCTCACCTTGCATGGCCCGCTCCGATCTGGCGGCGGCCGCGTAGGTGAGCTGCCTGGCCGCCTCGACCTTCATCGCCATGTCGGCGAGCATGAACTGGACGCCCTGGAACTCGGCCAGCGCCTGGCCGAACTGCCGGCGCTCCTTGACGTATCCCGCTGCGTAGTCCAGCGCGCCCTGGGCAATGCCCAAAGCCTGCGCGGCGATCGTGATCCGGGTGTGGTCCAGCGTGGCCAGCGCCGTGCGGAACCCGCTGCCCTCCGGGCCGATCATCCGGCTGGCCGGGATCACGCAGTTGTCGAAGTACAGCTCCCTGGTCGGTGACCCCTTGATGCCCAGCTTGTGCTCGGGCGCTCCGAAGGAGAACCCGGCGTCGCCCTTCTCCACCACGAACGCCGAGATCCCGGCGGGGCCGGCCGCCGGGTCGGTCACGGCCATCACCGTGTAGTACTCGGAGATCCCCGCGTTCGTGATCCACCGCTTAGTCCCGTTAAGAATGAAAGTGTCTCCGTCGCGGACGGCGCGCGCTTTCATGGCGGCAGCGTCGGAGCCTGCCCCGGCCTCCGACAGCGCGTAGGAGAACATCGCTTCGCCGCGCGCGACCGGCAGCAGATACCGCTGCTTGAGCTCCTCCGAGGCGGCGAGCAGCAGCGGGACGGTGCCCAGCTTGTTCACGGCCGGGATCAGGGAGCTGGACGCGCAGGCCCTGGCCACTTCCTCGACGACGATCACGGTGGCGATCGCGTCGGCGCCCGCGCCGCCGTAGGCCTCGGGGATATGCACGGCCTGCAGTTCGGCCCGGACGAGTGCGTCATGGGATTCCCAGGGGAACTCGGCGGCCTGGTCGGCCTTGGCGGCATGCGGTGCGATCTTGGCGTCGGCCAGCGCCCGGACCGACTCGCGGAGCGCTTCGTGTTCTGGCGTCAGGCCGAAGGCGGGATAGTCCAGGCTCATGACCCCGATGGTAGTTCGCCGTCACCGCCGAGCCCGGCCCGCAGCGCGGCGCCCTTGGCCTGGGCGGTGTCACGGAGCTGCCGCTGGAAGGCGGTCATCCGGTCGCGCAGCGCCTCGTCCGACGCCGCGAGGATCCGGACGGCCAGCAGCCCCGCGTTGCGCGCGCCGCCGACGGCGACCGTCGCGACCGGGATTCCTGCGGGCATCTGGACGATGGAGAGCAGCGGGTGCGCAAGCGGCACCGGCACGCCGATCACCGGCAGCGGCGTGACGGCGGCCAGCATGCCGGGCAGATGAGCCGCGCCGCCCGCCCCGGCGATGATCACCCGGAGGCCGCGGCCCGCCGCTGCCGAGCCATAGCCGATCATCTCGTGCGGCATCCGGTGCGCCGAGACGACGTCGGCCTCGCAGGGCACGCCGAACTCGGCCAGCGCCTCGACCGCCGCCGCCAGCACCGGCCAGTCGGAGTCGCTGCCCATCACCACCCCTACCAGCGGCCCGCCCGGCCCTGCCCGCCGGCCCTGCCTGCCGGGTCTTGCCGCCCGGCCCTGCGCGCCCGCACCGCTCACCGCGGCCTCGCCGAGGGCCTAGGGTTCCTCGGTGCCAAGGCTCAGGTAGCTGGCCGCCCGCCTGGCCCGGTCAAGAAGCCGCCCGGTGTCGTCGCCGACCACGGTGACGTGGCCGACCTTGCGGCCCGGCCGTACCACCTTGCCGTAAAGGTGGACCCTGGCGCCGGGATCGGCGGCCATCACGTGGGTCAGCCGGTCGTGCAGGTCCGGGTCGTCACCGCCAAGGACGTTGACCATGACGGCATGCCGCCCGGTGAGTTCGGGCACGCCGAGCGGCAGGTTGAGCACGGCCCGCAGGTGCTGCTCGAACTGTGATGTCCTTGCGCCGTCGATGGTCCAGTGACCGGAATTGTGCGGCCGCATCGCCAGCTCGTTCACCAGCAGGCCGTCCGCGGTATCGAAGAGTTCCACCGCGAGCAGGCCGGTCACGCCGAGCTCGGCGGCGATGGCCAGCGCGAGCCGCTGTGCCTCGGCCTGGCGGCCCGGCGGCAGGCCAGGGGCTGGCGCAAGGACCTCGTGACAGATGCCGTCCCGCTGCACGGTCCGCACGACCGGGTAGGCGGCGCCCTGGCCGGCCGGCGAGCGTGCGACCAGCGCGGCGAGTTCCTGCCTGAACGCGACGTACTGCTCGGCCAGCAGGTCGAGCCCGCGCTCGGCGGCATGCGCCGCCGCATCGGCTGCCTCGTCCGCGGTACCGCATATCCACACGCCGCGGCCGTCGTATCCGCCGCGGACCGCCTTCAGCACCACCGGCCAGCCATGCACCGCCGCGAAACTGGCGATCTCGCCGCCGCTGGCCACCTCGGTGAAGGGCGGGCAGCCGATCCCGAGCCCGGTCAGCCATTCCCGCATCGCCCGCTTGTCCTGCGCCAGCTGGAGCGCGCGCGATCCGGGCCGGAGCACTATCCCGGCCTGCTCCAGGGCGCTGAGCTGGGCACCCGGCACGTGCTCATGATCGAACGTGACCACATCGCAGCCGCCGGCGAAGGCCATCAAGTCCTCGCTGCTGCGGTAGTCGCCGACCTGGGTGCCAGCGCACACCTGGGCAGCGCTGTCCGCGGCGTCCGCCGCGAGCACGCGGAATCCGATGCCCAGGCCGATGGCCGCCTGGCAGGTCATCCGGGCGAGCTGGCCGGCCCCGACCATGCCGACGACAGGCACCGCATGGCGCCCGGGAGCGGCGGCGGCGGCGGTGGTCCAGGCGTCACCTGCCTGATTCGTCACGCGCCGTAGCCTACGAGGTGCCCGGCCGGGCCGCGCAACCCCGGCAGGCCCGGGACGGCCGCGCGGCGGCCAGCACGGCATGGCAACCGCGCCGCCCGCCCGGACGGAATTATGCTGACACCCGCTCCCCATTGGATAGACATCTCGTTACTGTTCGATGGGCTGCCCCTGACCTGGGTAGTACATTCGGGTTAATAGGCCGACATTGCCCTGACGGCGCGGCGCGCGCCTGACCGACGCCAGAAGGGACGCCGAGCCCCCCGTGAGACTCGTTGCTGACCTGCACCGTCGCTTCGCCACGCTGATAGCCGAGCTGACCAGGTTCGGCCTTATCGGCACGCTCGGGCTGATCATCGACCTCGGCGGCGCCGCCCTGCTGCACGGAAAGGCCGGCTTCGGGCCGCTGATGGCAAAGGCCATCTCCGCCTCGGTCGCCACGGGCGTCTCCTACACCGGTCACCGGCTGTGGACCTTCCGGCACCGGGCCAGCCAGGGCCTCGCGCGCGGCGGGCTGATCTTCTTCGGGCTCAACCTGATCGGCCTGCTGAGTTCCCTGCTTGTGATCGGGCTGGTCACCGGCCCGCTCGGGTTGCGCAGCCTCGCCGCCTATAACGCCGCCCAGGTGGTCGGCGTGCTGCTGGGCATGCTGTTCCGCTACTGGTCCTACCGCAGATGGGTGTTCCTCGCGTTCGAGCCGGGCGAGGCGGCGCTGCAGCCCGCACCGGCGGCGCTTGAATTAACAGCCCGGCGCTGACCAGGTCTAGCCGCGGCGCCTGATCAGGCCGGCCCGCTGACCACTGGATCGTCGCCCGGGACGACGTTGCCGTGCGGCAGGAACACGGCGAAGACCGCCGGCCTCGGCCTGACCAGGACAACCTGGCCGCCGTCCGCCGCGGCCACCGAGCGGGCCAGCGACAGCCCGAGCCCGGTGCCGCCGGGACGACCGCTGACGCTGCGCTCGAAGATCCGCGGCACCAGTTCCTGCGGGACGCCCTTGCCCTCGTCCCGCACCTCCACGACGACCGACCTCGGGGTGTGCGATGTCCTGATGGTCACCACCCCGGCGCCGTGCACCAGCGCGTTGTCGAGCAGGGTGGCGATCACCTGGGCGGCGCTGCCGGGCGTCACGTACGCGAACAGGCCCTTCTCCCCGGTCACCTCGAGTTTCCTGCTCAGCCGCCGGAACGCCGGATCCCACTCGACGACCTGCTGGGCGACGACGTCGTCGATCGAGGAAAGCGCCGGTGCGCCTGCCACCGACCGGCGTGCCACCCGGCCGAGCAACTGCCCGACGACTTCGGCGAGCCGCTCCGTCTGGGCCAGCGCCGCCGCGCCTTCCTCGCGCACCACGTCAGGATGCTCAGCGGCCGCGATCATCTCCTCCAGCCGCATCGACAGCGCGGTCAGCGGCGTGCGCAACTGGTGGGAGGCATCGGCGGCGAAATCGCGGCCCGCCGACAGCAGGTCCGAGATGCGCTGCGCGGAGCCGTCGAGGCCCTCGGCGACCTGGTCGAGTTCCGGTACCCCGTAGCGGCGCCCGAGCGGCCGGGCATCGCCCGAGCCGAGCCGGTCGGCTGCCCGGGCGAGTTCCTCAAGCGGCCGGGTCAGCCGCCGCGCCTGCAAGATGGCGAGCGCCACCGCAACGCCGACGGCGAGCAGCGCGAGCGCGCTGATCAGCAACAGCGCCCTGGCCACCCGGGCGGCGACGGTGGTGTCATCGGCCTCCACCGTGACCGAGAAATCCTTGGTGACGGCCTCGGCTGTAGTCGTGTCCCCGGCGGGCGGCGGCTTGCCGATCGACGTCCGGCCGACCGTGTACTGCCGGATGATCACATACCGGTCAGGCAGCGATCTGCCTACCTGCGCGGCGTTCGGCGGCAGGCCGTCGTTGACCCGCGCTTGCAGGCCCCTGGCGAGCGTCGCCGCGTCCCTGCGTATCTGCTGGGTGGCCTCGCTGACCTGCAGGCGGCTGATGACGAAGGCGAGCGGCAGGCCAAGCAGCAGGACCGCAGCCACCGCGACGGCGAGAGTTGAGACGAGCAGGCGGCGCCGCACGGCTCAGCGCCCGGATCCGCCATCAGCGGCCGCTGTAGCCACCTGGCACCTGACGTTCAATCCGGGCACTTGTCATCAGTCACCGCGCTCGAACCTGAACCCCACGCCCCTGACGGTGGTGATGAAACGCGGGTTATGCGCGTCATCACTGAGCTTGCGCCGGAGCCAGGAGACGTGCATGTCCAGCGTTTTCGTGGAGCCCCACCATTTGCTGTCCCAGACCTGCCGCATTATCTGCTCGCGGGTGACCACCTTGCCGGCCTCGGCGACGAGCAGCGAAAGCAGGTCGAATTCCTTCGAGGTGAGCTCGATCTCGGCATCGTCGAGCCAGGCGCGGCGGGCGTCCGCGTCAATCCGCACACCCTGCGCCGTGTGCGTTTCCGACGCGCCGCGGCGCAGCAGCGCGCGGACCCTGGCCAGCAGCTCAGCCAGCCGGAACGGCTTCGTGACGTAGTCGTCCGCTCCGGCGTCCAGGCCGATCACCGTGTCTACCTCGTCCGCCCGCGCGGTAAGGATCAGCACCGGCACAGCCTGGCCCTCGGACCTGATCAGGCGGCAGACTTCCAGCCCGTCAAGCTGGGGCAGGCCGATGTCGAGCACGATCAGGTCAATCCCGCCTGCCCGCGCTGCCTCCAGCGCGCCGGGCCCGTCGGCGGACACGCCGACTTCATAGCCCTCGCGCCGCAGAGCGCGGGCCAGCGGCTCGGAGATGGACAGGTCGTCCTCGGCAAGCAGCACGCTGGTCATGCACAGATCGTATGGCGAGCAGGCAACTTTTCCCGAACGCTACGCGCAGAACTTCGCCAGATAGCGTTCCTGAGCGGTGCGTCAGCCAGCGTTTTCACCGGCTATTGGCGGACATCAGACCGGGGTGACGCCGTGCCGCCGCCGCGAGAAGAACCGCTCCTTGCCGCGCGCGGCGGCGAACCGGCGGATGAGTTCCGCCCGCAGGTCCTCCGGCTCGACGACATCGTCTACGACGAGTTCTCCGGCCAGCCTGAGCACGTCGATGTCGTGGTCATACGCCGCCCGGAGCCGGCTGGTTTCCCGGTCCCGCTCGGCCGGATCGGTGATCCCGGCGAGCTTGTTGTAATACACCGCGTTGACGGCGGCCTCTGCCCCCATGACCGCGATCTTGGCGGTGGGCAGCGCCAGGGTTGCGTCCGGCTCAAAACCAGGTCCGGCCATCGCGTACAGCCCCGCACCATATGCCTTACGGATTATTACGGAGACTTTCGGGACGGTCGCCTCGGCAACGGCACTGATCATCTTCGCGCCGTGCCGGATGATGCCCTGCCGCTCGACCGCCGTCCCGACCATGAATCCTGGCACGTCGGCGAGGAACAGCAGCGGCACGCTGAACGCATCGCAGAGCTGGATGAAGCGGGCGGCCTTGTCCGCTGAGTCGACGAACAGCACCCCGCCCTTGAACATCGGGTTGTTGGCGACGACGCCGATAGCCTGCCCGTCAAGCCGGGCGAAGCCGACCACGAGTTCCCTGGCCCACAGCGCGTGGATCTCGAACAGCGATTCGGCGTCGACCAGCCCGCGGACGTACCTGCGCATGTCGAAGGCCTGCCGCTCGCTGGCCGGAACCAGCGCGCGCAGGTTCGCGGGCGCGGCTTCGCGGGCTGCCTGGGCGGGCGGTGGCTGCCGCCAGTTGCCTGGCAGGTAGGACAGGTAAGAGCAGACGGCTGTCAGCGCATCATGCTCGGTCGCGGCAAGATAGTGGCCGCAACCGGAGACGGTGCAGTGCATCCGGGCACCGCCCATCTCCTCCAGCGTGGTCTTCTCCCTGACCACCATCTCCACCATTCGCGGGCTGCCCAGGTACATCGAGGCGTTCCCGTCCACCATCGCGACATAGTCGCAGAACGCCGGGATGTACGCGCCGCCCGCCGCCGACGGCCCGAACAGCGCGCATACCTGCGGAATCGAGCCGGATGCGCGCACCTGGGTGTGGAAGATCTTGCCCGCGCCGCGGCGGCCGGGAAACATCTCCACCTGATCAGTGATCCGGGCCCCGGCCGAATCCACCAGGTAAACCATCGGGATGCCGGACGCGTATGCCTTCTCGATGATCCGGATGATCTTCTCGACCGTCCGCGCGCCCCACGAGCCCGCCTTGACCGTGGAGTCGTTCGCCATCAGCGCCGCCGCCCGGCCGCCGATAGTGCCAGTGCCGGTGATCACGCCATCCGCTGGCAGGCCTGCTGCCAGCACGTTCGCGTACCGGCCGTCCTCGGTGAAGCTGCCCTTGTCGACCAGGAACGCGATCCGGTCCCTGGCGAACAGCTTGCCCCTGGCGGCAGCGGCCTCGTGATACCTGGCCGCACCCCCCTGCTCGATCCTGGCGCGGATCTCCGGGAGGTCCGGGTGGCCTGAATCCCCGTCTGCGCCGGGCTGGTCCTCGGTCGGTTTTCCGCTCACGACCGCGAGCGTACCCAGCCCGGACCGGCAGCGGGCAACTGCGTAAATCTTGAAAGTCAGCTAGTGAATGTGCAGGCTGACGCCGAGCAGCACCAACCACCACAGGAAGACAGCGAGCAGCGCGGACAAGACGAGCTTGAGCAGGTGGACGGTGATGTAGTGATGCTGCCATGCCACCACCAGGCCCACGATGATGTAGATCAGACCAACCAGGCCGAGTCGCCTCAACATGATCTCCGCTCCCATCGCCGCCATCCCCACGCCGGTCGGGTGAGGACCGCCCAGCAGGTCTCCCGGAAATCGGTCCGCAAACACGCCGCAGGGCGGCAGCGCCGCGGCCAGCAGGCGCCGCCGACTAGCCACGGCGCGGGAGCAGGGTTGCCCAGCGTTGCCAGCCGCCGGAAGTGCGGCGAGCACGCCCGCGGTCGCGCCCAATGAGCGGATCGCCCGGGAGCTGGGCATCACCGTCGACACGGTCCGGCGCTGGCGTGGCCGGTTCGCGGCGGGCCGGCTAGACGACCGGATAGCTGCCCGGCGGCGGGCGCGGGCCGGTTATCCTTGGTCCCGCCGCAGGCCCGGCAATCGCGGACACGCGGGCCCGGTGCGAGGAGAACAGGTGTCGATGCTCAGGGAAGTTCTCGGCCGCCGGGCGGGTGACGCCGGGGCCGGGCCGCAGGCCGGATCGCGGGCCGGTGATGCGGTCGGCCGCCTGCGGGCAGCAGTGGCCGGGCTGCCCGGCCTGGTCAGGCGGCACCGGCTGTTCTCCGTCGTGCTCGGGCTTTCCGTCGTGCCCCGGATCGTCGCGATGCTCGGCTTCCAGCCGGCGATCCTGTTCAAGCTCGATTCCTATGACTACCTGTGGGACGCGGCGCACCTGCGGCCGAACCCGGTCAATCCCAGCGGGTACACGGTGTTCCTCTGGCTGCTCAAGCCGCTGCACTCACTCGCCCTGATCGCCGGCCTGCAGCATCTGCTTGGCCTCGCGGTCGCCGTCATGATGTACGCGGTGCTGCGCCGGCTCGGGGTCCGTGCCTGGATCGCCACGCTCGCGTCCGCCACTGTGCTGTTCGATCCGGCCCAGTTCCTGATCGAGCAGCTGATCATGGCCGACATGCTGGCGCTCTTCCTGATGCTGGCGGGCTTCGCGGTGCTGCTGCTCCGGGACCGGCCGTCGGTGCCGAGGTCGGCCGCGGCAGGACTGCTGATCGGCGCCTCCGCGGTCGTCCGCCCCACGACGCTGCCGCTCATCGTCTTCCTTGCGGTATACCTGCTGGTCAGGCGAGCGGGCTGGCGCCGCGCGGTCGCTGCGCTTGTGGCAGGCGCGGTGCCGGTGGTCGCGTACATGTCGTGGTTCGCCGCCGTGTACGGCTCCTTCAACCTGACCAACAGCAACGGCCTGTTCCTGTGGTCGCGGACCATGTCCTTCGCGAACTGCGCCATCATCAAGCCGCCGCCCGACCTGGTCGCGCTCTGCCCGGACCGGCAGCCCGGCGCGCTTGCGCAGCCGGTGGCGTCCAGGCGGCTGCTGCCCAAGCAGTACCTATGGGACCACCAGACCTGGATGTGGAAATCCCCTCAGGCCGGGATCGTCCCCGACACGGCCGCCTTCACGGCGGCCAATAATCAGCGCGCGCTGCGGTTCGCGGTCCGCGCGATCGAGGCCCAGCCACTCGGTTACGCGAAGTCGGTCGCGCACGATGTCAGCAAGCCCTTCAAGTCGGTCGACATCTTCCCGTTCCCCGGCCCGGCGCAGCCCAGCCTGTCCACCCTCGGCCCAGCGAACCGCGTCTACGCGCTCGCAGCCGTGCAGGCGTACGCGGGGAGCACCGCGGGGATCGGGCCCTACCTTGGTCACCACCTCGGGACCCGTCTGGTCGAGCCGTACGCGCATCTGATCCGGGGCTATCAGAGCGTGATCTTCCTTCCTGGCCCGCTGTTTGCCCTGATCTTGGTGGTAGGCCTGGCCGGGATGCTGATTCCGCGCAGGCGGGTGGCGGCGGCCGTCCTGCTCTGGACCTCCGCGCTGGTGACAGTTGTGCTGCCGATCGCGGAGCACGAGTACACCTACCGCTACGTGATTCCGGCCGTTCCGCTGGCCTGCATGGCGGCTGCGCTCGCCTTTGCCGACCGCCGGACGGAATCTGAGCCGGGGTCCGAGGCAGAGCCGGGGCCGGAACCGGAACCGGGAGCAGCGGCGGAAGCGACGGCGTAGCCGGAAGCGACCGCGCGGGCTGGAGCGACGGCGGGGTGGAGCGACGGCGCGGGCTGGGGTGACGGCGGGCTGGAGCGACGGCGCGGGCTGGAGCGACGGCGCGGGCTGGGGTGACGGCGGGGTGGAGCGACGGCGCTCCGCTGGTCCGGGAGCGGGACGTCAGGCCGGGATTGTCCTGGTCCGCGGTCCGGCCCTGAGCACCTGGGACGGCAGCTTGCGACCGATGATCCGTTCCGCGGCGGCGGCGGCATCGATCATCGCTGCCAGGTCGATCCCGGTCGCCACGCCCATGTCCTCGACCATGTGCACGAGTTCCTCGGTGGCGATGTTGCCGGTGGCACCCGGCGCGTAGGGGCAGCCGCCTAGCCCGCCCACCGATGCGTCGAAGTCGGCCACGCCGAGCTCGAGGGCGGCAAGCACGTTGGCCAGGCCGGTCCCGCGGGTATTGTGGAAATGCAGGTTGAGCGGGACGTCCGGGTACTTCAGGCGGAACCCGCCGACAAGCTCGCGTACCCGGCGCGGCGTGGCCATGCCCGTCGTGTCGCCGAACGAGATGCTGTCGGCGCCGTCGGCCACCGCGCGCCCGGCGACCCCGATCACCCGGTCTACCGGGACGTCGCCCTCGTACGGGCAGCCCCAGGCCGTTGAGACGATCACCTGGCAGGTAGCTCCGCGCTGATGCGCCTGATCGATGATCGCCGCGATGTCGTCGAGTGACTCCGCAGTGCCCCGGTTGACGTTCTTCCGGTTGTGCGTGTCGGAGGCCGATACGACGGCCTCGATCTCGGCGAGCCCGCTGTCCAGCGCGCGGGCGGCGCCGCGCAGGTTCGGCACGAGCGCGGAGTACCGGACGGCGGGCGCTCTGGTGATCCGCTTCCATACCTCGTCGGCATCGGCCATCTGCGGTATCGCCGCCGGGCGGACGAACGAGACCGCCTCGATCCGGCTCACCCCGGTGGCCGACAGCCGGTCGATCAGCTCGATCTTGGCCTCGGTCGGCACCGGATCCTCGTTCTGCAGCCCGTCGCGTGGCCCGACCTCGCGCACCGAGATCCGCCAGGGAAGATCACTCACCGTCTGCCTCCGTCCAGCTCAGCATGCGCATCACGGCCCGTCGGCGGCGCCCGCAGCCGGCCTGCCCATCACGGCCCGTCGTGGGCGCCCGTCCGGCTCAGCCTGCACATCGCGGCCCGTCGGCGGCGCGCAGCAGCCGGCCTGCGCATCACGGCCCGTCGGCGGCGCCCGTCCAGCCTGCGCGACTACCGTCCCGGCCACTCGGGGGCCCGCTTTTCCTTGAACGCCGCGATGCCCTCCCTTCTATCCCCGGAGAACGCGGCGGCCCGCCAGGCAGCGTCCTCGACCTCGAGGCCGACCGCGAGGCTCACGCCCGAGCCCTGCCTGATGGCCCGCTTGGCGGCGAGCACGGCCACCGGGGAGTTGCCGGCGATCTGCCGGGCGAGCGCGAGCGCGTGCTCGCCTGCCGTGCCGGGCGGCACCCGCCGGTCGGCCAGGCCGAGCCGCTCCGCCTCGGCCGCGCCGACCTGGCGTCCGGTCAGGATCAGGTCAGCGGCCCGGCCGGGCCCGAGCCGGCGCAGCGCGAGCTGGGTGCCGCCGCCGCCGGGCACCAGGCCAACGGTAGTCTCCGGCAGCCCAAATATGGCGGTCTCGTCGGCGACGATGAGGTCGCAGGACAGCGCAAGCTCGCAGCCGCCGCCGAGGGCGTAGCCGTGCACCGCCGCGATCACCGGCTGCGGCAGGCCGAGCAGCGCGCCGAACGCCGCGCGGAACACCGGCCGCTGCGCCAGCAGTTCGGCGTCGGTCATCGCCGCCCGCTCCTTCAGGTCCGCGCCGACGCAGAACGCGCGCTCCCCCGCCGCCGTGAGCACTACGGCCCGCACCCGGCGGTCGGCGCCGACCTCGGCGCACACCTGCGCGAGCCTGGTGGCCATGGCCGTGCTCAGCGCGTTCATGGCCTCCGGCCGGTCGAGCACGACCTCGCAGATCGGCCCCGAACCCTCCACGGCCTCATGCCGATGCACCCGCACGCCGCCTGCTGGCTCCACATCCGCAGGCTAACGGGAACCGGCCGCCGCCGGGCACGCTGGTCCCGGGGCGGCGGGCCAGGAGCCCGCCGATGGCCGGGCTCGAACGTCCGCCGCCAGGGCGAGCCGCCGACCGCACTGTCAGCCCTGGAAGCCGCTGGCCCTGCCCCGCATGACCTGGCGATGCGCTGACCTGCGGCTCCGCGGCCGCCGTCCCGTGAGTGACCGTGAGCGCTGGTGTTTCGCCGGCGGACCGGGCACGCAGCGGGCACGGGCGAACGAGACATTATTTCGGCGGCAGTCCCCCGTCAGCGTGCCCGGCACGCTGCGGGGATGGCCTCCTGGCGCAAATACTGGCTGGCCTTGGGGCCGGCGCGGCGTAGAAGATCCGGCGAGACGCGATGGCTAGATGGCGCAAGGGGCTCCGTGAGTTGTTCTCGCCGTAGCTGTGCAGAGGCTGCATAATCCGATTGTGCCGCAGCGAGCTGTTCCCGGCTCGGCAGTTGGGTGCGGATTGAGGAACACGTGCAGGAAGGGGACACGACGTGGCCGTTGAGGAGAACCCGGGAATCTTGTTGTACACGCGGATCCGCAAGTCGCCGTACTTCTACGCCTCGCGCCAGCACGGGGTGCGCCGTTACAGCGTCTACAACCACACCTACCACCCGCGTCACTACGGCGACCCGGTCAAGGAGTACTGGACGCTTCTGGAGGGCGTGACGATGTGGGATGTGGGCGTCGAGCGCCAGATCGAGATATCCGGCCCTGACGCGTTCACCTTCACCAACATGATGACCCCGCGCGACCTGAACAAGTGCGCGGTGCGCCAGGCGAAGTACGCGTTCATCACGCTGCCGGACGGCGGCATCGTCAACGACCCGGTGCTGCTGCGGCTGGAGGAGAACCGCTTCTGGCTCTCGCTCGCGGATTCCGACGTCGGGCTGTGGGCCCAGGGGCTCGCCTACCACTCCGGCCTGGATGTCACGATCGGTGAGGTGGACGTGGCGCCGGTCCAGATCCAGGGGCCGAAGTCCAGGGAAGTCATGGTCGGCCTGTTCGGCGAGAAGATCCTCGAGATCCCCTACTACCACATGTCCGAGGACCTCCAGCTCGACGGTATGCGGGTGTGCGTGTCGCGCACCGGCTACACGGGCGAGCTCGGCTACGAGATCTACCTGCACGACGCGACGAAGAACGGCACCAGGCTGTGGAACACGGTGCTCGAGGCCGGGCGGCCGCACGGGCTCGAGGTGATCGGCCCCTGCCACATTCGCCGAATCGAGGGGGGCATCCTGGCGTTCGGCTGCGACATGTGGTACGACACGAACCCCTTCGAGGTCGACATGGGCTACACCTGGATGGTCGACCTCGGCCAGGAGGCCGACTTCGTCGGCAAGGAGGCCCTCCGGCGCATCAAGGCCGAAGGCCCCGGGCGCAAGCTTGTCGGCATCGAGATCGAGGGGCCGTCGGTCGGCACCTACATCGACAGCGAGATGATCGACATGTACCCGGTGATCCTGGGCGGCGAGCAGGTCGGAAAGGTGACCTCCGCCTGCTACTCGCCGCGCCTGGAGACAAACATCGGCTACGCGATGCTGCCGATCGGGCTCGCTGAGCCGCTCGGCCAGGTGTTCGAGGTCGAGACCCCCGCGGGGCGCCACCGCGGCGTGACCGTGCGCAAGCCGTTCATCGACCCGGGCAAGGAGATCCCCAAGCAGTGACCGGACCCCGCCCGGCGGGCCTGGCCCCGGGCACCGTCGGCCTGCCCGCGGTGCCGCTGTCCGGGGTGACGGCGCACACATAGGGTGCAGGCATGAATGCCATAGGCGGGGCACGCTCCGCGGCACATGAAGCGCGGGAACCTGACGCGGGCATGGCGGCGGGCGCGGCGCGGGAACCTGCCGCTGGCTTGCTGCCGCGGGCCGGCGGCACGATCCTGGACGCGATCGGCAACACGCCGCTGGTCATGGTCGACGGGATATGGGCCAAGCTGGAGTATCTCAACCCTTCCGGATCCATCAAGGCGCGCATCGCCAAGTACATGATCGAGCGGGCTGACCGGGAAGGGCTGCTGCGGCCGGGTGACACCATCGTGGAGGCAAGCAGCGGCAATACCGGGAACGCGATGAGCATGGTCGCTGCCGTGAAGGGCTACCGGATGCTCGTCGTCATGCCGGACGGGATGAGCGGCGAACGGCTGGCGATCTCGCGGGCCTTCGGCGCGCAGGTGATGACGCTCGGCGACTTTCACGTCAATGACGCGCTGGCCAAGGTCGCTGAACTCGGCCGCAAGCCGGGACACTTCGCGCCGCAGCAATTCGACTCGGAGTGGAACGTAGAGGAGAACCGCACCTGGCTCGGCCCGGAGACGCTCGCCCAGCTGCCCGACGGCGTGGTCCCGGACGCTGTGGTCGGCGGGGTCGGCACCGGGGGCACCATCGTCGGCGTGGGTCAGTGCTTCCGCGAGCGCAACCCATCCTGCCGGGTCGTCGCCGTCGAGCCCAACGAGTCGTGCACCCTGATGTGCGGCGAGGTCGGCCGGCACCTCATCGAGGGCATCGCCGACGGCTTCGTCCCCGGCATCTTCGCCAGGCACAGGCACATCATCGACGAGATAGTCGCGGTGGACAGCGACGCGGCGATCGGCGAGATGCGCCGCCTTGCCCGCGAGTTCGGGCTGTTCGTGGGCCCCAGTTCCGGCGCGCACCTGATCGCCGCCCGCGAGCTGCGAGCGCGGTGCCCGGACCTGCGGCATGTCGTGACGTTCTTCTGCGACGAGGGGGAGAAGTACATCAACGACTACTTCCTCGGCGCCTGACCAAGCGTGAGTGCCTGCACCGCAGGGCCTGGCGCTCGGCCTCGTGGACGTGTTCCTGCCAGCCAACCACGGCCCAGCGCGGCCCGCGTCCCCGCCGCCAGTGCCGCGGAACAGCAGAGCCGCTGTCGTTACTCACACCGAACTCGCGCGCAATTGGCGCTGCGCCCTGAGGTCCGCCGCCGATGATGGAGCCGTTCCCCAAACCGGGGCAGGCAGCATGCGCATGACGCATGACAAGGTAGTAAGAAGGTGCTCTTGGTGAGCGGAAACGAGCAGCCTGCTGGCTCAGGGGCGGCCGCGCCAGACGAACAAGGCGGGCCGCCAGAACCCATCATCCCCAGCGCGTCATCATCTGCTGGCGCCCCCCCATCGCGGTCCGGCGGCGCTCGCAGGCTCGGCAGCGTGCTCACGAGCCGGGCAGCCGGCTGGGTGGCCGCGGCAGCGCTGGCGGGTGCCATCGTGGCCGTTTCGGTCACCGGGCTCACCACGCCATCGGTCACCGGGCTCATCACGCCATCAGCCGCCCAGATCGCAGTGCGTGCGCGGCTGGGCGCGGCGGGGCAGGTCCGCGTCGGTCCCGGCGGGGGGCGGATCAGGGTCATCGGGCCCGGGGGGCCGGCCCTCGTCGTGCCCGGCCGGTGGAATGTCCGGGTCGTTCCTGGCGGGCCGTTCGGCGGGGTGTTCGCGACTCCCTTCGGCCGGGTCGTCGCAGGGACCGTCAGCAGCGTGTCCTCCTCCGGCTTCACCATCACCACGGCCCCCGGCCAGAAGGTGACCGTCGTCGAGCAGCCCTCGACCACCTACCGGAAGGCAGGCAGCCCGGCGTCAGCGAGCGCGGTCACCCGGGGAGTAACAGTCGCGGTACTCGGCTCGCTGAGCGGCTCGAAGTTCACGGCGACCGCGGTAGCCGTGCTTCCCGCGGGTGCCGGCTTCTTCCCCTGGGCACCGGGTTAACACCCCGGCCGCGGCGCAAGGAGCACAGGAACCCGAGCCGCAGTCGAAGTCATCGGTGCAGTTGGATCCACGCCGAGATCTCGTCCAGACCGCCCTGGGCCGGACGTGGCGCGCGTGGCGGCTGCGCAGCATCGAAGATCCGCAAGCCTTCGTCCGCAAGGTGATGGTCAACAGCTACGCATCCTGGTACCGGCGCCGCGGAACGAGGGAGATCGTCACCGCCAGCCCGGCAGACCGGACGATCACCGACGACGCTCCGCGCCGAACTCTCACGCCGAGATGTTCAGCGCCGGTCATTCGCTGGGGCCACGTATCAGCGGGCGTCCCCCATCCATGGGCCGCACAAGCGGCGTGACCTGGCTTCTGACGAACATTCCCAAGAGGGCGGCGACGATCCCGACTACTGCCCCGGTCTGCGCGTTACTCCAGGTCCACCACTGGAAGGCGATGCCGAGCGCGATAAAAGCCAGCACAAGGGCTTGGAACGCCGCCGATTCCTGCCTGACCCATTTCACGATCTGGTTCAGCACTTTCAGCACTTTTCCGCTCCACAGATCAACGTTGCTCCACACGGACCGCAGCGCGGAGGTTGTCCCGGTCTCCGCGGAGCCTTGGCCGGAACGATACGTCCACGACAGACCAGAGGTGTGCCAATTGCGATAGGTGGATGCGCCCGCCCGCTCGTTGCATAGCACAGCCGAAAGCCGCACGGCTCACGGACGCCGGGCAACACCGCAGTACCCCCAGCGCGACCCATCGCTGTCCGCTGCCGCGACATCCTCGGCGCCCCACTCACCCAGCCAGGCGAGGCCGGGCCGGGCCTCCGCGTACGGCGGAACCAGCTCGAGCCCGGTGAAGAACCGCTCGACCTCCGCCTTCGTGCGCATATGCAGCTGCTCGGTGGCGTTCTGGTACAGGTCGAGGAAGGCTTTCACGCCCGCGGGCGGTTTCTGGTCGCTGGTGAGGTGGCTCAGCACGAGGTAGCTGCCGGGTGCGACCACGCCGACGACCCGCGCAACCAGGCGCCACGGATCGGTCTGGTCGGACACGAAATGCAGCAGGCCGGTCATCAGCAGGCCGACGGGCTCGCTGAAGTCGATCAGGGCCCGGGTCTCCGGATGATCCAGGATCGTGTCGGGCTCGCGGAGGTCCGCGGTGATGACCCGGGTGGTTCCTTCCTCGCCCAGCAGCGTCTTTGCGCGCGCGAGCACCGTCGGGTCGTTATCGACATAGAGCACACGGGCATCCGGGACCACGTTCCGCGCCGCCTCGTGCGTATTGTTCTGTGCGGGCAGTCCGAAGCCGATGTCGATGAACTGGCGGATGCCCTGCTCGCCAGCCAGCCAGATCACGGCCCGCTGGTGGAACCCGCGGACTGCCCAGGCGGTATCGGGCAG